>OBYR01000611.1_pt1 | contig 23282 bp, 23 predicted proteins | sample 1495491 | NCBI WGS metagenome assembly OBYR01 (sample SAMEA2580206, study PRJEB22360) | human gut metagenome | biome: human gut; feature: human-associated habitat; material: faeces | place: Denmark | collected 2008/2010 | reverse complement strand
CGGAGACGATGCCGCCCATGGGGGTCGCCGCCGATAGGGCTGCCGCCGTCGAGGCGGTGAACACCGTGGCGCCCGAGCACCTGGAGCTGCACTGCAAGGACGCGATGGGCCTGCTTGGCGGTATCCGCAACGCCGGTGCCATCTTTGTGGGCGCTTGGAGCTCCGAGCCGCTCGGCGATTATGTTGCCGGCCCCAACCACACACTGCCGACCGGCGGCACGGCCATGTTCTCCAACCCGCTTTCGGTCGAAGAGTTCGTTAAGCGCTCGAGTGTCATTTGCTATACACCCGAGGGTCTGCTTTCGGACGCTCCCGCGACGCAGTGCCTGGCCGAGGCTGAGGGCCTGTGGGCGCACGCGCTTTCCGCCGCTCTCCGTCGCCGCGTGTTGGAGCAGGGCGAGGATGCCGTGAGCGCCGCGTCACTGGCCACGGCCGACCTGACTAAGGTTGCCTGGCCGGGCGACGCCGTGACAACGGTTGCCGAGGGTGTGGACCTGGCGGCGGCGGGCGGTGCCGCTGGCGCGGTCGTCGAGGAGGCCTAATATGGCCGAGCTGACGTCCCGCATGAAGGAGCTCGTCCAGCCCTACTTGGCCGGCATTGAGCCCTACGATCCCAACTTTACGCCCACGCGCATCAACCTTTCGGCTAACGAGAACACCTATCCCGTGCCGGCCGGCGTGCGCGAAGCGGTCGACGCCGCCCTGGCTGCTACACCGCTCAACCGCTATCCCGATCCCATGTCCAACGACCTGCGCGACGAGCTTGCTGCCTGGCATGGCGTGACGCGCGAGAGCATCTGCGTGGGAAACGGCGGCGACGAGCTGCTCTATAACTATCTGCTGGCGTTTGGCGGCGCGGGGCGGACCCTGCTCAACTGCCCGCCGTGCTTTAGCGAGTACGCGTTCTTTGCGTCGCTCTGCCAGACCGAGGTGCGCGACGTGTGGCGCGACCCGGCGACCTTTGAGCTCGACCGGGCAGCCGTGCTTGCGGCGGCGCCCGAGTGCAACCTGGCCATCGTGACCTCGCCCAACAATCCTACGGGCGACGTAGCACCGCTCGACTTTGTCGCGGCGCTGTGCGATGTGTGTCCCGGCATGGTCATGGTCGACGAGGCCTACGTTGAGTTTGCCGACGATTCGTTTGGCGCGGCCACCACGGCGCAGGGGCTTATCGCCGAGCATCCCAACCTGGTGATTTTGCACACGCTGTCCAAGGCGTTTGGCGCTGCCGGTGCGCGTCTGGGTTACGTGATTGCCGCGCCGGAGGTCATCGACGTGTTCGCGGCGATTCGCCAGATCTATTCGGTCAACGTGCTGAGCCAGGCGGCAGCACTTGCCTGCGTGCGTGCCCGTGATGCCTATGCGCCCGTGGTGGCACAGGTTGCATCCGAGCGCCAGCGCGAGCTGTGCGCCCTGCGTGCGATGGCTGTCGAGGGCTTGCCCGTGGAGGCATGGCCGAGCGCGGCGAACTTTGTGCTCGTACGCACGCCACATGCCACGCGCGTGCGCGAGCGTCTGCGCGATGAGTATTCGATTTTGGTGCGCGACTTTAGCTATGCGCCGGGGCTTGCGGACTGTCTGCGCATTACCGTGGGTACCCCGCAGGAAAATGATGAGGTGCTGGCTGCGTTTGCCGCGCTGGTGAAGGAGGAGATGTAGATGGGCCGCTATGCCGAGGTAACCCGTAAGACGGGGGAGACTGATATTGTCGTAAAGCTCGACCTGGATGGAACCGGTGCGTGCGATATCTCGACCGGCGTGCCGTTTTTCGACCACATGCTCAACGCCTTTGGCCGCCATGGCCTGTTTGATCTGACGGTGCATGCGGTAGGCGACGTGGAGGTCGATGCGCACCATACCGTCGAGGACACGGGTATCGTGCTGGGCGAGGCGTTTTGCCAGGCGCTGGGCGACAAGGCGGGCATTACGCGCTTTGCCGACGCGGCGATCGCCATGGACGAGACGCTCGTGATGGCCGCCGTGGACATTTCGGGTCGCGGGCAGGCCTACTGCGAGCTGCCCGTGCCGACCGAGCGCGTGGGCACCTTTGATACCGAGCTGGCCGTCGAGTTCTTCTACGCCTTTGCGCGCGATGCCAAGCTCACACTGCACGTGCGCGAGCTGGCGGGCGGCAACTCGCATCACATTATCGAGGCCGCCTTTAAGGCCGTGGGCCGCACGATGCGTCGCGCCTGCGAGCTCGATCCCCGCGTGCAAGGTATCCCCAGCACCAAGGGCTCACTGTAACCGCCACAAAGGCAAAAACCACCACAAAGGGGACAGGCACCTTTGTGGTGGTTTTGGATGATGAGATAAGGGAGGGTCGCGTGGGCGAACCGAAGATCGTGGTGGTCGACTACCACAAGGGCAACTTGTCGAGCGTCGTGCGCGGGCTTGCGCGCGCTGGTGCCGCCGCCTGCACGTCGGACGACCCGGAGCAGATCCGTAACGCCGACGGCCTGGTCATCCCGGGCGTGGGTGCGTTCTACGATGCGATTGTCTTTATGCGCCAGAGCGGCGAGGCGGACGCGGTGCTCGATGTCGTTGCCGCCGGAACTCCGCTGCTCGGCATCTGCCTGGGCCTTCAGCTGTTTTTTGAGCGGGGCGACGAGGGCGTGCCGGCGGACGAGGGCGCGGACGTGGACGACGATGCCTCCGAGCAGGCCGGCGGCCCCTGGGTCGATGGCCTGGGCATTATGCGCGGCTCGTGCACGCGCCTGGAGTCGAGCCGACTGAAGGTGCCGCACGTGGGTTGGGACCAGGTGCACATGACACCCGCCGGTGCGGCCGATCCGCTGCTCGCCGGTTTTGCCGAGGGCGCCAATATGTACTTCACCCACAGCTATGCGGTGGCCGACGATGCCGATGCCGCCGATGTTCTGGCGCGCACGCACTACACGCGGAGCTTCCCGTGCATCGCGCGCCACGGCAACGTGTGGGGCTGCCAGTTCCATCCCGAGAAATCCTCTGCGTTGGGTCAGCGCATTCTTAAGAACTTCGTGAGCATCGTCGAGGGGGCCGGCCGATGATTCTGTTTCCCGCAATCGATTTGATCGGCGGCAAGGTCGTGCGCCTGGAGCGCGGCGACCGGAGCCGCTGCAAGGTATATTCCGACGACCCCGTGGCCGTCGCCCGCTCGTTTGCCGAGCAGGGCGCAAGCTGGGTACACGTCGTCGACCTGTCCGCTGCCTTTGGCGAGGACGAGGACGCGCGCGCTGCCAACTCGGCAGCGGTCGAGGCCATCTGCGGCGTCGAAGGTCTGTCCGTGGACGTGGGCGGCGGCGTTCGCTCGCTTGCACGCATCGACGAGCTGGCCGGCTACGGCGCGCGTCGCATCGCACTGGGTACGGTGCTCGTGACCGAGCCGGGTTTTGCCGAGGTGGCGGCCCGCGGCTTTGGCGAGCTGCTCGTGGCCGACATCGCCGCGCGTGATGGTCAGGTCAAGGTGAACGGCTGGCGTGACGGCGCGGGCGTGTCACTCGACGACGCCGTGGCGCAGCTTACCGAGCTGGGCTTTAAGCATCTGGTGTATACCGACATCGCGCGCGACGGCATGCAGACGGGCATCGATGTGGCGGCGTATCGCCATGTGGCCGAGGTCGCGGGCTTTCCCGTCGTGGCGTCGGGCGGTATCTCGACGCTCGACGACATCCGCGCACTGGCCGCGGTGGGTGAGGGCGCGATTGAAGGCGCCATTACCGGTCGCGCACTCTACGAGGGCAACTTTACGCTGGCCCAGGCGCTGGCCGCCGCCCGAGGGAAGGAGTAGCCCATGCTTACCAAGCGCGTGATTCCCTGTCTGGATGTTAAGGACGGCCGTGTGGTCAAGGGCGTCAACTTTGTGAGCCTGCGCGATGCGGGCGACCCGGTGGAGCTGGCGCGTGCCTACGACCGCGAGGGTGCGGACGAGGTCGTCTTCCTGGACATTACCGCCACGAGCGACAACCGTACGACGACTATCGAGATGGCGGCGCACGCGGCCGAGGAGCTGGCCATTCCCTATACCGTGGGCGGCGGCTTTCGCGACCTGGCGGGCATGCGCACCATGGTTGCGGCCGGTGCCGACAAGGTGTCGCTTAACTCTGCCGCCGTGCGCGATCCGTCGTTGATCAGCCAAGCCGCCGCGGCCTTTGGCAGCCAGGCCGTGGTCGTGGCGATTGATGCCAAACGCGTCGGTTTGCCCGGCGCATCCGGTGCCGACAAGTGGGAGGTCTTCACGGCGGGCGGTCGCAACGCCACAGGTATCGATGCGGTGGCGTGGGCCGAGGAGGCGGCTCGTCGCGGCGCCGGCGAGATCCTGCTCACCAGTATGGACCGTGACGGCACCAAGGCTGGCTTCGACCTGGCACTCACCCGTGCCGTGGCGCGCGCGGTGCCGATTCCCGTCATCGCGAGCGGCGGCGTGGGCACGCTCGAGCATTTTGCCGAGGGCGTGATCGAGGGCGAGGCCGACGCCGTGCTGGCGGCGAGCGTCTTTCACTTTGGAACCTTCAGCATTCGCGAAGTCAAAGAGTATATGGCCAGTCAAGGCATCCCCGTGAGATTGGATTTTTAAATGGAGCAAGTGACAACTGCGTCCGAGCTCAAATACGACGCCAAAGGATTGATTCCTTGTGTGGTTCAGCAGTACGACACCGGCGAGGTGCTTATGGTTGCCTGGATGAACGAGGAGTCGGTGGGGCTGACGCTCAAGACCGGCACCACGTGGTTTTGGAGCCGTAGCCGCCAGGAGCTCTGGAACAAGGGCGCGACGAGCGGCAACATGCAGGCGGTCAAGGAGCTCTGGGCCGACTGCGATAGCGATACGCTGCTGGTCAAGGTCGACTCGCCGGGTCCGGCCTGCCATACCGGCAACCGTACCTGCTTCTTTAGGAAACTCGCGTAGGGCGGGCGCTCGACTAGGCGCTTGGCCAACCAGAAAGGATTGAACCATGGGTGTGCGCACCGCGAATGTTCAGGATGGAAATATCGGTGAGACGCTGACGGGGCTGGCCGAGGTGATTCATGGCCGTCGCGACGCATCGCCGCAGGAGAGCTATACCGCTCGTCTGCTGACCGACGTCGAGGATGAGCTGCTAAAGAAGCTTGCCGAGGAAGCGAGCGAGGTCATCATGGCCTGCAAGGATAACGACCACGATCACATTCGCTACGAGGCCGGTGACCTGGTCTACCACCTGCTCGTGACGCTCGAGCGCTACGGCATCACCCTCGACGAGCTGGCCGGCGAACTCAACGCCCGCCGCCACTAGTCATTGGGGACGTTCTTAAACGACTAGTCGTTTGGGACGGTCTTTGCCGGCGCTGTCAAATAACATGCCCAATTACTACGATGAAACTGGATCTGCTGACCACACGTCGGTTTTGAGCAAATCGTCAACGCTTCTACCTGCGGTTTTATTTTCCGCATTAAGCCGATGGTCGGAGGTTTGCGGTTCATCGTAGTAAACGGGCGTTCTTTTTGGCAGGCGGTGTTGCACGGGCGTCGGTGGTGAGCAAAACGACCTGTTTTCGTCCGTCCCCAACGGATCAAATAGAAGTTGCGGTGGAATAGTTCTTGTTTGACGTCCTTAGGGCTATAAACAGGAACTATTTCACCGCAACTTATAAAGGGATGGCTAGGCGAGGGGCGTGGGCTCCCATTCTCCGGTGGCGTGGGGGATGTCGAAGGTTCGATAGCCACAGTCGTAGGCGTGGGCCTGGGCCTCGCGGATGTTCCAGCAGATGTCGCAGGCGCGGTGTGCGTCCGAGCCAAAGGTAATGGGCACCTCGGCATGGGCAAAGCAGCGCAAGAGGCCGGTCGCGGGGTAGTAGTCGTCGAGCCCCTTGCGCGGCGCGACCGTCGAGACCTCAACGCGCCGATTCGTGTCGTGTGTGCATTCTGCCATCTGCCCCCAGAACGGCGCGGGGTCAAAATCGGGCGCAAAGCCTTCCTTCGAAAAGCGCATGACCAGGTCGGGGTGGGCCATCACATCAAAGTTAAGCGGACTTTCGCAGGCGCGGCACCAGTCGTCGACATAGCGCTCCCATACGCCGCGCACGCCTAAGTTTTCCCAAACATGCAAATCGGTGTCGTCGTCGATCCAACCGCAGCGCGAATCGGGCGTATCGGGACGAGCGACGTCCTCTGTCCCCGTCATGCCCGCAGCGCCTGCCGCAATATCGCCCGGGTTGCCAATCCAATGTACGCTGCCCAGGCGCACGACGGTGCCCTGGGACCAACGCTCAACCAAAGGCTCGCAGCCTTCGTACCAATCGCACTCAAAGCCATAGATAAGCTCGAGCTCCGGCGCGATCTGCGCGGCGAGCTTGCGGGCGTCCTCAAAGGCCAGGCGATGTGCCGGCAGGTCGCCCTCGACAACCTGCACTTCGCAGTTGGCGTCCATGCTGGCAGGCAGGGTAAGGTGGTCGGTCGAGACCATAACGCGGCAGCCAGCGGCCGCGGCAGCGCGGACGTTCTCCTTAAACGAGGCGTGCCCGTCCGAAAACGAGGTGTGGGTATGGCAATCGACCAGCGGGCAAGCGGACATGGCAGCTCCTTTGCGTCAAGCGAATCCGCTCCATTGTAACGGCGCGATCCCCGCTGCGATGAGCGCGTTGGAGTGTCGGTTTCTTGCGGCCGGGGAAAATCGCGCTCATCGCGCTCCGCCACATCCGCGCCGCCCGCGATGTGTTAGCGTTTGGGTGAACAAAACGAGCCCGTGCGGAAAGGAGCCGGACCGTATGCCATGCGATAGCAAATCTCCGCTGTCCCGCGAGACCGATGCGCCCGAGACCATCGTCAAGCTGGAATGCGACATCGACGACGCGTCACCCGAGGTGCTCGCCTACGCCGCCGACCGCCTGCGCGAGGCCGGTGCGCGCGAGGTGCACTGGCTGCCCCTCTATTGCAAGAAGGGCCGTCCCGGCTGGCAGCTGCAGGTAATCTGCACCCACGAGGATATCGAGCGCCTGCAGACGATTATCTTTTTGGAGACCACGACCAATGGCATCCGCCGCCAGGTTATGGAGCGCGTTTGCCTGCCACGCCGCTTTGAGCGCGTAACGACGCCATGGGGCGAGGTGTCCGTCAAGGTGGCGACCTTGCCCGACGGCAGCGAGCGTGCGGCGCCCGAGTACGAAGACTGCTCCCGCCTCGCTCGCGAGCATAACGTGCCGCTCCAGCGCGTGATGCAGGCAGCTCAGAGCGCGGCACTGCGATTTGAATAGCGCGGCCGGCGACATCCCACGCCCAGCCACATTAGCCCCATCTCGAAAGGATCTCCCCATGAAATACCTCATCGCTTCCGACATCCACGGTTCGGCATATTGGACTGAGCGCCTGGTCGCCGCCATCGAGTCCGAGCAGCCCGACCGCATCGTCCTGCTGGGCGATCTGCTCTACCACGGTCCGCGTAACGACCTGCCGCGCGACTACGCCCCCAAGCGCGTGATTCCGCTGCTCAACGCCCTGGCCGACCGCATCATCGCGGTGCGCGGCAACTGTGATGCCGAGGTCGACCAGATGGTGCTCGACTTTCCCGTCATGGCCGACTACGCCACGCTGTTCGACGAGACCGGCCGCGAGCTGTTCCTGACGCACGGCCATGTTTTTGGCGCCGGCATGCACAACAGCGTCGACCACGCGCCCGCGCTGCCCGAGGGCTCCGCGCTCGTCTACGGCCACACGCACATCAAGGTCAACGAGGAAAGCGCCGCGCACCCGGGTCTGTGGCTCTTCAACCCCGGCAGCGTGAGCATTCCCAAGGACGGCACGCACAGCTACGGCATCTACGAGGGCGGTGCGTTCCGCCATGTGATCCTGGAGGAGGAATAACCATGGCCGAGCACATGGCTCAGCAAAATGCCGAGGGTTCGCGCGACCTGTCCACGCTGGTAGACGCGTCGGCCGAGCTGCAGCATCTGGTGCAGACCATCTGGCGCCTGCGTCAGCCCGACGGCTGCCCGTGGGACCGCGAACAGACGCACCGCAGCATTGGCAAGAACATGATCGAGGAGGCCTACGAGGCGCTCGATTGCATTGAGGCCGACGATGCCACGCATCTGCGCGAGGAGCTGGGCGATGTGCTCATGCAAGTAGTACTGCATGCGCAGATTGCGGCGGACGCCGGCGAGTTTACGCTGGCCGATGTGGCACGCGATATCGACGCCAAGCTCATCCGCCGTCATCCGCACGTATTTGGCGATGCGGATGCCGATAACTCCGACGAGGTGCTCAAGATCTGGGACGAGGTCAAGCTTGCCGAGAAGGCCGCCAAGGACAAGGCCGTGGCAGCAGGCGAGGCTGCGCCCGAGGGCCTGCTCGACGGCGTGCCCACACATCTGCCTGCGCTGATGCAGGCCCAGAAGGTGTCGCGCAAGGCGGCTGCCGTGGGCTTTGAGTGGGAGACGGTCCAGGATGTGTGGGACGAGGTAGCAGAGGAGCGTGCCGAGTTTGAGGCCGAGGAGCCCGGCTCGCCCGAGCGCGAAATGGAGTTTGGCGACCTGCTCTTTGCCCTAGTCAACGTTGCGCGCAAAGAGGGGATTGACGCCGAGAGCGCCCTTCGCGCCAGCACGGCCAAGTTCCGCCGTCGTTGGGCTGCGATGGAGGCCGCCGTGCACGAGGCGGGCGATGACCTCGCCGCCTGCTCAACCGCTCAACTCAACGACCTGTGGGACCAAGCAAAAGCAAGCGAGTGAGGCCTGCGTCTCTCACGGCATCCATTCGTAGAGAGGTCTCTACAAGCAAAAAGCCATATACAACGGAAGATGTGCCAGCTGCGCTTCGGCATCCCACTCGAGTTGTTTAGGGTGCAACACGTAAGCCATCCCAATCTTCTTGTTAAAGCGCGCGCGGAATCGGTCGAGGGAGATGGTTCCGTATCTGCGTGGCGACTTAACTTCGACGGGGCTGATGCGCGGCTTTCCGGCGGCATTGACATAGGGTCGGGTAACGAGGAAGTCGATTTCCATGCGCTCCTCCCCCTCCTTCTTTCCGCTTTGGGAATAAAAGAAGAGCCTGTGTCCATTGGCCTTTAGAGATTGGGCAACGTAGTTTTCGGTAAGCATTCCTTCGTTCAATCCGATGTCGCCGCGAAGCACGGCCCTGTAAACGTCTTCATCGGTATCGTTGTTGTCAGAGAAGGCAAGCGTTACAAGCAGGCCGGTGTCTGCCATGTAGCACTTGAGGGCCGTTTGCTCCATGCTGAGTGAAAGGCCCACGCTCGGTTCGCTTGCGGCATAGCAGATATTGGCAATTCGCGCGTCTGCCAGCCAAAAGAAGGCTTCTTCGTAGGTGCGCATGCGTGCGTTTTTATCAAGTGAGGAAAGCTTGAATCGTTTTTCGTGCCTAGAGAGCTGACCCGGGATGCCATCGAGTACGGAGACGACTTTGAATTCGTAACCGGTTGCAAAACGAGAGATATCGTTGCGATAGAGCTGAACGATTCGGCGCTTCGAAGCGTCGACGGGCGCAAAAGCGCGCTGTTCAACATAGATGGATACCGGCTCAGGCATGCCGCCTACAAGCATGTATTCGCGCATAAGGGAGAGCGCTCTGCGATGTAGGGCATCGGGGAGCGGCTTCATCTTGTTAAAACTCATGCGAATGAGATCGGCCAGCCCCTTTTCGTCCATGCCCCAAAGAAACTCCTCAAAGTCGAGGGGCTCAAGTTCCAGAGACTCTTCTTCGGACGGGATGACGATATCTTTAATGTTCTGCTTGATGCTGAGCAGGGATCCAGTTTCGATGTAGTCGTAACGTCCGTCTGCAACGAGATACTTGATGAGTCCGCGTGCTTGCGGGTACATCTGGACCTCGTCAAAGACGATAAGCGTCTCATGTTCATAGAGTTTGACGTTATAGAAAACCGAGAGATAGAGGAAGAGCGAGTCGAAGTCAGTGCGATAGTCCTCAAAATATTGCTTAACTTCGGCAGGTGCTTGAAAGAAATCAATGACAAGGCAGGATTTGTATTCGGTTTCTCCAAACGTGCGGACAAGCGTGCTCTTGCCGACGCGGCGGGCTCCTTCAATAAGAAGTGCTGTTTTACCAGCGCTTTCATGCTTCCATTTTAGTAGTTTGTCATAGGCTTTTCGTTTAAGCATGGCTACCTCGTGCACGATATCCAGAACTTTTATAACCTGATTATGCACGATATCCAGAACTTCAGACCCTTAAAATTGCACGATATCCAGAACTTTGCACGATGTAAAAGCACATTACTGGCTCTTTCATTCGCAAGCCAGGTAAAGACGGTATGCCGATAGAAGAATTTAATGGGGGGGGTGACCTCTAGAGATGAATGCTCGGTGCAAAAATAAGCGCCTCAAAGAATGATTTCTCCAATTCATATGTATCCCTCGGCTAACTTAGGGCATAATGCAAAAAGTGCGACATGGCTAACTTACGGAGGCGCACCAATGGTGCACAGTCGGCCAGTCGCTTGCATCAACCGTTTCCAAGTGAGAGGGAGACAACATGAGTGACATTTTGGATGTCTACGGTCGCGAGGTGCTCGACAGCCGCGGCAACCCCACCGTAGAGGTCGAGGTCGTGCTCGAGGACGGCAGCTTCGGTCGCGCGATGGTGCCTTCGGGCGCTTCGACCGGCGCCTTTGAGGCATGCGAGTTGCGCGACGGCGACAAAGGTCGCTATCTGGGCAAGGGCGTCTCGCAGGCCGTCGAGCACGTCAACAACGAGTGCGCCGATGCCGTCGTGGGCCTCGATGCCTTCGACCAGCGTGCCGTCGATGCCGCGCTGATCGCCGCCGACGGTACGCCCAACAAGACCAAGCTCGGCGCTAACGCCATCTTGGGCGTGTCGCTGGCCGTTGCCCGCGCTGCGGCAGAGTCGGCGGGTCTTTCGCTGTACCAGTACCTGGGCGGCGTCAACGCTCACCTGCTGCCCACGCCCATGATGAACATCCTCAACGGTGGCATGCATGCCGACAACAACGTTGACTTCCAGGAGTTCATGATCATGCCCGTGGGTGCTCCGAGCTTTGCCGAGGGCCTGCGCTGGTGCGCCGAGGTCTACCACACCCTCAAGGGCGTGCTGCACGAGGCCGGCCTTGGCGGCGGCGTGGGCGACGAGGGCGGCTTCGCGCCCAACCTCAAGACCAATGCCGAGCCGTTCGAGTACATTACCAAGGCCGTCGAGAAGGCTGGCTTTAAGCCCGGCGTCGACTTCATGTACGCCATGGATCCGGCCTCGACCGAGTTCTACAACGCCGAGACCGGTATGTACGAGCTCAAGGGCGAGGGTGTTGAGTACACGAGCGCCCAGATGGTCGATTACTGGGAGAAGCTCGTCGACACCTACCCCATTATCTCCATCGAGGACGGCATGGCCGAGGAGGACTGGGATGGCTGGGTCGAGCTGACCCGTCGCATCGGCAACAAGGTGCAGCTGGTGGGCGACGACCTGTTCGTTACCAACACCGAGCGCCTCAAGAAGGGCATCGAACTGGGCGCTGCCAACGCGATTCTGGTCAAGGTCAACCAGATCGGTACGCTCACCGAGTCGCTCGAGGCCATCGAGACCGCCAAGGAGGCCGGCTACGCCTGCATCGTGAGTCACCGCTCCGGCGAGACCGAGGATTCCACGATCGCCGACCTGGTCGTGGGCGTCAATGCCGGCCAGATTAAGTCGGGTGCCCCGTGCTGTAGCGACCGTATCGCCAAGTACAACCAGCTCATCCGTATCGAGGACGAGCTCGAGGGCAGCGCGCGCTACGCCGGCAAGTCTGCGTTCTACAACATCCGCTAAACAAGTGGTGCCCGTGGGGGCGGGGTTGACTCGGCTCCGCTCCACTTCTGATGGTCGCCATTGGGCGCTGGGCCGTGTGGCTCAGCGCCTTTTTTATGTCGAGCAAAGGCTGGCGAAGGCGGTGCGGGTGCTCGTGCTATAACTAAGGGACTTAGCGCAAACAAACCTCAACCGCACAAGGCGCACATGGATCAGATTTACGACAACAGGTACTATTCCGCCGGTTCGCGTGAGCCGTCGTCTCGTCGTGCGCGTACCGCGCAGCTTGGCGGGTCTGGTTATGCTGGTGCTGATCGCTCCAGGTATAGCTCGCCGGCGACTTCGCATCCCAATGTTCAGCCAAATAGTTCCTCGGATAGTCCGGTGCGCCCATCGCGTTCCGCGCATGCGTCGCGCCCTTCGACCCAGACGTCCGACAAGCCGCGCCGTCCCTCAAGCCGTCTTTCGGGCTCGGACTTCATGCACTACGCCAACGACAACGCAGTGGTCAAGGCAATTTACGACTTTACCCACGGTCCTCAGCGAGGGCTATTCATCGGCATTGTCGTTGCCCTGGTGCTCGTGAGCCTGTATTTCCCCGTGCGCGATCTGTACGTGGCAAAGCGTTCGAGCGATATCTTGGCCAAGCAGGTCGAGATTCGCCAGCAGTACAACGACGACTTGCAGAAAAGCGTCGACAAACTGCTCTCGGAGGAGGGTATCAAGGACGCGGCATCCGAGGACTTGGGCCTGGTGATGCCTGGCGAGAAGAGGATTGAAGTGCAGGGCCTGGACGACGATTCGGATTCGTCCTCGAGCAAGAAGTCGTCGAACGCCAAGAAGGCCAGCGAAGTTGCCAAGGAAATCGAAGAAGTCGGTAGGGACGCGCCGTGGTACATCCAGGCGCTCGACATGCTGTTTGGGTTTAACGGTGTCGAGGGCCAGACGGTCGTGTCCAACGGCAAATAGCGCCCGGAGGGGAGCCTGCAATGGCAGATTGCAAACGCTATAAGGTAGCCGCGATCGACCTGGGAACAGTGTCGTCGCGACTGGTGTTAGCGCAGGTCGAGGCCGGGGCGGTCGTGGAATCGTCCAAGCATACCGAGATTACCGACTTGGGCGAGGGTGTGGACGCGACGGGGTGCTTTTGCGAGGCGGCCGTTGAACGCGTGCTCGCTGCGTGCCGAATGTTTGTGGACGAGGCCCGTGCCTTTGGGGCCGCGTGCGTCTGCACCACGTGCACGAGCGCCGCGCGCGATGCGTCCAATGCCGCGCTGCTGCTGGACGGCCTGCGCGATCTGGGACTTGAGCCACAGGTGATTCCGGGCGAGGTCGAGGCACGCCTGACGTTTTTTGGCGTGGCGCACGACTTTGCTGGCGAGCGCATCATTGTTGCCGATTCGGGCGGCGGATCCACGGAGCTCGCGACGGGCGTCTATGCGCCGGAGCGCGGCATCTTTGCTCTGGAGGGAACGCGCTCGCTGGACATCGGTTGCCGTCGCGTGACCGAGCGATTTTTCTTTGCGCTGCCGCCGTCGACGAACGAGCTTGCGGCTGCCGCCGCGTGGGTGGGCGAGCAGTTCTCCGCCTATTTTGAGGGCCTGCCCAGCGACTTTGAGCGCGCCGAGCGCCTCGTTGCGGTGGGCGGTACCGTTACCACGCTCGTGGCGCTGGTCCACGAACTGGAGCCGTACGACTCGAACTTTGTGCACCTGCGCGAGCTTTCGATGGAGCAGATCTCGGCCGCTATCGAGCGCATGTCTGCGTTGGATGTTGCAGGCATTGCCGCGTTGCCGGGCGTGCAGCCCAAGCGCGCGGGCGTGATTCTGGCCGGCGCCGTGGTGATTCGCGAGCTCATGCGCGCCGGTGGCTACGATGCGCTCACCGTAAGCGAGAACAGCCTCCTCGCCGGCATGGCCGCCACCATCAACGAGGTTCTCGACGGCGCGACCCCCACCATCGCCTGGACCCCGAGCCTGAGTGCTCTTTAACCGTCTTCCTCTGAGTTGCGGTGAAATAGTTCCTAAATAAGCTGGTAAACGGTATAAACAGGATCTATTCCACCGCAACTTAGAGCCCTGCCGGCGTGTAAAAGAAACGAGCCCGCATCCCTGGGGAACACAGGCTCGTAAAAACCAAAGGGTAGGGGCGGTGGGACGCCTGCGTATTTGCTTCGCAAATACGCACCGGCTTCGGCCGCCTGTCGGCGCCCTCGCCGGCTCGCTGCGGACGCTGCGCGTCCGCTTGACGCTCGCCCCCTCGCGGGTTCGAGCCCTGCCGGCGTGTAAAAGAAACGAGCCCGCATCCCCGGGGGACACGAGCTCGTAAACAATACGTGGTAGGGGCGGTGGGACTCGAACCCACAATCCTTGCGGCGAGAGATTTTAAGTCTCCTGCGTATGCCAATTCCGCCACGCCCCCGTGAGACTAGAAGTCTAGCACAAGCCGTCCGTTACGCGTTGACGGCCATCGAGTGTTGCCCCGACTTCTCCAGGAACTCCTGGAACTTGGCTTCGTCGCCCTTGTTCTTGTACTGCAGGGCCAGCAGGTATTCCAGGCGGCAGCTCTTGACCTTATCGTTGCCGGCCTCCTCGAGCATGCGCTCCAGCTCGGGAATATCGTTGTGGCGCTTCAAGATCATCGTGTCGTACATCAGCTGACACTCGTGTGCAACCGCTTCGGCTTGACCGCCCTCAAAGCCCTTGATCTCGTGCAACAGCTCCTTGGACTTTTTGCGGTCCTCCTGGCCAACGTAGTAGTTAAAGGCCTTAATGACCAGGTCGACACGCTGCATCTTGGGCAGGTTGAGTCCCAGCAGCAGGTCGAACATCTCGTCGGCGCGCTTATGGTCCTCGCGCAGCAGATAGGAGTTCAGGCGCAGGTAGTCGCGGTTGTAGCGCGGGTACAGCATGCTGGTGAGTTTGCCGTCGAGCAAACGATCGAACTCGTCCCACTGCTTGGCGGCCATGAGCTGCTGCAGGCGTTTAAACGTGGTGCGTTTTTTGACGCTAAAGAACACCGACACGGCGATGCAGATGATAACGACGGCGGTCCAGAGTGTGCGAGAATCGGGCATATTAGGGTCCTTAGTCGCTCATAAAGCGAGCGGTATGACAACATGTACTAGATGTATTATACGCAGCGCGAAAGCAAACTGGCATAAAAGCTCATCGAGGCCGAGTGCCATCGCTCGCTGCGGTACACTTACCTAAAGTAAACCATGAAGGGAGACATTACCTATGAAGAAGATCGTTTTGGCTTGCGGTGCTGGCGCTGCTACTTCCACGCTCGTTGCCCAGAAGGTCGCCACCCTGCTCGACGCCAACGGTTACGCCGGCAAGTATGAGATTGTGCAGTGCGCCATCTCCGAGGCCAAGGACTACTGCGACGAGGGCGCCGACCTGCTGATCGCCACCACCGTTGCCCCCGAGGGCCTCACCTGCCCGTACGTGAGCGGCGTGCCCTTCATGACCGGCATGAACCGCGTCGCTGCCGAGAAGGCCGTCCTCGACGTTATGGCTCAGTAGGCGCTGCCTGTATGAGTGAGCAGAACGCCAATCCGGTCGAGCTCTTTGGCATGCGCGTTGCCCATGTGGGCATTAACGCCACCGACCCGGCAGACGCCCTGGAGATCGCGGAGCTGTTCTCGACGATGATGGGCCTGCCCGTCATCGAGACCCCCGTTTCGTACTTTAACGATTCGCTGGTCGAGATCATGAAGCAGAACGGTCGTGGCGCCAAGGGCCACATTGGCTTTGCCGTCAACGACATCGATGCGGCCGAGAAGTGGTTTGCCGAGCGCGGGCTCGAGGTTAACGAGGAGTCGCGCGTGCTGCTGCCCGACGGCGGCACCAAACTCGTGTACTTTAAGCGCGAGTTCGCCGGCTTCGCCGTGCACCTGTGCCGCGACTAGCGCACAAGCTGCTATAGCTAACGAAAAGGGATAGGGCCGCATGGCCTTATCCCTTTATTTATGCCGAGGGGTCGACTTTTGCAACGGTCAAAAAACCGAAGTCTAATACTTTTCCGAGAAGTGAACGAGCAGAATCGGACCCCCGAAGCATCGACACTTTTACGTCGCTCTTTCCTGCGGTTTCGTCAAGTTCTTCCTGCAGTTTTGGCGCCGAAAAATGCGGATGGTTCGGGGGTCCAAAAACAGGCGTTCACTTCTCGGGAAAAGTATTAGACCTCGATTCGCGCGGGTGCCCCTACCGTGGCAGGCGAATCGTAAAGCGGCTGCCGACGCCCTCGACCGAGGTCACGCCGATGACACCGCCATGGCTATCGACGATCCACTTGGCAATGGCAAGCCCCAGACCCGAGCCCTGCGCGCCGGCATCGCGTGCGTTGTCGGCTCGGTAGAACCGTTCAAACGCGTGAGCTGCGGATTCCTGGTTCATGCCGATGCCTTCGTCCTCAACGTTTATGTCGATCGTGCCCGCGCCCGCATCCGGCGCCACGCCAAACGTGATGGGCGTGCCCGCGTCCGAATACTTGGCGGCATTCTGCACGATTACGCGCAGAGCCTGCTTCACGAGCGCCACGTCGACGGACGCGTCGCAGCGCGGGTCGCTGACAAGCGCAGTGTCAAAGGCCAGTCGATACGTGTGCTCGGTATCGATCATCTGTGATTCCTCGCATACCTCGCCGACCAGTGCAGCCAGGTTAGTATTCGCGCGCCGCAGCACGGTGCGGCCGGCATCGCCGCGTGCCAAAAACAGCAGCTGCTCCACGAGCTCCTGCATGTGCTCGCTTTCGGCCTTGAGGGACGCGATGGATTCCGCCAGCACGTCCGGGTCGTCTTTGCCCCAGCGGTCGAGCATGTTTACGTAGCCCTGAATCACCGCTATGGGCGTGCGCAGCTCGTGGCTTGCATCGTTGACAAAGCGCATCTGCTGCAGCTTGGCCTCTTGCATCTGGCGCAGCAGGCGGTTGAGCGCGACCTCGATGCTTGCCAGGTCGGCGTCGCCGGTGGTGACGCTCGGCGAGTCGACGCTTGCGCGCTCGATGGCCTGCTCCAGCGTTTCTATCTTGCCGCCGGAGAGCTGCATACGGCCGAGCTCGTCCACGCGCAAGGCCAGGTCGTTGAGCGGCGCCATGGTGCGGCGCACGCGCCTCGCGCCGCCGAGCATGTTGAGCACGCTGATGACCTGCCAACCCACAACGACAAGGTAGAGAGGCCATAGCGTGACGAGGTCCTGCGCGAGGGGGAAGGTCTTGCTGGTGCGCGCAAGCTCGACGGTATAGGTGAGCGTTGTCAGGTCCCAGCCGCGCGTGGGCGTCAGCGACATGCCGTGAACGGTGGCGCCGGGAATCCAGCCTGCGGTAAACGCGCTGTCGGGCAGCGTCTGGTTGTATCCATAGACGAGGATCGCCGCCGCAATCACCATCAGCAACAGATCGAGCCAGACGTAGCTCATCAAGCGGCGCCACATATAGCTCCAGTTGATGGCACGGGCGATGGAGGTGACGCGCTTGGCCTCGGTGTTACGCGCGGCAGACATAGCCCACCCCGCGCACGGTCTGGATGATGCGGGCGCTGCCGGCGTCTTCGATCTTGGCGCGCAGGTGCGCAATGTGCACGTCGACGTTGTTGGTGTCTCCTACGTATTCGTAGCCCAGTGCCTCGTGCACGATGCGCTCGCGCGTGAGCACGGTGCCGGCATGTGCCATAAGCAGGGCGAGGACGTCGAACTCGCGGGCCGTGAGCGCGATGGGCGAGCCGCCGACCGTGACTTCGCGGCGGTCGAGATCGAGCGCGATCGAGCCCACGGCGAGCGTGGCGGGGGAGGGAGAGGCAGAAGCCTGGGTCGAGTCGCTGACCGGGGGTATCGCAGCGGCGCCGACACCCGCGCCGCCTTCCGCGCCCGCCCCAGTACCGGCGCCGCCAACGCCCGAAGCCGCCCGCACGGCCTCCGAGCGCTTCAGCGCCACGCGGATCCGTGCGAACAGCTCCTCAATCGCAAACGGTTTGGTCAGGTAATCGTCGGCGCCGGCATCGAGCCCGGCCACCTTGTCCATCACGGCATCGCGCGCGGTGACCATAATCACCGGCACATCCTTGTGCTTGCGGACACGCCGCAAGACCTCCATGCCGTTGAGCTGCGGCAACAGCACATCGAGCAGAATCAAATCGTAGTCGCGCTCCAGTGCTAGGTCCACGGCGGTGCGGCCGTCGGCGGCATGTTCCACCTGGTAGCCCTCGTGCTCCAGCTCGAGCGTCACAAAGCGGGCGATTTTCTCCTCGTCCTCTACGATCAGGATCCGTGCCATGCGTGCCCCCGTCTGCGATTACTTGTCGTCGTTCAGATTTTGTTTGATGTCGTCCGCGGCATCGGCGGCGTGATTCATAAGGTTGTTGATGCTGCCGGGCACGTCGCCGTCGCTGTCGATGCGGTAGCGCATGCCAAAGAACAGGCCAATCAGCATCAGCCATATCGTGGCGCCCCAAGCAAACAGCGCGACGATGGGGATCAGGATGGGGATGTTGAGGATGATCGCATCGCGGCGCGTGGCGATAAACTTGGTGTCCAGGCTCAGGCGGAAGAGCTTTTTGAGGTACTCCCACACGCTGTCCATCTTCTTGGAGAAGTCGGTCTTTTCGCTCGACTTTTCGTAGGCGGCCTGCGCGGCGACCATCTCGGCCGAGGGCTCATCGACTGGCGCGGACTCGGTGGCGGCGTGCGCCGACGTGGTCTGGGTCTTGCCCTGCGACTCGAGCCAAATGATGGCATCCAAGACGTTACCGTCGGCGGCGTCGAGCGCGGCCTTGGCATCGGTGTAGCTCACGTTGCACTTGGTGCGGATGGTTTCAACTTTTTCGAGGTCGTCCATGACCTGTCCTTTCGTTCGATGGGCGCGACGCCGGGCGATCTGCCCGGGCGCGAGCGTTGCGTTCGGCGGCCTGCGTTGCGCGGTGCCGCCCCGCCCTTGGTCGAACTCTATAGTGCAGGTTATAGATTAAGCGATTCTTGAGCCAAGATTAATAGTGGATGAGTTTTTGGGTGGCGCGGAGGCGGGCGGGGGCAGAAAAGGCAGGTTTTGCGTGGCGTGAAGGAGGTGCAGTCTGATCTTTGGGACGGCTGACAGCGAGGTCTAATACTTTTCCGAGAAGTGAATGAGTGAAAACGGACCCCCGAAGCATCGACACTTTTCAGGTGCCGTTTCCTGCGGCTTTGATGCCAGAATCCTGCGTTTATGCCGTTGAAAAATGCGGATGCTCCAGGGGTCCAAAAACAGACGTTCACTTCGCGGAAAAGTATTAGACCTCGATAGCAGGGGATGGTGGGCCGATGACAAAGTGGTGGCAGAAAAGGGGTACGCAAAGCACGCCGGTCATAGGGAATCAAAATCACGTTGCAAAAGCATGAGAATATCCTACAATTGCAACATGAAGTACTTTAGCAACATAACGGCGATAAGCGAGCTTTCCGAGAGTGAGGGCGTGTTCACCACAGCCCAGGCGGCTCGTATGGACATCTCTCGAGATGCGCTGGCACACTCATGCCGCGTGGGGCGTCTTGAACGGATATGCCACGGCGCCTACCGGATGTCGGGCACGCAGCGCCGAGACACTGACGAGCTCAACGCTTTTTGGAAACTCACCAATCCCTCCCTTTGCGCGTGGGAGAGAAAACGCCAGTGGGATGGCATCGCCGTGAGCGGTACGACAGCGGCGAACCTACAGCAAATGGGCGATTTCTATCTGTCCCCCTACAGGATGACCGCGCCCATGCGCATCAATACGAGAAACGAATCCCTTTCTTTTGCAAAGCGCGAGATCGCTGAGCAGGACATCGTCTGGCTCGACGGCCTGCCGGTAACTAAACCCGAGCGCACGCTTGTTGATCTTTGCCTCGATTGCGAGGACCCCTCATTAATTATCGATGCCTATAACGACGCGCTTGGGCGAGGGCTCGAGATACAGCGGCTGAAAGATCTTGTAGAGGAGAACTCTAAAACCGCCAAACGACGCGAGTTGATGATGCCCTTGTTGACGGCGCTGAACGAGTAATGAAAAACGGAGGACATGGTGAAGTACAAAACACCTGCCGCACTGGAGATGGCTGTTAGGGATGCCGCAAGAGAATCGCCGATGGATACTAATCGGGCGATCGTCGGTTTCTACTTTCATCGCTTCCTATGTCGCGTTTTTTCAGAAGATGACGGCCGCTTTGTACTCAAGGGTGGCCAAAGCGTCCTGGCGCGAACACTCGATGCGCGTGTCACAAGAGATATTGACTTGGTTGCTCAAGAGGAGAGCCTCGAAGAGGCTGTTGCCGATCTGGCGCGGGCGGCTTCGATTGATCTGGAGGATTTCGTTTCGTTTGTCTTTGATCGTGCAGAGCAGATCAAAAAAGAAGATGAGTATCGGTGTGGTGCGAAGGTGTGGTTCACCCCCTTTATGGGAACCAAGAAGCTGCAGCCAATTTCAATTGACTTGGTAATTGATGAAGTGCGGGGACTTGAGCCTGAGGTTCTTGCGCCGATCGATCGTTTGAATATTGAGGGGCTCCCAGTCTGCGACTATCGAGTATGCCGAGTGGAGAGTGCCCTTGCAGATAAATTGCTCGCAATGGTAGAGATGCATGAGGGCCGTGCCTCTTCGCGAATCAAGGATATAGTCGACATCTTGGTGTACGCGAAAACTTGCTTCGTCGATGGGACTACGCTTGTCGAGAGGGTCGAGAAAGAAGCATCTGCCCGCAAGGTGGCAATGCCGGAAGAGTTCGTGGCGCCTCTCTGGTGGAAACAAAATGGTTCTGCGCAGTACATAAAGATGGCGAGGCAGGCGGGGGTACTTGATCTCGCGGGGAACATTGCTGGGGCAGAAGGGGTCGTCAATCGGTTGTATACACCGTGCTTTAATCATTCGGCGAATGTGCGCAAATGGAATCCTCAGACCACGGGATGGGAATAGGCTAGATAGTTAAGCCGGCGGCAGGATTAGTTCCTGCCGCCGGCTTAAGACGTTTCTACTGCCTATGTATGCGCTACTCACAGGCCTGGTCGACCACCTGAGTAACGGCCTTCTTTGCGGCTTCGAGGTTGCGCTGGGCTTGGGCGACAGCGGCCTCGGCTTGTTTCTTGGCCCTTACGACCTCGGCAAAGCGATTGATGGATTCGCTATACTCGCGCGTACGCGGGTCGAGTGCTGGTGGGACTTCGATCTCGAACAGATCGGTAGGGCGGATGGCGTGGCTGTACTGATTGTCGGACAATACCTGCAAAACTATGGACCCATGGCCGTCGGTGAGGTACGCCGCGACCATCTCTGCATACACCATGCGCTCCTCGTCGGTCATCGTTGGAATCGCCGGGCGAATGGCGGTGGTGTTGTGCGAGGCAACTAGATGCTGCTTTGCATCATCGATGCCGACCACAAGTAGGTTCGACGCGCCGTAACGACCGAGTATGCGCGGCATGACGATATCGCCGCAACGAAGCTCGTAACGAGCCAACACGTCTGGACTTACCTTTACAGGTTCGGAATCCAGCTCCGACGCGCCTTCCGCAACATCCTTGGGCAGCAAATAGCCGTTGCGGAAATCCTGAGATGAAATGCGGCGCACCTCGACAGCGTCGATGTCATCCGAGGTGGTGCTGTCTCGGGGCATAAACGGCACCACGCGCATAAAGCTGTCGCCGAGCGTTGCGCTGTAGTTTTGAGCTACGGAGATCAGGCCAACCTTGCCTTTGGAGAGCGCGGCGTGGTGTTGGAGTAGCTTGCGCGTTTCGAGCTCGACGGTTTCAATGGAAACCGTTTTGCGTGAGTCGCACTCGATGCCGCTCCAGTCAGGGGAGAAAGCCAAGGGAAGATTGGGGTAGCGAGCCCCGTCGGCAAACCGAAGGCGTGGCATGGGCGTGGCGGCATTGCGGAATGAAACGCTGCGATTTCCCGTCGACAATACAATAAGTGCGTACATGCCGTGCATCGGAGATTCGGCGAGCGGGTGATATAGGACGCTTTCGACGAGCCCCTCGCGCAACAGAATCGCGCGTGCCTGCTCGGCGTTGTCCAAAGACTCGAACGGCAGCAGTACGGCGGCTCGAGTACGACCGGAGAGGGCTAGTGCATACAGGCACCAGAGATAGGCCTCCCAATCGCAGAAGCCCAGGTAGCCAGGCTCCAGATCATTAATGAGCGCCTCACATGCGCTGTTGATTTCGCGAAAACGTTTGCGAACGCAAGCTGTGGCATCGATAAACACCGGCGCCGCGTTGTCATTGCCCGTGTTCTGCTTGCCGGGCTCAAGTTCGCAAATATTAGGTACGCCGTTGCCGTTCAGCCTGAAGCATTCACGAAGCGCCTCGCAGCCGATGGCGCCAGGTAGGCGAACGGTGAGTAGGCGGCTGCCTTGTTCTAGGTTAAGCGCGCGCGAGAGGGCGGCGGCGGTGAGACGTGGCAATGATGTTGTTTCACGCATGTATAGAGCCCTTTCTTCTTGGTGGGCTATATAATAGCAGAAAAATTTAAAAATTTCTAATGACGAGAACAGCCTACTGTGCTATCCTCGAAGCAATCCAAAACCAACTCAATACCAACTGCTTGATGCAATCGCTACACAGCCTTTAGGCAAACCGCGCTATCAAGCAGGGTGATTTCACTAACGAAGCTGCAGGTTAGGTCGATTGTCATCATCCATACCTCAGAGCATTCTAAAACTTAGAACAGACTTACACCAAACACCCGAAACCGGATAGAAAGAAACATTCATGAAGAAACGGGACAACATCTACGAGGCATTCCTCAGTGCGATCGACGAGGATCTCCGCGACATGTGCGAAATGAACGGAAAGGTAGAACGGTCTCTTCCGTGTCCGTACTGCGGCGAGAAGAACGTCGAGCGCCTGGCCAAATCGCTCGTTGGCGTGCTGGAAGAGCGCTCGCCCGATATTCCCGGGCTGGTGCCCGAGCAGTATCGAGCCGATGTACACGAGGCCCGCGAACTTTTGACTGCCGCGACACTCGCTTTGCTGCCACTGTATTTTCCCCCGCGCGATAGCCGCATAGGCAGTGTAGCGACTGTGGTGAGTATGTTTAGGCACGGGCGTACTGCGGGCTTTAAATCGGCTGGTGTTCTCTTGTTCGAGGAAGTTGCGACAGGGATGAAGTACAGCACCAAGCAGGGTGCCTATATCCCGTCCTCCTTCGTGCGCCATACCGATGGCAGAAAGCCATGCGACCGGCTGCACCGCGATGGATCGCGTGGCTTTACGGCGGATGAAGATGATGCCGTCATGTTTTATAAGCGCTACCTCAAGGTGCAGCGACGCGTGTTCGATACGAGTCCGCGTTTCAACTTTGAGTTATGCGTCAAACGCCCGTTTGAGGCACTTTTGGACGAACGACACACTTTTTATTACATGGAGGAAAAGATGGAAATCGATTTGACCAACAAAGTACACGGACTCGAAAATCGCTATCTCCTCAATATCAAGCATCATAAAGATTACGACCTGCTTGACAAGCTGATGATCCATGCACTGCTTGCGTACCTGGGTAGTGTCGAGAAAGTTGGTGTAGAGCCCGATCCGAAGCGGGTCGGCCCGGCGT
>OBYR01000610.1_pt1 | contig 23345 bp, 18 predicted proteins | sample 1495491 | NCBI WGS metagenome assembly OBYR01 (sample SAMEA2580206, study PRJEB22360) | human gut metagenome | biome: human gut; feature: human-associated habitat; material: faeces | place: Denmark | collected 2008/2010 | reverse complement strand
GGCCGCGGCGGCCCGCGCTGCATGAGCATGCCCTTCTGGCGCGAGGACCTCTAAGTCTTTCCGTTTCCGGTGCGGTCCCCCTACAACCGCACCGGTTTCGCCCGTCAAACGGGCAACACTAATTACTTACGTAATTCATTTCTTCGAAAGGAAACGAACCATGGGTGTTAACCTCTCCGGCCGTAGCTTCCTCAAGCTCCTCGACCTCACCACCGAGGAGATCGAGTACCTGCTCAAGCTCTCCAAGAACTTCAAGGACATGAAGCGCGCTGGCGTTCCGCACCGCTATCTCGAGGGCAAGAACATCGTTCTGCTCTTCCAGAAGACCTCCACTCGTACCCGCTGCGCCTTCGAGGTCGGCGGCATGGATCTGGGCATGGGTGTCACCTACCTCGATCCGGGTTCGTCGCAGATGGGCAAGAAGGAGTCCATCGAGGACACCGCCCGCGTTCTCGGCCGCATGTATGACGGCATCGAGTTCCGTGGCTTTGCCCAGGACGATGTCGAGGAGCTCGCTGCTAAGTCCGGCGTGCCCGTGTGGAACGGCCTGACCACTGAGTGGCATCCCACCCAGATGCTCGCCGACATCCTGACCGTCCAGGAGAACTTCAACTACGACATCAAGGGCAAGACCCTCGTCTTCATGGGCGACTGCAAGAACAACGTTGCTCGCTCCCTCATGGTTGTCTGCTCCAAGCTTGGCATGAACTTCGTGGCCTGCGGCCCCGAGGAGTGCATGCCCGCTGACGACGTCATCGAGGCCTGCAAGCCCATCGCCGAGGCCAACGGCTGCACCATCAAGCTGACCACCGACGTCAAGGACGGCGTCACCGGTGCCGACGTTATCTACACCGACGTGTGGGTCTCCATGGGCGAGCCTGACGAGGTCTGGGCCGAGCGCATCGCTCAGCTCACCCCGTATCGTGTCACCTCCGAGGTCATGGCTATGGCCAACCCGGGTGCCATCTTCCTGCACTGCCTGCCCAGCTTCCACGACACCAACACCACGATTGGCGCCGAGAAGTGCGAGCAGTTCGGCATCACCGAGCAGGAGGTCACCGACGAGGTCTTCGAGAGCCCCGCTTCCAAGGTCTTCGACGAGGCCGAGAACCGCATGCACACCATCAAGGCCGTCATGTACGCCACGCTCAAGTAAGTGCATCTAGCATCTCGCTCGGGGTGTATTGTTGAACACCCCGAGCGGCTTTATCTGGTAAAAATCTCGATCGAGCGGCAGGCACGGCACGGAAGAGCCGCTTCGGGCGAGATCAGTAAATGATTTATGAAGGGGGGATGAGAACTATGACTGAGACCGCTAAGAAAAAGCGCGGTATGCCTTCATCGTTCACCATTCTTCTTGCTCTGCTGGCAATTGTTGCAGTGATTACCGTTATCGTCTCCGGCACGTCCGGCGGCGCGGTTACTGCCGCCCGTCTGAGCGATTTCTGCACCGCCCCGATTAAGGGCTTCGCTAACGCTCTGCCCGTCTGCCTCTTCGTTATGATCCTGGGCGGCTTCCTCGGCATGATGACCGAGACCGGCGCCCTGGACAACGGCATCGCCGTCCTGGTGCAGAAGCTTAAGGGCAACGAGATCATGCTCATTCCCGTGCTGATGCTCATCTTCTCCCTCGGTGGTACCACCTATGGTATGTGCGAGGAGACCGTTCCCTTCTACGCCCTGCTTGCCGCTACCATGATGGCCGCTGGCTTCGACCCGATGGTCGGCGCCGCTACCGTCCTGCTCGGCGCTGGCTGCGGCTGCCTGGGCTCCACGGTTAACCCGTTCGCCGTCGGCGCTGCCGTCGACGCTCTGACCGGCGTTGGCATTGAGGTCAACCAGTCCATCATCATCGGCCTCGGTGCCGTCCTGTGGATTGTTACCACTGCCATGTCCATCTTCTTCGTCATGAGCTATGCCAAGAAGGTCAAGGCTGACAAGGGTTCCACCATCCTGTCGATGCAGGAGCTCAAGGACGCCGAAGAGGCTCACGGCAAGGCTGCTTCCGAGGTTCACAATGAGGTCAAGCTCACCGGTCGTCAGAAGGGTGTTCTGATCGCCTTTGCCTTCACCTTCGTCGTTATGATCGTCGGCTTCATTCCGCTGGCCGACCTCAACGAGGGCGTCGCCAACTTCTTCGACGCTGGCGCTGTCTACGACGCCGACGGTAACGCCGTCGTCCAGGGCTGGTCTGCCCTGATCACCGGCCTGCCCATTGGCCAGTGGTACTTCGACGAGGCTTCCACCTGGTTCTTCCTCATGGCCGTCCTGATCGGTATCATCGGTGGCCTGTCCGAGAAGCAGATCGTTAACACCTTCATCACCGGCGCTGCCGACATGATGTCCGTTGTTCTCGTCATCGCCCTCGCCCGTGGTATCTCCGTCCTCATGGCTAACACCGGCCTCGACGTCTACGTCCTCGACGCTGCCGCCAATGCTCTGGCTGGCCTGTCCGGCGTGATCTTCGCTCCCATGAGCTTCCTGGTCTACTTCGGCCTGTCCTTCCTGATCCCCTCGACCTCTGGTATGGCTACCGTCTCCATGCCTATCATGGGACCGCTGGCTGTTAAGCTCGGCTTCTCGCCCGAGGTCATGGTCATGATCTTCTCCTCTGCCATCGGCGTTGTGAACCTGTTCACCCCGACCTCCGGCGCCATCATGGGCGGTCTCGCCCTGGCCAAGATCGAGTGGACGACCTGGCTCAAGTTTGCCCTTAAGCTCATCGTCGCTCTCTCCGTCGTCTGCGCCATCATCCTGACCGTCGCTTGCGTGATGCTCTAAGTACCCAACGGGTACCCCACGGAAACCTTGACGATCCTGTAAAGGATCACCTGGTCATCGTCTGTCCGGTGGGGTCAACCCACCGGTAGACTCCTACCTTTAGCCCCCTCCCGTTCCGTGCGCGGGAGGGGGCGCTCTCATGTTGCGCGGTTCTACGAACCGCGCAACCAGTCGACGCTGCGCACCGCCCAGAACGACAATTTGTCATTCAAAAGGCAAGGCATGACCAGAAGGTCTATGCCTTGCCTTTTTCATGCCAACTTGTACGTTCTGGACGTCGCTCGCTGACTTATGCTCCACCTGCGACGTTCCCCTTGTTGGTGCAGGGGGAAGCTTGCTCGCTCTGGTGCCCGTTCGCTGGCTTCAGCTCTGCCTGCGACGTTTTCATTGTTGGTGCTGAGTGACTTGTTCCCCGTTCCAAACGAGCTGCCCCGGGTCCCCGGTGGTTGTGGTGAGCGTGTTTGGTTGGTGCCTGTTGATGGTCTGGGTATCGGGGAGGGCGGGCTCCGTTATAATCGCCTAGGACATTAAATGGAAACGGGACGGGAGCCACACATGCGCCAGGGTTTCGACAACGCGAAGTATATCGAGCTGCAGGCTGCTCACATTAAGGAGCGCATCTCGCAGTTTGGCGGCAAACTGTATTTGGAGTTTGGCGGCAAGCTGTTCGATGATTATCATGCCAGCCGCGTGCTGCCGGGTTTTGAGCCGGACAGCAAGTTTCGCATGCTCAAGAGCATTGCCGACGACGTCGAGGTCATCATCGCAATCAATGCAAACCATATCGAGAAGAACAAGGCCCGTGGCGACCTGGGCATTACCTATGACGAGGACGTCTTGCGCCTGGTTGACCTGTTCCGCGGCAACGGTTTTGCTGTCGCGGCCGTGGTTATCACGCAGTATGCCGGTCAGCCCGCTGCCGACGTCTTCCGCAATCGTCTGAATGCACTCGGCATTCCCGCCAAGCTGCACTATCCCATTGAGGGCTATCCGCACGACGTCGATCTGATCGTTTCTGACGGAGGCTACGGCAAGAACGAGTTCGTCGAGACCACGCGTCCGCTCGTTGTCGTGACGGCGCCCGGCCCTGGCTCGGGCAAGCTCGCCACCTGCCTCTCACAGCTGTATCACGAGCATAAGCACGGCACCGCCGCCGGTTATGCCAAGTTTGAGACCTTCCCGGTCTGGAATCTTCCCCTGACGCATCCGGTCAATATTGCCTACGAGGCCGCCACGGCGGACCTCGACGATGCCAACATCATCGATTCCTTTCACCTTGAGGCCTACAACAAGACCACGGTCAACTACAACCGCGACGTCGAGGCCTTCCCGGTGGTCCGTGCCCTGATGGAAAAGATCCTAGGCAAGAGCCCCTACCAGAGTCCCACGGACATGGGCGTCAATATGGTCGGCTTTGCCATCACCGATGACGATGCCTGCCGCGACGCTTCCAAGATGGAGATCGTCCGCCGCTACTTTACCGCGGTCGAAAATGTGCGCCGTACCGGCGTGGGCGATGAGCAAGTCGACCGTCTCAAGATTATTATGAAGAAGGCCGGCATCGATAAGAACTACTCACCGGCGCGCTCGGCGGCCTTAACCAGGGAGCAACTGACGGGTGGTCCCGTGGGCGCCATGGTCATGCCGGACGGTTCCGTGGTGACCGGTAAGACCTCCACGCGCCTGGGCGCCGCAAGTTCGCTCATTATGAACGCTCTCAAGCATGTTTCGGGCGTCGACCTTGAGCTTGAAGTCATCAGCGACGAGGCGATCGAGCCCATCAGCAAGCTCAAGACGCATTTCCTGGGCAGCAAAAACCCGCGCCTTCACACCGACGAGACGCTTATGGCGCTGTCGATCACCTCGGCTACGAGCGAGACGGCCGCTCGTGTCCTTTCGGGCCTGGAGCAGCTGCGCGGTTGCGATGCCTTCTTTAGCGTGATTATCTCGCCGACGGACGAGACGGTGTTGCGTAAACTGGGCATCAACGTGTGCTGCGAGCCCAAGTTTGAGCGTCGTGGTTTCTTCCATCGCTAAGTTTGAAGTACCGCGGTAATTGCATCGCCTTTTGGCCGTATCGGGTTAGCGCCCGGTACGGCTTTTTGATCAATAAAGCGTCTATTTCGGCGAAAAATAGCCGTTTACCTGCCTAAAAACAATTTGGGCGGTATACAATAATCGTAACTGTTTCATCCTTAGCGGGATGCCGCATGATGGATATTACCTGCCATCGTGAGGTGTGTCGGTCGTGCACGGCGCGCTGGATGCTCGTGCTCGGTTAGAGGAGGCTGCCATGGCGGGCAAGGGTCGTGCGAGTGTCAACGATATGAAGCGTGTCGAAGTGCTGGTGTTGATGGAGATTGCCCAGCAATCCGAAAGTGGCGGGACATATGGCTTCTCGCGCAAAACGCTTGCGGAGCACGTTGGGGTGTCTCCGTATCGAGCCCGCGCCGCAATTGAGCGCTTGGATTCTGACGGTTTGATCGAGGTCGTTTCGCGTTATAGCGAGGATGGCGGCCAGCTTGCAAATGGTATTTGCCTTACCGAGCGTGGCGGGTGGTATCTGAAAGGCATCCGCGCGGGTATGCTCGTTCGGGATATGCTCAGGGACGAGCTTGCCGATCGGTAGCGATCTGCCGCCTAAGTTGTTGTTACGCCGCTCGGGTCCCGGGCGGCGTTTTGTTTCGAGATGGAGAAATGCAAGCACTTTGGTGAAAAATGGCGAACTGCTTCTTTCTCGAGTATTACAATGAAGACCCGTAAGATGTGTATGGACAACTTCTACGGGAAGCGCAGGTAATTCAATATGACTAAGCATGTGTTTGTGACCGGCGGCGTGGTTTCGTCTTTGGGCAAGGGCATTACCGCGGCATCGCTGGGCCGTTTGCTCAAGTCGCGCGGCTACAAGGTGACGATGCAGAAGGCCGACCCGTATCTGAACGTCGACCCCGGTACCATGAGCCCGTTCCAGCACGGTGAGGTCTTTGTGACCGAGGACGGCTACGAGTCCGATCTGGACCTGGGCCACTACGAGCGCTTTATTGACGAGAACCTGACCCGCGATTCTAACTTTACGACGGGCGCCATTTACAAGAGCCTGATTGCCCGCGAGCGTCGCGGTGACTTTTTGGGCGGTACCGTCCAGGTGATCCCGCACGTCACCAATGCTATCAAGGACAAATTCCGCCGCATTGAGGAGCAGACTGGCTCCGACGTTGTCATTACCGAGCTGGGTGGCACGATCGGCGACATCGAGTCGCAGCCGTTCGTGGAGGCTATCCGCCAGTACCGCAAGGAGGCCGGTCCCGAGAACGTCTGCTACATCCACGTATCGCTCGTTCCCTATATCGCCGCCGCCCACGAGGTTAAGACCAAGCCCACGCAGCACTCCGTCAAGGAGCTGCGCAGCTTTGGTATCCAGCCGGACATCATTGTGCTGCGCTCCGATCACCATATTGATGACGCTATCCGCGGCAAGATCGCGAGTTTCTGCGACGTCGACACCGACTGTGTCTTTACCAACGAGGATTGCGCGAGCATTTACGACGTGCCGCAGCTGCTCGCGGAGCAGGACTTTGACCTGCGCATTTGCGAGCGCCTTGGCCTCGATCCGCGCGAGCGCGATATGAGCGCATGGAATGAGTTCCTGCGCAAGCAAAACCATGCCAACCATCACGCCGATAAGGTTAAGGTTGCCGTCGTGGGAAAGTACACCCAGCTTCCCGATGCATATCTGTCGGTTATCGAGGCCCTGCATCACGCGGGCGTTTTCTACGATCGTCACGTAGATGTGCAGCTGGTCGATGGTGAGAGCCTCGATGCCGAAAACGTCAATGAGGTTCTGGGCGACGCATCGGGCATCCTGGTTCCCGGCGGCTTTGGCAAGCGCGCCCTGGAGGGCAAGATCCTTGCTGCCGAGTTTGCTCGCGAGCACAAGATTCCGTATCTGGGCATTTGCCTGGGTATGCAGGTTGCCGTGTGCGAGTTCGCCCGCAACGTTGTCGGCCTTGCCGGTGCCAGCTCCTCCGAGTTTGATCCGGACGGTCCGTTTAGCGTAATCGACCTGATGAGCTCGCAGGAGGACGTGACCGAGAAGGGCGGCACCATGCGCCTGGGCGCCTATCCGTGCAAGCTCGCTGCCGATACCCTCGCGCGTGAGGCGTATGGCGAGGAGCTTGTCTACGAGCGCCACCGTCACCGTTTTGAGTTCAACAATGCCTTCCGCGATCAGCTCGAGGACGCCGGTCTTGTCATCTCGGGTCTTTCGCCTGATGAGCGTCTGGTCGAGATGGTCGAGCTGCCGCGCGATGTGCACCCGTGGTTCGTGGCCACCCAGGCTCACCCCGAGTTTAAGAGCCGCCCCACCAATCCTCAGCCGCTATTCCGAGAGTTCGTGCGTGCCTCGATTGGCCAGCATGAGGGCGTCGATCGCCTGCAGGTGACGCCCATGAATCGTTCGACGGACTAAGGTTGCCGGCGAACCGGGAACATATCGGAGAAGCTCCTTCGCCGCTCGCTGTGGCGGCGGGGGAGTTTCTTGATTACCTTGCAGTCGAGCGGGGCTTGGCGCGTAACACGATTGCCGCCTATCGCCGAGACCTGACGACCTACTGTGCCTATCTGGAGCGGACGGGCATTGCGTCCTTTGAGGACGTGAGTCGGCGGGTCATTGAGGACTTTATCGCCGATCGGCGCGATGGGGGCTATTCCGATGCCTCGGTGGAGCGCGCGCTCGCTGCCGTCAAAGGCCTGCATGCCTTTTTGGTGCGCGAGGGGGCCGGGCCCCAAAATCCTGCGGCGGCGTTGCGTTTGCCAAAAAAGGCCGAGCGCCTGCCGGAGTGCCTTTCGGTGGAGGACGTTTCGGCATTGCTCGACCAGGATTTTCCGGATGGTGAGATGGGTCTGCGCGATCGCGCTATCTTGGAAGTGCTGTATGGGTGCGGCCTGCGCGTGAGCGAGCTGGTGGGGCTCGATGTGAGTGATATCCATGCCGATGACGGCTTTGTGCTGGTTCGCGGCAAGGGCTCCAAGGAGCGTCTGGTCCCTTTGGTGGGAAGCGCGGCGCGTGCCCTGACGCACTATATATGTGATGGGCGCCGACTTCTGGCGGCTCATGCTCGTGGGACAGAGACGCCGGCGGTCTTTTTAAACAAGAACGGCGGGCGTCTGTCGCGTCAGGGTGTTCACGTCATATGCGAGCGCTACGGACGCCAGGTGGGGTTGGTGGGACTCCATCCGCACACGTTGCGCCATTCCTTTGCCACCCATATGCTCGCGGGCGGCGCGGACCTTCGCGTGCTGCAGGAGATCTTGGGACACGCCGATATATCGACGACGCAGGTCTACACGCATGTCGATCGTACGCAGCTGACTGAGGTTTACCTGGCGGCCCACCCGCTGGCACATCGCTAATACGCTGCTGAGCTGCGATTACATGCTATCCGAGGACGGACCCCCGATTGCTGGAACGTGCTGTTGCGCACGTTTTGGCAATCGGGGGTCCGTCCCATTTTGCGCCACCGGCCAATGGCGCGGCGGGGTGCACATGCCGCGCGTGGGAGAGTTTGGGGGCGATGTGAACGGGATGTAAAGGGACGTAAAAATCGCCTCAAGGTCAACTTGAAGGTTGAGGTTGAAAGGCGGGGTGCTACAGGTGGCATCCCGCCTTTGCATTAAACACAACATATTGTGTTTTCGAACATATGCTCGGGGGTGGCGCCCAATAGTTAGGGGGTGGAGTGGTGGGGTAGGGTGGGGGAAGGGGTGGGGAAAGGTGTTGAAAAATGGGGCAGCTCCCCATATTATTAATGACGTCGACAGGCGGGGTGGTTCCCCGCGTACGTGCCATCTGAGTAACCGAGGGGAGGGCGCACATGGGAATGACTGGTGCATACGAGCGCAATCTCGATGCAAAAGGTCGTCTGTCCCTGCCTGCACCCCTTCGCGAGGAACTTGGAGAGCACGTTCGCGTGTTCAAAGCCCTGGATGTCGATGCTCTGTACGTGTTCTCTGCCGAGGCCTTCGATAAGTGGGTCGAAGGACTCTTCGCGGGTCGTGAGGGCCACGAGGGTTTTAACCCGCGTGACATCAACGACCAGAAGCTCATGAGGGCGATCAACAAGCGCACCACGTCGATGGATGTGGACAGCGCCGGTCGTATCGGTCTTTCTGAGTCTCTCCGCAAGCAGGCGAACCTTGACCGCGAGGTCACGGTTGTGGGCAACTACGACCACCTTGAGGTTTGGGACCGCGCCGCGGCCGATGAGGACGATGACGACGAGGCTCTGCTTGACCTCTTCTTCTCGTAAGGGCAAGGCACGAGTAACGGATGGAGCGTGGGATCTTGACACAAGAATATCGGCATGAACCTGTCATGCTCGGCGAAGTGCTTGAGTCGCTGCAGCTCAAGAGCGGCTCCGTTGTCTGCGATTGCACCCTTGGCGGTGCCGGTCATTCGGTAAAGATGGCCGCGCAGGTGGGGGAGACGGGCCTTTTGCTCGGCGTCGATCAGGACGACATGGCCCTCGAGGCCGCTGGCGCCCGTCTGGACCGCGAGGTTCCCGGCGTCCCGCACCAGCTGCTGAAGGGCAACTTCGGCGACTTGGACGAGCTGCTTTGCTCGGCCGAGGTGCCCGGGGTCGATGGCTTCCTGTTTGACTTGGGCGTTTCGTCACCGCAACTCGATATCCCTGGCAGGGGCTTTTCGTATAACGAAGATGCCCCATTGGACATGCGGATGGATCCGGGTAACAACACCCTAAACGCAGCTGAGGTCATCAACACCTATAACGAACACGACCTCGCCCGGATTCTACGCGTCTATGGCGAAGAGAAGTTCGCCTCGCAGATTGCGCGCGAGATCGTGCGCCGTCGCGAGCAAGAACCGATCGAAACCACCGGTCAATTTGTCGAGATCATCAAGGCTGGCATTCCGGCTGCCGCTCGTCGGCATGGTGGACACCCGGCCAAGAAGAGCTTCCAGGCCATTCGCATCGAGGTCAACCACGAGCTCGATGTGCTCGAGAGGGGGCTTGACGCCGCCACCAGGTGGCTCAACCCGGGCGGACGCATCTGCGTCATCTCGTATCACTCGCTCGAGGACCGTATCGTAAAGAACCACTTTAAGGAGATGAGCCAGGGGTGCACGTGTCCGCCGGAGATTCCGGTGTGCGTGTGCGGCAACGTGCCGATACTCAAGGTCATCACCCGCAAACCCTTGGTTGCCCAACCCGATGAGGTCGCGCGCAACCCTCGGGCGAGATCAGCCAAAATCCGCGTGGCGCAGCGCCTGTAGGCGCGACCGCGCGAAATTGGACCTCCCGCTCGCACCATAAACGAAGCTTAAACACACTACCAACGTACTCGGGATGGGAGGCGGCATATCATGGGCTATAACACCTCAAACGCAGCACTCGCCTATGATATGAACGCCATGCCCGCCTACCGCGAGGCACCGCAGGCGCCCGTTGCCCCTCGTGAGCAACGCACGCCGCGTTTTGATGTCTACACGGGCGCGGGCCGTCAGGCAAACCAGGCGGTAAGCCCGGTTTTCATGAGCGTTCTTAAAACGGTTTGCATCATTGCGGCTGTCTTCATGACGATCGGTGTCGCGCGCGTGGCGCTTGCCGGTGTTACGGCCCAGGTGCTTAACGGCAACGCAGAGCTTACCAACACGCTCGAGAAGGCGACCGACGAGAGTTCTAACCTTGAGGTCATGCATTCGGTCTATGGTGCCGACACGCGTATTCGCGATCTTGCGGGCGCCTATGGCATGGTGGAGCCCAGCGAGAGCGTTACGCTTGACTTTTCGCAGGATGCAGCCGCGGGCGCTAGCTCGACTGCGGCCGCTCAGTAAATAAGACGGTAGCTGAGTATGACAAATGACTATCGCCGCGGTTCCGACGGGGACCACGGGTCTGGACGTCCCTCCTCGCGGGGACGTTCTGGTTATCAAGGAACGGGTCGGCCATCTTACAACGCGGGGCCGTCCTATGGCAACGACCCTGCGTCGCGTCTTCGTGGTTCGGGCGGACCTCGGGTGCGCAATACGGGCGCGCGCAAGGGGTCGTCGTCTGAATGGGTTACGGGAACGCCGCTGCCTCGCCGCGATGTCGTTATGGGCTGTATCGGGGTTGGCCTTGCCGCGGGCGTCTTCCGTCTTGCCGAATACCAGATCGTGAATGCTGACAAGCTGCGCGAGCGCGCGGACGCGCGTCGTCTGCTTTCACAGACGCTCTATGCCAAACGTGGCACTATCTACGACCGCAACGGCAACGTGCTGACGTCGTCAGTCGAATGCCGCAATGTCGCCGTGAACCCTCAGCTTGTCGAGGACGTCGACAAGACGGTCTCGGCGCTGGTCAAGGCCACCGGTATCGATAAAAAGACCTGTCGCAAGCTGGTACTGTCTGATGGTTCCTGGGTGTATATCAAGCGCCAGGTCGACGAGGATGACGCTGCCGCCCTGGAAAAGAAGAATCTACCCGGCGTGCTCTTTGAGCAGGCGATGAAGCGGGTTTACCCGTATGGAAACCTGGCTTCTCAGGTGCTGGGCGTCGTGAACGTGGACAACGCTGGCCTGACTGGACTCGAAAAACAATACGATGAGCTTCTGACCGGAACGAATGGCTCTCTTGTGCGCGAGCGCGCAAGAGATGGCGGCTACATCGCGGGCGGTGCCTATAAAAAGGTTGCCGCGATTGATGGCGTGGATATCGTGACGACGATCGACGTCAACATTCAGCGCGCCGCGGAAGATGCCTTGGCCGAGGCGGTCGAGAAGACGAAGGCCAAAAACGGGTCGGCCCTGGTGACCGACCCGACGACTGGAGAGATCCTGGCCGCCTGCTCGTATCCGACCTACGACCAGACCAATTTGGAAAACGCCAAGACCGAGGACATGAACCTTCGTCTGGTGACGGATGCCTACGAGCCCGGCTCGGTCTTTAAGACGCTGGTTGCGGGCGCCGGATTTGATTTGGGCGTTGTGCGCCCGAGCACATCGTTTGAGGTTCCCGCGAGTATCAAGGTGGGCGACGATACCGTTACCGATGCCGACAAGCGTGACTACACCATGACAATGGACGTACGCGAGATGATGCGCCGTTCGTCCAATGTCGGTTTTGTCCTGGTGGGGCGCAAGATCGGTGCCGATGATTTTGCCACCTATGTGGACAAGTGGGGTATCGGTCATAGCTCCGGTGTCGATTTTCCGGGTGAGAGTCTGGGCATCGTCAAGGAGCGCGACCAGTACGATGGTGCCACCTTGGGTGCTATGAGCTTTGGCCAGGCGCTGTCCGTCTCGCCGATTGAGGTCGCACGTGCCGTGGGCGGCATCGCGAACGGCGGCGTGATGATGACTCCGCACTTCTATAAGTCGAGCAAGGGCGATGAAAAGGATTGGGGCGAGGGGGATCGCGCGATTTCCGAGGAGGCCGCCTCGCAGGTGACATCGTGTATGCAGACGGTCGTTGCCGAGGGAACGGGCGTTGGCGGCGCGGTGGACGGCTACGACGTGGCGGGCAAGACAGGTACGGCCGAGCGCGCCGATGAGAACGGCGGCTACCTCAAAGAGAACTACATGTCGTCTTTTATGGGGTTTGCCCCGGCGCAGTCGCCCAAGGTCCTGTGCTATATCACCCTTGACGGAACCCCGTCAGGCTCCGATGCCGCCGCAGTGCCGTTCCAGTCCATTATGGCCAGTGCGCTTGACGTGTTGGGTGTCCCGCGCACCAAGTAGGGGGTTACTATCTATGAAATGGCCAGTCGGTTAATCCGGGTTGTTCACACGCCCTGCACCACGCGTAGGCGGCGCTGGGATACAATACGCCGATAGCATTATTAGGTTTACAGGGGAGCTGCAATGATAGAGATCGCCGTCAACAATCTCGCGGCCGCAACAGGGGCCCGAACCGTGACGGGAGAAGCCGATCGGGTATGCCGCGGTTGCGTTATCGACTCGCGCCAGGTTGAGGAGGGCACGATATTCGTCGCCTTCCCGGGTGAAAAGGTCGACGGCAACGACTTTGCTTCCCGTGCCATCGAGTCGGGTGCCGGCGCCGTAGTGATGACGCGCGAGCCCGATGCCGAGCTGCTTTCGCTGGCCCATGAGAAGGGCTGCGCCATCCTGCATACCGATGATCCCGAGGAGTTTTTGCTGCTCCTGGCTCACGCTTATCGTTTGGAGCTTGGCTGCCTGGTAATTGGCATTACCGGCTCTATCGGCAAGACAACGACCAAGGACGTGCTCGCCGCGGTGCTCGCCAAGCGCTATCGCGTTTGGGCAACCAAGGGTAACTACAACAACCTGATCGGTATGCCGCTCACGGTGCTGGCGGCCCCTGCCGACACCGAGGTTCTGGTGCTCGAGATGGGCATGAACCATTTCCACGAGATTGAGCGCATGTCTCAGTCCGCCAATCCCAACCTTGCCATTGTGACCAAGATCGGCACCTCCCATATCGGTATTCTGGGCAGTCGCGAGAATATCGCTCGTGCCAAATCCGAGATTGTTGGCGGCATGTGCGCCGCCGGAGACCTTCTCCCGTTGCTGGTTTTGGGTGGTGAGGACGACTTTACTCCGTTCATCCGCGACACCTTTGCCGCGCCTGCGGGCGTCGACGTGATGCTTGCGGGCGTCTCGGACGACGATGAGGTCCGTGCGTGCGACATTCGCATTGATGACGAGGGGCGCCCGGTCTTTACGCTCGATTTTGGCTTGGGCGAGACTATCGACACACTGCTTGCCATTCCCGGCGCGCAGTCCGTTCCCAATGCCGTCAAGGCCGCGGCGGTTGCCTATCGTCTTGGCGTGACGCCCGAGCAGATCGATGCCGCCTTTAGGGGTCTTACGATTACCGGGCATCGCCAGGAAATCAAGCGCGCCAAGAGCGGCGCTCGCGTCATCGACGACTCATATAACGCCAGTGCCGAATCGATGGCAGCCGGCCTCGACCTGCTGTGTTCGCTTTCGTGCACGGGTTCGCGCATGGCGGTTCTGGGCGAGATGGGCGAGATGGGCGACGAGGCTCCTCGCATGCATGAGCTGGTGGGCGCCTATGCGGCGGCCAAGAAGCTCGATATGCTCGCATGTGTCGGCGGTGAGCTTGCCCAGCGTATGGCCGAGGCCGCGCGCATGATGGGTATGGATGAGGACCGCATTCAGGTGTTCTCCGACTATCAGCAGGTGCTCGACCGTATGGGCGGCGCTCTTGAGCAGCATGATGTCGTGCTGGTCAAGGGCTCACGCTTCGTTGAGCTCGATCGCTTTGTGGAAGGTGTGTGCTAGTCCATGTTCGGCAATCCTTCGTATCCTACGTACCAGGCCTTTTTGGGATTGGGCATCGCCGCCGTCATCGCGATGCTGCTTATGCCGTGGTGGATTAAGCTCCTGAAGGTCGAGGGCATCGGCCAGCAGGTTCGCGCCGATGGCCCCAAGCGTCACCTGATTAAGCAGGGCACGCCTACCATGGGTGGCGTCATCATCCTGGTTGCCGTTTCGCTGACCTGCCTTTTGATGGGAAAGCTCACCACCGAGCTCGTGCTTGTGCTGCTCGCCACGCTGGCAACCGGCGTTCTTGGCCTCATCGACGACCTGACTTCTGTCACGCACGGCCGCTCGCTCGGCCTGACGCCTCACGCCAAGATGATTGGCCTTACCCTCATCTGCGTTACCTTTACCGTGCTTGCTGTCAACTGGTGCGGCGTCGCCCCCGAGATTCGTTTCCCCGGTGGCCTGACGATCGACCTTGGTGTGCTCTCGACCACCATTTGCGGCCTCTCTTTTCCGTGGCTCTACCTTGTCTTTTGCTGGCTGATGATCGCGGGCCTTTCCAACGCCGTAAACCTCACCGACGGCTTGGACGGTCTTGCCGGCGGCACCTCCATGATCGCCATGCTGGCCATGGCTGCCATGGCGTTTTTGCACGGCGATGTGAACCTGTCCATCTTCTGCACGGCGTGCGCCGGCGCCTGCCTGGGCTTTTTGTGGTTCAACTGCTATCCGGCGAGCATCTTTATGGGCGATACCGGCTCGCTTGCCCTGGGTGCCGCTTTTGCCTGCACCTCCATCATGACCAACACCGAAGTCGTTTCCCTCATCATCGGCGGTCTGTTTATCGTCGAGACCCTGTCGGTCATGATCCAGGTTGTCTATTTCCACTTTACGCACAAGCGCGTCTTCCTTATGGCGCCCATTCATCATCATTTCGAAAAGAAGGGCTGGGCCGAGACCAAGGTCGTCATCCGTTTTTGGATTGTCGCCGCGGCCTTCGGAGCCCTGGGCCTCGCGTTGTTCTTCCAGTTGGGATAGTGGTCTTTCATGCCTCTTGCTGATGTCTTTAGCCTGCTCGTTTTGGGCCAGGGTAAGTCCGGTCTTGATGTCGCTCGCTGGGCGCTTGCACATCCCGAGCGTGTGAGTGCCGTTACCGTTTACGGTGGCGGCACGTCCGAGCCCAACGATGCCACGCGCTCGCTCGAGGCGCACGGGGCATCGTTTGTCTACGGAACCGAGCAGGTCGAGGGCGCGTTTGATGTATGCGTGACGTGTCCGGGCATCTCGGAGTTCTCGGCATTCTTTAAGGCTGGCCGTGATCACGCTGCCCAGATTATGGGTGAGCCCGAGTTTGCCTACCGTCTGTCTCCCCAAAATTGGATTGCCATTACGGGCACCAACGGCAAGACGACAACCACGTCACTGACCGATTACCTGCTCAAGGCCGCCGGTGAAGCCAGCGTGGCCGTCGGCAATATCGGTGAGCCGCCGGTGAACGAGATCGATGGCCGCGCACACAATGAGTGGTTTGTGGCCGAACTGTCGAGTTATCAGATTGCTACGACCGCCGAGCTTCATCCTCGCGTGGCTGTGCTGCTCAACATCACGCCCGACCACCTGGGCTGGCACAAGAGCCACAAGAACTATGCGCTCGCCAAGATTAAGCTCTTCGAGAATATGGTCGACGATGACCTGGTGATTGTTGATGTCGAGGATGCCGGTATCCACGAGTTCGATGAGTACATCTATGTTCCGGGCCGTCGCATCTGCAAGGTTGCTTTTGACGAGCCTGCGGGCGAGGACGCCGCATTTGTGCGCGATGGCAAGATGGTCGTTCGCCTGAAGGGCGTCGAGACCCCGCTCGTCGATACGTCCGAACTTAAGATTTCGGGCCATCACAATGTAATCAATGCCCTGTGCGCTGCCACCGCGGCCCTGGCGGTCGGTGCCGATGTCGACGGTGTGCGTCGCGGCCTGGCCTCGTTCCAGCCGCTGGAGCACCGCGTTGAGCCCTGTGGCGAGATCGATGGTGTGCGCTACGTCAACGATTCCAAGGCAACGAACACCGATGCGGTCGAAAAGGCCCTGACGGCGTTTCCCGATGACGATGTGATCTTGCTGCTCGGCGGTCACGACAAGGGCACGCCGCTCGAGTCCTTTGCCCGCGTTGTGATGGATAACGTTCGCTCGGTGGTCTGCTTTGGCGACGCGCGCGAGCGCTTTACCGCCGCTATGGACGAAGCAGATGTCGACGGCGATGTCGATATCGCCCAGGCCGACGACCTGCGCGATGCCGTGGACGTTGCCCGTTCGCTCTCGAGCCGCGGCGATGTGATCTTACTGTCGCCCGCCTGCTCTTCGTTTGATGAGTTTTCGGGCTACGAGGAGCGCGGCCGCGTGTTTAAGGACTATGTGGCCCAGCTTGCCGCTGCGTCCATTACGCAAATGGAATAGGGGTTGCCGGTGAGAGAGGAGAGCCCCCGACAGAATATGAGGAGGCCCGACTCGGACCGTGCTTCCTCGCAGCGCAGCACGCCGCGCGCCGGTCGTCGCACGCAGGGCATCGGCGAACGCTATATCGCCGGCGTTCCTGCGCGCATCATGCGGCCCCGCCTGATCTTTTTGACCTGTCTGTTCTCGCTGGTCTGTTTTGGCCTGCTTATGGTGTACTCGGCATCATCAGTCGAGGCACTTCACGAGAACGGCTCCGCGACCTACTTTTTGTTTAGGCAGTTTATGTTCACTGCCGTTGGCGTTGCTGCCCTCGAGTTCATCGCGCGCGTCGCACCCGATAGCTGGTTTGGCGAAGGGGCGCTTAAACTTGCACTGATCGCTATGATGATCTTGCTGTTTGCGGTGTTCCTTTTTGGTAGCGGCAGCCGTGGCGCTACGCGTTGGCTGAGCATTGCCGGCATTCAGTTTCAGCCATCGGAGTTTTTCAAACCGTTTGCCATTGCCTATTCGGCCATTATGCTCGACCGTGTGTTTTCGCCCGGCGGCAACATCAATGAGTTCCTTAAGAACATGGGTCTCTATTTGGGCCCTTCGGTCTTCTTGATTTTTATTCAGCCCGACTTTGGCACCATCCTGATTATTCTGTTGACGCTCATGTGCATGGCGCTCTTTGCCGGCCTTGACCCTAAGTTCATCATCGGTGCGATTCTTGCTGGTGTCGTCGTTATCGTGGTCGCGCTTGTCGCCGAGCCGTACCGTATGGTGCGCATTCAGGTTGCCTTGAACCCTTGGGCAGATGAATATGGAGACGGCTATCAGGCAACGCTCGCCATTATGGCGTTTGCCTCGGGCGGACTGTGCGGCCGCGGTATCGGCAATTCAACCATGAAGTACTCGTATTTGCCCGAGGCGCACAATGACTACATCCTGGCCATCATTGGCGAGGAAGTTGGCTTTTTGGGGACGCTGCTGTTATTCTTGGTGTTTGCGATGCTGATCTACTCGGCGTTTCGAATCGCCGAGCAGGCTACCGATCGTCGCGGGGCGCTCATGGCTTCGGGCTCTGCGGTTATCCTCGCGGTGCAGTTTTTGATCAACGCGCTGGGTATTCTCAACGTGTTTCCCATGACGGGTAAGCCGCTGCCGTTTATCAGCTATGGCGGCTCGTCGATTATCGTGTCGCTCATGCTCGCCGGGCTTATCTTGCGCGTTTCGCACGAGAGCGCTCGACGCGATGAATACGATCGTCGTCGCGATAGCTTTGCCGTTATGGACGAGAGCACTGCCGGTGTTCCCCATACGCGTGGGGAGCGCTCGTCGCGTGGCGGTTTTACCGTCTTGAACGGTTTTGCTTCGGAGTCGGATGCCCGTCCGCGCTCGGTGCCGCAGAGTCGCCCGCAACGACCGACGCCGCGCAATACGGGTGGCGGATATAATCGGATCGACTTGAATTCGGACCCGTCGGCGCGCTTGCGCACCGACGACCAGGGGCCGCGCGTACGAAGGGACTACCATGACCGATAAGATGACCGTTGCTATCGCAGCCGGCGGCACGGCGGGACATATCAACCCCGCACTCGCCTTGGCCGAGGAGCTACGTGACCGTGGCCACCACGTTGTGTTTGTGGGTCAGTCGCATAAGCTCGAGGGTCGTCTGGTTCCCGAGGCAGGGTTCGATTTTGTGCCGATTACGGTTACGGGCTTCGACCGCTCTCGCCCTTGGACGGCATTGAGCTCGCTGTGGCGTGTCTATAAGGCGAAGCGCGCGCTCGGCAGCCATTTTTCTAAAGCCTGCAAGCCCGATGTCGCTATAGGTTTTGGCGCCTATGTCGAGGTCCCGCTTCTGGGCTGGTGCAAAGACGCGGGCATTCCGTATCTGCTGCATGAACAGAACTCCGTTCCGGGCCTTGCTAACAAGATGATGAGTTCGCATGCCGCCCGCGTTTGCATCTCGGTGCCGGCAGCACGTTCCGTGTTTGAGCGTGAGGGCGATCCTGACCATGTGCTCATGACCGGCAACCCCGTGCGCCGTTCTGTGATCGAGGGGGATCGGGTTCGCGGTCGCAGGGCTCTCGACGTGCCTGAGGACGCCACACTCCTGCTGGTTTTTGGCGGCTCACTTGGTGCTCAACATCTTAATGAGCGCGTGGCTTCGCTTAAAAACGAGTTGCTCTCGCGCGATAATCTCTATGTTTTGCATTCGACGGGCGCCGATGGCTTCGAGGACACCGAGCGTGCTCTTGCCCTGATGCCCGAGGAGGCGAAGCGGTACCGCGTCCAGCCCTACATCGACAATATGGGCGATATGCTGGCCGCGGCCGATTTGGTCCTCTCGCGCTCGGGCGCTTCGAGCGTTGCCGAGATCGCGGCCCTTGCCACACCTTCGGTACTGGTGCCGTATCCTCATGCGACGGCCGATCATCAGACCACCAATGCCCGCTATCTGGTCGATGCCGGTGCTGGCGTGCTCTGCGCCGATGCCGATATCGATACCCAGGCGTTTGCCGATGAGCTGCTGCATCTTATCGATGATGCGCAGGCGCGCGATGCCATGCGTCAGGCGGCTCGCGGTTTGGCCCAGGACCGCGCTGCCGTCCTTTTGGCAGACGCGGTAGAAGGATTGCGTTAGTTAGACGGGATATCGCGGGCCGCCCTCGCGCGGATGCGGTAGGTGCGGTACAGTAGACGGGTTACAGGCAGTGTTTACGCAAGGAGTACACGAGCACATGGCTGATTCCCAGACTGCAACCTCCGCGCCCGATTTCAAGAGCGCCCATTTTATCGGTATCGGTGGCGCCGGCATGAGCGGCATCGCCCTCGTCCTTCACGAGCGCGGCTATGTCGTTACCGGCTCCGACCTTAAGACGTCGCGCTATATTCGCCAGCTTACCCGCGCCGGCGTGAAGGTGCATGTGGGCCATGAGGCCGCCACCATCGACGAGGTCAAGCCCGACGTCGTCGTGGTCTCTACTGCTATTCCCGAGTCCAACCCCGAGCTCGTCCGTGCGCGCGAGCTGGGTATTCCCGTGTGGCCTCGCGCCAAGATGCTCTCGGCTCTGGGCCACGGCTACACCACCGTCGCCGTCGCCGGTACTCATGGCAAGACCACGACCTCTTCGATGTGTGCCACCATGCTCGACCGCATGGGTCTGGACCCCAGCTTCCTGATCGGTGGCATTGTCGAGGGCTACGATACCAACGGCAAGAACGGCTCGGGCGACTATTTTGTCGCCGAGGCGGATGAGTCCGACAGCTCCTTCCTGTTCCTTAACCCCAATGTGGTCATCGTGACCAACGTCGAGGCCGACCATCTCGATCATTACTCGGGTATCGAGGAGATCGAGGCCACCTTCGCCAAGTTTATGAGTCTGGTGGGCGAGGACGGCACGGTCATCGTCTGTGGCGAGGACCCGCATCTGGTCGAGCTCGCCAAGTCGACGGGCCGTCATGTGCTTTCCTATGGCTTTGCCGAGACCAACGACATCGTCTGCGTGCATCCGGATGTCAAGGGCATCCAGAGCGACTTTATCGTTCGCTTTGAGGACGGCACCGATCACGCTGTCGAGATTAAGAGCAACCCCGGTCGTCACAACATGCTCAACGCCACGGCCGTCTTGACCGTCGCCCATGTCCTAGGCCTCGATATCGACGCCGCCGCTAAGGCACTTTCGAGTTTTGAAGGCGTCCGCCGTCGCTTTACCCACGTGGGCGATATCGACGGCATCACGGTGGTTGACGATTACGGCCATCATCCCACCGAGATCAAGGCGACACTCGCTGCTGCCTCTTCGCTGGGCTACAAACATGTCGACGTCGTGTTCCAGCCGCACCGCTACTCGCGTCTGCAGGCTCTGTGCGACGACTTTGCCGATGCCTTCGCCAATGCCGACAAGCTGCTGTTAATTGACGTGTTTTCTGCCGGCGAGATGCCCATCCCAGGTGTCACGTCCAAGATGCTCGCCGATACCGTGCGCGCCAAGCACCCCGGTAAGGAGGTCGTGTACTGCTCGAGCCGTCTTGAGCTCAACGAGGAGCTCGAGAAGATGGTGGGCGAGGGCGATTTGCTGCTTACCATGGGCGCCGGCGACGTCACGACGGTCGGCCCCGAGTTCATCGAGTATCTGACTGCCAAGAAGGACGCTTAAACCCCATGGGTTTGTTTAACGCCGTCATGGCGCTTTCGGGCATGATCGATACGGACGTAATCGAGGATGAACGCCTCGCGCGCCATACGAGCTATCGTATCGGTGGCAAGGCGGACCTCTTTGTGACGTGTCACAGCTATCATGCCCTGCGCCGCGCCGTGGCGGTGCTCGACCGTGAGCAGGTGCCGTGGGTCATTATCGGCAAGGGGTCTAATCTGCTTGTTGCCGATGCGGGCTATCGCGGTGCCGTTATTTCGCTGGGGCGCGAGTTTCAGCGTACGGTTGTCGCCGATGACGGTTGTACGCTGACGGTCGGTGCGGGCGTGATGTTCGCACGCCTGGTCAACGAGGCGCTGTCACGCAGCCTTTCGGGCCTTGAGTTTGCGGTCGGTATTCCCGGCTCCGTTGGCGGCGCCTTGTCCATGAACGCCGGCACGCGAACCGAGTGGATTGGCTCGCTGGTCGAAGATGTCGTTACATTCGACCCGGGCTCCGGAATTAAGCATTACGCGGGCTCGGAGATCGCTTGGGGCTACCGTGAATGCAGCTTGCCGCGCAACGAGATCATTTTGGAATGCGTGCTCAAGCTCAAACCTGCGCCCAAGGCCGATATCCGTGAGCGTATGGAGCGGTACCTGACGCGGCGCAAGCGAACACAGCCCATGGGCTGTGCATCCTGCGGGTCGGTCTTTCGCAACCCGCCCGATGCGAGCGTGGGAAAGCTTATCGAGGATTGTGGATTAAAGGGTTTTTCGGTTGGCGGCGCGGAAGTTTCTTCCGTACACGCTAATTTTATCGTTAATAACGGAACCGCCTCGGCCGATGACGTGGCCGCGGTTATCAGACATGTGCACGGAAAGGTGAGGGAGGCGTATGGCATCGAGCTCAGACCGGAAGTTAAATTCCTCGGCTTCTAGAGCATCGAAACCAACCTTCCGCCGCGCCGGAGGGCGTTCCGGCGCACCGTCCCAGTCTCAACGTAAATCCGTCATGCCTTCTAAGACCGTCGGGTCCGTGCGGTCTTCCAAGCGTTCGGCTGCCGGCTCGCAACTTGGCGGACGGCCCGCGGCCAAAAAGGTTGCTCGTCCGGCGGCACGTCCCTCGGTAACGTCCAAACCGGCGACGGGCGCCAAGCCTTCTCGTCCCATGGCTTTGCCCACGCCCTCGTTGGGGGCAAAGGCGACGCGTCCCGGTCGCGTGCTGGGTGCATCGAAGCCACGTATGTTGACGTCGGTGTCGGCCTCCGCAAAACCGCAATCGGGCAAAAAAGGCTTCAATCCGCTGTCATCGATCGGCGCCCTGGCAAATCATGCGACGGGTGCCGCTTCTGCCGTTAAGGGCAAGGGTAAAATCATGGGCGGCATCCTTGCTGCTTTGGCAGTGCTTGCGGTCGTTGCCATCGTTGTCATTAACTCAGGCCTGTTCGCCGCCACCGATATTCAGATTCGGGGCAGCGAGCATGTGACCAAGCACGATGCTATCCAACTGATCGATTTGCCCGAGAACACGTCGCTGTTCAATGTGAATTCCGACCAGATCACCGAGGGCCTCAAGCAAAATCCGTGGGTCTCGGGCGTGGATGTCCAGCGTCAATTTCCCCATACGCTCATCATCACGCCGACGGAACGCAAGGTTATCGCAATCGCCTACATTAGCTCCGACGATCTTGCGTGGGCCATCGGGGACGATGACACGTGGATTGCGCCGCTGTCTACCTCGGTCGATGTTGACGACCAGGGCAACGTCACCGCAACGGGGGAGGGTGCCAACACCCTGACCGGCATCGATGCCGCCCTGGCACTCGCCAAGCATTACGGTGCCGTGCTGCTGACCGATGTCTCGGCCGATGTCGCACCGGTTTCGGGGCAAGCGGTAAATTCCAAGGCAGTCAAGGCCGGTCTGGATTACGTCCGCGGATTCTCGAGCGAGTTCTTGGGCCAGGTCAAGGATATTTCCACGCCCTCGGTCGAGGCCATCTCGGCGAACCTCGATAACGGTATCGAGGTGTCGCTCGGAGATTCGGATGATATTGCCAAAAAGGAGCGTATCGTTACCAAGCTGCTTTCGCAGGTGGAGGGCGTGACGTATATAAATGTTCGACCTCCTGGCAACTATACGTTTAGGAACGCGCCGACCTCGTAGCGTCTTCTAGCCTTTGTTGACGGGGCATACCGCGCCGTTTATCTGGTTTGTTTGGTTTTCACCGTCAATTATTTGACTGATACGTTCATAATGTGCAAACATAATACGGTTTACCTTTGCATTTACTTTCAACTTGAAGGTTAATGTGCGCAGGGGTCAACCCATGCTATGGCTATAACCTTTGTTCGGAGGACCGACATGCACGAGACAGAGATCAACAACTACCTTGCCGTCATTAAGGTGGTCGGCGTCGGCGGCGGCGGTACCAACGCGGTCAATCGAATGATCGAAGAGGGCATCCGCGGCGTCGAGTTTGTTGCCATCAACACCGATGCTCAGGCACTCGCGATCTCTGATGCCGATATCAAGGTGCACATCGGCACCGACCTGACCCGCGGCCTGGGCGCTGGCGCCAACCCCGAGGTCGGCCGTAAGGCCGCCGATGAGTCCCGCGACGACATCGCCGAGGCGCTCGCTGGCGCCGACATGGTGTTCATCACCTGCGGCGAGGGCGGGGCGCACGGGCACCGCGCGGCGCCACGGGTGCCCTG
>OBYR01000609.1_pt1 | contig 23369 bp, 27 predicted proteins | sample 1495491 | NCBI WGS metagenome assembly OBYR01 (sample SAMEA2580206, study PRJEB22360) | human gut metagenome | biome: human gut; feature: human-associated habitat; material: faeces | place: Denmark | collected 2008/2010 | reverse complement strand
TAGTATCACTCGGTGCGTGGCCCGTCGGGAATGCCCCCACCTGCCAGTCGGTCACGGGCTTGTTGTCTTCGGCCACCTTGCGCGGAATCTGCGGATTGAGCCGCAACCGGGCGGCGTCCGCGAGCCACTTCATCGAATCCTCGTAGTCCCGCATCCGCACTACGCTCACGTTGTTCGGGGCGATGAGTTTCGTCAGCTCGTACAATGCCAGCCGCACCATGTGTTTCTTGAGGTTGTAATTCCGGGGATCGTGCGGCGTCAGGTTCACGCCCCGCTCCGGCAGGTCGGCATTGACGTCCGTACCGGGATAGAACACCCGCCCCTCGTACACCACGTATTCGTGTTCCGAGAGTTCGTATCCGTTATACGCCGGGTCGTAGTCGGCTATGGCTCCCCAGCAGTCGGATTCCAACGGCGTGAGGTTGTTGTCGAAGCCCTCCGCCGTCAGCAGCGTATAGAACGCCCCCTCGAACTCGACCACGTCCCACAACCCATATCCGACCGGCTGCCACGGCGTGTATTCCGCCTCCAACCACCCCTCGACCGTCGGAATGCGGATGTCGCCGAATTTGTATCCATTTTCCGCCACGCAGAAGTATGGCACACCGTTGTACGTCACGAGGTCATTCGGATAGTAAGTGCCGAACTGGGAATAGGCGGCAACGGTCGCCGTGTCTAAATTGACATCCACATGCTCCTGCCAATAAGCCTTTACCGCCGGAGCCTTGTATCCGCTGATAGAACGGATGACCTCGCATATCGTCCCCTCGTGATAGATGTGCGCCCCGACGGGAAAGGTGATGCGCCGGTCGTATTCAGCAATATACTTCCCCTTGTTCAGTTCCCGTTCTATCTCGTAGTTCTCCGACAGATGTTCGACGATGCTCATCTCGGCGGATTCCTCCGCCTGGATAAAGCGGTCATGGTTGCCCCGTGTCATCTGCGCAAGGGCGTCCGCCGTGATGATGCCCAAATAATCCGCATCGTTTAGAAATCTCCTGTACATATTCTGCTAATAGTTGAATCCCTCGTGCAACATGGCGGTCGATACCACCTGATAGTTACCTGTGTTGCCGTTCTTGTACTTGTTCCAGCTGTCCCGCAGGTAGTAGCAGAGCAAGTAATCCAGACAGTCGCTGAGATGCCCGTACCGCTCGTATTTCACGCCGGTTTTCGGGTCGGTGGTCTTCTGTTTGGATTTGGTGCCGTCTTCGTTTTTGGTCTGGTAGATCAAATCCTCGGTCAGTTTGCGACAGCGCAGGTCGATGCGCAGTTCCCAGCCGTTGTAGCCGTCGAGCAGTTCGTTGACGAACTCGCAACGGGTAATCTGGGGCGGCTGCTTTTTGAGCAACTTCACCCGGGGACGCAGTACGCCCTGCCCCAAGGTTTCCGTAATGATTGTGAAGTTGTTGATACCGTCCTCCGAAGCCGTGGAGCGTTGCAGTCCCGCCGGATCGCCTGTCACGTCCACGCCGCCGATTTGCTTGTCCATAAGCAGTTTTTTTCGGATGCGGCGGGCCAGTGCCGGCGTGTTGTTCTCTTTGGCGACGGCTGTTCCCAACACCTCTTCCAGAATGTAGACTTTCCGCCGGTCGTAGTCGATTTGCGCCAGCAGGACGCTCATGTGCGGGGCGACGTTGAAGTCCCACACGGTGATGAGCGGACGGGTCGGGTCGTACACCCGCTCCCGAAGACCCGTAACCAAATGCACCGCTCCGTCGAAACGGTGGTAGATGGCCATGTCGTTGGCCTCGACGAAGTCCCAGTTGCCGTACAGCAGACGTTCTTTCGTGGCCTGGTCGCTGATTTTGTTCAGGGCGGCTTCGTAGGTCTGCCGGAAAGCGATGTCGGGGTTGTCGAAGACGGAGAACGGGACGTAGGCTTCGCCCTCACGGGGCGTCACCCGCTCGCCGTTGTCGTCCTGCACGAAGCGGCTGCGTATCCAGTTGGTCGTCGGGTTGGTCGTGAGCAGCATTTTCGACACCCTGAACGTTTCATGGGTCTTCCACCTCAGACGGGAGAACAACACCTCGATGGCTTTCTGGCTCACCTCCGACACCTCGTCGCAGGCGGCAATCGTCGCCTCCATCGACCCGAAACGCTCGAAGTTGGGGTCGGACGGCTGGTCGGCAAGGTCGAGCATGATAATCACGCTGTCGTTCCAGAAACGCAACGTGCCGGCGACGTTGTTGATGTGGTAGTGTTCGTCCTCGACCAGTCCCCACTGTTTGATGACCATGCGGATGGTGTTCCACGTCGATTCTTTCAGGCTCTTCAACGTCTTGCGGGCGACGATGGCACGGATGTCCGAAAAACGGATGCAGCTGCTCACTAACCACACGCTCGATACGAACGACTTGCCGCCGCCGGCCGCTCCGCCGCCCAACACCAGCTGCGGGATGTTCTGGTTATTGCACCGTGTGCAGTAGGGTTTGTAGCGGGGATTGCGGTTGGCGTCGTACCCGATGAGCATCTGCTCGACCTCCCCGCCGCACAGCGGGCATTCGGGCTGGAGCAATTTCCACAACTCGTATTGCCTGGGCGAGGGGCAGAAGTCGATTTTCAGGCTTTCGGGAGCCTTCAGTTTCTTCAGCGCCATACTTCCGCAATCTCGATTTCAATATCGGAGGCTTTGGCGAGCAGAGTGTTCAGGGCGTCCGAGGTCTTGCGGGATTCCGTGACCTTGCCCTTGACCGTGTTCCGGCCCACGATGATGCAGCCGGCGGAATCCTCCTCAGTGTTACCGCTGTGGATGAGGATGCCGAGGAAATGCGGCACGTCGTGCAGGTACGGTAGCACCCGCTTGAAGCGGGGACTATATGCCATCGTCACCCGGTAGGTACCGGCAGGAATAGCCGTGCGGGCATACACTTTCTCCCGACAGCGGCACAAGCGACCGGCAGGAGTATCGGGACAACGGGGCGGAAGGCTGCGCACGGCGTCTTCGATGGTGTGGCAGAAGAACCGACCGTCCACGAACAGGTCGCCGATGGTATAGGTCGCAGCCTTATATTTGCGTTTCAGATGCAGTTTCATTCTTCGATGTGATTTGAGTTACATCAAAGAATAGCAGGTCGGCGACCGGAAGCGGTGACAATAAAATACCCCGGCATCACTCGATGCCGGGGTATTTCAATTTTGTATTATCTCCCTTTCGATTTATTCCAATATTGACATGGTTTCCGTGTGCTGTTTCTGTCTCCGGGGTTCGACAAAGATAATTTTTTTCACACCGCTGGATGTCACGTATTCTTTCCGCTTGGGAGAATAGAACCGTCGAGGCGGGATTTCTTTGACCACGAAAGAACCGAACCCGGTCCATCTCACGGTTTCCCCTTTGTTCAGTGCTTCTGCCTTTATTTTAACAGCCGCATCCAATATAGTGCGAATTTCAGATTGAGAGAAACTGCCGTTAAGTTCTTGTGCAACCTTCTTTATTAAAGTTCCCTTGTTCATACTTTTATGTCATTATGCAGTGTGATGATTTTCATTATATTAAATGAACAAGGCTCTCTGTTTCTATATCAAGAAATTACTCTTTGTTTATTTCTTTAATGATATTCAAAGCCTTCAACGCCGCAGGGAAGCCGATGTAAGGCATGCACTGGATAACGGCCGCTATAACTTTCTCCGGGCTGTTGCCGGCTTTCAGGTTGGCACGAAGATGGGCGTGGAGCTGCGGTTCGGCACCAATGACGGTCAGCACGCAATAGGTCAGCAGTTCGCGGGTCGGTGTGTCGAGACCTCTGCGGGTCTGGAAGTCGCCGAAGTGTACCTCCGTAAGAAAACGTGCCACTTTTTCGCCCATGCCTCCCGGAACGTCTTTCAACGCCTCTTTCATCCGGTCGCCGTACAGCGGATATTGGATTTCATATCCTTTCTCGTAACGGTTCTCCTCCGTAGTCGTCGCCTGCGATTTCAACGGTACTTTGATTCCCCGCTCCGTAAAGGCCTCATTGACAGCGGTCATGGCGTTCAGCACTTTCGGGAATCCGATAATCGGGGCGCACTGGTAAATGGCTTCACGCAGTTCGATGGGCGTTACTCCCACGTTGAGTGCCGCCCCCACATGGCCTTTCAGTTGGGGCAGCTGCTGCATGGTGGCAAGGCATACGCAGGTAATCATCTCGCGGGTCTTGATGTCCAGTTCTCCCGTGCGGAACACCTCGCCGAAAATGTATTTCTGGAGTATGTCCATGATTTCCGGATCGGTTCCCTTACCATTGAGGGCTTCACCGCCGAACAAGGCGGTATAGTTCTTTTTGCATAGTTCTATTCTGTCCATATCATCCGTTTTTTCGTTTGTTTGGGCTTTTGCCGATAACGAAACGACAGCTATCAATAAGCCGAGAAATATTTTCTTCATTGTTCTTACATTTATTTGTTGAATAAACCGCGGGCATTTTCCGAGAAGAACCGTTCCGAATAGGGCGACAGTTCCTTGTCCGCAGCAAATTGTTCACGCATCCGTTGCAGGTTTCCCGTCAATACGGCATCAGGCTGGTAGGGATAGTCCGAGCCGTAGAGGATATGTTCCGGGGAGGTAATCGTCAGCATCATCTTCACGATTTCGGGGCTTGCGCCTCCGGCAAGGTCGTAATAGAGACGCGACAGGTTTCCGTCCCAGTCTATCGGACTCATGAATCCCTTTGCCTGCATTGCCGGATGGATTGCCTTCATGCGGGGGATTGCCATCGGCAGGAACGAACCGCAATGCGGTACGACCATTTTCAGATTCGGGAAACGCACCAGCACGTTGCGGGAAATCATATTGACGACGGCACGTGTCGTCTCGGCAGGGTATTCATAGACCGCGAGCGGGGCGGTGGCTATAATGCCGTCATTGACCGGCGTGGGCTTGTGCGGATGGATGATGACTACGGCATTACGCTTGTCCAATATCTCCATCAAAGGGTCGAGAGCCTCGTCTCCGAGATACTGCCCACGGCTGTTCGTAGCCAGCTTGATGCCGTCGGCTCCGAGCGTGTCGAGCGCATATACGGCGACAGCCGCTTCCACATCGGGCAAAGGCAATGCCGCACAAAACTTGAATTTCCCCGGATAACGCTTTTTCAGTTCTGCGCAATATTCGTTGTACGCCCTGACAATGCGACGGCACTCCTCCGTGTCGCCGAAATAAGGCTGAGGAGCAGGCATCGTCAGCACGGAACAGCCGATTCCGGCTTGCTCCATAAAGGCGAGGTGGGCTTCTACGCTCCAGTCCGGCAGCGGGAAGGTCTCTTCCAATGCCGCACCGTGTTTTTCCAACACCTCCATATAGGCAGGCAGGATGTTGTGGCAATGCACATCCACAATCTGCTGTGCCGTTGCCCTGCCTGCGAACCATGCAGACAGAGCAACGCCGATGATTGCAACTTTCCGTATCATATCATCGGATTTTCCCATGAACCTCTCGTATCGACGCCCGTGCTTTCCGCCGCATCCTCCAGCATCTTCACCTCGTCGGTGGTCAGCGCAACCTGCATGGCACGGACGGCATCCTGCACTTGCGCGGGCTTCGTTACGCCGATAATCGGGGTCGTTCCTTTCGCTATCGCCCATGCCAGTGCCACCTGCGCCGGCGTGATACCGTACTTGTCGCCCACGGTACGCATCACGGCTACGAGCCGCTCGATTTGCGGCAGCAACGGATTGTAGGTGTCGCCCCGCTGACTGCCGGCGGGCAGCGGATGCGCCGTGTCGTACTTGCCGCTCAATGCACCCTGTTCCAGCACCATGTAAGCCCAGAAGTCGATGCCGTTCTCCTTGCAGTAATCCAGAATACCGGCCTTTTCCGACGAGCGGTAGAGCAGGCTGAAATGGTTCTGCACGGCAGAGATATGTACGCCCTCTTTCGAGAGAATCTCCTCCGCACGCTTGATTTGTGCAAGGTTGTGGTTCGATACGCCCACCCGCTTCACCTTGCCGCTTTTCACGAGGTCGGCGAGCATAGGCGTCCACCGCTCCACGTCGGCGGGGTTGTGAATCCAGTAGATGTCGATGTAATCGGTGGCAAAGCGTTCGAGGCTTCCGGCCAGCATGTCGGCTACCGGATTCTCCGTGTCGCCCGCAATCTGCGGCGTGAACTTCGTCGAGATCAGCACCTCCTCACGCTTGCACGCTTTCGTAAATGCCGCGAGTACGTTTTCCGATGCCCCCATGCCATAGACTACGGCCGAATCCCATAGGTTCAACCCGTTGGCCATCGCCTCGTCGAATACGGGTTTCAACTCTTCCACGCCGAGATTGTTCCCGAATACTTGGTCGCCGCCGGCGAATCCTGCGCCCCACGACCATGTTCCCAATACTATTTTTGAACTATTCATCTTGTTTATTTTTTAAGTTATTGTCTGTTTCGGTATTCAATATCGTTGAGCCATTGCTCGATCATCGAACGGCTGTTGGACGTCTGTGAACTGCGAATCCAGAGGTTCGGTTCAAGGAATTTGCCGTCGGGTATAAGACGTTTTGCATCGGCCACCACACCGCTGATACCGCTGCTTGCGCTGGACACGATTACACCGATGCTCTTACCTGCCATATGCGGACCGTAGTGGAACAGAAATGTCTGGAACGGAGCAGCCATCTGGCTCCACCAGAGCGGACAGGCGATAATCACCGTATCATACTCATCCATATCGAGATCGACAGCGTCGATGGCAGGGTATGACGAAGCATCGCCGGGATTGTTGCGAATGGCATTGAGCAGGGCGGTTCCGAGCGCATAGTTGTTCGCCGCATAGTCGAGCCCTTTTTCGGCAGGCTCTATCTCCACCACGTCGGCATCTATTTGCGACCGGAGTTCAGCCACGATTCGCTCGACATTGTTCGTATAGCTATAATAAGCTATCAGCGTTTTATGTTCGGACGGAGCAGAAGGCTCTTCGGATTCATCACCGCCTTCGTCAGAATCCTCTGTCCCCGGTTGGTTGGGAAATTCCGGTTCGTCACTCGAACATGAAGCCATTGCCATTCCAAGAGTGGCAACGAAAACCATCGTCATAAGAAATAATCTTTTCATATCGTTTTTACTTTATTTTGTTGTTCAACGTATAAAATTCGTCATCGTATGTTGCTCGTGAGCAGGAAATTCGAATCCGTGTTCACGACCCAGTGCAATACATTTGAGCAGCCACGCCATGTTACGGGCAAGTACGTGCATAGTCTGCAAACCCTCGGTATCCCGACGGATTTCATCGGGGGTGTTGCCGTGCACCACGTTCCAGTATTGCGACGGGACGACGGGCATATTGCAGTCCGTCATGTATTTGTTCATCTGGTCGAGTGCCGCTGTGCCTCCGCTGCGGCGACAGGTGGCTATCGCTGCGGCTGGTTTGCCGGCGAAATGGTCGCCATTGAACTCGTCAATGAAAAATACCCGGTCCAAAAACGAGGTCATCGCTCCGCTCGCTGCGGCATAATGGACGGGCGTGCCGAACACGAAACCGTCGTAATCGTCCATCATCTCCACGAACTCATTGACCCGGTCGTTTCGGAAGCATCTCCGCTTGCCTACGCACACCCCGCATCCGATACACCCGGCTACGGGTTGGTTCCCGACCCAGAACAGCGTGGAAGCGACACCCTCGCCCCTCAGTGTATCGGCTATTTCTGTCAGGGCGGTAAACACGCAGCCCTCCTTGTGCGGGCTGCCGTTCACTAACAATACTTTCAGTTGTTCCATAGTTCACTCCTTTTTCATGTCGGGCAGGAGCACGCCTCCCACGCCTACGTTTTCCGGATCGTTCTCCTTGATGAACACGAATATAACCTGTTCGGGCAGCCCCGTCAGTCGTGACGTGGACTCCGTGACCTCCTTTACCAACTGAGCTTTCTTCTCCTTGCTCATCTTTACCAGTTCCATTGTTATCGACGGCATGATTCTTCTTTTTTATTCGTTGGACTTAAATTTATTTCTCCTGTTCCTCCCGGTATTTTTTACCGGGCAAAGTGCATTTGCCGATCATATCGCCCGTGCGCAGATAGGAGTAGGTAGGCATCTCGAAAAGCACGGGTTTCAGTTTATTGTAATTCACCTTGTCCTTTTCGTCCAGCATCCCTTCCTCGACGAGTGTGTTGCTTATCCGGCAAATAAAGTTATCGAACGTCTCCGTCTCGTAATTGTCCACGACCTCGCACTCCATCACGAGCGGACTCTCCTCGATGACGGGCGTTTTGCCATTGCCCGTATGCCATGCGAATACCTGAGACTTGTCGGTCTTCGCCCCGCTCGTGATTCCTACATAGTCCGCACGGGGGAGCAGCGCTTCGTCCACGACATTTACCGAAAGGCGTCCGGTTGTTTTCACGCTCTGATTGGTGTAGTGTGCCTTATGCAGGCTGACCATGATACGGTCATGACCGATGATGCCGACATGACCGGCCAACAACCACGTGGGTTTCTCGTCGATCATCGTTCCTACGACGACTGCCGGTGTGGGATAAAGGGCCAGTACCGACCCGATGTTCTTTTTCATATCGCTTTCTTTTAATATTACTCTATTTTTGAATACATTGCAAAGATACCGCACGTATTGGAGAATCGCTGTATATATATTACGGATGAAAGTAACCGCATTACGGAATGTGCGAATAACGCTTGCATCAAACAGTTACAGCGCAACCATGACGGCTCGCGCTGTAACTGCTTCACCTATTATTTCACGGCTTCGACATACTCTTCGTCCGTTACGGGATCGAACCAATCGTTGCGGTTGGTCTGCGGGTTGCATTCGACAGCCAGATGCGAGAACCAACTGTCGGGAGCCGCCCCATGCCAATGTACCACATTCGGGGCTATCTCGACGACATCGCCCGCTTTGAGCCGACGGGCCGGCTGCCCTTTTTCCTGATAGTATCCCTCTCCGCCGACGCAGATAAGAAGCTGTCCTCCCGTGTGGCTGTGCCAGTTGTTACGGCATCCCGGCTCGAAGGTCACGTTCGATACCGGAACATTGAGTTCTTTCATCGAGGTCAGCGGAGCCAGCCATGACCGGCCGCTGAAATACTGTTCGTAGGCGACATTCGATTTCCCCGTGGGGAATGCACTGATTTCAGGTACTTCCGTTTTCATGTTTTTAGCGTTGTTACAGCCGGCAGCAACCAGAATCACTGCCAAGACGATAAATTTGTTTTTGAGTTTCATCGCAAATCGGTTTTATAGTTTCAGTCCTAATACACGACCGGATAACGGGATTCCTGCGGTGTCTGATTGCCGGCCACGAGGCGTATCGGCGCATTGTGGTTAGTCGTCGTTCCGTCTCCCAACTGTCCGTAGCGGTTGGAACCCCAAATCCAAAGGTTGCCTGCGGCATCGCTGGCAGCCGTATGATACCAGCCAGTATAGACATGCTCGAAAGCGGTTTCGGCTCTGACCTGTACGGGCGTCGTTCGGTTCGTGTTGCTGCCATCGCCTAATTGCCCGTATTGATTGGCTCCGAATGCCCACAGATTGCCGTCCGTATCCACTGCAATCGAATGAGTGCCTCTGGCCGAAACATCCGAAAAGGTACGGCCGCTCATGATTTCCACAGGAGTGATTTTATCCTTTCTGTCCGCATCGCCCAACTGACCGCCCATGTTCATGCCGAAGCCCCACAGACGTCCGCTGTAATCGAGAGCCAGCGTATGGTAGTTACCGGCAGCTATGCGGCTGAAACGCTGTTCGGGCATCACCTGTACGGGGTTATGACGCTCTTGGGTCGTGCCGTCTCCCAACTGTCCGTGATTGTTCCAGCCGAACGCCCACAGCCGGTTGTCCGTATCGATGGCGAACGAGAACCAGCCTCCGGCGCAAATTTCTTTAAAACGGTTGCTCTCGGCAATGCGGACAGGCGTGTTGCGGCCGGTTGTCGAACCGTTACCCAACTGTCCGTGTTCATTGGCTCCGAAAGCCCACAATCCGCCTTCGTGGTCGAGAGCCAACGTGTGTTCGCTGCCGGCTGCCACGAGGACAATTCTCGTACCGGATAGAATTTGTACAGGGGTATGCCGCTCGGTTGTCGTACCGTCACCCAACTGACCGTTTGAATTATCTCCCCATGCGTATAATGTGCCGTCGCGATCTATGGCATAAGAACTCGATCCGCCACAGAACACGTGTGTGAATTGCGTTTGCTCCATAACGAATACCGGAGATGTGCGGTATTCCGTGCTTCCGTCACCTAATTGACCGTGATCGTTCAGGCCGAAAGCGGACAACCGCCCGTTTTCATCAAGCAGGAGCGTGTAGTTGGCTCCGATGGCAACCCGATAATCGTTGCTGATTGTTTCAAGGGGAATCTCTGCGAATGTCGCTTGTAAGGTTACATCGCGTTCTGGCATTTGAAAGCGATAGGCAGGTTCGGAAGAAACAGCCGTACCGTTTTCCTGCCACTCTACGAAGTAGTATCCGTTGTCCGGCATGGCAGTGGCGATGACCTCTTCGCCTGCGCGATACTCCGTGCGTTCCGCAGAAACGGTTCCGCCGTCGGAAGCAGTTAATGATAAAGAATAGAATGTTCCGTCACCGGATTCGTCTCCCGGAAGTTCGTCATCCGAACAGGCCGTTGCGGAGACTAATAACGCAATCGACAACAATAGTTGCAGGTTGCGCATCAAATACGAATAAATAGCTCTCATAATTGAATCGTTTTTTAATTTCTTTCGGTTGCAAAATTAAGGCGAAGCTCTCGTCCGGACTGTATCTCCATAACGGGTCGTTGTAACCGGATTACGGATTTTTAGACGCATCTATTTTATTGATTGAACGAACATTGTCCATGCGGTACAGCATCTGTATATTCATTACGGATTTTTGTAACCCCATTACGGATTATGGTTGTCCCATGCGTCGAAATAGGACGAAATAACGTACATTTGCAAAAAAAATAAGAGATGTATGGATAAGGATATTATAAGGGTCGATACAATCGACCAGTACAACAAATTGTTCGGATTGGAAACACTGCATCCTCATGTTGCGGTCGTCGATCTCTCCAAAGCTCTCGTATGGCCGGAACATTTCTGTTTCAACTACGGGTTCTACTGCCTTTATATAAAGGATGCGAAATGCGGCAAAATCACCTATGGACGAAAGGATTACGACTATCAGGAAGGAAGTATCGTCTGCTTTGCTCCCGGTCAGGTGGCCCATGTGGAGATGGAACGTGGGACAAAACCGTCGGGCATCGGAATCATGTTCCATCCCGACCTGATCCGCAGCACTCCGCTCGGACGCGAAATTTCACGCTATAATTTCTTCTCCTATGAAGCCAACGAAGCACTGCATCTTTCGGAGCGGGAACGGAAAATCATCATCGACTGCGTCGAAAAGATAGAATACGAAGTCGCCCGCGTAATCGACAAGCACAGCAAACGGTTGATCGCAACGAACATCGAACTGTTGCTCGACTATTGTATGCGCTTCTACGACCGCCAGTTCATCACCCGTTCCGAAGTCAATCACGATGTACTCGTGAAGTTCGAGCGACTGCTGGACGATTATTTCAAGGATGAAAATCTGCGAAAAAACGGTTTGCCGCAGGTGCGCTATTTCGCCGACAAGGTATGCCTTTCTCCCAATTATTTCGGCGACCTCGTAAAAAAGGAGACCGGAATGACCGCGCAGGAATATATCCAGAACAAGGTGATTGCCGTTGCCAAAGAGTGGGTGTCGGACACCGATCTGACTATCAGCCAGATTTCATACGAACTGGGCTTCCAATACTCCCAGCATTTCAACCGCTTCTTCAAGAAAGGTGTGGGATGTACGCCTGTCGAATACAGAAAGATGCAGGCATAATCGTATTGATTTGAGATTATGGGCTATTATTTTGAAGGTATTTGTATATACTCCGAATACCGTATCTCCGCATACGGATTGTCGCTGGATATGGTCTGATGCACGGCCTTGACTTTCTTCCAGAACCACCAGCCCTTGTATTCCACCCACACGGCCTGCCGGAGCGTTACCGGCACATGAATCTCGCCCCGCAACCGGTTGTCCTCGATAATGCCCGTCAGCCGGATGTGAGGCGTAATCATCTCCACTTTTTGCCGGAGCAGCGGCACGGTGTCCCGAATGATGACGGTATCCCGCACCGCCGCATCTATCGGCCCGGCAACCTCAACCTCGTGCCTCGCCACCGCTTCGAGGTGCTTGATTTTCACACCCAATCGCTTTATCTGCTCGGCATCTTCGGCTCGCAACCGCTTGTATTCGTCCCCCCGCAGCCGTAACGTATTTACATCTACGGCCATCGTCGTCGAATCCACCCGGATGCGCGTCATGTCCGACAGCAGCGCTTCGGTGTTGCCCCGGTAACGGTCACGCTCTTCCCGAAGGCGGCCGTTGCGCTGCCACAAAAAGGCGACAGCCAGGCCGAGCAGCAGCACGGCAAGGCTCAGGTAACGGGTACTTCTACGCATGGCGGACGGATTCTTCGGGAATGAACCACTCGTATTCCTCCTGGAACGGGTCTTTGAGGAATACCATGTATCCTTTGTTGCTGTGCCGCTCGGGTCCCGTCAGGTCTTCCGACACGACGCCCGTTTTCCCGACTAATTCGTCCAACATCATCTCCGTCAACTGGGGCGATGCCACTATCTTCACTTTTGAATTTCTTTCAATCATAACGTTTTTTATTTGATGAATAGGATTTTGAATTCTTCTTCCCGTCGCTTCCGGATGGAGGGAATGGCCTTCCCCTTGTAATGGCAGTAAGCCGCATATTCGGTATGAATGTTCCGGTCGCCGGCTTCGAGTTTCCGGATCAATCGGCTTTTCGGACGGTCGCCGTAGCCCAACAACCGGTATTCGCCCACATTATAGGCAAGCACGCCGAGCAGCAGGGAATCCGCCCCGAAACGCCGGAACACGGCGCATTTCTTTCTCAGGTCGGCACGCAGCAGCGAGTCGGCGATGCGCTCGGTCATTACCGGAAAGGATTCGCCCTGCAAGAGTTTGTGCCCGTAACCGACATACGGATGATAACGGCTGTCGTGCATACCTTCGTATCGTTTAATGCAGGCCACCGCTGACTCGAAGAGCGAATCCTGCGCCCGGACTTGTCCGGTAAGCAGGGCAAGTCCGACCAGCAAACCCCACCGCCTCATCGGTTGTGTTTTAAGAGTTCCTTGATGTCCTCGCGCATCTCCCGGATGTCGGTCTGGAGCGAGGTGAACTGGGTCATGGTCGCCTCGAACACGGCTTTGTCGAGCTTGATGGCGTCGATGCGTTCGTATTGGTCCTGGACTTTCAGTTCCAATGTTTGGCAGCGGCGGGTCAGTTCGTTGATGTGCTCGGTGTTACTGACGTGCTGCACGTAGAGGGTCACGGCAAAGGAGACGATGACCAATATCGTCCGCAGGTTGTCGCTGATGAAGTTTCTTACTTGGGTCATGATGGATTTTGAATGAGTATTGAAAAGGCGTTCGTGATGGCCTCCATAAGCCGGGCGGCGACCTCGGAATCCCTGAACAGCCCGTATAGGAGCAGCAGAAGGATGACCGTGATGTAGAGCAATCGCTCGGCTGTGTGGCGGCTGATTTTCCGTTTGGGCTCGGGCTTATTCATGGGGCGGCGTTTGGGGTACGATGACGTTGAAGACCACGCCGCCCTCGCCGCCGTCGATGCGCAGCTTGGTCTCCTGCGAGCATTTGATGGGATACAGCTCCATGAGGGCTTTGGCGGCGTTGACGGCGACGGCTCTTAATGGTGCCGGCGAGAGCGGTACGCCGAACTTGTCGGTGTACTCGGCCGAGGAGGTCTCGCTCATTACGGCTTTCAGTGTTTCGGCCACCTGCAAGCGGGTGGCGATGGTCTCGACGTCGAATTGTACGCTGTCGATCATCTCCCGGATGCGGGCGGAGATGTGCGGACGACCCAGCAGCAGCCGGCTGGCGATGGGAACGTTCTTGCCCTTGCCGAACACCTCCTCGTAGCATTTGCGGTGGTTGCCGGCGAACTGCGCACCGCCGGAGACGTACAGCTCGCAGAATTTGTCCTCGTCCTCCGTCAGCGGCTTTTCCGCCAATGGAACAGGGACTGTCGGCATCTCTATGGGCTTTGCTATCTCTTTCTTTTTCATCGTTTCGTATATTAAGAAGTTACCGTGAGGTATCCTCTTAAAAGAATAGCGGTTTAAGGTCTGGGCGGTTGAATAAACTCCGCCTTTCTCGCTATGAGCTGTTCCATTAGGGTCTGGTAGAACACGTCGGCCAAAGCGTTGGCACAGGCTTCGGCATCGGCGAGCGAGTTGATGAGCCGCATGTTGAATACTACGTTCAGGTCGTAGCCCGTGATGGCGGCCATCAGTTCGTTGCCGTCGTAGTTCAGCACCCCGTAGGTCATGCGGTCTTCCACCCGGAAGGTCACCCGCTCTATTTTGTCGTTTTCTTGCATATATTCAGATTTTGAAATGGTCCCTCGTCTTCGGTGTCCGCTGTTGCGAAACATCCGTATCTCCGTTCTGCCGCAACCGGCGACCGCACAAGGCAGCCACCTCACAGGTGGCGGTCACGTCGGCATCGGCGTCGTGGGCGTCGTCCAGTTCGATGCCGAGCCGCTCGGCAACCAGCTCCAGTTTGTAGGAGGTGACTTCCGGGTCGGCGGCGAGGCAGAGCCGGGCAAGGTCGAGGGTGTCCAAGTAATGGGGCTGGAAGTTGCCGTGGAAGTCGGTCGTGCCGGCAAAGACCTGCGCGAACTCTTTCTGCAATCCGGCGTAGGCCATCATTTGTTGCAGGAAACCCACGTCGAACGGGATGTTCTGGCCAATGAGCACCGGTTTGTAACGGGGGCCTTTGCTCAGAGTATGCCGGCGGACGAAGTCGATGACCTCCGCCGCCACCTGTTTCAACGCCACGCCCCGTGAACGCAGCAGATCCATCGTGATGGCGGTGTAGTTCAATGCGACCGGCTCGTGGTCCATCGGCTCGGCGGCGTTTTCCTGTTCGACCTCCCGGCGGGTCTTCAATACTTTGCGCTTGGGAGCGCCGCCTAACGGCTGTTTGTCGTAGGGGGCGATGTAGTTGGCATAACGTCCCAGTACCTCGAAGGTGTCGAGCCGCACGGCCTGCATGGCGATCTGCGTACAGGCACAACGGGTACAGTCCAGACCGCCGGTCTCGAAGTCGAGGACGATGGCGGTGTAGATGCCTTGTTCTGTTTTCGGTGCTGCCATATCTATCCCAATTGGTTGATGAGGTATAGTGCCTGTTCTTCGAACGCCCGCAGCGGACCGTTGTTGTCGATAACGGCGTCGTAGGATTTGTCGGGCAGTTGCAACCGCTCGGCATCCCGGTCGATACGCTCGGAGGAGATACCCCGAAGGACGAGTGTCTCGGGCTTGGCACGGAGCAGGACAGCGATGATGTGGAAACGTTTGCCGTGTTCACGACGGAGGGCGACCAGCCCCTTTTCGTCGAGGACGTATACGCAGCGGCCGGTTTTCGGCACCTGACGGAGCAGGGCGAAGTATTCGTGGCCGCCGTATTGCGTGCGGGTCAGCATCTCCTCCCGGGGAGGAATCTCATGTTCGGAAATGAAAAAGTAGTCTTTCCCGTGGATTTCGCCCTCCCGCCGGGGACGGGTCGTGTGCGAAACGATGACGGGAATGCCCAGACGCATGCCTAAGTAGCGGGACAGGTGGGTCTTGCCGGTGCCGGAGTTTCCGACGATGGCGATGATGGTAGGTTTCATACGATGTGGATAAGGGTTGTTTTTGTACTTTGCAGAGTGTTCGTGCCGGAGTAGTCGCTGTATTTGACCATGCCCGTCACGATGATGATGCGGTCTTTCAGGGCGGGAATTTTGTCCCGGTGCGCCTCGCAGGTCTCGCTCCAGCAGACCATCTCCGCCACGTCGTTGTTCTGCTGGAGGGTCAGCTTGACGAACCGCTTCCGCTCACCGGTCGTCCGGTCTTTGGAGGTGTGTTCGCCGAGCTCCGTGACGGTGGCGCACACGGCGGCACGACGGCCGTCGCCGGAGGGATCGAGCACCTCTCGCAGGCTCAGGTAGGAGGCTTTGCCTTTCACTGAGGCACGGGCGGGCGAGGCGTCGAAGATGCGGCGGTAGTCCACCGCGCCGATGCCGCTGACGGCGATTTGCAGCCGGCTCCAGAAGTAGTGCTGTCCCACCGATTCCGCTGGGAAGTCTTTCTCCGAAAGCGTGAATCCCAACTCCCGGGCGGCATGGACGAGCAGATCGTAACGCTCCGTCACCGCCCCGATGCCCTCCGTTTTGTCGAAGCATCCGGCAAGGATGAGGTTGCGCACGTGGCGGGCGTGGACCGGTACCCGCACCGCCTCTTCGGCGTTGTCGGGGTCGTCCCAGTAGGCGTATTTCTTGAGCTTGTAGCGGAATATCCGGTGGATGAACTGTTCGACGGAGGCGTAGGGACCGTTTTTCTCCCGCTCCCCGACGATGCAGGCGACGGCGTTGGCGCCCAACTGTTTGATACGGCCGAGCGACCAGAAGATTTCGTCGGTGGCGTAGTCGGTGAAGAAGGCCTGCCGGGAGGTGTTGATTTCGGGCGGCACGATGCGGGCGCCGGAGCAGAGCTCCATCTCGGACATGAGCGTCGGAATCTCTTTGTCGTCGGCCCACTGTAACGCGACGGTGTAGAATGCCGTGGGATGGTTGGCCTTGAGGTAGGCGCCCACGTAGCTGGTGACGGCGTAGGCGGTGGCGTGGCTGGCGTTGAAGAGGTAGCCGCCGCCGGCCTCGATCATCTCCCAGATGCGCCCGGCGTCCTCTTTCGGACAGCCTTTGGCGGCGGCACCCGTCATGAATTTCTCTTTCATGGCACGGATGGCGTCCACCTTTTTCTTGGAGATGAGTTTCAGCAATCGCACGCCCTCGGCCAGCGAGAATCCGCCGACCTCACGGGCCATCTGCGCCAGCTGTTCCTGAAAGACCAGCACGCCGCAGGTGTTTTTCAGGGCGTCGTAGGTGCCCCACAGGTAGACGGGTGCCACCTCCCGACGACGGCAGAGCAGGTATTTCTCCGCCGAACCGGAGTCGAGGGTTGCCGGACGGTAGAGGGCGCTGGCGGCGATCAGGTCGCCGATGCGCTCCGGACGCATGTCTTGCAGGAATCGGGTCATGCCCGGTGAGGAGAACTGGAAGACGTTCTGCGTGTAACCCTCCGCCAAGATGCGGTAGGTCTTTTCGTCGTCCAACCCGCTGCGCACGATGCCCTCGAAGGAGAGCCCAGCATGGTATTCCCGGTTGCAGATGTCGATGACGGCCTGTATTTTCGACAGTTCCTTGATGCCGAGGCAGTCGTTTTTCAATAGACCCACCTCGTCGATGGAGTAACCGTCCAGCTCGGAGATGAGCAGGCCGTCCACTCTCTTGATGGGTGTGTAGTCGAAGCACTCCATCGCTTCGTCCTCCTGCTGCTTGGGCGTGATGATGATGGCGGAGGCGTGTACCGACCCGCTGCGGGGCTGACCCATAATCGGACGGATGTCCTCGATGACTCTCGGGTAACGCCGGATGAAGTCCCGGACTTTCTTGTTCGTGGCGGCGAGCCTGAACAGGTCGGTCCACGTCATGTGGTCGTCCCCGAAGATGGCGGTGATGTAGTTCACCAGACTGACCGGCACCCGGTGCACCCGGCACACGTCTTTGAGTACGGCTTTCATCTTGAGGGTCGTCAGGGTACCGGCGGAGAAGCCCTCCTGCCGGCCGTCGGTGTTGTATCGCCGTTCCAAGTATTCCTTGACCTCCTGACGGCGGTCGGACTGGAAGTCGATGTCCACGTCGGGGAGCTGTCCGCCGGGGCCCTGACGGTAACCGTCCCCGACGTAGGTGTCCGCCAGCAATACCTTTTCCGGCAGGGTTTCCTGTTCGATGCTCTTCACGATCATAGGCGTTCGCTTGACAGATGAAACAACAGGTCCCGGTTGTCGAACAACACTTCGTCCTCCGCACGGAGCCGGTCGGCATAGACCGTGAGCCGCTGACCGCCGCGGACAACCGCCAACTCGGCGTCCCGGTCGAGGCGGAGCGTCGTGCCGTTGTCGAAACGGATACGGACGGCATGGTCGGACAGTACCTCGTCGGTCAGGCGGGTTGCCCGGTCAGGATACAACCCGGCACGCTCCGGCAGCAGGAAACGCTCGAAGAGCAGGTCGTACTGGATGGGGTCGATTAAGGTGATGCCCAAGAGGTAGAGCACGAGCGACCCGCCGGCGGAGCCTCGGCCGCACCCCACGAGGATGCCGTTGCGGCGGGCCCAGCTCACGGTGTCGTACTGGATGAGCAGGTAGTCGATGTTGTCAGTCGATTCGAGGATGTAGACCTCTTTTTCCAGCCGCTTGCAGTATTCGTCCGCACGGTCAGGGGGTACCAACCGCCGGAATCCCTCTTCCAGCAGCTGCCGGAACATAGCATGGCGGTCGCCGTAACGCTCCCGCTCCTCGGCCGTCATGTCGTAACGGGGCATGTAGTTGCGCTCGGTCTGGTAGCGGGCTTCGGCGCCTTCGGCAATCTCCACCGTGTGGCGGCACGCCCGCTCGAAGAGTGCATCGATGTCCCACCGCTCGCCGTCGAAGAGCGTGCGGAACTGTTCGTAGAGTTCGTCGACGTCTTTCATGTACTGGTCGTCGCTCTGGCCGTGGGCGGCGCCCGTGGCGATTTTGTTCAGGACGATTTTCGTGCGGGCGTCGTCCCGGTCGGGATAGTGGCAGTCGGGAATCAACACCGGCTCGACGAGGAAGCGGTCGTTCTCTCGGTCGTAGAAAGTATTGAAGAAATGGGCGGTGGCTTTCAGCACTTCGGCATCCAACCGCTCGGCTTTGTATTCGGACAAATCGACCTGGTAGAAGACCCGGTCGAAAGTCTCGGTAAGGGCTTTCACGACGTACCGGTGGCGCTCCATCCAGAAGGAGGAAAGTTTGCCCAGCACCAACACGTTGCCTTCGCCCCGGCGCAGCAGTTCGGGCAGCGGGACGGTGGCGTCCTCGGCATCCACCATGACGGCTTTCTGGATGCGCAGCAGGTTGCGCAGCCCCCGCTGGCTTTGGCAGTAGATTTTGACCTCGATCTTCTCGCCCTCGTGCGAGAGCGTGCAGGTGTAGCCGAAAACCGGCGTGATGCCGGCCTTGTCGCAGGCTTTCTGCAACGCCAGCGTGGCACCCATCGTGTTGCGGTCGCAAATGCCGAGAGCGGTATGGCCCATCCACACGGCTTTGCGCACCCACAGCGCGACGTCGCCCGAGGCGTTGAGCAGCTCGTAAGGGGTATGTACGCCCAAGTGGACGAACGGTGTCCGCCGCCGGCAGGGAATCCGCTTGCCTACATATTTGAGGATGTTCAGGGCGAAACCCTCCCGAAGCGAGTAGTAGTACCAGTTGTCGCCGAACGGAAAGGCGACGTGTTCGATGCCCTCGGCGAGCAGCACCTCCGGGCGTTCCATCAGGTTGAATTCCACCTCCGCGCCTTTCAGACGGAATATGGATTCCACGCCGGAGAGGTCGGCGAGGAACACCTTGCCGAAGCCCTCGATTTCGACTACTTCCCGGTCGACGGGACGGTATGCGATGCGGTGCGTTTCCAACCATTCATGCAGTTCGTTCATGTTATTGCTGTTGTATTTTGGTAAGTTGATATTCGACAGGCGTTTTCAGACCGTAGGCGAAGACCCGGTAGATTTCCTCCGCCGTGAGGTCTTCCCAGTCTTTCTCCGGGTCGGGGATGTCCGCCACGAAGACCTCGAAGTAGGCGGAGAGCTCCGAAGCGGTATGCTTGACGGCTTCGACAGCGTCCCCATCGTAGCCGATGACCACCGTGCGGACGCCTTTCGACTGGAGTTTGTAGATCTGGGTGCGGGAGATTTTCTTGCCGAAGGTGGCGACGGCGACAAAGCGGCGGTTGTCGTACAGGTCCAGCTTGCGGGTGAGGGCGACCACGTCGAATATGCCCTCGACGAGGACGACCGTGTCGGTCTCGCCTTCCGCTACGGCGTCGTAGTTGTAGAGTAGTTTCACGAAGTCGTTCTCGGTGGAGTTGCGCCACCGCAGGACTTTGTAGTCGCCGTTGCGCCTGGCTCGGCAGTTATGCCGGTCGATGCTCTCCTTGCTCCACGTGTGCCGGGCGACGTAACCCACCGTGTCGCCGGCGTCGATGACGGGGAATATGACGTAGTCGTCCCAGCGGCGGTTCAACCGGCAGGTGGTGCCTACCGGAAACCGGTCGTAGTCGTCGTAGGTGAAGCCCCGCCCTTGCAAGTAGGGATGCGTGAAAGTTCTCCGCCAGAACTCCGGCAGGGAGACGATGCCCAGTTCGTCGTCCACCTCTTCCTCCGCATCTTCTAATGGAAACAGGACATTGGCGAGCGGTGTGTCGAAAGCGACGGTCTCGGCCGGCAGCAGGTCCATCCGCCCGAGGCTTTCGAGCAGACGCTCTAATGTCGTCGTCGAACGGCCGCACGAGAAGCAGTGCGCCATGAAAGGCCTCTTGCGGGCGGTCTCCCGACCGATGTAGACGCCGAATTTCCCCTCCTTGCCGCAGAACGGACACCGGGCGATAAGGTTTTTCCCGCCGCCGTCCGTCCGGGCTCCGAGCTCCGCCCGCAACTCCGCCACCAACAAATCGTATTCTCTCCCTGTGATGTGCATATAAAGAAATAGCCCGCCACGAGAAGCGACGGGTTAGGGAAAGACGAGTTTTTCATGAGTTAATATCAAAATCGAAGAAATACTGTCAGAATCGGATGTTGAAATGGATTAGCTTACAAAAAATCGCTATCTTTGAAACAATATTATGGAAAATGCGTATGAAACAGGCTACTACGATAGAAGAACAGATAAAACTTCTGAAAGAACGGGGTGTTGCGATAGAAGATGAAGCTAAGGCAAAAGAAAATCTCTTGGATATAGGTTTCTACCGGCTGGGATTTTATTCTTTCCCATTTGAAAAAACGTTTCCTCAATTGGACGACAGAGACCATCTGGTTAAGAAAGGGACAGGTTTTCAGGATATTGTATCGCTTTACTATTTCGATTATGATTTGAGAAATATTCTGCTCAACTACTTGAATAGGATTGAGGTAAATCTTCGTACCTACATCGTATATACCGTATCGAATTACTATAAGTCATCCCCGACGTGGTTTGCCGACCCGAATGTCGTCAACAAATCTTATGTTGATTCATTCGAAGAAAAGGTTTATAAAACAATCCGGGAAAATCCGGTTATCAAAAGACACCACAAGAAATACATAAACGACCGGTTCGCCCCTGCATGGAAAACGGTAGAGTTTATGACGCTGGGGAATATTTGTTCATTGTATCTCAATTTGAAAGACCGGCAAGTGCAGCAGAAAATAGCTGCGCATTATGGGTGTGGTATAGGTATATTTATCAATTACATCGAAACGATTCGGATTATTCGGAATGCCTGTGCACATGGTAGCTGTCTATATAATTTATCCCTCGCCAAAGCGATTAAATCCGGTCCCGCAGGAGCCGTAACAGGAAATAAAAGGCACAACATTTGCGGTATCATCAACGTTATAAGTTATATAATCGGGAAAATATCCGTAAACAGACAGCGGGATATGCTCGGGTTGCTGGATGAATTGTTAGCCAAAGACAGAGGTTCTAAAACGAACGCTATTGTCTTTCAGTGTACCGGTTTCCCATCAAAAAATTTGGAAAAAGCAGAATAATGTATTATATTTGCAGCATCTAATAAGTGCCCATATCGGCAGGTCACGATATCTGCACTCTAAAAAAGATGCAAGAGGACTCCTTTTGGGAGTCCTCTCTGTTTATACGGACTCCTCCATCTGCTGCAACGACATCGACCGCTGCGCATCGTAGAACACCTCGTTGTCGTAATCGGTCGCAATCTTAATGGTATCTCCCTTCCGGAAAAATCTACTCTTTGCGACGTGCAGCCGCATCAGGCACTCTTTCCGCTCGGCGGACGACTGGTTGAGCGAGATAAGGTGCGTGCAAGGTCTCGCCAGTCCCTTTGCCTCGGAGCAGTTGTACTCGGTCAGCACGTTGCGCTCGTTGTTGAGCCAGTCCCGGTCTTCGATGGTCGATTGGTAGGTCACCACCATCCAGACGTTCTCGTCCGCCGCGAGGTCTTTCAGGTCGTTGGCGACGGCGATGCGCTTCGAGCGTTCGTGTTCGGCGCCCCACTGACGGCGGGTGGCGTCGGTCAAAAGGTCCATCGAGTCGATGATGACCACGTCGGGCGAGTAACCGTTTATCTTGCGGTATTCGGCGATGCCGTTCTTGATGTCCATCGTCGAGATCCGGGCGGCGAAGCGGGGAAACGACCGCACGGTGATGCTGCCGGCATAGCTCATGACCAGCTCCTCGAAATGCTTGAACTCTCGGTCGGAAATCCGCCCCTGCTCGAAGTAGTAGGCGTTGCGGGAGATCATCCCGCCGGAATAGGCGTCCAACGCCTCCTGCTCGGAACCCTCTAACTGGTAGTGCAACACGTGCAGCCCGTCGTCGATGTCGGCACGGATGCCGATGTGTTTGGCGAGGTGCGATTTGCCGACGCCCGTGGAAGCAAGGAAGCAGGTGAGCTGTCCCCGCAGGTTGCGACCGCCGTTTAGGGCGTCGAGGTACGGAATGTAGAAACGGCATACCTGCGGCAGGCGGTTTTCCCGACTTTCCGCTTCCCGCCGGCGGTTGCGCTCGAACCGCTCCCGAAAGGTCTTGGCGACGTCCACGAATGCCGTGGTGCGGAGCGTGAACGACGAGAGCCACCGGGCGTATTCGCCCAGCAGTTCCTCTGCTTTGTCTTGCCGGTTTTGGTTGTAGAGCTTGCCGACTTCGGTGTAGACCTTCTGCAACCGCACGCCTTTGATGTAGCTTTCGAGCATGTCGGTGAGGGATTCCGTGCTGGAGTTCTCCTCTTCGTACTCGTGGAAGGTCTCGATGAGCTCGATGACGTCGTAGTCGCCCTGAAAGGTCTGCGAGAGCGTGGCGTAGGTCGGCGGAACTTTGTAGGTGCGGTAGTGGTTGGCGATGACCTCCTGCACTTTCTGGAAGCTGCGGTCGGGCAGGTACTCTTTGCGCATGTGCTCGGCCACCACGCCGCACAGGGTGTCGTAACGCAGGGAGGCGGCGTAGAGTTCGTAGAGGAACTCCGCCGACAGCGGATTTACAGCGGCTTCTCTCATGACCGGCTCCTCCTTTCTGCCTCCTCGCAGCGGAGCCGGTACAGTTCCGGATAACGGGCGGCGGTGCGCCGACGGCAAAGTTCAGTCCGGACGCACTCCCCGCAGGCGGCGGAGAACGGCGACCACAGCAGGGTCGAAACGCCGCAGACGTAGTAGCCCACGGGGGTGTTCACCACCCGCCGCTTGGTCGCCTCTTCGTATGCAGGGTCGAGGAAACGCCACAGGGGATGCTCC
>OBYR01000607.1_pt1 | contig 23424 bp, 23 predicted proteins | sample 1495491 | NCBI WGS metagenome assembly OBYR01 (sample SAMEA2580206, study PRJEB22360) | human gut metagenome | biome: human gut; feature: human-associated habitat; material: faeces | place: Denmark | collected 2008/2010 | reverse complement strand
TATGTTTTATAAGTGTATATTATATTATTATATGTTTAATTATTTATTAAAATAGTGTTGCTTTTTGTAAAAAATGTAATTTATTTTGCTCTCACTAATGATAAAGCAAATTATTATGAAAAAGAAATTATTAAAATTGGCTTTAGTAGCTGGAGCAGGTATCGTATTCACGATGAGCCTCGAAGCTAAAGATGGTGAGTTTTCCCGCCTTGTAAGGCTGGAGAATATTGAAGCATTGGCTGGAGGAATCGACGGTGGTGGCTCCGGATCTACTCCTTCGACTATTGATTGCTGGAATACGGTCAGCAATTCGGGGGCTGGTCGCCAAACTCATTATTCGTATTGCGGGAGTTGTTCCCCTCTATTGGCGAAACAGGTTTCGGATAAAGACCATTGCCCTAAATAAATAGAGTTATATTCGATTACTAAAAAACAAAACTGCCGGATAGAGGGCAGTTTTGTTTTATATTTTTATTGGATTGTTATGAGAAAGCTATTGTATCTGTTTATTGGCCTATTTTCTTTTTTTAGCTGTACGGATAATGCCGTTCCGATTCTTTTTCCGGAAGAGAAAACGCTTACTGCTATTGAAGTTCCTGTTAATGAGTTGTTTTCTGCGGATTTTATGACAAAGAAATCGGATTACCTTTTTATGATTAGCACGCAGTCCGATACCATGATATATATGTATTCCCTGCCCGACCTGAAATTTGTGAGGAATTTCGGGGTGAAAGGAAAAGGACCTGGTGAATTTCAGCTTCCGATGTTTGTGGAGTCTCCCGGTGACGACCTGTTCCTGTGGGGATTTTCAAAATTGAATATGGTTCGGAGGTTTGCCATAGATTCTACGGGGGATATAAACAGGAAAGAGGATTACTCTTTAAAGAAATATGAAACGTTTAACCAAATGCATATTATCCGGGATTCCATATTTGTTTATAGCCTTGTTCCGACAAGGTATGTGATTCAGGAGTATGATCTGAAAAACCAAAAAGATTTGGGAAAAATCGATATAGCTACCGATAGGGATTCGGATAATCCCTCGTTATTCTCTAACCGGGGAATTATGACGGCGAACGATTCGTTTATTGTGTATGCTTATGATTTTAAAAGGCAGATAGATATATACGACAGTAAAACGATGGCACTGAAAAAGGTGCTCATGGGAAATTATAAATATCAGAAACCGACGGAAGATTACAGTGAAAACATGAGGTATTATATCGATGTTGTTCCGGGGGAAAAATATTTTTATGCGTTGTATCAGGGCGATCGTGATGCAAATGTGACAAAGAATACATTTGTGGTGGAAGTATTTACTTATGACGGAACTCCTGTCATCAAGTATAAATTTGATATTAGCCCGAATTTATTTTATGTGGATGAAGAAAACGGAATCATGTATAGTTACGTTTATCAATATCCGGATGTGTTGTTTAAATACATATTATAAAGGAAGAAATAAAAAAATCCGGCGGGGTGACCTGCCGGATTTTTTCGTTGAGTTATTTTGAGTTATTGCATCCCTGTCAGGATGATACCGATGTTAAAGGTAAGGGATTGCATTTCCGGTACTCTGCCGTGAGAGGCTTTGGTGGCATAGTTATATTTTGCTCCGAAGTTGAAAGCAAACTGGCTGCTGACCGGAACATACATACCGAGTTCCGGCGACATGGCAAATTGCCAGCGGGAAACGGTGGAGGCGAATTGTCCCACTTCGAGGCGTCTTTCCGTCCAGCTTGTTCCCAGTCCCAAACCTACGTACGGACGTACGGCTGCGCTGTTGTCGGTGAAGTAATAACGTCCGATCGCTAACATCGGAACCGTGTTGATGTAGCGATATTGGTTACCGGTGATGGTGTAGGTGTCGCTACTGCCGGAGAATTTGAAATTTCCGCTTGCGTCGTTTTTATCTTTGTAGTAAACGTTCCAGCCGATAGCTCCACCGATGGAGAAGCGTTCGTCAGCTCCGAGAAATTGGTGATATTCCACGTCGAAACCACGGAAACTGGCTTTGTTGGTGAAATCTTTCAGGTCTCCAAACGGCACGCTCATCTGATAGTTGAGATTAAGCATCTGAGCTTTCAGAAAGGGGCTCAGTCCGAATAGACATATTGCGATGATTAATATTTTTTTCATAATGTTTTAATTTTAATGGGGTCGATAATGTTCACTTATTTTTTTAAATAGGGTGACTGGTTGAAGCATTGGTTCAGCTCTTTGGTTACCCGGTTTTGAATAGATGCGTTAGAACCCTGCAACAATCCGTCGGCTATACCTGTCCAGAGAACGGGTATTTTTTCATCGGCACGGGGAGTGGTTCCAACCATTTCAACAACGATAGAGCCTGTGCGGTAAGAATACACATTGACAGGAGCCCACGGGTAGTAAGGATCGTATCCCCATCCCGGCCACCAGCCAGTCCAGTACCAATTCCAGTTGTTGTACCAGTTGTTGATAAAATATCCATAGTTCACATTAGAGAACCCAGAAACCATAACCACAAAGCTCGGTTTGTTGGTTTCGGTGGGGTCTGCCATCTCCTGATAGCCTAAATTCACAAAATTGTTGCGTACTACCTGGAGAATAGCTTCATCGAATTGATGATCTACCGTTGTATTTTTGTCGTTAGAAAAATAAACGATAGAATCCGGCATAGAGAATGTAGTTAAAGTGCTGAAGTCGGCACTTTTGTCGTAGGTTGTCATTGCCACATCGTAGTCTTCCACGTTATCTGCACCTTCGGGGTAACATGAAACAACCAGCTGCGCAAACAAACCGGTGAGCAAAAAAATTAGTAAACGTTTCATACTTAGTTTGTTTTTAGTTTAACAAATGTTTTTATACTATGACCAAATGAAGGGTATCGCCATCGTTTTGGTTATTGTTCGGGGTATACGTTCATCATTTAAAATAGTTACGAAAGGCAGAAAAAGGTTTAAATAATCTATTGAAGATCAGGAAAAAATAAATGTATATCGCTGGAAAAAGAAAACAGGTGGAAAAGAAAATGTATCTTTTTTCCCGGAGAGGGAGAAAAGAGGCATGACGGGGCGGGAAGTGTTTTTATCCGGCTGTTTAAAACGAAAAATTTCCGGGATAACCTTTCGGGGGTTGTCCCGGAAATTTGTTATCCGGATTGGAAATGATGCTGAATAATAAAAGAATCAGCCTTCGGCTCCCGCCATCAGCAGGGATTCGACAATTTCTGTGAATCCGTTGGTCGATGCGTAGTGCAGGGCTGTGAACTGACTGTTGTCCGCCAGGTTCACGTTTGCATTTTGCTCTATCAGCAAGGAAACGAAGTCGTTGTTCCCTTTTTGGGCGGCCACGATCAGCGGTGTGGTGCCGTCTTCATTTTGGGCATCGATTCCGGCATTCGCCTGTAATAAGGCTTTGCCGATAAAGCTGTTTCCCTGGTAAGCGGCGAAGTGCAGGGGGGTGTTCCCGTTCAGCAGGGCTTTGTTTACATTCGCCCCGGCATCGATCAGCAGTTGGGCGATCAGCAGATTGCCGTTCGAGCAGGCTATTAAAAGCGGAGTTTCTCCGCTGTCGTTCACGGCATCGATAGATTGTTTACCGCCGGACAGCAGCGTCCGTACCACTTCGCTTTGATTGTTGAATACGGCCTGATGCAAGGGCATATTACCCGATGAATCGGAATTTGCCGCATTTCCCAATATCGAAACGATTTCCCGCAGGCCGTGAGCCGTTGCATAGTCGATGGCTTTATGTCCGTCGTTATCGGCGAGTTCGGGGTCAGCCCCTTTGTCCAGCAGAAAAAAAGCGGCTTCGGTGCGGAGTGCGTCGAGGGCATACATCAGGGGTGTTATACCTTTTTTATCCGTAGCATTGAGGTTAGCACCCGCCTGGATCAACATATCCATGATTTCTTTATTCCCGTTCTGGGCCACCAGATGCAGGGGGGATTGTTCCAGGTTGTTCGCCAGTGAAGCGTCCGCCCCGTTGTCCAGCAGCATTTTAGCTATGTCCCGGCTTCCTTTGGCACAAGCGTAGGAGAGGGCGGTATTGCCCAGCGTGTCCCGCTTGTTGAAATCGATGCCTCCTTTTTTGATAAAAACCTGTACGATGCCTTTTTGGGCGTTCTTGCAGGCATTCAGAAAAATCAGATTGTTGTCCATAGCTTATGAATGTTCGATAATCAGTTTTACTAAAGGTTCGTTATTGGCTTCTGTGGCAATTTCAAGTGCCGTTTTTCCTTCGTTGTTCACAGCGTCGGGACGGGGATCGCCAAACTCAAACAACAGTCCGGCCAGTTCCGTGCCCGTGGTTTTGTGATAGTTTTTGGCTGCATAGTGCAGGGGAGTATTGCCGTTTTTGTCGGTGGCATCCACTTTTGCCCCGTTTTCCAGCATGATTTCAACCAGATTGGAAAGGTCGGAATCGTCTTCCAGACAGACAAGCATTAGCGGAGTTTCCCCGTTGATGTTGGGAATGTTCACATCTGCCCCGGCATCCAGTAAATCGTCGGCGATGTTCCGGGTGAGCCTTACTCCGTTTAATCCCGTTCCTGTTCCGGCTTGCCGTGCGGCTGCCAGCAGGGCGGTGTCTGAATGGTCGTTGATGTAGCTGTTCAGCTCCCAGCCGTGGTCGAGTAACGCCTGAATGATGCGTGAAACGGTTTTTTGATTTACGTGTTCAAGCCTGTAATATCGTCCCTGTCCGTACCTGAACCAGGCAGCGATAGCCTGTTCGCCTTTGGCATTCTTATAGTTCGGGTCGGCTCCGGCATCCAGCAGCAGACGGACGATCGGAAAATCGAGCATCCGGCAGGCAAATCCCAGCGGAGTGAGCCCCAGTAAGTCTTCGGGAGCTTTTTCCCGGTCGTAGCCTTCGTTCAGATCGGGGGCGGACTGGAGGATGATTTTGACAGCCTCGGCATCGTGTACGCCGATAGCTTCAAACAAGTCCATGCCTCCGCTAATGGCGGCGTTTGCATCGGTTTCGGGATCGTAGCCGCTTAATAGGGCCGAAATCATCTTGGCTTCGGATTGGATGGCCAGGTCACGTGCTGTTTCTCCTCCGGGAGTTTTGGCATCGGCATCGATGCCGCCTGCTAAAAGGGCTTTGACTATACGGTAGTAGTACCCCAGCTCTTGTTGGCACTCTTCTTGTCTTTGTTTCAGGTTTTCTATCCTCCAGGCGGGGAAATTCGCTGCGTCCTCCGATTTTAGCTCGGCTATCGAGCGGTTCAAAGCCCCGGCTGGCGTTTGAGCTTCTCTGGCAGCGATGTGCAGGGCTGTTTTTCCGTCCCGGTCGGCAGCTCCTATGCGCGCTCCGGCGGCAACCGCCGCTTCTATCCATTCGTATCGGCAGAGCCGGGCTGCTTCCGACAAGGGCATTACTCCGTTTTCGTCTTTGCGGGTGGGGCTGGCTTTGGCTGCAAATAGCAGTTCTGCGCATTGGTATGCGGCACCTTCCGGGGCATCCCGCTGGCCGTCCTGTTGGGTGAGGTAATAAAGGGGAGTGCGCCCGTAACAATCGGTGGCATTGGGCTTTGCGCCGCGTTCCAATAATATCCGTACTCCTTCGGGATCTACGTAACTGCATGCGAGATGTAGGGCCGTGCAGGAATAATTCCAATCTTTATTGCATTCCTCGTCTACGGGAACGATGAGCAGGGCGGCGTGGATGGCTTCGCTGCTCTCCCTTTGCTTATACATCTTGCTGATTTCTTCTGCTGTCATAGTGGGGTGCTTGAATTTATGTCTGATAAAATGTCGTTGATTTGTGGGTAGTGCCCGTTCAGCAGGGAAGCGATCCTTCTTACCTCTTCGTACATTTTTAACCGATAGGCGACTTCCGCTTTGAGGCGGAGTACCTGCGTTCTGGCGTGCCGGTTGCTTGCCGGGACGAGAGGCATCGGGGCACGATGGCCGTCCAGGGGGCGTTCCGCCTCATACAGTTTCTCCGTCAGGGCATCCGTCCCGGTTTTTTTCCCCCCGAAATTTCCATGCGCCGAAAGTTGTTCTGCTTCTGCCAACAACTGAAAAGCCCCGGAATACTCCTTCGCCCGGTAGCAGCAAAGCGCCCTGTTGAAAAGGGTGCTTACACGATCCGGCGTGATTTGCCGGAAGCAATCGTAGGCTGCGCCCACCGATCCTCCCAGCAGGTAGATACATCCGGCGTGAAAAAGAGCGTTCGTTTCCGTTTCGCCCGGTGTGGCAATTTCTCCCTGGGGTTTGATAAAGTTTGGCATATATGGAAAGTTTGGGTTGTGGTTTCCGGGGGCGATGCGACGCTCTGCCTCCGGAGATTTTAAGGTTAAAATAAAGAGATTGTTCTGCGCCGACAGGGCTGTTTTTTAGTTCCAGGAGAATTGTATCCAGGGGGATTCTTCTTTTTTCAATAAGGTGTTCACAATGTCCTGCGCCGTTTCACAATCGTCTTCATCTCCGTGCCATACACCGCGTCCGAAAGCAAAGCTTCTGCCGTATTCTTCCCAGGAGGCGAAATTTTGCGTGGCCATTTCTGCGGCGACGTTCATGATTTGCCACATTTCATCGGTGGTTATATACCCGCATTGTTGAGTCCAGCGTGCTACGTTGACCACCCTTACTAAATCCCAGGCCATGGAAGACACGGGAATTTCTTCGATTGTGCAGAGCTGGTTTTCGAGCATGTAGTTCAGGATGGTGCGCACGTCGTCGTATTTATCCGCTAATTCCGCAGGGATGCTTTCCGCATTACTGAGGATTAACCGGAGGACGGCATCCGCTTTGGCATGGTGGCCTTCCTGGCATAGCCACTGAACGGTGTCGATCGCTGAATCGTGATCTTGTATGCCCCACCATTCATCCATTTGCTGTTTGGTGATTTCAACGTCGTATTGGCTGTCGTATGAGTCGACATTTTCGGAATTGTAAACGAACAGGGGAGCGCCGAAAGCCAGCAGATAAAGTTGCTTTTCGTTCAGCTTGCCGTCGTTCGCTCTCTCGATGTCCCATTCGCTAAGGGATTCGGGATTGCTGATGATTTCCTGGAAAGCATTTTGCATTTGAGCCTGCATGGCTTGTATTTGTGCCAGGTCCGGCATCCCGGCTTGCATTTGTTTCTGGATTTCTTCCATATTGGGGATCTGGACTCCCGGAATATTTCCCAACATCGCTTGTGCTTGTGCCTGGGCTGCTTTTATTGCTTGTTCCTGTGCGGCTTTCACCATTTCGGCATACCCTTCGGGCATTTTAAATTCGTCTGTTCCCATAATTAAATGTTTTTTGTATAGCAAGTCCTCCCGGTTGTTTCAGAAAGCAGGCCTATACCGTGTTCAATATTCGTTTTATTTTGTAAAAAGGACCGTTGCTGCCGAATCCCGTGTAAGAGAAAAGTAGTTGTTCCCGGCTGGTTTTTATCCGCCTTGAATAACGTTTTTTACAGAAGGGCCTTTATCATGTTTTTCGATAGTCGGTTTTTGATTGACCGGATATTCGTTCCGCTCTCCGGTGTATTGCTGTTTATGATCTTTTTCTTTAAAAAATGTGATTAATGGTGTGTCGGGTGGGAGATTGAAGAAGAGGTGAGGAGTGACCGCATGACGAGTGTTTCCGTGTTTTATATTCCTGAACAATTTTTTACCTGCAATTTATTTTTGCAGGGAGGTGAAAATCGTGGATTTCTTTTCCATCCGGCATATTTGTTTCACTTTGTTTCTCAATTTCCAGCGCACATTTGCTTTGTTTTGTTGTTTACTGTTCCTGATATTTTTTTCCAAATATAAAAAAGAATCTCTGAAACCAACCGACCTTCTGGTATGTATTTCATGTTTTTTAATTACTTTTTATGTCCGGTTGAAACGTAAGCGAAGTTGTATGTTTTTTATGAATTGATTTTTAATGTTTTATAAGAGGTCTCCTTTGTTGGCGGGAGTTACAAGGGGTGATTGCCTGTGGGGAGTTATTACAGATCAAATAAAGCTCCGATTGGGTGTCGGGGGGGGAAGCGGAGGTTTTCCGGGTGGTTAAAAATCACCGGGTGGCGGATTTGGGGAAAGGGGTAAATTTTATCCGGGAAGTTATTCCGGATCGGTGGCGAGAATCGATTTGTAGCCGTAGGTTTTAGCTATATTCATAATCTTTACCACTTGTTCGATGGGAACCGATTTTTCCGCTTCGATATTGATACAGGGATCGTCGGCATTTTTCAGGATTTCAACGATTTTCCCTTCGAGCATGGAAAAAGGAGTGACTTTCGTGTTGAGGTAAAAAGTCTGGTTTTTGTCGATAGATACGGTCACCGTGGGTTGTGCTGTGGTTTGATTGGTGCTTTTGGGTAATAAAAGCTTTAAGGCATTCGGGTTGACAAGGGTGGAGGTAATCATGAAAAAAATCAGCAACAGGAATACAATGTCGGTCATAGACGACATATTGAAATTGGGGTTCGCTTTTTTGCTTCTTTTTATAGCCATGATATTCCTTTTTTCACTTTTTATTTTTCACTTCATACATCGTTTCCATGAAGTCGGCGCTGGTTTCTTCCATTTTGTTCACCACTTTATCGATGCGGGCGGTGAGGGCATTGTAAGCGAAATAGGCCATAATCCCGACGATCAATCCGGCAACGGTGGTAATCATGGCGGTGTATATCCCCCTGGACAGCAAGGTGATGTTGATGTTTGTACCTGCCTGCGCCATATCGTAGAAGGCCTGCACCATACCGACTACCGTACCGAGGAATCCGATCATGGGTGCCATTCCGGAACAGGTGGCAAGGGTGGATAGGCCTTTTTCCATAGCGGAAACTTCTAAGTTGGCGCTGCTTTCAACGATGGCACGAAGCTCGCCCACCGGGAGGTCTTGATGAATGATTCCTTTTACTAAGATTCGCGACCGGGGAGTATTTTCTTGCTGGCAGGCGGCAATGGCCGCTTTATCGTTGCCTTTCAGCAGGTTGGCCCGCACTTCATCCATGAAGGAATTCTGTGAGTTGGAATATTTACGGATAAGCATATATCTTTCGCAAAAGATGTAAACGGCAATGATCGAAAGCAGGAAAATCGGAATCATCAGCCATCCGCCTTTCACGATCATGTCCCACAAACTGAGTTCTGCCGCTTCCGGCGCTTTTGTTGCTGCTAATAAGATCAAACTATTCATAAGCCTATTTTTCAAAGGTTTTCCGGGCACATACGATGTATGCCCGGTTTTTATGCCTGCGAAGATAGAAAAATCAATCGAAAATAAGAAATGAAATCAAGATGCAGGCGGTTTTGACCTGTGATTTTATTTAAAGCAGCAGGATTGCTCCGGCGGATAGCACGCTGATAAACACCCAGAGGATGATTCCTAAGAGTATGGGTTTGAATCCTACCTGTTTGATCGTCTCTTTTGACAGTCCTGCTCCGATGAGGAAAAGGGTGAACAACATTCCTATTTTGGCATAGCTCACGGCACTGGTGTAGAAATGTTCGAACCGGGGGACGTAGGTGGCGATGACCATGGCGATCACATACAGGAAAATAAACCACGGAATTGTGATGTTCGATCTTTTGCCTCCTTCTTTTTTGTAGGTGAAAGCGGCTACCAGCGAAAGGGGAATGATCCACAGGGCACGGATCAGTTTGGTGGTGGTGGCGATGCTCAGGGCTTCGTTCCCGAAGGTTTTAGCTGCCCCGACTACCGAACTGGTGTCGTGGATGGCGATGGCACACCAATAGCCGAATTGTTCGTTGCTCATTTCGAGCAGGCGTCCGAAATAGGGAAAGATCAGCAACGCGGCTGCATTCAGCAGGAATATCGTTCCCATGGCCACGGTGATGTCTTTTTCTTTGGCGTTAATCACCGGGGCAAGTGCGGCGATGGCACTGCCCCCGCAAATAGCCGTTCCTCCGGAAACTAAGAATCCGGTGTCTTTGGCCACTTTGAGTTTACGGCTGAGGAAAATTCCCAGTCCGAGGGTAAATAAAATTGAAAATATGGTGAACACCACTCCGTTTTTGCCCGCTTCCAGAGCCTGATCCACGTTCATGCCGAAACCTAAGCCGACCACTGAAATTTGCAGCAGAATGTGGGTGATCCGGCTGTTGATGTTGAGGAATGGATGCCCGATGGTGAGCGATACCAATAGTCCTAACAGCAGGGCGAAAGCGGGTTCGAGGAAAGGCACGGCGAACATGGCCGTGATAAAAATCACTTCTTTGTGGTTTTTGGTGAGGGTAAATTTTTTCATGAGTGATATGTTTTTATTTCGGGAGACAAAGATGAGGTTTCCGTATGGGAAAAGGAAATAACAATTTTTCAGGGGGTATAACGAAAAGGATGGGGGAAGGGATATATTTTCTTCGGCTTTGTTTTATCGGGTAGGAGGTGTTTGTGATTGAAAAGAGGTATATTTGTATGAGGGTTCGGGGAAGAAGAGACAGGGGGGAGGAAGATATACCAAATGTAAAAGATTGGAAGCAAAAAGTAAAAAACTGGTAGCTGATAATTAAAAGTTGACGATTGAAAGTCGGAAACCGGGCGGATGTGCCGGGCAGCTATTCCCGGATGGACGTTTTGGGTGAAAGGAAATTTGTTTTAAGTCAGGAGGGGAAGTGCAAAGCCTGCGGGGGGATGGAAAAGTAACGGGAGAAACGATGCGGGATGGCGGGTTTCACAAAACGGATTTGCCTGAACGGAGAATAGTAATTAATGCAATGGAACGGAAAAAAGTATGGTTATTTTAATTGCGGGATGTTCCCATACGGGGAAAACTTTGCTGGCACAAAAGTTGTTGGAAAGGTATAAGTATCCTTATTTTAGTATCGACCATTTGAAAATGGGGTTGATCCGGAGCGGAAAAACAACTTTAACCCCGGAGGACGATGCCGGGTTGATGGATTACCTCTGGCCTGTGGTTCGGGAAATCATTAAAACGGCAGTCGAGAATCACCAGAATCTGGTGATCGAGGGAAGCTATATTCCATTTGACTGGAAACGCTGTTTTGAAGAGAGGTATTTGAAAGAGATGAAATATTATTGCCTGATTATGACTGAAAAATACATTGAACAGCATTGGGAAGATATAAAAAAGTATGCCGGGGCGATAGAACAGCGCATCGACGATTCGGGGTGTGGGAAAGAGGATTTGATAAAAGAAAACGCTGCGAATTTCAGGCTATGCCGCGAATACGGTTGTGATTATATTTTGATCGACGGGGAATACCGGGTGGATATTGAATTATGAACGGAAAAACGGAACGGAAGATGAATATTTTGGTGTGCCGGAAACGGGATGAAGATACCCTGGAAAAATTGTTGGTGATTTGGAGAGCCTCTGTTTCCGGGACGCATACTTTTTTAACGGAAGCTGATATAGACGGAATTGCCCGGTATGTTCCGTCGGCGCTCCGGGATGTTCCGGAGCTTGTTGTTGCGGAAGAGGATGGGAAACTTGTGGGATTTGCCGGGGTGGACGGCTGTAAGCTGGAAATGTTGTTCCTTTCTCCGGATGTTAGGGGAATGGGGATTGGAAGGAAAATCGTGCAGTATCTTTTTGAGAGATACCGGGTGAAGGAGGTTTGTGTGAATGAGCAAAATCCTCAGGCAATCGGATTTTACGAGCGTATGGGATTCCGGGTGTATAAGAGGGAGGAGCTGGACGGGCAGGGAAATCCTTTTCCTTTGCTATATATGAAATTGTAGAGGTTATTATATCGCAGGTTTCTTGTGGCGGTATTTGCGCTTTGGCGGGAAAGTGGTTTTGGGGAAGGCGGGAAGATAATCCTGTTTATAACTTAATTTCACGGTGATGAAAAAATTAGTTGTCTTTATTCTTGTGATCGGCCTTTGCCCGTTGGGTTTACAGGCAAAGGGATTCCTGAAGTCACGGGTAGACGAACGGATGGAATTGTTGAGCGTTGTTATGCGATTAGCCGGAGTGCCGGAGTATAGTCGGGGTATGATTCCTGAATATAATCAGTGTGTGGATGAGTTTTTTGCGGCTTATCAGGATCATCCTGTGGTTACTACTGCCCGAAAGATGAGGAGAAAGTATGCTTTTCGCCGGGATGCCGTTTTGAATCTGGCCGTTCATCTTAAAATAGAAGGTGATTCTGTTTTTTTCGATCCTGCTTTGACCACCGAAGGTATGGATTCCAGAACCAATAATGAGCTTACTCCGGTTTTTATCCGGGAACTGGATGATTTTTACAAGAAAACCGGAGCGAATCGTTTTTTCAGTTCGGTACGCGAACTTTACAGGCATTTCGGAGAGAAAACGGATGAACAGGTGGTGGATAAAATACAGAGTGAGTGGTTTGACGATTTTTTCGGCTGGCATGCCTCTGATTTTTGCGTTGTTCAAACCTTGCTGATCGGGGAGTATAGTTTTTATACCACTACGGTAGACAAGGAGGGGAAAGAAATTACTTATTTTTCCATTCGTGGTTTCCTGGATCAGCAGAAGCAACCTTCGGCCGACTGGAAAGTGGCGCGTTCGACGGTGTTGTGGGGGATGGCACACACTTATGGAGATCCGCTTATGGATGAGTGTGAAGCTGTGTTAAAGCCGTATGTGAAAGTGATTTATAAGCGAATGGATAGAGAGATCGGCAGTTGGCCTTATCGGGAAACGGAAGCCGTATTACATGAAGGGTTTGCCAGAGGGATCGAGGTGTTTTATATACAATTTTTCGATGAAGACAATAAGGATGTGATCGGGAAGCAGGAACGGCAGGGATACTATTGGCTGGGAAGTTTTTCCGATTTACTGACGATGTATGCCGGGAGCCGGGACGAGTATAAGACCCTGAGGGATTTTATGCCGCAGATTGTGAATTTTTATAAGGAATTAGCCCAATAACTCCACGTTCTTCCTGCCGTCGTTATGGCTGCTTGTAAGCGGTAACGGCGGAAAATTATAAAAAAATACAGGCATTTTTTCTTTTTTCAAGTGTTACAAAGTAAGGATAAACCATTCGTATGGAAAATGGATATAATTTTTTGTAAATGGATTATTTTACGAAAAATAGTATAATTTTGGGAACGATGGAATGCCGGGCGGAAGGTAATGTAAAATGGAAAATAAGTGGTTATGCTGAAACGCAAAGATGGATTTAGCGGTGAACGTGCGCTGGTGCTGCCCGTTACGGTGGTTCGGGAAATGGAACGTGAGCCTGTTTTGTCGATGCTGCATATTACGGATATAGGGTATTACCCGAAGGCATGGAATCATTTCCGGGAACGGCAGGAACCGATTTCGCAGTATGTTTTCATATATTGTACGGAGGGGAAAGGATGGTTTCAGGCAGGAGGGGAAAAATGTGTGGTGGAGAAAGACCAATATTTTATTCTCCCTGCCTATCAGGCGCATAGTTATGGGGCGGACGAGCAAGAGCCCTGGACGATCTATTGGGTGCATTTTAAAGGAAAGCTGGCGGGAGAGTATGCCGGGAATTGCCTGAAGCCTGTGGAAGTGAAGCCGAATACCTATTCGCGGATCGGGGAGAGGTTGAGTTTGTTCGAAGAAATTTACCATACGCTTGAGATGGGATATGGGCGCGAAAACCTGATGTATGCCTGTTCTGTGTTTTATCATTTTTTAGGCTCGCTGCGGTATGTGCAGCAGTATCGTAGTGCGGTGAAGCAGGAGGAGGCGGAGGATGACCTGGTGGCTGCCGCCATACATTATATGAAGGAAAATATTGAAAAAAAGCTAACGTTGAAAAATATAGCAGAACATATCGGCTATTCGTCCTCCCATTTTTCGGCTTTGTTTCATTCCCGTACCGGATATTCCCCCCTGAATTATTTTAATCAGTTGAAAATACAGCAGGCTTGCCGTTTATTGGATTTTTCCAATATGAAAATCAATCAGATTTGTTATAAAATGGGAATTGACGATTGTTATTATTTTTCCCGGTTGTTTACCAAAATTATGGGGATGTCGCCCCGGGAATATAAAAAGCAGAAGAAAGGATAAGGGGATAGGGCGTTTTTCTTTGGTGGACGACCTCTGTGGGGGAATGAACGTTGCCCGGTTGCCTGAAATGGGGCTGAATGCCCGGTATCCGGCGGGAGGTGTCCGGTTGGTATTATCTTTTATTTTGCAGGGTGAAGTCTAAAAATCGGCGGGCATAGGGATCGGGCTCTCCCTGACGGTGGATGGCATAGAACGTGCGGTCGATTGTGAGGCCTTCTATTTCGACAATCCGTAGTTTGCCGGAAGTGAGTTCTTCGCGTACGCTGTAAACAGACAACAAAGCGAAGCTGTTGCTGCTATGCCGGAGGAATTGTTTGATACCCTCGGTAGCCCCCAGGGTGAGGCGGGTGTGCAGTTGGGAAATATCGATGCCTGCCTGCGAAAGCTGGCGGCGGATGATGTTGTAGGTGCCAGAGCCTTTTTCCCGGAAAACGAAATCCAGTTCCCGGAATTGTTCCGGCGTGATTTGTTCTGCCACAGGATTGGAGGCGGAGCAGACGAGGACGATTTCGTCGCTGATAAAGGGGAGGTACCGGATGTCCGGTTGGGTGGGAGTGCCTTCGATAAACGCCAGGTGTAGATTCCCGGCAACGACTTCCTGCTCGATCTGGTCGGTGTTGCCGCTGGAAAGATGGATTTGGATGCCGGAGTTCCGGGCAATGAAGTCGGAGAGCAGTTCCGGCAGGATGTATTGTGCCAGCGTGGTGCTTGCCCCGATATGAAGCGTACCGGAAAAGGAGTTGCGGCGTTTGTCGAGTTCGAACAGGACTTCCCGCTCTTTTTGCAACAGGGGGGCGATGGCTTCCAAAAGGTATTTTCCCGTTTCGGTGAGTTGCATTCTGCCTTTTTCCCGATGGAAGAGGGTGACGGCCAGTTCCCGTTCCAATTCCTTGATGCTTTTGGATATGGCGGGTTGCGATAAGCCGAGTTCTTCGGCGACTTTCGTTGCGTTCGGGGTTTTAGCCAGATGGCAGAATACGATATATTTATGGTCTAACATGGATGTATATCTTTAATATTTACAAAAATAGTGTAAATGAGTGAATTTTATTTACTTTCCGGGAAATGATTTTATTTTGGCATTTGTTTTGTATAATATCATTATAAGAAATTTTTTCCAAGTTTGGTGTGTAGGATGAGCCGGTGTGAAACGGATGCGGAATTTAAACCGTTTTAATCCTAACAATTAGTTGGCTTATATACGTAAAAATATTAATTTGCAGCCTAAAATGAAGTGTTGTGATAAAAAACGGAAGGAAAATGTCCGGAAAGCCAGCGGGGACGGAGGTTTGTATAAAAATCTAAAATTGAATATATATGGAAAATAAATTAGATGTTCTGACGAAAAAGCTGTATGATGAAGGGGTGGATAAAGCCAATCAGAAAGCCGGGGAGATCATCGAAAAAGCGAAGCAGGATGCTGCTAAACTGATTGCGGATGCGGAAGCAAAGGCGAAAGAAATCAAAGCTGCTGCCGGAGAGGATGCAGAAAACCTGAAGAAAAAGGCGGAATCGGAAATGGCGTTGAGCGCCCGGCAGGCGATTGCTGCGCTGAAACAGGCCGTGACCGACCTGATTTCCGGTAAGATTTCGGGTGAAATGGCGAAAACCGGGTTCGAAGATAAAGCGTTTATTCAGGAGTTGCTGGTGTCCGTAGTGAAAAAATGGGATGTGGCTTCGGGAAACCTGAATCTGGAAATTTTGTTGCCGGAGGAGGAGAAGAAACAGTTTGAATCGTTTGTCGCTGCAAAATACAAGGATTTGCTGGATAAGGGGCTGGAAGTGAAAACCGGGGATTCGAAGGAGGATTTTGTGATCCGCCCGAAAGACGGAGGCTACCAGATTACTTTTTCGGAGGCTTTGTTCGAGTCGTTTTTCAACCAGTATATGCGGAGTTTTACCAAATCATTGCTATATAAGTAACTGTTTTTACGTTTTGCAGGGCAAACGTTTTAACAAGGACCGGGAGAGGGGCGGAACGGAAGGGTTTAGTAATTAAAAAAAGAGTTCAGAATGGATTATATAGCTTTTATTGCAGGATTGCCTGAGATTGCGTGGGACGACCGGAAACTGTCGCTGACGGTGGCGGAGTTCCGGGAACAGGCGAGGGATTATATCCGGGGAAAAGATGAAAAACTGCTGGATTTGTTTTTCCTGCCTAACGACAATGCACAGGTGCTGCGGCTGCTGAATAAGCAGGAACCCAGTGCGGCCTTGCATACGGTGTACCCACTGAAACAATTGGAAGAACAGGTGCAGGAGCCGGATGATTCGCTGCCTGCCTATTTACGCCAGTTTATCGTTGATTTTAAGGATGAGCACCTAAAATATGAGGTGTCGCCCGAAAATGTGCTGAGCTGGATGTATTACGATTATATGATTGCTTCGGACAATCGGCTGGTGAGCCGTTATGCGGAATTTTCCATGAATCTGAAAAATCTGGTTACGGCCGTGAACAGCCGGAAGTATGGACGGGATGTGGCGAAAGAGGTGATCGGGGAAAATGAGTTTGCAACGGCTTTACGGACTTCCAATTCCAAAGATTTCGGGTTGTCGCTGGACTATCCGTATGTGGAGAAGGTAATCGCCCTGATGGATACCGATAATTTGGTGGAAAGGGAAAGGGGAATCGATTTGCTGATTTGGAATTTTCTGGATGAAGCGGTGGTATTCGAGTATTTTTCGATCGAGCGGGTGATTAGTTATCTGTTGAAATTGATGATTGTGGAACGCTGGAGCAAGATGAGCACGGAATCGGGACGGCGGGTGTTTATGGAAATGGTCGAAAGATTCAGGGAAAATTTCCGTTTCGAGGAACAGTTCAAATCGTGAGAACGTTTAGATAGAATTTGCGGGAAACACCCCGGAAGGGATGAGACGCGTGAATTAAAAATCAGAAATCACAAATAAATTATATATGTCAAAAACACAAGGAAAAGTTCATAGCATTATTTCTAACCTTGTATTGGTAAAGGTCGAAGGCCCGGTATCCCAGAATGAAATCTGTTTTATCGAGCAGGACGGCGAGCGGCTGATGGCCGAAGTGATCAAGGTGGTGGGAGAGATTGCCTATGTACAGGTATTTGAAAGTACCAGGGGACTGAAACCCGGCAGTCCGGTGGAATTCGAGCAGCACATGCTGGAAGTCAGCCTCGGGCCGGGACTGTTGTCGAAGAATTTCGACGGTTTGCAGAACGACCTGGATAAAATGACCGGGGTTTTTCTGAAAAGGGGCGAGTATACGAATCCGCTGGAAGATGACAAGAAGTGGAAGTTTTCGCCTTTGGTGAAACCGGGCGACCGGGTGAAATCGGCGGACTGGATCGGTAACGTGAAAGAAAACTGGCTCGACCATAAGATCATGGTTCCTTTCAAGATGGAGGGAGAGTATACCGTGGCATCGATTGTCGATGAGGGTGAATATACGATATTGGATACGGTGGCCGTGCTGAAAGACGCTGCGGGAAAAGAGTATCCCGTTACGATGGTGCAGAAATGGCCGGTGAAGGTGGCTGTCCGGAATTATGTGGATAAGCCGCGTCCCTTCCGCCAGATGGAGACCGGAGTGCGGGTGATCGACACGATGAATCCGATGCTGGAGGGAGGTACGGGATTTATCCCCGGCCCGTTCGGTACGGGAAAAACGGTGTTGCAGCATGCGCTGGCGCGTTTTGCGGATGCAGACGTGATTATTATGGCGGCTTGCGGAGAACGTGCGAACGAGGTGGTGGAGATTTTTACGGAGTTCCCGCAATTGCAAGACCCGCGTTCCGGACGTTCGCTGTATGAGCGTACGACGATTATCGCCAATACTTCGAATATGCCCGTGGCTGCCCGTGAGGCTTCGGTTTATACGGCCATGACGATCGGGGAGTATTATCGGGCTATGGGGATGAAGGTGCTGTTGCTGGCCGACTCCACTTCGCGTTGGGCGCAGGCGTTGCGTGAGATGTCGAACCGTATGGAAGAGCTGCCGGGGCAGGATGCTTTCCCGATGGATTTGTCGGCTATTATTTCAAACTTTTATGCCCGTGCCGGAATGGTTTACCTGAATAACGGAAAAACGGGGTCGGTGACTTTTATCGGAACGGTGTCGCCCGCAGGTGGTAACCTGAAAGAGCCGGTAACCGAATCGACGAAAAAAGTGGCGCGTTGTTTCTACGCCTTGTCACAGGCGCGTGCCGACTCGAAGCGTTATCCGGCTATCGATACGTTGGATTCCTATTCCAAATACCTGGAATATCCCGAATTTGTGGAGTATGCGAAGAAAAATATCTCCGGAGACTGGATTGCCGATGTGAACGAGGCCCGCAATATGCTGGTGAGGGGACGTGAAACGGCAGAGCAGATCGATATTCTGGGAGACGACGGTGTGCCTTTGGATTATCATATCATTTTCTGGAAATCGGAGTTGATCGACTTTGTGATTTTGCAGCAGGATGCTTTCGATAATATCGACGGCTCTACTTCGATGGAACGGCAGAAATACATGCTGGATATGGTGCTGGGAGTTGTCCGCTCGGATTTCGACTTCGATTCGTTCGAAGAAATAAACCCTTATTTTAAGCGGATGATTAACGGATTCAAGCAGATGAACTATTCGGAGTTCCAGTCGGAAAGCTTCAGGAAGTATGAAGCCGAGGTGAAAGACATCATAAACGAGAGAAAAAAATAAGTGATATGAATACAGCTTTTCAAAAAGTATATACAAAGATTACCCAGATCACGAAAGCTACCTGTTCGCTGAATGCCCAGGGCGTAGGAAACGATGAGTTGGCGATTGTGAACGGACGGCTGGCGCAGGTGGTGAAAATATGGGGCGACAATATCACGCTTCAGGTGTTCTCCGGTACGGAGGGTATTCCCACGAATGCCGAGGTGACGTTTCTGGGGAAAGCCCCGACCCTGAAAGTGGGGGAAGACCTTTGCGGGCGTTTTTTTAATGCCTTCGGCGACCCGATCGACGGCGGGCCTGTGGTGGACGGGGAAGAGCGCGAGATCGGCGGTCCTTCGGTGAATCCGGTACGACGGAAACAGCCTTCGGAACTGATTGCAACGGGTATTGCAGGTATCGACCTGAACAATACGTTGGTATCCGGACAGAAAATCCCGTTTTTTGCCGATCCCGACCAGCCTTATAATCAGGTGATGGCGAATGTGGCGTTGCGTGCGCAGACCGACCGGATTATTTTGGGCGGTATGGGACTGACGAACGACGACTACCTGTATTTTAAGAATTTGTTCGATAATGCGGGAGTGCTCGACCGGATTGTGAGTTTTGTGAACACGACGGAAGCTCCCCCTGTGGAACGTTTGCTGGTGCCGGACATGGCTTTGACGGCGGCGGAATATTTTGCCGTAGACCGGAATGAAAAAGTGCTGGTGCTGCTGACGGATATGACGCTGTATGCGGATGCGTTGAGTATCGTTTCGAACCGTATGGACCAGATTCCTTCGAAAGATTCCATGCCCGGCTCGCTTTATTCCGACCTGGCTAAGATTTATGAAAAAGCGGTGCAGTTCCCGGAAGGCGGCTCTATCACCATTATTGCGGTGACAACCCTGTCCGGAGGCGATATTACCCACGCTATTCCGGATAATACGGGATATATCACGGAAGGACAGTTGTTCCTGCGGAAAGATACGGAAATCGGCAAGGTGATCGTGGACCCGTTCCGGAGTCTTTCCCGTTTGAAACAGCTGGTGATCGGGAAGAAAACCCGGAAAGACCATCCGCAGGTGATGAATGCGGCGATCCGCCTGTATGCGGATGCCGCCAATGCCCGGACGAAGCTGGAGAACGGTTTCGACCTGACGGATTACGACAAGCGTACGCTTGAATTTGCCAAAGATTATTCCAATGAATTGTTAGCGATCGACGTGAATATCAGCGTCACACAGATGCTCGATACAGCCTGGGCTTTATTCCGCAAGTATTTCACGAAAGCGGAAGTGGGAATCAAGCAGGAGATCGTGGATGAATTTGGCGGATATACGGACTGAAATAAAAGGGTATGATAAAATTTCAATATAATAAAACATCCCTTCAAAACCTGGACAAGCAACTGAAAACGCGGGTACGGGCTTTGCCGACAATTAAAAACAAAGAGTCGGCCTTGCGCTCGGAAGTGAAGAAAGCGAAAGAAGTGGCGGACGAGTTCGACGGGAGGTTGCAGGATACGCTGAATGCGATCAGCGATATGTTGCAGCTTTACGACGAATATACCCCGGATATATTGACGGTGAAAGACGTGAATATGTCGGTGAAGAAGATTGCCGGAGTGCGGACGCCTGTGCTGGACGACGTGGAATATGAGGTGAAGGAGTTCAGCTTATTCAATGCTCCGGGCTGGTATTTGGACGGGATACAGCAAGTGCAGCAGGTGGTGAAGATCGCTTTGGAACGGGAGTTGTATATGAAAAAAATGGAACTGCTCGACAAGGCGCGTAAAAAGACCACCCAGAAAGTGAACCTGTATGAAAAGGTGCAAATTCCGGGCTTTCAGGAAGCGATCCGCAAGATCAAGCGATTCCTGGAGGACGAAGAAAACCTTTCCAAATCGGCGCAAAAGATAGTGAAAACCCGTAAAGCAATGGAGGCAGACCCATCATGATCGTAGCGATGAAAAAATTGTCCCTGCTGGTATTCTACAAAGATTATCAGGTGTTTCTGGAGCAGCTCCGGGAAAAGGGCGTGGTACACATCCATGAAAATAAAAAACGGTCGGCGGAAGATGAGGTTTTGAAGCAAAAGCTGAGCATTGTGAAGCGGATCGGCGAAATGATGCGGTTGTTGCGGAAGCGGATGCCTGCCGAAGGGAAAGAGGTTGAAAAATTGTTGGCAGAATGGTCGCAGGGGATAATGCCTGCCGATCGGCTGGCCTTCTATTATAAAGTGTTTTATCCGGAAAGAGAATTGCCGGAAAACATTTCGGAAGCCTCGGAACTGGATTTGCTGGTGTTTCTGGAAAGCCAGTTCAAGCGTATGGAGCAGTTAGACCAGCAAACGGCCTCTCTGGAAAAAGACCATATGATTTATGAGCCCTGGGGAACTTTCCCGAAAGAGAAGATCGGCGGTTTGCAGGATGCCGGGTGGGATTTGCGTTTCTTTACGGTTCCCGACCGGAAGTATTCACCGGAATGGGAAGATCAGTATAATACGTTTGTCATTAATCAGGACAGGGGGCAGACCTATTTTGTGACGGTGTTGCCTGCCGGGGAAAAAACGGTGCCGGAAGCGGATGCTGTGGTATTTCCCCAGATGACCGATGAAGAGATACAACAGGCGATTGCTGCGCTGAAAGCGGAAAAAGAAACCGTAGCGCGAAATATCGACCGGGTGGCCGGCTTTTCTGCCGAACACCTGAAAGATTACCGGGTGCAATTGTTCGAGGATGCGGATTTGCTGAAAGTGAAGGATGCAGCCCTGACGTTGGTGGACGATAAGGTGATTTCCCTCGAAGGCTGGGTTCCTGCCGGAATCGAACAAGATGTAGATCAGTGGCTGGCTACTCAGGATGTGGCTTATGAACTGGAAAAGCCGACGAATGAAGACAATCCGCCGATTTTATTGAAAAATAATAAGTTCGCCCGTTTGTTTGAATTTATCGGGGAGCTTTATTCTTTGCCGAATTACCGGGAGATTGACCTGACTCCGTTCTTCGCTCCGTTTTTCGTGTTGTTCTTTGGCTTTTGCCTCGGCGATGCCGGATACGGATTGTTGTTGCTGGTTTTGATTTCCCTGTATAAAATCAAGGCGAAACCCTCGATTAAACCGATTCTTTCCCTGGCGCAATGGCTGGGAGCAGGTACGGTGGTGATGGGAACGGTGAGCGGCACATTCTTTGGTATTCAATTACTGGAAGTGCAGGTGCCCTGGGTGGTGAAACTCCGCGCCATGATGCTCGACTCCCAGCAGTTGTTTAACCTGGCTTTGATTATCGGTGTGGTACAGATCATTTTCGGAATGTTCCTGAAAGTGGTGAATTTGTGGAGACAATACGGGATGCCTGCCGCATTGCCGACGATCGGCTGGCTGGTTCTGATCCTGGGGGAAGGGACTTGTTTCTTCTTGTCGACCAAAGGTTTCGACGTGAAAATCCTGATGTATGTGATCGGAGGCGTGGCGGCTGTGTTGATCTTTATTTTGAACAACCTTCGCCGGAATGTCTTTATCAATATCGGGGCAGGACTTTGGGATTCTTACAATATGCTGACAGGATTGCTGGGAGATACCCTTTCTTATATCCGTTTGTTTGCTTTGGGAATTTCCAGTTCGGTGCTGGGGTTGGTGTTCAATGACCTGGCCATGAATATGAGTCCTGACATTCCGGGGGTGAAGCAGTTGGTGATGTTGATTATCCTGGTGTTCGGGCATAGTGTCAATCTTTTTATGGCAGGATTGGGATCGTTTGTACACCCGATGCGTTTGACCTTTGTGGAGTTTTACAAGAATGCCGGATTTGAAGGAGGCGGTAAGAAATACCAGCCTTTTAAAAAACGGAGTGCCTGAACGGGGGGGATTTGAAACGAATGAATAGAATCTCCATAAAATATCACCACGAAGGGTGGTAAAATCATTAAGAAGAGAAAGAAATAATATTAATAAATTAAAAATCAAAAATTTAGAATTATGGAACCAATTATTTTAGCGTATATCGGAGTGGGTTTAATACTTGGATTGTCCGGCATCGGTAGTGCATACGGAGTGACCATCGGTGGTAACGCTACGATCGGCGCATTAAAGAAAAACGACGAGGCTTTCGGTAACTACATGGTGTTGTGCGCCCTTCCGGGTACACAGGGACTTTATGGATTCCTCGGTTTCTTCCTGTTGCAGGGCGTGCTGACTCCGGAAATCACCTGGTTGCAGGCTGCTGCCGTGTTCGGTGTAGGTTTGGGCTTAGGTTTTGTATGCCTTTTCTCTGCTATCCGTCAGGGACAAGTATGTGCCAACGGTATTGTAGGAATCGGTGCTGGTTACGACGTATTCGGTAAAACCCTGATCCTTGCCGTATTCCCGGAGCTTTATGCTATTGTTGCTGTGGCTGCTACCTTCATGATCAGCACGGCTATTGCCTAAGCGAATAGGAGGGATAGGTTTATAGGAAACCGGTTATGACCTTCCAGCGGATATAAATTTGTTCTGGTACTGTATAAAGAAGCTGCCTTTCGGGGCGGCTTTTTTATTGAATAGGAATGGCGTGTTTTATCATACTGTTATAGGAATATCGATTTCTGATGATAAGAAATTTGTGTCCGGGGAGAGGGGAGAATGAATGGAGGAAGTTTAAAAACAAAGTAAAGTGATGTCCGGAATCGCGTGGATTTACCACTTTATGATCGTCGATTATGGGCTTTGTATTCCATGCTGTACATATCGATTCTTCCTTCTTTTCCCCTTCTTCAGTCCCTTTTTCCCTCTCCTTTTCCGTTCCCTGTATTCGCCTGTTGTAAAAAAAGTTCCTGTTGTAACTCGTTGATCTTAATGTTGGTGGTAATAAATCC
>OBYR01000595.1_pt1 | contig 23937 bp, 16 predicted proteins | sample 1495491 | NCBI WGS metagenome assembly OBYR01 (sample SAMEA2580206, study PRJEB22360) | human gut metagenome | biome: human gut; feature: human-associated habitat; material: faeces | place: Denmark | collected 2008/2010 | reverse complement strand
GGCCGGCGTCGCGCCGCCGCACCCAGACGGCCGTACCCTGCGGCAGCCGGCCGTCATCGGTGAGCGGCGCGGACGAGAGCAGCACCTCGCCGTCGGGCAGCGAAACCGGTGTGGCTCCGAAATTCGTCAGATTCGCCCAACCGTTGGCACGACGGTAGGCGATCACGCCGCCGGGCTGGCCGTCGGCGCCGTCGCGCATGCCGCTCGGACGGTTCTCGGGAAGCAACGTGCAACTGGTGTCCGGAGTCTGCATCTCGTGACGCAGCCGCAGCACGCGACGATAGAAGTTCAGCATGGAGCCGTCGTCGGCGTCCTGGATGTCCATGGCGAAATCCTTGAACCACGCGGGCTGCGGGAGGTGTGGTTCGGCGTCACTGACGGCAGGGGAGAACCCGAACGAGCCGGCATGGACGTGCCTCTTGTCGGACGTGTACGTCTCGGGCACGTCGGACGCGACCCAGGGCAGCGGCACGCGGCAGCCGTCACGGCCCTTGGTGGACTGCGCCCGCGAGGTGCGCAGGCCGGAGGGATCCTCGATGCGGTCCCATGGAATATCCGCCACCTCGAACAGGCCCAGCTCCTCGCCCTGATACACGTAGGCCGAGCCGGGCAGCGCCATTTCGAGCATCAGTGCGGCGCGTGCCCGCAATGCGCCGGCCTGGCGATCCTCGATATAGGTGGTGCCGTCACGCAGCAGCCAGTCGTTGGCGATCTGATGGTATTCGCCGGTCGGCACTTGCGGCAGCGCGTAACGCGTGGCGTGGCGCGGCACATCATGGTTGCTCATCACCCAGGTGGACGTCGAGCCCGACCTCTCGGCGCACGCCAGCCCCTCGTCGATGGCTTTGCTCATCGCGTCGAAGGTCCAATCCGCCTTGGCGAACTCGAAGTTGAACACCTGCCCCAGTTCATCCGGTGACGCGTACAGGTACTGGCGTTCCGGCCGGACCCATGCCTCGGCGACCGCGAAGCGCGGGGGATCGTAGCGGTTGAACACCTCGCGGCGCCACTCACGGTAGATGTCGTGCACCTCGTCGCGGTCGAGCACTGGGTGGGATCCGTCCGCGGGCATGTCGTTCGTGCTCATCACCACGTAGTCGTCGAGGTCGTCGCGGTCGAGGTCCTTGGCGAGCCCGTGCGCCACATCGATGCGGAACCCGTCCACGCCGTGATCGCACCAGAAACGCAGCGTCTCAAGGAAATCGGCGCGCACGTCCGGGTTCTTCCAGTTCCAGTCGGGCTGCTCCTTGGCGAACATGTGCAGGTACCATTGGCCGTCGTCCACGCGCGTCCATGCCGGACCTCCGAAATGGTTCTGCCAGCGGGTCGGCGGCTCGTCGCCGTTCGGGCCCTTGCCGTCGCGGAAGATGTACCGGTCGCGCGCGGGGGAGCCGGGGCCGCCCGCCAGCGCCTGACGGAACCAGGGGTGCAGGTGGGAGCTGTGGTTGGGCACGATGTCCACCACCACTTTGATGTCTGCCGCATGCGCGGCGGCGGCCAGCCGGTCGAAGTCGTCCATCGAGCCGAGCTTCGGATCCACGTCACGGTAGTCGGCCACGTCGTAGCCGCCGTCCGCGAGTTCGCTCGGGTAGAAGGGCGACAGCCAGATCGCGTCGACGCCCAGCTGCCGCAGATAGGGGATCCGCCCGGTGATGCCATTGATGTCGCCCAGACCGGAGCCGGTGGTGTCCTGGAAGCTGCGCGGGTAGACCTGGTAGACCACGGCTTGCCGCCACCACAGTGCCGGGTCGGCCTCGGCGTCGTGCCGCGTCGTGATAGATTGCGTTTCCTCTGCCATGTAGTCCTCCTGGCCGTATGCATGTACCGCTGCCGTTCCTGCGCTGCCGTAATGGCGCGCGGCCGGCCGCGTCCCGAATGTCCAAGATTATATCCGTCCCGTTTCCCCCGAAGCGGCGGGTCATGTCGTGCCGCGACACCAAGCTTCCGTCGTGCCCGCGTGTCTTCTTAGCGGCGCTTTAGCGGGGCCCCAATTGGATAGGGCAAGAGCATGACGCGCTGATCGTCGACCGCCGGCTGCCCGACGGCGACGGGCTGGATTTGATTCGCACCCTGCGCGGCTCCGGCGTCACTACACCCGCGCTGATGCTGACCGCGCTCGCGCAGGTGGACGACATCGTGGAAGGGCTGGACTGCGGCGCGAACGACTACCTGACCAAGCCGTTCCACTTCATTGAACTGCAGGACCGGTTGCGCGCGCTGCTGCGGGGGGTTCAACGCCCAGACGGCCAGCGTGGTGGTGGGCGACTGGGCGTGCTCAAGCCGCACTCCGGCATCATCAAGGATCCGGACGGCAGGGCCGTGTTGCTCGGGTGTGCGCGTCATCGCAAATGGGCGCAGATCCGCGTGTCCGACCATGGACCGGGCATCGGCGGCGATCCCGAACGACTGTTCCGCCGCTTCGCCCGGGACGATGACGGCACCGCGCACCAAGGGTACGGGCTCGGCCTCGCGCTCGCCCGTGACGTGGCGAACCGGTATGGGGGGGGGCTCGGTCGCGGTGGAGTCCTCGTCCCCGTCCGGCACTACGATGCTGCTCTCTTTCCCGCTGGCCTGACGGCGCGTCCCCGGTCTGCTATAGCCTGTAACGTTCCCTAGGAAAGCACAGCAGGAAAGGCGGCTTGCGATGGTCGACAGCCATGATGCGGAAACGTACAGCGCGAAGGATTCGCGCCTGATCTGGATTGATTGCGAGATGACGGGACTTGACATCTTCGGTGGCGATGAGCTCGTCGAAGTGTCCGTGGTCCCGACCGATTTCGATCTCAACGTGTTGGACGAGGGCGTGGACTACGTCATCAAGCCGTCCGACGCCGCCGTGGGGCACATGAACGATTTCGTGCGCGCCATGCACACCCGTTCGGGGCTCATCAACGAATGGGAGCACGGCCTGAGTCTCGAAGAGGCGGAACGCAAGGTCACCGAATACGTGCTGCGGTTCACGCCGGATGGAGTCAGGCCGCTGCTCGCGGGCAACACCATCGGCTCCGACAAGAAATTCCTCGACCATTACATGCCGGGTCTCATGAGCCATCTGCACTACCGCAGCGTGGACGTGAGCACGCTGAAGGAGCTCGCGCGCCGCTGGTACCCCGCGGTGTATGAGAACCGCCCCGCCAAGAACGGCGGGCACCGCGCCCTCGCCGACATCATCGAGTCGCTGGACGAGCTTCGCTACTACCGTCAGGCGTTCATGGCGCCGGCTCCCGGGCCGAACGAGGCCGAGTCGAAGGCCATCGCCGACCAGATCGTCGCCACCAGCCTGCTGAATAAGTAGCCGGTCGGTCTCGAAAAACAGAAAACGTCACGCACACGACTGAGAGGAACGACACCATGACCGCGAACGATTGGACCGCCATCTGCGACAAGCCGCACGACATCCGCCTGATCGTGGCGGACATGGATGGCACGCTGCTGGACGGCGACAGCAACATCCCCGATGACTTCTGGCCGCTGCTCGACGAGCTGCACGCCAAGGGTGTCGAGTTCGTACCGGCTTCCGGCCGCCAGCTCGCCACGCTGCGCTCCATGTTCGCGGACCGCGTCGACGGTGCCATGTCGTATATCGCGGAGAACGGCAACGTCGTGGTCGCCGACGACAACGTCATCGACGTGCACGGGGTGAGCTGGGACATCACGCGTACGCTGATCGATCTGGTGGATGCCGCGGTGGCGTCGGGCTCGCATGACATCGGACTCGTGGTATGCGGTCTGAACACGGCATACATCCAGCGGCAGGACAGGCCGTTCGTCGAGGAATGCTCCAAATACTACAAGGCGCTGCGCATCGTGGACGACCTGCACGAGGTGCTGGAGACCGAGGACGAAACCGTGCTCAAACTGGCGATCTTCGATTTCGGCGACGCGCAAGGCATGGCCGCGAACCTGCTGGGCGATGTGGAACGCACCCATCAGGTGGTGGTATCCGGAGCGCACTGGGTCGATATCATGAATCCCGGAACCGACAAGCGGCAGGGTGTCGTCGCGCTGCAGCGGCATCTCGGCGTCACGCCCGCGCAGACGGCGGTGTTCGGCGACTATCTCAACGATTTGCAGATGCTCGACGCCGGCGAATGGTCGTTCGCCATGGCCAACGCGCATCCGGATCTGAAACGCGCGGCGCGGTACATCGCGCCGGCCAACACCGAGCACGGCGTGCTGCAGGTGGTCCGCCGGCTGGTCTGAGCCCGCAGGCGAGCGATGTCATACGCCAGGGCGCGCGGATCGTGCGTGATGCATGAGCTTAAGGAGGGCATATGCGGCAGTCTGAGGCGCTCGCGATTCTGAACGCCGGCGCGAACGTGTTCCTGACGGGTGCGCCCGGCGCAGGAAAGACGTACGTGCTGAACGAGTTCATCCGGCAGGCGCGCGCAGACGGCGCGAACGTGGCCGTCACCGCGTCAACGGGCATCGCCGCCACGCATATCGACGGCCAGACCATCCACTCGTGGAGCGGCGTCGGACTCGCCAACGTGCTGACGCCAAATCTGCTGAAGACCATCAAGACCCGTCGTCGGCGCAAGATACAGGCGGCCGACGTGCTCATCATCGACGAGGTGTCGATGATGCACGCTTGGCTGTTCGACATGGTCGATCAGGTGTGCCGTGAAGTGCGGCATGATCCTCGGCCGTTCGGCGGATTGCAAGTGGTACTGTCCGGCGACTTCTTCCAGCTGCCGCCGGTCTCCGTGTCCGGGCGCGACCGCGACGTGCTGCCGCCCGGCCCGGATTTCGTGGCGTCCCGCGAACGGTATGCGAAGGCCGGACTCAATCCGGAAGGATTCGTCACCGAATCGCTGGTGTGGGGCGAACTCGCGCCGGTCATCTGCTATCTGACCGAGCAGCATCGTCAGGACGACGGCCGGCTGCTGCACGTGCTCACCGACATCCGCGCCGGATGCGTGGATCAGGATGACCGTGACGCGCTCGTCACGCGGCTCGGTGTGACACCGAAGCCGGGCGAGGTGGCGGTCCACCTGTTCCCCGTCAACCGGCAGGCCGATAATCTCAACGATTCCAGGCTCGCGCGGATAGGCGAGGAGCCGCACGAGTTCCATGCCGAGCAGATGGGGCCGGCCCACCTGGTCGAACGGCTCAAGCGCAACATGCTGGCGCCGGAGTGCCTCGTGCTCAAGACCGGTGCCGCCGTCATGGCACTGCGCAACGACGCCGACCACCAGTATGTCAACGGTTCGCTCGGTACCGTGCGCGGCTTCGCCAACGAGAACAAGGGCGGCTGGCCCATCGTGGAATTCGAGAACGGCAACATCGTCACGATGAAGCAGGCCACGTGGGAGATGATGGACGGCGACACGGTGATGGCGTCCGTGGCGCAGGTGCCGTTGCGATGCGCATGGGCGATCACCATCCACAAGTCGCAGGGGATGACCCTCGACCGGGCGGTGATGGATCTGAGCCGCACGTTCGCGCCCGGCATGGGATATGTGGCGCTCTCGCGTGTGGAACGCATGAGCGGATTGTATCTTGCCGGCGTCAACGAGCGCATGTTCGCGGTTTCGGCGGATGCAGTGATGCTCGACGGCGATTTGCGCGGCAGGTCACAGGCCGCCAGCGCGCGGCTGGGCGACGAGGGCGTGGCTGCGTTCCGGCCGCAAACGCCTCACGAGGACGAGCCTGCTGGCGAATTCGAACAAGCCGAGCTGTTCTAGCGGTGGCTGCTTTCGGATATGGGACTGTTATTGGGCGGAGGAAGACATCAATCCCGCGAAAGTCCCATTTGAGATGGTGCTGATGGGACTTTCGCCGGGTAGCGGTGCGCTAGCGCAGCTGTGAGATGCGTTTTCCGAGCGATTGCACCGATTCGAGGCTTGCCTCGTAGCGCGCGGCGGCACCGAATATCCAGCGCAGGTTGCGGGTCGCGCTGTCGGCCATCGGATGGCATGTACGCAGCCATGCGGTGGCGGCCAATGCCGGCAGCAGCACATATGCGGCAATCGCCACGAGGTTTTTCTCAACCATGCGATTGCTGAAATCGGCGATCGCGATGACGGTAAGGCTCAAAGCGCTGATGAAGGCGACGATGATGCGCTCGGCGACATATTGCCCGGGCCGATAAGACAGGCGGCTCCCGCGAGCATAGTGAAGACAGCCACGCTGACGGCTTCGGACATGTATCTCGGCAGCATCGGCAGGTCGCACAGCAATCAGCGACACGGGCAAAGAGAAAGAGGCGTACAGGGACCATGCGCGCAACGGTTGACGGCCTTTCTGATGAACCGCCCGCAGTGCTATCGTCACGCAGCCCAGACCGAACAGCACCGCGCCGGGCGGCAATGAGCAGAACAAGCCCGGTACCGTGCCGGGTGGCACGTCGGGTGATGGCTCGCCTTCCGCCAAGCCGGGCGCGAACACGGGCGTAGTTGCCGGGGGCAAGACGTCCGCGGCCGATTCGCTGGCCCATACCGGTATCGACATGTCGCTGGTGACCGTCCTGGCGATGGCCATGCTGGCGGCCGGCATTACCCTCGAACGGCTGCGCCGGATGACGCGATAAGCGCGGCACGGCTGCGAGGCCAATACGAAGGCCGCTCGCTCGGTGAGCTCCGGGTGGGTGGCCTTTTTCGATACTGCGGGTTTGCCGAACTGAACCGGGCCCGCAATGTCCCCGAACGCGAATACCTTGGAACCCATGAGTTCCAAAGCACTTCGAATGTCCACCATGTTCCTGCGCACGCTGCGCGAGGATCCCGCCGACGCCGACACCGATTCGGCGAAACTGCTGCTGCGCGCCGGCTATGTGCGCAAGGCGGCTCCCGGTATCTGGACCTGGCTGCCGCTGGGTCTGAAGGTCCTCAACAAGATCGAGGCCATCGTCCGCGAGGAGATCGACGGCATCGGCGCCCAGGAGGTCCACTTCCCGGCGCTGCTGCCGCGCGAGCCGTATGAGGCCACCCACCGCTGGGAGGAATACGGCGAGAACCTGTTCCGTCTGAAGGACCGTCACGAGGCCGACTACCTGCTCGCCCCCACGCATGAGGAAATGTTCACGCTGCTGGTCAAGGATATGTACTCCTCGTACAAGGACCTGCCGGTCACGCTCTACCAGATCCAGACCAAGTACCGCGACGAGTTCCGCCCGCGCGCGGGCCTGATCCGCGGCCGCGAGTTCATCATGAAGGACGCTTACTCGTTCACCATCGACGAGGAGGGCATGAAGAAGGCGTACTACGACGAGCGCGGCGCCTACGAGCGCATCTTCCAGCGTCTCGACCTGAAGTACGTGCCCGTGTTCGCGATGTCCGGCCCGATGGGTGGTTCCGCGTCCGAGGAGTTCCTGGCCCCCATGGCGATTGGCGAGGACACGTTCGCGCTGGCGCCCTCCGGCAAGGCGTGGAACGTCGAGGCGCTGACCACCCCAGAGCTGCCGGCCGTGGACAGCTCCGCCGTGCCCGCGATGGAAAGCCGTGAAACCCCGGATTCCAAGACCATCGAGGATCTGGTCGCCACCGCCAACCGTCTGTACCCGCGTGAGGACGGTCGCGAATGGACTGCCGCCGACACGTTGAAGACCGTGGCCGTGACTGTGCTGCACCCCGAGGACGATGATCATGAGGGGCCGTGGCGCGAGGTCATCGCCGTGGCGCTGCCCGGTGACCGTCAGGTCGATATGAAGCGTCTTGAGGCGCAGTTCGCGCCCGCCGAGCTGGAGGAATCCACCGAGGACGATCTCAAGGCCCATCCCGAGATGGTGGCCGGCTACATGGGGCCGATGGTCTTCGGCAAGCAGGGCGAGGCCGCGGGCGTCGCCGAACCGGTGCGCTTCTTCATCGACGCGCACGTGGCTGAGGGCACTGAGTGGATCATCGGCGGCGACGAGGCGGGCAAGCACCGCTTCCACGCCGTGTACGGCCGTGATTTCAAGGCCGACGGCACCGTCGAGGCGGTCGAGGTGCGCCATGGCGACATGAGCCCGGATGGTTCCGGCCCGCTGAGCTTCGAGCGCGGCGTGGAGATTGGCCAGGTGTTCCAGCTTGGCCTCAAGTACTCCAAGGCGCTTGACCTCAAGGTGCTCGACCAGAACGGCAAGACTGTGCCCGTGTGGATGGGCTGCTACGGCATCGGTGTCTCCCGCGTGCTCGCCTGCATCGCTGAGACGCATCATGACGAGCGCGGTCTGGCATGGCCGACCGTCATCGCGCCCGCCCAGGTGCACGTCGTCGCCACCGGCAAGGATGCGGCGGCGTTCGACGCGGCCGAGAAGCTGGTCGCAGAACTGGAGGAGCGCGGCATCGAGGTCATTTACGACGACCGCAAGAAGGTCTCCCCGGGCGTCAAGTTCAAGGACGCCGAGCTGATCGGCGTGCCGCTGATTGCAGTCGCCGGCCGTGACACCGTGAATAACGGAACAATCGAGATCCGCAACCGTGACGGCTCCGATTCCGCCGCCGTGCCGGTCGCCGACGCTGCGCCGACGCTGGCGTCGCGTCTGGACACGCTGCTCGGCAAGTAGTCCGACAGCTTTCCTGATCGCTCGAAGTGGGGTCTTTCATGCGAAAGACCCCACTTCTGCGTTTTATCCCGGGAATCCAAACGACCAGTGTCAGGAACGCCAATACCGCCAGCAGGATATTGGTCTGCTTGTTGCGCAGAGATGCAAGCATTATGCAGATCGCTATGAGCAATGCGACGAATTCCAGGCAGGATAAGATGTACGCGATGATGCGCAGACGATTCATCGCCGTGCCGTTCTGCCTTGCGCTGCTCGCCACAGTGACAGCGGCCATGATTACGGCAAGCGTCAGGGCGATACCGGCGGTGATGAGACCTGGAATTCATGTCTGCGGTGAGCTGGAGACATACAGCTGCTCTGCTGCGCGGCCGGTGGTCGAATCGGTCAGTCCCGGCACATGCGGACCGAACGTCAGATACATGGCGAAGTGTCCGATGGAAGCGCCCAATGCGTTGATGATGATGAATTGCAGGACGAGAACATTAGCGATGGCGACGATCCAGGGCCGATTATTGAAGGCGCCGCCCAATATCCATGGCATTATGCCCCCGGGGCCGAACAGGATGGGCAGAACCGCGATCGGCCGCCAGTCGCCCGCCAGGGTGATGCCGAACATGTGCAGATACTATTCCCCCATCCTCGCGCTGTCACGGGTCTGTCGCATTCATGGCGGTCTGCCCCATGATATTCCCCTTGCTGTTTGTCTGCGATACCGAACCCAGCATAGCCGGTCATGAATGAGCCGGGCATTGACGGCGTGATTGTGGATAACCGGTTTTCTATCCACATGCTGTCCACAACACGCCAAAGGGGTAGCCTTCGACCACATTGTCCGAAAACCATGTGATGCCGGCGGGAAATCTGCGATAGTGAGTACACCGCCGAAGGGGGATCGGCGGTCCAACGTCAGTACAGGGAAGGAAAGGAGGCCGACATGGCCATACAACAGGGGACGGTGACCATCACCGGGTTCGTCGGATCGATGCCGGTGCCGTTCGGGCGCAGCGGGGGAGTCGAGGGATGCTCGTTCCGGATGGGCAGCACGCGGCGGTACCGGGACGGCGGAACCGGCGAATGGCACAACCTGCCGACCACATGGATTACCGTGAAGGCGTTCAGGACGCTCGCGTCCAACGCTCGCATGTCATTGCACGTGGGGGAGGCGGCGATCGTGACCGGCGTGCTCAGCACGGAGGAATGGACGACCCAGAACGATGAGAGGCGCTCCCGCATCGTTGTGGAGGCCACCAATATCGGCCACGACATCAATTACGGGGTGTCGGAACTGAAGAAGTTCCAGAAATCGGATCGTGACGCCCCGGCGCAGGGGAACGGCACGCCGGCGAATCCCGGCCTGCCGCCATCTCCGGGCGGCGGCACGGCAACGGCGGACGCGGGACAGCAGGCGGATGCGCGCCCGGTGCATCCAACGCCGGTGACGTTCGATAATCTGGGCGAAGAAACCCCGACCAATAATCCGCAGGCCTCACAGACGCAGGAGACCTCACAGGCGCAGGAGTTCGGTTCGGGATTCGCCGAATCGCCGCTCGATGAGTCGACGACCGGGGACATGCGGCCGGCGGGAGAAGCCGAATTTCGATGATCTGCCGGCAGGCAGGTGCGGTTCAGCCTGCCTGCCGGCAACGGATTACCAGATGCGTACGCGCTTATCGGGGTCGAGCCACATGGCGCTGTCGGGCGTCACATCAAACGCACGGTAGAACAGGTCCACGTTGCGCACGATGCCGTTCGTGCGGCATTCGGCGGGGGAGTGCGGGTCGATCTGCAGGTATTTCTCGGCGAGCTCGTCACGGTTCTTCGAGCGCCAGATCGAGGCGTAGCTCAGGAAGAAACGCTGCAGGCCGGTCCATCCGTCCATCACCGGGGCCGCGGACAGCGACTCCTCGATAGCCTTCGCGGAGCCGTCCTTGTCGCGTCCCGCGGCCTCGTCGAGCGCGAACGCGTAGGCCTTCAGCGCGATGTTCACGCCGCCGAGGTCGCCGATGTTCTCGCCGATGGTCAGCGCTCCGTTGACGTGCGGCGCCTTGTCCGGCTCGTCGGCGTACTTCTCGTCCAGCTGCGTAGGCACGAAGGCGTTGTACTGCTCGATGAGCGCCTTCGTGCGCTTCTCGAAGTTGGCCTTGTCGTCGGCCGTCCACCAGTCGTTGAGCACGCCGTCACCGTCGTACTGTGCGCCCTGGTCGTCGAAGCCGTGGCCGATCTCGTGACCGATCACCGCGCCGATGCCGCCGTAGTTCGCGGCGTCCTCGGCATCCGGGTTGAAGAAAGGAGGCTGCAGAATGGCCGCCGGGAACACGATGACGTTCATGCTCGGCTCGTAGTAGGCGTTCACGGTCTGCGGGTTCATCAGCCACTCGCCCTTGTCGACCGGCTTGCCGGCCTTGGACAGCTGGAAGCCCCACTCGTAGAGCGCCGCGGCCTGCATGTTCGCCACCAGGCCGGCGTCGGCATGCACGTCGAACGCGGTGTAGTCGCGCCAACGCTCGGTGTAGCCGATCATCGGCGTGAACTTCGACAGCTTCTCCAGCGCCTTGGCCTTGGTCTCCTCGCCGAGCCAGTCGCTGTTGGTGATCGACACGCGGTAGGCGTCGATCAGGTTGCCGACCAGCTGCCCCATACGCTGCTTGGAGCTTTCGGGGAAGTGACGCTTGACGTATTCGCGGCCGACGTCCTCGCCGCAAACGCCGTTGACCAAGGAGACACCGCGACGCCAGCGGTCGCGCTGCTGGGTGGTGCCGGACAGCACTTTGCCGTAGAAGTCGAAGTTGGCGGCGTCGTAGTCGTGGCTGAGCAGGCTCGCGGTGCCGATGATGACGTGCACGCGGGCCCACAGCTTGAGGTCGTCAAGGTCAGCGTTGTTCCAGAAGGCGTCGAAGCCCTTGAGGAAGCTGGGCTCGTGGACGATGGTGTGCTGCAGCGCGGCCGTCAGGTCCACCGGCTGGGTCTTCGCCGCCGGCGTGGCGTCGTAGGCGCCCTGCCAGGCGTCGGCCCACGCCGCGATGTCGAAGTGGGCCAATTCGTCGCTCAGCGTGGCGAAATCGGTCGGGTTGTAGGTCTTCTGCGAGTCGCGCGTGGCGACGTTGTCCCAGTGGTTCGCGGCGATGCGGGTCTCGACATCGAGGAAGCGGTCCGCCTGTGCGCGGGTGGTCTCCTCGTCGCCGTAGCCGGCCAGACGCAGCTGCTTGGCGACCATGTCGACGTAGGCTTCGCGGATCGGGGCGTAGTGGTCCTCGCGGTAGTAGGCTTCGTCGGGCAGGCCGATGCCGGACTGTTCGAGGTGCACGACGTTCGTGTCGGGGTTCTTGGGGTCGCCGAATACGGCGATGTCGAAGACGTCCGGCCCCATGTCGATGGGCTTGAGGGCTCCGATGGCGCGGGTCAGCGCCGCCTTGTCGGAGGCGTGGTCGATGGCGTCGAGGGCGGGCCTGATCGGCGTGGCGCCGGCCGCCTCGATGGCGTCGGTGTCCATGAACGAGCGGTACAGCGCCTGCGACTTGGCTGCGGGGCAGTCCTCGTCCTCCAGGATGTCGCGGATCTGGCTCTCGGCGTCTTCCGCGAGCTTGTCAAAGGAACCGTAGCGCGCCTTGTCGTCAGGCAGCCGGTACGTGTCGATCCAAGGGCCGTTGACGAAACGGAACAGATCGTCGGATGGTTTGATAACAGAGGAAAAAGCGGCCGTATCGAGGCCGGACGTCAAATCTGTGGTCATGGTCTCATACTATCCGGGTTCGGTGACGTTCCTTCTGACCTTCCGCGGCCCGTCTTTTCCCATAGCGAACGACACGTAAGGTATTGGACGGAACGGCGGGTTGTGTTGATGGCATGAATTGGACAACTTGTCTAGAATATGGTGGTGACGGTGACGATATCGAAGTGGCCCGCTTCGGATGCCCGCACACGGTTGACGGCAGGCCGCATGAACGGTGAAGGAGTCATGATGAGCACATACGATGGCGGGCCTTTCCCGCACAGCGACGGACATGGCGACAACGGGCGCGGTGACGGCGGACAGCCCGGCGGGAACGAACAGACCGGCCGTGCCGGAGAGCCGGAATACGGAGCCTACGCGCCTCAAGGCCAGCCTGCGGGCCGGCAATACCCGTACGGGGGAGCGCCGCAGGACGGCGCCTCATCCGGCCAATACCAGACGCAGCCAGGCGTCGCATCCGACCAGCCAGGCCGTCCGTACGGCCAGCCCTACGCCTACCAGCCGCCGTTCGGCCAACAGCAGCCCGGCCAGCAGCAAGGGCAGGGCGGCTGGGAGGACTTCAGCCCGTTCCGGCTGATCGAGGAGATGCTGCCGCAGAAGGCGAAGAACGCGATCCGCGGCCTGTACGGCATCATCGGCGTCGCGGCGATCGTGCTCGGCGTCGCGCTGCTGATCTGGCCCGGCAAGACGCTCGGCGTCGCGGCCGTCGCACTCGGCATCTACTTCGTGGTCTCCGGCGTGATCCGCATCGTCAGCGCCATCGTCACATTGGGACTGCCGGCCGGATGGCGCATCCTGGACATCCTCATCGGCATAATGCTGTCGGTCGGCGGCGTACTCATGCTGAAGAACGCGGCCCTGTCCGGACAGGCGCTCGCAGTGTTCATCACGATGGTGGTTGGCCTCGGCTGGATGATGGAAGGCGTGATGGCGCTCGCCGAATCATGGCGCCTGCCGAGCTCCGGCTGGGCGGTGCTGTACGCGATCATCTCGATTATCGCCGGTCTCGTCGTACTGGTCTCGCCGGTCTCGTCGATGCTGTTCCTGGTGATTTTCTGCGGATGTGCGCTGATCGTCATGGGTGTTTCCTCGATGGTCCGCGCGTTCAAGTTCGGCCGTCCGAGGCGTAAGTAACCCCCGCACAGTAGGCTGGGTTGCATGATCGAACTGAAAACCGCTAAGGAAATCGAGGAGATGAAGCCGGCCGGTCGTTTCGTCGGCGAGATTCTCAAGGAACTCAAGGCCATGACGAAGGTCGGCACCAACCTGCTGGAGATCGACGAGTACGTGCACAAGAAGATCGTCGACCGCAAGGGCGCCGAATCGTGCTACGTGGATTATGCGCCGGACTTCGGCACCGGCCCGTTCGCACACTACATCTGCACGTCGGTCAACGACGCGGTGCTGCATGGCATCCCGTTCGACTACAACCTCAAGGACGGGGACCTCGTCAGTCTTGATCTGGCCATCAGCGTCAACGGCTGGGTCGGCGACTCCGCCATCAGCTTCGTGGTCGGCAACGACCCCGACCCGAGCGACCTCAAGCTCATCAAGTGCACCGAGGAGGCGCTCGCCGCCGGCATTGACGCGGCCCGTCCGGGCAACCGTCTGGGCGACGTGTCCTCCACCATCGGCGACATCGCCCGTTCGTACGGCTACCCGATCAACTTGGAATTCGGCGGCCATGGCGTCGGCCACATCATGCACGGAGACCCGCACGTCGCCAACGACGGCAAGGCCGGCCACGGCTACCGCCTGCGCCCGGGTCTGGTCATCGCCATCGAACCGTGGTTCCTCAAGACCACCGACGAGATCTACCAGGACCCCAAGGACGGCTGGACGCTGCGTTCCGAGGACGGGTCGCGTGGCGCCCACAGCGAGCACACGATCGCCATCACCGAGAACGGTCCGGTCATCCTGACCACCCGCGACTGACCGGCAACCGGTCGTCCATCGCCCACGGCCTGTATCGGGCGATGCCGTCGCCGCTTTGGCATGTGATGATGTCCACGTGCTGGAGCGGCGTTTTTGGTGGAAACATGCACGCAATATAGTGTGTCCAATACAAGGCACCGGGACGACGAATTCGATAATTTCGACGACTTGACAATTCGAACGACTCAATCAAGGGATTAAGGAGCGTGCATGGCGACAGCTGAACTTCATGTGGATTCGAATCAGTACACGCTGCCGGTCGTCAAGGCTTCGGCCGGCCCGGATGGCATCGTGGTCTCCAAGCTGCGCAATGACGGCTGGGTCACGCTTGATCCCGGCTTCCTGACCACGGCGCAGTGCGAATCGAAGATCACGTTCATAGACGGCAATCGGTCGATCCTGCGCTACCGGGGCTACCCCATCGAGCAGCTGTGCGAGCATTCCGATTTCCTTGAGGTCGCGTGGCTGCTGCGACACGGCGACCTGCCGACGCAGGCGGAATACGACCGGTTTTGCAGCGACATCAACCACAAGACCATGGTGGGCGAGGATTTCCGCACGTTCATGGGCTCGTTCCCCCGTGCCGCCCATCCGATGAGCGTGCTCGCTGCGGCGGTGAACGCGCTTGCGGCGTTCTACCCCGACACCACCGACATCACCGACTCCGACCAGCTGGATGAGGCCGCGAAGATCATCATGGCGAAGGCGCGCACGGTGGTCAGCTACATTTTCCGGCGCCGCCGCGATGAGCCGATGCTCTACCCGGACCTCGCCCGCGGCTACGTCGACGATTTCCTGCGCATGTGCTTCGCCGTGCCATACGAGCGGTTCGATTCCGACCCGCTGTACGTGCACGCGCTCGGCCGTCTGCTCATCATCCATGCCGACCATGAGCAGAATTGCTCCACGTCGGTGGTCCGCATCGCCGGCTCCGCCCACGCGAACCTGTATGCGGCGATCTCCGCCGGCATCAACGCGCTGTCCGGGCCGTTGCATGGCGGCGCGAACGAGGCCGTGTTGCGTCAGTTGAAGGCGATCCGCGACTCCGGCAAGTCCGTCCGCCAGTTCGTGGAGGACGCGAAGGCCGAGGGACATCGCATCTCAGGCCTGGGGCATCGCGTGTACAAGTCGTATGATCCGCGTGCCGCGATCGCGCGCCTGTATCTGGAGAAGATCATCGCGCGTGAGGACACCCGCAAGCTTCCCGCCGACGAGCGCGCCCTGTTCGACGTCGCGGTCGAGCTTGAGGACATCGCGCTCAACGACGAGTATTTCGTGTCACGTCACTTGTATCCGAATGTCGACTTCTACACCGGCCTGATATACCGCGCGATCGGTTTCGATCCGGCGATGTTCACGACGCTGTTCGCGCTTGGCCGCATCCCAGGATGGATCGCCCAGTACCGCGAGATGCTCGCCGACCCGAACACGAAGATCGGTCGTCCGCGTCAGGTGTACACCGGCGAGGTGGAGCGCGCCTACATCCCCCTGAATCAGCGCTGACGGAAGCAGAAAACTGCGCCGATGGCATTGGGCGTTGGCGGGCGGCGTCAGAGACCGCGCGCCAACGCCCAATGCCATCAGTCAGCTCGCTCCGCTCTCAGCAGTCTCTGCGACGCTGCTCGTCGCGCATGTATTCGAAGCACATCTGCGTCTGCTCGGCGTCCGACAGCGCGCGGTGCTCCTCGACGTCGGCGATGTCGAAACGCTGGATCAGGTCGACCAGCCGGTGTCGGTTGTACTGCGGGTACATGCTCCGGCTCATCTGCAACGTATCGATGATGCGGTTCGGCACCGCATGGTGCAGGATGCGCTGCGCCGCCAGGTCGATGAACTTGATGTCGAACTGCATGATGTTGTGCCCGATCATCGCGTCGTCGCCGCACCAGCGCAGGAAGTCGGGCAGCACGGTGTCCAGCGTCGGTGCCGGTTCGAGCATGTCCGGCGTGATGCCGGTCAGCTGCGTGATGAATGGATTGAGGTTGCGCATCGGATTGACCAACTGCTGATAGGTGTCGACGGGCTTGCGGTCGACGACCTTCACCGCTCCGAACTCGATGATGGTGTCCCGATACCAGCTGACACCGGTGGTTTCCAGATCCAGTACGACATAATCGTCGGGCAGTGTCCCGTCGGGCAGCATCGGTGTCTCCTCCCGGCGGCATGAAGCCGCCTCGTAATGATCGTGGCGAACTCACTACTGTACATCACCATTGCGATACGATTCGCCGTCGTCGGCTTTCCGGTGTCGCAGGCTCCGAAGAAAAGGAAACCCGGCCCAAAAGGGCCGGGTGAGAAGGAGAAGAGAGAAGGGGGTTTCAATTGTGGGGTTACCTTGAGTGACCTCGCCGGCTCTTGCCGACAACCTCCATATCACTCCACCATCTTGGAAGCTGTGCTGTGATTGGCATGAATATATGCCGGTACGTTTCCTTCCGGTACGCTGGGAGCCGTTTCCGGATGCGACTTCCAGCGGTATTCGTCACTGCATGGAGATCTCGTCGATGGCTTTCAGCTCCTCGTCGCTGAAGTCCGTGTTCTTCAGCGCCCCGATGTTGTCGATGATCTGCTGCGGCTTGGATGCGCCGGCGAGCACGCTGGTCACGGCGTCGTCGTGCAGCAGCCAGGCGAGCGACATCTCGGCGAGCGTCTGCCCGCGCTGCTTGGCGATCTCGTTCAGGGCCATGATCTGGCCGTGGACGCGCGTCACGTCGTCGGCGTGCAGGAAGCGCGGATCGTGCGCCACGCGCGAATCCGCGGGGATGCCGTTGAGATACCGGTCGGTCAGCAGACCCTGCGCGAGCGGGCAGAACGTGATGAGACCCTTGCCCAGGTGCTTGGCGGTGTCCTTGAGCCCGTTGCGCTCGACGGTGCGGTCGAAGATGTTGTATTTGTTCTGGTTGATGATGAACGGCACGTGCAGTTCATCGAGGATCGTCGCCGCCCGCTCCAGCTGTGGCCCGTCGTAGTTCGACAGGCCCACATAGAGCGCCTTGCCGCTGGCGACGGCCTGGGCGAGCGCGCCCATCGTTTCCTCCAGAGGGGTCTCGGGGTCCGGACGGTGATGGTAGAAGATGTCGACGTAGTCGAGTCCCAGGCGTTCCAGGCTCTGGTCGAGTGAGGCGAGCAGGTATTTGCGGCTGCCCCAATCGCCGTACGGGCCCGACCACATCTCGTAGCCGGCCTTGGTGCTGACGACCAGTTCGTCGCGGTGGGCGGCGAGGTATTGCTGGATCAGCCGTCCCGCGTTCTTCTCCGCGGCGCCGGGTTCGGGGCCGTAGTTGTTGGCCAGGTCGAAGTGCGTGATGCCGTGGTCGAATGCGGTGAGCACCAGGGCCTTCATCTGGTCGTAGGGCGTGATGTCGCCGAAGTTGTGCCAGAAGCCCAGCGATATGGCCGGGAGCTTCAGGCCGCTGGCGCCGCAGCGCTTGTACAGCATGGCGTCGTAGCGCGTCGTGGCGGGCGCGTAGGTGCCGGTGGGTTCGAACATGGGTGCCTCCAGGTGTCGTCGATCGGTTCGATGTCTCCATTGTCACGCTTCAAGTTGGCTTGAGTGCAAGGGCGCCGGCGTGTCATCCTCGCGGCTACGATGTCGAGCATGGAACGATGCACAATCCGCGAGGTCGCCGACATGTCCATCGAGGACCTCAAGCGGTTCTTCGCGTTCGAGGCCGACGAGCCGGAGCATATCGACGACATCGTCGCGCTGCTTGAGGACCGGCGCCGCCATCGAGGAGCAGCGCAGGACGCTGGACGAGGCCTATGCACACGTGCTGCGTAAGCTGCATTATTACGGGATCCGGCCGATCTCGGCTGCCGCTGCCAGACCGCCGCTGCGGCCGTTCGGCGACACAGCCCCTGCGGGGATTCACGGAAAAACAATGAAACCGCATACTGTCTATCGTCCCTGTGGACAACACGACTGCTGTCGCTCCCGCCGAAAGTCCAGACGCATCTGATGCCAAGCCACGCCGGCATCACGGGGAATCGCTCACCGGTCAGCGCCGTGACCGCAGCCATGCCCGCTGCGCCGCGATGATCGCGGCGGTGACGGCCGTCATCACCACGAACGCCACCGCGAACCATGCCCACATCGGGCCGGTCATCGCGACCACCTCGAACAGGTGCGGCAGGATGAGCAGCGCGAACGGGGCGCCCAGCACCATCGTCACGCAGACGAACACGCGGATCTTCGTGAACGGCACGCAGCTCTTGATCACGGCGACCATCGACGCGGCGATCAGCAGCGCGAACATGACCGTGCGGTTCTGCGTCTCGCCGAACGGAGCGATGAGGCTGAATGCGATGATCATGCCGGTGACGGCGATCGCGAACGGCGCCGCCTTGCCGAGCGCAGTGGGCAGGAACCGGCCGCGGATGCGTCGCGTGTCCGATTCGAATATCGTCAGGAACGACGGCCACGCCTCGATGCAGGCGTCGACAAGCGTGATCTGGATCGGAATGAACGGGAACGGGACGTTCAAAGCCAGGCAGAAGAACGACACCAGCACCGAGTAGATCGTCTTGATGAAGAACACGGCGGCCGTGCGGGTCACGTTGTTGACGACCTTGCGGCCCTCCAGCACCACCTGCGGCAGGTAGGTGAAATCGGAGTCGAGCAGCACGACCTGCGAGATCTGGCGCGCGGCGTCCGACCCGGAGGCGATGGCGATCGAGCAGTCGGCCTCGCGCAGGGCGAGCAGGTCATTCACGCCGTCGCCGGTCATCGCGACCTGATGCCCGGCACGCTGCATCGCCTGCACCAGCTGGCGCTTCTGCTTGGGGGTGACGCGAGAGAACACCGTGTATCGGCCGGCGACGTCGTCGAACGTGGAATCCGGGGCGTCCGCCGGCACCGAGGTCATGTCGATGACGTCACGCCAACGCTCCAGGCCGGCCTGCCGGGCGACGGCGGCGACGGTGTCGGGATGGTCGCCGGAGATGACCTTCACGTCGACGCCCTGGTTGCGGAAGTACGCCAGCGTCTCCTTGGCCCGCGGGCGGATGTTGTCGCGCAGCGCGATCAGGAACATCGGCTGCAGCGCATCCGGCAGACGCTCCTCGTCCGTCCACGCGCCGGGCAGGTATCCGACGGCGATCAGACGCAGTCCCTGACCCATCAGCGCGGCCGCCTCATCGGGCAGGTTCGCGCCAAGGATGCGCTCCGGGGCGCCCAGGAACACGGTTCCGGTCGCCGCCGCGGCCGACTTGCCCTCCTGCGCGTGGCGAGGCGCGTCTGCCGCGCCAGCCGCTGCGCGCATCGTGATGGCGCCCCATTTGCGCTTCGACGAGAACGGGATGATGGCCTGCGCGGCGAAACGGCCGTCGCCGGCGGGCGCCGCGGGCTGCCCGGCATCGGCGGTGGAGCCGTCGGCACCGAAATGGGCGCGCAGCGCCGCGATGGTCACGTTGTTGTCCTCGCTGGCGTCCAGGTAGGCGCGCAGCAGCGCGTCGGAATCCTCGGCGGCACCGCGCTCGCCGAGCGGCACGATCCGGTCCACGCTCATGTTGCCGTCCGTCAGCGTGCCGGTCTTGTCGAGGCACAGCACGTCCACATGCGCCAGCGTCTCCAGCGAATAGATGTTCTGCACGAGGATCTTGGCCTTCGCGAGGCGGATCACGCCGGTGGCCAGCGACACGGAGATCAGCAGCACCAGTCCCTTCGGCAGCATGCCGAGCAGCGCCGCGGCAGACGACACCACGGCGTCGTACGTGCCGGAGTGCCGCAGGAACATCGCCTCGACGAACAGCAGCACGCCCAGCGGGATGATCAGGAAGCTGGTGAACCGGGTGACCTTGCGCATCGAATCCAGCAGCTCGGAGTGCACGCGCTTCTCCTGGCGCACCTCGTTGATCAGCGAATTCGTGTAGTTCTCGTCGCCGACGTGCGTCACACGGGCGTACGCGCGGCCGGAAATCACCGAACTGCCGGAATACAGCTCGCTGCCGGCGGTCTTGTCGATGGAGTCGCTTTCGCCGGTCAGCAGCGATTCGTTGACTTCCAGACGGCCGTCGATGACCACGGCGTCGTTGCAGATCTGCTTGCCGGAATCCAGCACCATGACATCGTCCTTGACGATGTCGCCGGCCTCGATGGTCGTCTCCTTGCCGTCGCGCAGCACCACCGCGTGCGGCTGGTTGAGGATCGTCAGCTCGTCGACGAGTTTCTTCGCCTTGAATTCCTGCACGATGCCGATGACGATGTTGAGGATGATGATCGCGATGAACAGCATGTTGGAGTACGCGCCGACCGCGAACAGCAGTATCGCTATAGCGAAGTTCAGTGCGTTGAACAGCGTGCAGATGTTCTCGCGCAGTATCGCGCCTGTCGATTTGGTGACGCTTCGCGCCCCGGTTTCGCCCTCGCCTCGCGCGCGGCGTTCTTCGACTTCAGATGTAGTGAGTCCTGTCATGGTTTCGACTGTATGGGAAAACTGCTGAGGGGGGCGCTAAAAAAACGCAAAGCATGCTTGATACACACACTTGACGCGCGAGGGCCGTCACGGTTCCGTCATGTCAAAGCGACGCAAAGTCGTTTGTTGTCGGTTTTATTCCCCATGCTTGCGGTGAATCACGAGGCGCTGGGGGAACGGGTCGGATACAGTGGTGTCATATCGCAAATCATGGAGACATACGACGAACCACCCATGGGTAATAAGGGGAGCATCGTGCTGCAGATCAAGTCGATTTCCAAGCAATACAAGACCGGCGATTTTGTGCAGAAGGCGTTGGATGACGTCAGCCTGAACCTGCGCGACAGCGAATTCGTGGCGATATTGGGCCCGTCGGGTTCCGGCAAGACCACGCTGCTCAACATCATCGGCGGCCTGGACCGGTACGACAGCGGCGACCTGATCATCAACGGGGTCTCCACCAAACGGTACAAGGACCGTGACTGGAATTCGTACCGCAACCACACGATCGGCTTCGTGTTCCAAAGCTACAACCTGATTCCGCACCAGACGATTCTGTCGAACGTGGAGCTCGCGCTGACGATCTCCGGCGTATCCCGTACCGAACGGCGGGAGCGTGCCCGCAAGGCCCTCGAACAGGTCGGGCTGGGCGACCACATCAACAAGAAGCCGAACCAGCTGTCCGGCGGGCAGATGCAGCGCGTCGCCATCGCCCGCGCCCTGGTCAACGACCCGGACATCGTGCTGGCCGACGAGCCGACCGGAGCGCTCGACTCCGACACGTCCGTGCAGATCATGAACCTGCTCAAGGAGGTGGCGAAGGACCGTCTGGTGGTCATGGTCACACATAATCCCGAGCTCGCCGAGCAGTACGCCACCAGAACCGTCCAGCTGCGCGACGGCGTGATCCGCAGCGATTCCGACCCGTACGAGGTCGAGGAGGGCGAGTCCGAGGCGCCCGTACACAAGAGGCTGGGCAAGGCCTCGATGTCGCTCGCCACGTCCATCGCGCTGAGCTTCAACAATCTGAGGACCAAGAAGGGCCGTACGCTGCTCACCTCGTTTGCCGGGTCTATCGGCATCATCGGCATCGCCCTGATCCTGTCGGTTTCCACCGGCGTTAACGCGTACATCGACAGCATCCAGCGCGACACGATGACCGCCTATCCGATCACCATCGACTCGCAGACCTTCGACATGACCAGCATCATGGGCGCCCAGGCGGGCGGCAAGGAGACCGGAGGCAGATCGGCGAAGAACGACGGCATCTACCCGGACGACCGCAGCATCAAGCAGACCTCCAGCCTGACGAGCAGCATCACGAAGAACAACCTCGCCGATTTCAAGAAGTATCTGGACGACCCCAACAGCGAGGTTCGCCAATATGTCGGCGAAACCGGCATCCAATACACGTACGACGTGAAGTTCTCCGTGTTCAGCCACGATCCCGACGGCACGCTGGTCACCGCGAACGGCGTCACCATCGGTGCCAAGTCCGATTCGACATCGAACGCTGCGCGGATGAGCTCGATGGGCCAGTCGTCGAGCATGTCCGACATGACGAGCATGCAGATGACGGTGCTGACCGGCAAGACCGACACGAGCGCGTCGCCCGACTCGTTCCATGAAATCATGCCGGGGGCGAAGGACGATCAGCTCATCAGCAAGGTCATCACCGACAACTACCGCGTGGTCAAGGGCGCATGGCCGACCGGCAAGGACCAGGTCGTGCTCGTGCTTGACGACGACAACAAGGTACCGCTCACCACGCTGTATGAGCTGGGCCTGCTCAAGGCCAGCGACTACACCGACATGATGAACAAGCTCAACGACGGCGAGACGGTCAAGACACCCACCGGCAAGATCGACTACGCGACGGCGATGGGGCAGAAGCTGGCCATGATACCCGCCGCAGACCAGTACGTGAAGGACGCGAACGGCGACTACACGTACATCGGCGACGACGCGGACGCCATCGCAGAGCGCTTCGACTCGGCGGAGCAGCTGAAGATCGTGGGCGTGGTCAAGCCGATCAAGGACGCCTCCGCCACGCCGCTGGCCACCGGAATCGGCTACACCCGCGCACTGACCGACGAGCTGATCGACCATGCGAACTCCAGCGCCATCGTCACCGACCAGGAGAAGGACAAGACCCGCGACGTGCTCAACGGCCTGGCGTTCTCGCCGTCGGACGACGCGGCGAAGGCCGCTGATGCCAAGACCTATGTGGCCTCGCTCGGCGTGAGCGACAAGGCGAACATGGCCAAGGCCGTGATGCAGTCGCAGTCAGCGCAGTCGGCTCAGCCCGGGCAGGCCGGGCAGTCAGCCGCGGGCGGGCAGCGGACGGCGGCGATGAGCGAGCAGCAGCTCGCCGACAGCTTCGACCAGTACATCGCCACCGCCTCGCAGGACGTGCTGGTCAAGATCTACGACCAGTACGTCTCGACCGGCACGTATGACGACAACCTCGCCGCGTTCGGCGTGGTGAGCCGGGACGTGCCCTCGACGATCAACATCTACACCGACAGCTTCGAGAACAAGGACCACGTGTCCAAGGCCATCACCGACTACAACAAGACCGTGCCCAAGGCCGACAAGATCGTCTACACCGATTACGTCGGCCTGATGATGAGCTCGGTGACGACGATCATCAACGTGATCTCCTATGTGCTGATCGCGTTCGTGTCCGTGTCGCTGGTGGTGTCGTCGATCATGATCGGCATCATCACGTACATCTCGGTGCTGGAACGCACCAAGGAGATCGGCATCCTGCGCGCGATGGGCGCCTCGAAGCGCAATGTGTCGCAGGTGTTCAACGCGGAGACCGGACTCATCGGCCTGTGCGCCGGCCTGATCGGCATAGGCGTGACGCTGCTGCTGCTCATACCGGGCAACCAGGTGCTGCACCATTTCATCGGCACCAACGACGTGAACGCCGCGCTGCCGGTGGCCGGAGCGGTGATCCTGGTGGTGCTCAGCATGGTGCTCACCCTTATCGGCGGCCTGATTCCGTCGCGCAAGGCCGCCAAGCAGGACCCGGCCACCGCGCTGCGCACCGAATAGCAGGTGTGATCCGGCGATGCGATACCTATGTGCGCCTGATTCCTTCAAGGAGAGCCTGACCGCCGCCGAGGCGGCACGGGCCCTGGCCGAAGGCATCCGCCGCGGCGACTCCGACGCCGAAATACGATGCCTGCCCATGGCTGACGGGGGAGAGGGAACCGCGCGGGCGCTGGCCGACGCCACCGGCGGCACGATGCTGACGGCCGGCGCGCACGATCCCCTCGGACGCCCGGTGCAGGCCGGGCTCGCGCTGCTCGGCGACGGCCGCACCGCGGTCGTGGAGACCGCCGCCGCCAACGGACTGGCGC
>OBYR01000570.1_pt1 | contig 25840 bp, 19 predicted proteins | sample 1495491 | NCBI WGS metagenome assembly OBYR01 (sample SAMEA2580206, study PRJEB22360) | human gut metagenome | biome: human gut; feature: human-associated habitat; material: faeces | place: Denmark | collected 2008/2010 | reverse complement strand
CGGAGAGCACTTAATGTGCTCTCCGTGCGAGTCAGGACTGTCCGAGCAGGCGACCTTATATATTTGCCCTCCCCGGGGCTCCTCGCCAGTCCCCCTCAGCTAGTTCTTCAGCGAGTTCAGCGGTGCCGGGAAGCGTCCGCCACGGTGGGCGAGCACGGTGCCGGCGTTGGGGTTCACCGGCATGATGGGCGCACGGCCGAACAGACCGCCGTACTCAACGCAGTCGCCCACGCCCTTGCCGATAGCGGGAATCACGCGCACGGCCGTGGTCTTGTTGTTGATGACGCCGATGGCCATCTCGTCGGCGATGATGCCGGCGATGGTCTCGACTGGGGTGTCGCCGGGGATGGCGATCATGTCCAGGCCAACGGAGCACACGCAGGTCATGGCCTCGAGCTTCTCGAGCGAAAGTGCGCCGGCCTCGACGGCAGCAATCATGCCGGCGTCCTCGGACACGGGGATAAAGGCGCCCGAGAGACCGCCCACGCTGGAGCTGGCCATGACGCCGCCCTTCTTGACGGCATCGTTGAGCATGGCGAGCGCGCAGGTCGTGCCGGGGCCACCGCAGGTGCCCACGCCGATGATCTCGAGGATACGCGCGACGGAGTCGCCGATGGCGGGCGTGGGAGCCAGCGACAGGTCGACAATGCCCTTCTCGACACCCAGGCGATGGGCGGCCTCGCGGCTCATGAGCTCGCCGGCACGGGTGATCTTAAAGGCGGTCTGCTTAATCTTCTCGGCGACTTCCATCATCGATGCGGAATCGGGCAGCGTCTCCAGGGCTGCCGCCATAACGCCGGGGCCCGAGACGCCTACGTTGATGACGGCGTCGGCCTCGCCACCGCCGTGGACGGCGCCCGCCATAAACGGGGAGTCCTCGACCATGTTGGCAAAGCAGACAAACTTGGAGGCGCCAACGGAATCCTCGTCTGCCGTAAGCTTGGCGGCATCGATGATGGTCTGAGCCGCCATGAGCACGGCGTCCATGTTGATGCCGGCACGCAGGCTGGCGACGTTGACGCTGGAGCAGACGCGGCTGGTGGTAGCGAGCGCCTGGGGGATGGACTGGATGACGCGGCGGTCGGCGTCGCCGATGCCCTTCTGGACGAGTGCGGAGAAACCGCCCAGGTAATCGATGCCGAGCGTCTCGGCCGCGCGGTCGAGGGCATGCGCGATGGGGGTGAGGTCCTCATCCTTGCAGCACGCGGCGATCTGTGCCACCGGGGTGACGGAAACGCGCTTGTTGACGATGGGGATACCGTACTCGCGCTCGAGGTTCTCGGCGGTCTCGACCAGGTGCTCAGCCGTGTGCGTCACGTGGTCGTAGATCTTCGTGCACATGCGGTCGAGGTTCTCGTCACCGCAACCCATGAGCGAAACACCCATGGTGATGGTCCTGATGTCGAGGTTCTGCTCCTCAACCATGCCGCGGGTTTCCGCGATTTCTGCGGGCGTGATCGCCATCCTTGCACTCCTATCTGCCAAAACGAGCATAGTCTTGTCTATTCTAACGTGCCGCACGCGTCTCGTGGCGCGTGCGGCACGTTTTGGTGCTCGGTTGTTTCCGTTGTGTTACTGTCCAAAGACCTCTTCGGCGATGCGCGCGCTCTCGGCGGCGTCCTTGGCGTAGTAGTCAGCGCCGATCTGCTTGGCGTATTCGGGGGTGAGCACGGCACCGCCTACGATGATCTTGACGCCTGGCACCTCGGCATGAAGCAGCTTGATGGTCTCCTCCATGGCGACGACCGTGGTAGTCATAAGTGCCGAGAGGCCGACGAGCTTAATGTCGCGTTCCTTGACGGTCTTGAGCACCTCCTGCGGGTCGACGTCGCGACCCAGATCAAAGACGGTGTAGCCGTAGTTATCGAGCAACATCTTGACGATGTTCTTACCGATGTCGTGGATGTCGCCCTTGACGGTGGCCACGCAGATTTTGCCCTTGTCGGCAATCTCGCCGGCGGGCATCAGGCGCTTGATGGTGTCAAAACCCACGCGCGCGGCCTCGGCCGAGGCCATGAGCTGCGGCAAGAAGAACTTTCCCTGGTCAAAGAGGACGCCAACCTCGTCAAGGGCGGGGATAAAGTGATTGTTGATGAGGTCCATGGCGTCGTGATCTGCCAGCAGACGCTCGGTCTCGGCCGCGATCTCGCCTTTGCGGCCCGAGACGACCATGCGACGAATCGGGTCGTCGTTGCTGTCAGTGCCGGCGGTGCCAGCAGCGGGCGCGGTGTCGGTCGATACTGCCTGGGCCGCCGCCGGGTTCGCGGCGATCTTGTACGGATCGGTCCAGCCGGCGTAGCGTTCGATGTATCCGGTCGAGCCCTCGTCCTCAACGCTCAGGACGCGATAGCTGTAGACGGTATCCATAAAGCGCTTGGAGCCCGGGTTCATGATGGGGGCGTCCAGGCCTGCGCCGAAGGCGGCAGCCAAAAAGACCGAGCCCAGCAGCGGGCGGGCGGGCAGACCAAAGCTGATGTTCGACACGCCGAGCGCGCATTTGACGCCCAGGCGCTCCTTGCACAGGGACATAGCACGCAGGATCTGTTCGGCCTGGCGTTGATTGGTCGAGGCGGTCATGACCAGACAGTCGATGAGGATGCGGTCCGGTCCGATGCCGTAGCGCGCAGCCTCGGCTACGATGCGCTCGGCGATGGCGAAGCGAGCCTCGGCGGTATCGGGGATGCCGCCTTCGTCGAGCGTGAGGCCGACGACGTTGGTGCCGTAGTGGGCGACCAGCGGAAAGATCTCATCCATGATCTGCTGCTTGCCATTGACCGAGTTGATGATGGGCTTGCCGGCGTAGCGGCGAACGGCGGCCTCGACGGCTGCGGGATCGGTGGAGTCGATCTGCAACGGCAGCAAGGTGGAGCCCTGGAGCTGCTCGGTTGCCTGTTGGATGATCTTGACCTCGTCGATTTCGGGCAGGCCCACGTTGACGTCCAGGATGTCGGCGCCCTGTTCCTGCTGGCTGATGCCCTGGCTCACGACGTAGTCCAGGTCGCCGTCGCGCAGGGCCTGCTGCAGGCGCTTTTTGCCGGTGGGATTGATGCGCTCGCCGATGACAGCGATTTTGTGGCCGTTGCAGGGAAGGTCTACGACCGTCTGCGCGCTCGTGACCGACATGCTGGGCTTGCGGCGGCGCGGGCTGGGCGTGTGGTTGTTGATGAGGGTGCGAAGTGCCGCCATGTGCGTGGGCGTGGTGCCACAGCAGCCACCCACGACGCTCACGCCGTCCTCAATCATGCCGGCGACGGCCTCGGCGTATTCGGGTGCCTGGATGTCAAAGACGGTATTGCCGTCATCGTCCACGCGGGGCAGTCCCGCATTGGCCTGCACCATAACGGGCTTGTCGGTAACGGTGAGCATGCGTGCGGCGAGCCCTCGGAGCTCGGCCGGTCCCTGGCTGCAGTTGATGCCTAAAACGTCGGCGCCGATGGCGTCGAGCGTGACGGCGGCCACCTCGGGACTCGTACCCAGGAACGTGCGACCGTCTTCCTCAAAGGTCATGGTGGCAAAGACGGGCAGGTCGGAGTTCTCGCGGCAGGCGAGGACGGCAGCCTTGATCTCGGCAAGGTCGGTCATGGTCTCGATAATAAAGAGGGCCACGCCCGCGTCGACGCCGGCGCGCACTTCCTCGGCAAAGAGGTCATAGGCCTCGTCGAAGCTCAGGGTGCCCAAGGGGCGAAGCAGTGCGCCGATGGGGCCGATATCGCCGGCGACATAGTGGGCGCCGGCCGCGCGGGCGCAGGCGACGGCGGCGGCAAAGACATCTGCCACGGTGGCGGCGCCGTCGAGCTTGTGGGCGTTGGCGCCAAAGGTGTTGGCGGTGATTACGTCGCAGCCAGCCTCGACATACTGACGCTGAATATCAGTGATAACCTGGGGCTCCTCAAAGTTGAGCAGCTCGGGCAGGGCGCCGGCCTTCATGCCGGCCGCCTGCAGCATGGTGCCCATGCCGCCGTCGAACAGGAGGTGTCCCGTGCCCTCGATGGCGGCGCGCAGGCGATCGTCCTTAATGCGAAGGTCGCCGATCGTGCGCGTCTTGTACGTGGCGCCGTTACAACGCGCAGTATTGACGGGCGCTGCCAGCGCGGTACCGTCGGAATCATGGGTGATAAGCGGAGTAAACATCGAGGGCTCCTAATGGCTGGAATAGCAGGTGGTGTGGGCGGCGCGGAAGCGGCAGTGCTCGCGCATGCGGCAGATATTGCAGGTGGGGCGGCTCTGGGCGTCGTGGACCTCGCCGTCAAACAGACCGATCACTGCGGTCACACTCTTGGTGGGCATGAGCAGGCTGGTAGGTGTGACGGTAAGCCCGATGAGCCGCGTGGCGTTGAGCGCAGCCACGATTGAGTGCTGGGCCGTAAGCGGGCAGTCGCCGTAGCCGGGGCTGAAGCGCCAGTTACCGGCGAGTCCGTGTGCGGCGGCCACAGCCTTGACCTGCTGGTCCATCTGCTCGACGGCGGCTTCTACATAGGCAGAGCATGCAGCGTCGAGCACGGCTCCCTCTAGGGGTTGCTGGGCTCCCGTGGTGCGCAGGCGACGCTCGGCGTCCATGCCGAGGGTGCATGCCATGAGTGCGGCAAAGCGGGCGTCTTTGAGGTGGCGATAGATATCGCGGCCGCGCAGCTCAACGTTGGTGCCGACCAGGCGGATGCAAGGCTCGCCCTGCTCGTCGACGCCCGTGGCATCGACGGCAAACACGCGTCGCACGCCACGGGGCTCAATGTCCAGTTCCAAACGCTCAACGACAAGCTCAATACGCTGCGACAGCTCGGGCTCAATCTGCTGACCGCCGTAGCCCAGGTAGCGCAGCATTTCGGCACGGTCGACTCGGGGGCGATGGGCAGCATCGATACGGTAGAGCGCCGGCGACGCAAGGTCGGCCGGCACTTCACCAAAAGCTGTATCGATGTGCGGTTTTTCCATTACCCCAGGCGCTCCATAATGGTTGCGGCGATCGCAGGACGATTCATAGTGTACAGGTGCAGGCCGTCGGCGCCGTGCTCCTTGAGGTCGCAAAGCTGACGGGCGGCATAATCTACACCGGCTGCCTGCAGGCTCTCGGGGTCGTTCTCGTACTTGGCGAGAATCTTGATGACGGGGGAGGGCAGCGACGCGCCGCACATAAAGACCATGCGGCTGATCTGTGACTTGCCCATAAACGGCATGATGCCCGCGGTAATGGGCACGGTGATACCGGCCTTGTCGGCAAGCTCGCGAAAGCGGTAGAAGCACTCGTTGTCAAAAAAGAGCTGCGTCACAAAGAAGCTCGCGCCGGCGTCCTGTTTTTGCTTGAGGTATTCGACCGAGAGGTTGAGATCCTCACAGGCAATGTGGCCCTCGGGGTAGGCTGCGGCGCCCACGCAAAAGCCGGCATCGACGAGCTCCGGGATGAGGTCGCGGGCGTAGGCGTAGTCCGAGGCGGGCTTGTCGTCCTCGGTTGCGCCGGCGGGAAGATCGCCGCGCAGGGCTAGCACGTTTTCCACACCGGCCGAGCGATACTCGTCAATCTTGGCGGCGATATCGGCATGCGTGCGGCCCACGCAGGTGAGGTGCGCTACCGAGGGCGTATCGAATTCGCTCGTAATCATATGCGCGATGGGGGCGGTGGTGGCACCGTTACCCGAGCCGCCGGCCGAACAGGTGACCGAGACAAAGCTCGGCGAAAGCTTGCACAGATTGCCTGCCACTTTGCGAGCCGTATCGAGGGTCAGCTCGCCCTTGGGCGGGAACATCTCAAACGAAACGGGCGCGGTGCCCTGGGATGCTGCCTGCTTAAAAACCTCGTCGACGCGCATATCGTGCTCCTTTAGATGCCTAGATGCGATGTTTTGTTGCAAGGATTCTACAGCACCACTGCGCCAAGACGGAATTTCTCTCGCGATTTGGTGATACCAATCGAAAATGCTTCGCTATCGGCATTTCCTATAACAGGGCGGTCAATGTAGGATGGGGCTATATTGAATGGTATCTGATGCGAAATACCAGTTAATAAAGCCCCATTCTACATTGACTACCCTTAAACCATGGGGAGAGGTCTGCAATTTATGCAGTTGATTGGCTGTTGAGGGTGGCAACGCCGCCTCGATAGGGTAACCTCAATGATTGGTTTCGCGACAGCAACATAACGGTAATGTCGCGGAAACACGGCGAGTCTAAGCTATGACTCGTTCGCTAGTAATCAACACCGCTTCTCACGCGGTGCCGATACGAAGGGAGTTCCGTATGGCCGAACTTACTGACCGCTTCGGGACCATGGTGTTCTCTGAGGAAGTCATGAAGGACTACCTCCCCAAGGACATTTGGAAGCGCCTTGCTGCAACCCTCGAGGGCGGTGAGCCGCTCGACCTGGATGTGGCCAACGCCGTCGCCCATGCCATGAAGGTCTGGGCCATCTCCAAGGGCGCGACGCACTACGCGCACTGGTTCCAGCCGCTTTCGGGCATTACTTCCGAGAAGCACGACAGCTTCCTGGAGCCCAACCACGACGGCACCGCCATTACCAAGTTTACGGGCAAGAACCTCATCCAGGGCGAGCCCGATGCCTCGAGCTTCCCCAACGGCGGTCTGCGTGCTACCTTCGAGGCCCGTGGCTACACCGCTTGGGACCCCACTAGCCCCGCCTTTATCAAGGACGATGTCCTGTGCATCCCCACGGCTTTCTGCTCCTACACGGGCGAGGCCCTGGACAAGAAGACCCCGCTGCTGCGCTCCATGACTGCGCTCTCGCGTGAGTCTAAGCGCGTTTTGGCGCTGTTTGGCAAGACCCCCAAGAAGGTCGTTCCTTCCGTGGGCGACGAGCAGGAGTACTTCCTGATCAAGAAGGACGCCTACCGCAAGCGCAAGGACCTGGTCATCACCGGCCGCACCCTCTTTGGTGCTGCTCCCTGCAAGGGCCAGGAGCTCGAGGAGCACTACTTTGGCGCTATCCGCCCCACTGTCTCGGCCTATATGAAGGATTTGGACGATGAACTGTGGGCGCTTGGCATTCCCGCCAAGACCAAGCACAACGAGGTTGCTCCCTGCCAGCATGAGCTCGCCCCGGTCTATGGCGAGGTCAACGAGGCCATCGACCAGAATCTGGTCATGATGGAGAAAATGAAGCTCATCGCCTCCCGCCACGACTTGGTCTGCCTGCTGCACGAGAAGCCCTTCGAGGGCATCAACGGTTCGGGCAAGCACAACAACTGGTCGCTTGGCACCGAGTCCGAGAATCTGCTCGATCCGGGCGACACCCCGCTCGACAACCTGCAGTTCATCGTCTTCCTCACCGCGGTGATCGAGGCCGTCGATAACTATCAGGAGCTCCTGCGTGCCTCCGTTGCCTCGGCCGGCAACGACCATCGTCTGGGCGCCAACGAGGCTCCTCCGGCGATTATGTCCATCTTCCTGGGCGACCAGCTTACCGAGGTCGTCGAGAAGATCATCGATGGCAAGGCTTCCGTCCATGCCACGCGCGGCGTGCTCGACCTGGGCGCCGATACCCTGCCCAAGCTGATGCAGGACAACACCGACCGCAACCGCACCTCCCCGTTTGCCTTCACCGGCAACAAGTTCGAGTTCCGTGCCTGCGGCTCCGAACAGAACGTCTCCGACTCCAACTTGGTGCTCGATGCCGCCGTGGCCAAGTCGCTCAAGTCCTTCGCCGACGCGCTTGAGGGTACACCCGAGGATGAGTTCCAGGACGCTGCGCTTGAGTACTGCAAGAAGGTCCTGACCGACCACCAGCGCATCCTCTTTTCCGGCGATGGCTACTCCGACGAGTGGCCCGTTGAGGCCGAGAAGCGCGGCCTTGCCAACAACAAGACCACGGCCGACGCCCTGCCCGCCTTTGTTTCCGATAAGGCCATCGCGCTCTTTGAGGAGACGGGTGTCCTGACCAAGGCCGAGGCTCAGTGCCGCTACGACTGCAAGCTCGAGAAGTACAACAAGCTCATGAACATCGAGGCCACCACGATGGTTCGCGAGGCGCGTCGTACCTATCGCCCGGTCATTACCGCCTATGCCACCAAGGTCGCTAAGGGCCTTGAGACTATTCGTGCCGCTGGTGCGGAGGCCGCCATGCAGTGCGAGCAGAACACGCTCAACAAGCTCTGCAACGGCATCACCACCATCAACGACTCCATCAAAGCGCTCGACGCCGTGCATCAGAAGGCCGAGGCTCTCGATGGCCAGGAGCAGGCCAACGTGTATGCACATGAGGTCGTTCCCGCTATGGATACGCTGCGCGCCGCCGTGGATGCCATGGAGGAGATCGTGGCCGCCGACTACTGGCCGGTCCCGACCTACGACGACATTCTGTTCTATGTGTAACAGACACGTTTGATTTTGCGTGTGAAGGGGTCTCGCCTGTGTGAGGCCCCTTCTTTTTTGCCGCTTTGACCTGCTTTGAACTTGCAGCCGAGCAAGCGTTTCGCGCGGGGCATCTTAAAAGTTGTAACCTGTTTTGGCATGCGGACGTTTCGGGCGTTTGTTCATAAAGGGGAGGATGATCCGATGAGGGTATTCGATATCGTGTTTAGCCCGACCGGCGGAACGGAAAGGGCGTCTGGCTACATTGCCAATGCGTTGGAAGGGGAAACCGTTGCTGTAGATCTGACCGATAGCGGGCTTGGTTTTCGCACGGTTGCGATGACAAAAGAGGATGTAGCCGTGATCGCGGTGCCCTCGTATGGCGGGCGAGTCCCGGCTGTGGCTGCGGAGCGCTTGGGTATGATGCGGGGAAACGGTGCGCAGGCGGTTCTGGTTTGTGTTTACGGAAACCGCGCGTATGAGGACACGCTGGTCGAGCTTGAGGATGCGGCAAAGGGTGCGGGCTTTCGGGTGATCGCGGCGGTTTCTGCCATCGCCGAGCATTCTATTGTTCGCCAGTTTGCAGCCGGTCGGCCAGACCCACAGGACGCGGTGCAGCTCGCTGGGTTTGCGAATCAGATTCAGCAAAAGATATCTGCAGGAGATGCTTCTGAGCCGGCTATTCCGGGCAATCGTCCCTATAAGAAGGCCGGGGGCGCCGGTATGGTGCCCAAGGCCACAAAAGAGTGCGCCGCTTGCGGGGCTTGTGCCGCAGCGTGCCCTGTTGGCGCTATCGATAAAGACGATCCCAAGCGGGTGGACAAAAAGGCCTGCATTTCCTGCATGCGTTGCGTTGCCGTGTGTCCGTGGGGCGCTCGCGCGGTAAATCCCGTCATGCTCTCTGCGGCTACCAAGATGTTGAGCAAAGCCTGCTCTGAGCGAAAAGAATGCGAGCTGTTCATCTAGCGCAAGGGCGTTGAGTACTTTTCGTCTTATAACGGCAAAAAGAACGAACCCGTCGGACCTTACATCCGGCGGGTTCGAACATTTTAAAGTTGGTGCCCCCAGCGGGATGTCCGCGTGCGGCTGACGCCGCCCGCTTCCGCTGCGTCGCTCCGCTCCTTGCGTGCTGCGCTGGAAAACGCTTGCGCGTTTCCTCAGCTCCGCACCCTGTCGGGTTCGAATCCCGGCACATGGATAGCAAAAAGCCCGTCACCGCAAGGGTAACGGGCTTCTCGTTTCAAATGGTGCCCCCAGCGGGATTCGAACCCGCGATATCCACCTTGAAAGGGTGGCGTCCTTGGCCGCTAGACGATGGGGACAGCGGGAAAGAGTATAGCAGACTTTTCTATCCGTTCACATATCGTTGGCAGATTGAAAAACCACCACACAGGAGTGGGTTTCTATTCCGATATTCAAATATCTCAATCTGTAACATCTGGGCGGGCAAATCGGCTCTATCTGTTACAGATCGAGACAGACGGCGGGCGTCGGGACGAATATCTCAATCTGTAACAGTAAGACGACTTTCAACGGCCTAGATGTTACAGATCGAGACAAACAAACGTGGCAGGTCAAAACCACCACAAAGGTGCCTGTCCCCTTTGTGGTGGCGGGGCGTTAGAGGAGGAGCTTCATCGCGGCGTCGTGGGCGGCGTGCTCGTAAGCGTCGTCGAGGGGTTTGAGCGGCAGCAGAGCGGTGGCCTGTGCATCGCCACGGCGCTCGAGAGCGTGGGTGATGAGCCAGTCGGCGAGTTCGGGGTTCTTGGGCAGTGCCGGTCCGTGTAGGTACGTGCCGATGACGCCCTTGTAGATCAGACCCTCAAAGCCGTCGTCGCCGTTGTTACCGGTGCCCGTGACGACGGACGTTCCGAGCGGCGTGGCCTCGGCGTCCAAAAGCGTGCGGCCACCGTGGTTCTCGAATCCCACAAAGGGCTCGGGTGCCAGGTCGGTCTTGACGGCGACGTTGCCGATCAGGCGGTCGGAGCCGCGCACGGTTTCGGCGGCAATGACGCCCAGGCCCTCGAGGCGATTCTCACCCATATAGTACGAACGGCCGAGCAGCTGATAGCTGCCACAGATGGCAAGCAGTGTGCCGCCGTCCTCAACATAGGCCGCGACCTTGTCTTTTTGAGCGAGCAGCTCGTGCGCCACGGCCAGCTGGTCGCGATCGGAGCCGCCGCCCATCATGACGATGTCGGCGTCGGTGAGATCGAGCGACTCGCCCATGCGGACCTCGTCCACGCGCACGGGAATGCCGCGCCAGGCGCAGCGGCGCTCGAGGGCAATGACGTTGCCGCCGTCGCCATAGAGGTTGAGGGCATCGGGATACAGGTAGACGATGCGCAGGGGGCGCGAAAGCTCGACCGGCACAATGTCGGTGGGGACAGCGCTCCCATCGGCGCGCGTTACGGCGTGGGAGGCGACCGAGCTCGCATCGGTGCTCTTAAGCTCGTCGAGCTCCTTGACCAGCGGCGGGAAGGCCGTGTAGTTGGCGACGGCGTAGAAGGTGTCATCGGCGATCTCGTCTGCCACGGCGCCGATCGCCTGCTCGATATTCGAGATGATGGCGGCGTCGATGCCGGCGTACTTCAGACGTACCTGCATATCGTGTGCACGCGTGCCGCCGGCAAAGGCGACAAGCCCTGGGGTATCGGCGATGCGCTCGAAGTCGACGTCGTAGATCCACGAGACATCGTGGCCGTCGGCGTCGTTGTCGTTCAGGAAGAAGGCACAGAGTCTGCCGCCCGCTGTCTTAATGGACTGGATCTGTCGATCGAAGCCCACGGGATTCTTGGCCAGGTTTGCCTCGACGGTACGGCCGGCGATCTCCCAGCGACCCATGCGTCCGCCGGCGGGGACGTAGGCATCGAGCGTGGGCTGTAGGTGAGCTTCGTCCACGCCCAGCTCGCGCGCCGCAAAGAAGGCGGCGGCAACGTTATAGACCATGTACAGGCCGTTGTAGCGCGTGGTGATGTGCGTGGCGGGCGTGTCGGTATCGGGGCTAAAGTTCAGGTCAAAGCCGTAGCCGTCGCAGGTGAGCTCAACGTCCGTTACGCGACGGACCAGCGCGGGACGACCCCAACCGCACGAAGGACAATGATAGGCTCCGAGCTGGCCGTACTGCACATAGTCGTACTCCAGCGGAGCGTTGCACTGCGAGCAAAAACGCGAGTCGCTAATGCGATCGGACTCGGTGCCCGTGGCACCGTCGATGCCAAAGGCGATGCTCATATTGGGGACGCGTGCGGCGATCGAGGCGCACAGCGGATCGTCGGCGTTATAGATGAGCGTCGTTGCCGGCGAAAGCTCCAGCGCGTGGGCGATGACGTCCTGGGTGTGGTCGATCTCGCCGTAGCGGTCCAGCTGGTCGCGGAACAGGTTGAGCAGCACAAAGTACGTCGGCTTGAGCTTGGGCAGGACGCGCACCGTGTAGAGCTCGTCGCACTCAAAGACGCCTACGCGCTTGCTGCTGGCGGTTCGCTTAAGGTTGCCGCGCGCCTCGAGCAACGCGCCCACCACGCCCGGCTCCATGTTGTTGCCGGCGCGGTTGCATACCACGGTGGCGCCGCTGGCGGCAACGGCATCGGCGATGAGGTTGGAGGTGGTGGTCTTGCCGTTGGTGCCGGTGATCACCACGCTGCGGTCGACAAGGCCCGCGAGGTCGCTTAGCAGCTCGGGGTCGATCTTCATGGCGATGCGGCCGGGGAGTACGCCGCCCTGGCGCTTAAGGACGGAGCGCAGCCCCCAGCGGGCGATATCGCTCGAGGTGCAGGCGAGAGATGAGCGGAAGTTCATGAAGCCGTTCCTAACGTGAATGACATGGTCGTGGCGTTTGCGCCGTTAAAAGCCGTAACGGCGCGCAAATTCCTGGGCAAGCTGCGATACGTCTTCGCAAGCGTTGGCCCAGGGGGCAAAGTCGGGAGTATCCGAGATGATGCCGTCGGCCTCCCAAACTGCCTGATGCGAAAGGTCCCAGGGGTCGTGCGGTTCGGGTCGGCAGGGAAGGTACGGTGTCTGATACTTGGGGTTCAGCAAAAAGAACGCGCCGCCCTCGCAGCGGTTGGCAAACTCGCGCAGCGCGCGTGTCGCCGGGCGCATCTTGTTCGTTTTGAACAACAGGATCGTGCGGGCGAGTAGGTACCAGGGGGAGCTCTCGAGGGCATCGGCCCCCATCTGCTCCTCGAGCTGGTGAGCCAGGGCAAAAAAGCCGTCCTCGTCTTCCAGGCGAGCGAGGGCGAGTAGCACGGTGCCTGCAGCTCGGGTGGGATAGCCTTCCGCCTTAAGAACGCGGCGAGAATAGTTGGCGGCAGCACGGTAGCGAGCGCTCGCCATGCACAGCTGTGAGATGGCCTCGAGCGTGTGGAGCCACCCGATAAGAGCCGGCTCGCTTACGGTGAGATCGGCCGCCGTCACGCCGTCCGTCAAAACCTTGTTGGTCCAGTAGTGCGGGGCCTCCATGTCGAACCCGGGCACGCTTTGCTGCAAGTAATCGGCCGTGGTCGCCTCGAGCTTCATCAAGTCGCCTAGACAGGCGTCGACGGGCGTGTCCGCCAAAATGATGGCGAGCAGCTGGGCATCGAGGACATACGCATCGACGCGGACGATTTTGAGTAGCTCATCGCGCATATCGTCGAACAGGCGGTTGCGCGTCTGCTCAAACTCCTCGTCGCTGCCCATGTCCTCGATGCGATGGAGCTCGTCGAGCAGGTGGCGGTGGACGCCTGCATAGGACAGCAGTGCCTGGGCATGCTCGGTCTGCGCATACTTATGAGGGTTGACGCTCACGTCGTTATGGACAAGCTCGCGTGCTGCATCGGTGAGTTCGGGGTGCGACGCAACGTAGGCGCGCTCCAGGTAGGCGGGGATGTAGACGCTCGGATCCATTAGAGGTCTCCTCCCTTAAACGGCAAGCCCTGCTCGGCCGCTCGCAGGATGCGCTCGTCGATCTGGGAACGCACGATATCGTTGGTGGCGACCCAGGCGGCAAAGCTGGCATTGTCGGGGGCGCCCAGGCCCTCCTGCAGTACCGGCGTCGCCTCGGACAGCGCAAGGACAAGCTCGTCGGTAGAGCCTGCACCCACGTTGACGCGGGCATAGACACCATCGGGAAACTCGGTTTGGAAATAGAGCGCCTCGGCTGCGTGTGGGCACGAGCGTGCAAGGATGCGCAAGTAGTGCTCGGCACCCTCGTAGTCCAGCTCGCGCCAGGCAGCGCTCATCAGCGCGATGAGCGTCCATGGGTCCAAGTCGCGCTCCGCGTCCTTGGGACGACGGCGTAGCGGCGTGTTGGTGAGATAGGAGACGGAGTGGGCAGAGCGAAAGCGCTTGAGCTCCTCGGCGGGGTATTCGAGCTTTGCCATGGCAAGCATCGCAGTATGGCGGACGCCGGCGGGGTCGTTGGGCGCAAAGTCCAGGCTGCGGTTTGCGGCTTCGAGCGACATGCGATAGCGGCCGCTAATGAGGGCGCGCGATGCCAAGGCGGCAAGCCAGCGCAGGTAGGGACGGCGGGTCAGATCGCCTGCAGCCTCACGCTCGTAGGGGTCCTGCGCCGAGGCAATCTTGAGCGCCAGGTCGTGCTCCACTTCGTCACACTTGGACACCAGATACTGTACGTACTCCTCGTTGGAGTTGGCGGTGAGGGCGGTCAGCATGCGCTGGGCGTCCCAGTTGGTGGGGTCGAGCGCGGCTGCCTCGCGAAGCATGTTCTCGGCAGCGGCCTCTTCTTGCTCTGCCTGGGTATCGTCAGGGATAAAGGGAATGCGGTAGTCGACAGCCTCGACCACCTTGGCAATGAGGTGCCCGGCGCGGTCGCGGTCGTGCACGATGAGCGGCGCGGGGTTGCGGGTGAATTGTTCCATTAGACGCTCTACGGCGGCACCGTCGGTGAGCGGGATATTGTCGCGGCGCAAGGCCTCAAGAACGAGGCGATGGCAATCCTCTTGAATGGGATCGAATGCCATGGGGCCTCCTTTGCTGCGGTTAGGGTTCAAATGTCTCTATATAAAGTTCTAGTTTACCCGCATGTGGCACACCGGGGGTGCCGCACTTGGACATGCACCTTTGCACCACGAAGACGGATGTCAGACGGATGTCGCACAAATGTCGGCATCTTGGACGACTGAGTGGTATCACGGTGCCGCAAACGGTCGATTTTTGGCGGCGAACGGGGCGCATTTTGGAGGGGCACAGTCCTGCCCGGGATATGTGATCAACCTTGATAAAACGTTTGCCCAGCTTGGGAGTATGAATGCCCCATAAGGGTCTTCAGGGATAGAAAAAACGTTTCATCATTGTCGGCTTTAGGTGAATAACTGACCAACCGGAACGGTAAAATAGTGTTTGTCTGAGCATTGAGACGTTTAGACATCGCGCATTGTCATCGCCGGCAACGCGCAAAACGGTCCTAACGGAGCCAATCGGGTGCTCCGTTATATACGCAAGTCTAAGAGGGGCTTGTTTAGGAGGCACAGTATGGGACGTTTTACCAATCCTCGCGATCTGTACTTTGGTGAGGGCGCTCGCCACGAGGTGAAGAACCTCAAGGGCAAGAAGGCCATCATCGTTTCTGGCGGCAGCTCTATGCGCCGCGGCGGGTTCCTGCAGGACGTTGAGGCCGACCTCAAAGAGGGCGGCTTCGAGGTCAAGCTGTTCGAGGGCGTCGAGTCCGATCCGTCCATCGAGACGGTCATGAAGGGCGCCGAGGCCATGCGCGAGTTCGAGCCCGACTGGATTATCGCCATCGGCGGCGGCTCGCCCATCGATGCCGCTAAGGCCATGTGGGTCTTCTACGAGTATCCCGAGGAGTCCTTCGATAACATCATCCAGCCGTTCAGCTTCCCTGAGCTGCGTCAGAAGGCTCACTTCTGCGCCATCTCCTCTACCTCCGGTACCGCTACCGAGGTCACTGCCTTCTCCGTCATTACCGACTACGCCAAGGGCATCAAGTACCCGCTGGCCGACTTCAACATCACCCCTGATGTCGCCATCGTCGACCCCGAGCTCACCTACACCATGCCCGCCAAGCTGTGCGCTCATACCGGCATGGACGCTCTGACCCACTGCATGGAGGCCTACGTTTCCACCTGCGCTTCTATGTTCACCGACGCCAACGCTCTGCACGGCATCCGCGAGATCGTCGAGTGGCTGCCCAAGTCCTATGCTGGCGACCATGAGGCCCGTCAGCACATGCACGAGGCTCAGTGCATCGCCGGTATCGCCTTCTCCTCGGGCCTGCTCGGCATCGTCCACTCCATGGCTCACAAGACCGGTGCTGCCTTCGAGAACGGCCACATCATCCACGGTGCCGCTAACGCCATGTACCTGGGCAAGGTCATCCAGTGGAACTCCAAGGACCCGCGTGCTGCCGAGCGTTACGCTTACGTAGCCAAGGAGATCCTGCACCTTCCCGGCGAGACCAACGAGGAGCTCATCGCTGCGCTCGTCCAGAAGATTCGCGACCTCAACGACCAGCTCAACATTCCGCAGTCCATCAAGGATTACGCGAATGGTGGCGTGAAGGTCGACGCCGAGAACCCGCAGATGGTTTCCGAGGAGGAGTTCCTCGCGAAGCTCCCCGAGATCGCCGCGAACGCCGAGCAGGACGCCTGCACGCCGGAGAACCCGCGTGAGACCAAGGCTGCCGACTTCGAGAAGATCCTCAAGGCCTGCTACTACGACACCGACATCGATTTCTAATCGACTCTTGTTATCGTAACGAGGGGCTCCGCACGTATCTGTACGGAGCCCCTTTCTTTTTTATTTTAGAGAATGGGATAGTTATGGCTTCAATTTTCAATAGCCCCAGCAAGTACATCCAGGGCCCGGACGAGCTGGCCAAGCTCGGTTCCTATGTCGAGCCGCTCGGCGCTAAGGCCCTCGTCATCGTGACGCCTTCGGGCAAGAAGCGCGTCGGTGCCAAGATTGAGGGCGGTTTTGCTGAGGCTAAGGCCGAGCTGCTGTTTGAGGACTTTAACGGCGAGTGCTCCAAGGGCGAGGTCGATCGCCTGGTTGCGCTCGCTCGCGACAACGGTTGCGACATCATCGTCGGCGTCGGTGGCGGCAAGATCCTCGACACCGCGAAGGCCGTCGCCTATTACCTGGAGTCCCCGGTTATCATTTGTCCCACCATTGCTTCGACCGATGCCCCGTGTTCGGCGCTTTCGGTGCTCTATACCGATGACGGTCAGTTCGACAAGTACCTCTTCCTTAAGGCAAACCCCAATATCGTCCTTATGGATACGACGGTTATCGCGGCGAGCCCGGTGCGCCTGACGGTTTCCGGTATGGGCGATGCGCTCGCAACCTATTTCGAGGCTCAGGCGACGCACGATGCCGACGGCGGCACCTGCGCTGGCGGCAAGGGCGGCATGGCCGGCCTGGCGCTCGCCAAGCTCTGCTACGAGACGCTTATGGCCGATGGCGTCAAGGCCAAGGTCGCGCTGGAGAAGGGTGCGCTGACGCCTGCCGTCGAGCACATCATCGAGGCCAACACGCTGCTTTCGGGCATTGGCTTTGAGAGCTCGGGCCTTGCTGCTGCTCATGCCATCCACAATGGTCTGACGATGCTGCCCGAGTGCCACGGCATGTATCACGGCGAGAAGGTCGCCTTTGGCACCATCGTCCAGCTGGTACTCGAGAATGCCCCGACCGAGAAGCTCGAGGAAGTCTTGGGCTTCTGCATTGAGCTGGGCCTGCCGGTCACGATGAAGGAACTTGGCGTTGCCGAGCTTACGCGCGAGCAGGCCATGATTGTTGCCGAGGCTGCCTGCGCGCCCGATGACACCATGTGCAACATGCCGTTTGAGGTGACTCCCGAGATGGTCGCAAACGCCATCCTGGGTGCCGACGCGCTGGGCCACTACTATCTCATGGATGAGTAAATCAAGCTAAGGAAGGGGCAAAGCCAGCAGATGGCTTTGCCCCTTTTTGCTATGGTGCAAAGTGGCCTGTCTCCAATGCACAAGTTGGTGCAGGGGGCAGGTTACTTTGTACCAATCGTTGTTTGATGAAGGGCGGATTCTCGTATGGCGCTTCCCATGGTTTATGGCGGTCCCGGCCGGTATGTTCAGGGGCCGGGCGAACTTTCGCGTCAGGGCAGGTATTTGTCATGGTTGGGCTGCGCTGCTTATGTCTTGTTTGACCAGGGCACCGAGGATCGGCTGTGCAAGCAGATCGTCGATGGATTTCTGGACGAAGATCTAAGTGAGCCGTTCTTTAAGATTTATGACGGTCCGTGTACGGAAGACGCCGTTGTCGAAATGGCTAAGGAAGCCCGGGCCGAGTATTGCGACATGGTGGTGGGTATTGGCGGCGGCAAGATACTCGATATTGCCAAGGCCGTTGCGTTTTATGCCGAGATGCCGTTGTGCGTATGCCCCACGGCGGCTTCGATGGACGGTCCGTGCAGCGCGATTTCGGTGCTGTATCACGAGGATGGGTCGTCCGACCACTACCTGATGCTCGAGAAGAATCCAGACCTGGTCGTGGTCGATACAAACGTGGTCGCGGCAGCCCCACTGCGTATGACGGTCGCTGGCATGGGCGACGCACTGGCAACGTACTTCGAGGCGCGTTCGTGCGCCGCGGCGCACGGTACCAACGAGCACGGTGGCGAGCCGGGGCACTTGGCTCTGGTCGCGGCTCGCGCCTGCTACGACACGCTCATGGAGTGCGGCGTCGCTGCCAAGCGCGATCTCAAAAAAGGGCGTACATCGCCGGCGGTTGAGCGCCTGATCGAGTGCAATATTCTGCTTTCGGGTGTTGGCTTTGAGAGCGGTGGTTTGGCGCTGGCGCATGCCATCGCCAACGGTCTGACGATTCTGCCCGAGTGCAAGGCAATGCATGGCGAGGCCGTGGCATTTGGTCTGGTGGTGCAGCTACGCCTGGAGCGTGCGCCCGAGCTTAATCAGGTGCTCGAGTTTTGCCAGCGCGTCGGTTTGCCGACCACGCTCGAGGAGCTGGGCCTTAGCGAGATTTCCGATGCCGATCTGCAGGGTGTTGCAAATGCGGTCTTTAGAAACGAGCGTAACATGGCCAACGAGCAGACAAAGGTGACCAGGCAAAAGCTCGTCGAGCTCATGTGTGAGGCATAGCTTGGCGCTTGATCGGCCTTGTGCAATCGAGGCGGCGATAGACCATGGGCTATTTGCCGCAAAGATGCGCCGCGTGTAATTTGCCCGAGGCGTGGGCCGATAGCGTATCATTATCTCTTGCTTGTTTGCACTGCTCAGGGAGGGGCCGCGCATGGCGCAGGAACACGATCTGTTTGATGACATTATCGAGATCAGCAAGGGTTTCGACTTTCTTAAAAACCCGCTTGGCGGTGTGACCGACGCGCTCGATCCGTCGGCGCCGCAGTGGAATCCTGCCGACTACAAGGAGCGTCCGCGCGGCAACACCATTCCGTGCCTGACCTGCAAAAACGAAAAGAGCGGCTGCACCGCGTGCATGGACGTGTGCCCGGTCAACGCTATCGAGGTCGAGGAAGACGCCATCGAGATCCTCGACTCCTGTCGCAAGTGCGGCCTGTGCGCCGCTGCCTGTCCGACCGAGGCGATCATCTCGCCGCGTCTGGCGCCCAAAAACCTGTATGACGATATTGTCTCGGCGGCTACGAGCCACGAGACCGCCTACGTCACCTGCACGCGCGCCCTTAAGCGCATGCCGCGCGAAAACGAGGTCGTCGTTGCCTGCGTGGGCGATATTACGGCCGAGACCTGGTTCTCGGTACTGGCCGACTACCCCAACGTGAGCGTATACCTGCCGTTGGGCGTGTGCGATAAATGCCGCAACACCGGCGGTGAGGACATTCTGGGCGAGGCGATTGCGAAGGCCGAGGAGTGGTCCGGCACGGGTATGGGCCTGGAGGTCGACCCCAAGAGCCTCAAATGCCATAAGCGTCGCGAGTACGAGCGCAAGGAGTACATGGAAAAGATTGCCCGCACCACGGGCCTGACGGTGACCAAGCTCAATCCGGCGACGGCGGCGCTGGCCTCGGTGACGCAAAAGCTCAAGGCTCATCGCCATCAGATTACCCAGCTGGAGCGCACGCTCAACACCATGTGCGGCACCACGACGACCAAGCGTCGCCGTACGCTTACGCACGGGCGCCAACTGGTGCTCTCGACGTTGCAAAACCACCCCGAGCTTGCCCAGAACATGCAGGTGAGCACGCCGGAATGCGATTTTGACAAGTGCACGTCGTGCGGCGAGTGCGTCAACGTGTGCCCCACGTTTGCCTGCGATTTGGTGGGAAGCGGTCGCTTTGCGTTGGAGTCGACGTATTGCTTGGGCTGCGGTGCCTGCGTCAAGGTGTGCCCCGAGCATGCGCTCAAGTTGGTTGAGCATGACGCGTCCAATCTGGTCGTCGTCGATCCCGAAGCCGAGGAAAAGGCCGCCCAGAAGGCGAAGGCTCACGAAGAAGCTGAGAAGGTCAAGGCCGAGGCAAAGGCCAAGCTGGACAAGATGCTCGACCAGGTGGAAAAGCTCGCGGACTAGCCAGCGACCCCAATCTTTGCTTCATTTGCGCCGTCGTGGTGTCCGGATTCGCCCGGATGCTGCGGCGGCGCTATACTTATGCAGTTTGAAGTACCTGTACCAAAAGGAGCTGTCGTGTCCCTTTCCATCGGTATCGTGGGCCTGCCCAACGTGGGCAAGTCGACGCTGTTCACCGCGCTTACCAAAAAGACCGGCCTTGCCGCCAACTACCCGTTTGCCACGATCGACCCCAACGTGGGCATCGTCGATGTGCCCGATAGCCGCCTGCAAAAGCTCGCCGACATCGTTAACCCCGGCCGCATTGTGCCGGCTACGGTCGAGTTTGTCGACATCGCTGGCCTGGTGAAGGGCGCCAACGAGGGCGAGGGCCTGGGCAACCAGTTCTTGGCAAACATCCGCGAGACCGACGCCATCTGCGAGGTCGTGCGCTATTTTAAGGACCCCAACGTCATGCGTGAGGTGGGCCGCACGGGCGAGTTCGTCGATCCCGCCGGCGATGCCGACACCATCATGACCGAGCTCATCTTGGCCGACATGGGCACGCTCGAGAAGCAGCTGCCCAAGCTCGAGAAGGAGGCCAAGCGCGACAAGGAGCTCATGCCCAAGTTTGAGGTCGCCAAGCGTCTACTCGCCTGGCTCAACGAGGGTAAGCGTGCCGCAGCCATGGAGATGACCGACGAGGAGCGTGCCGCCGCCAAGGGCCTGTTCCTGCTCACCATGAAGCCCATCCTGTACGTGGCCAACGTGGACGAGGATATGCTCAACGACGATCTGGCGCCCATCGATGGTGTCAAGCCGCTGCCCATCTGCGCCAAGATCGAAGCCGAGCTTTCCGAGCTCGACCCCGAGGACGCCGCCGACTACCTGGAGAGCCTGGGCCTGGAGCAGCCCGGTCTGGACGTGCTCGCGCAGGCAGCTTACAAGCTGCTCGGCCTGCAGTCGTTCTTTACGGCTGGCGAGATGGAGGTCAAGGCCTGGACGGTTCGTCAGGGCGCGACCGCTCCGCAGGCTGCCGGTGTCATCCATACCGACTTTGAGCGCGGCTTTATTAAGGCCGAGGTCATTGGCTACGACGACTACATTGAGCTCGGCGGCGAGCAGGGCGCCAAGGCCGCCGGCAAGCTGCGTATTGAGGGCAAGGACTATGTCATGGCCGATGGCGACGTCGTGCACTTCCGCTTTAACGTGTAAGGACGACGCATATGTTTAAATATGGCAAAAAAGCTGGCTACATGGGTATTGCGCTGCTCGTGCTTGCGGTGCTTCCGCTGGTGGTAGCGGCGTTTGTAGTCCCCAACATTGGCCCCGAGGTGGCAACGAAGTTTAACGCCGCCGGCGAGGTGACGCGCTGGGGCAAGAGCTATGAGCTGTTGGCGCTTCCGGTGCTCAACCTGCTGCTGAGCGTGGCAACGTACTTTACGGCGGGACGTCAGGCAAAGAACAACGAGGACTCCGCTGTGATGGCACGCCTTGCGTGCGAGCGCTACCTGCGCAACGGTTGCATCACGGGTGTGTTCCTCAATGTGATCAACGTCTACTTTATGTATTCGGCGATTACTGGAACGGGCTTTGGCTTTGGTTTCTAGCTTGTCCTTTTAGGCAACGAGCCTGCACGCATATTCAATGGCTGCTGCGAGGCCGCCGCTTGATCGTGGTTTAAAGACCATGTCGGCGGCGGCCTCGTTTTCGTATCCGGCACCGCGAAGGGCGAGCGCGATACCGGCTTCCAAGAGAAGAGGCAGACCGCGCTGGCTGGTTGCGATTACGGTAGCCTGATTGAGCGAGCAGCTGTGCGCTTGGCATTGGATGGCAAGTTCACCTTGCGCCGGGCAAGGGACCAGAACAGCGGCGACGCGACTTGATAGCAATGCAAATGCCGTGCGCTCATCGGGCGAAAGGGCTTCTGCTTCAACGACGACGAGCTTGGGCGGCGCGCTGTTTGTGCGAGGCGTGGCTCGGTACATGCGGACCGAAGAACCCGACATAGAAAACTCCTGTGTATTCGGCAAAACGTAAACTATAGTTTACGTTTATGTTCGGCTCCATTTCAAACTCGGCTGCATGGACGAACGTGCGAAACAGATTCTTGGCAGGCGGGTCGAAGAGACACGCAGAGACCTTGGTATCTCCAAGGTTGATTTTTGTGTGGCGACAGGAATCAGCCGACCCTACCTCGACCGAATCGAAGATGGGACGGCAAATTTCACGCTCAAGGTTCTATTTAAGATCGCGCCCGCACTCGGCATGACGGTGTCAGAGCTTCTCGAGGGTATCGAATAGAAGATGCCTATTGACCGGTGGTTACACCATCGGGATACGGTCGTGGTTGACTTGGCTGTAGAACAGGCGCTGAATCTCGGCCGCATCACGTGACTGGCCGAGTGCCCACATGGTTTTGGCCACGAGCGTCTCGGTGGTCATATCGTCGCCGCGCAAAATGCCCCGATGGTCGGCATAGGCACGGCCGACCTCATAAACACCCAGGTCAAGGCCCTCCTCGGGGACCTGTGTGGTCATAACGACGGTGCGACCCGAATCGACCCAGCGGAAAATCGCCTCCTGGAACGACTCGCCCGACTCACCAAACTCGGGGATACCGCCAATGCCAAAGGTCTCAAGGATTACAGCATCGTAGCTATCGGCAAGGGCGTCGAGGATGCCCGGGTTTACGCCGGGTGTAAGCTTGAGTACAAATACGCGCGGGTCGATGCTGTCGTAGAAACGCACCGGGTTTTCGCCCTGATGCGTGCCGTGAAGCCCATTGCGCACGATGCGGTCATTGCGGATGTAGGCAATGGGCGGATAGTTGACGCTAATGAACGCGTTAAAGCTCATGGTGCGCTGCTTGCGGGCGCGCGTACCGGCAATGGCGACGCCGCCAAACACGATCGAGACGTCGTGCGAATGCTCATCGAGCGCATAGAGCAGGCTCTGGTACAGGTTGAGCTTGGCGTCGGTAAAGGGATTGCCCATGGGCTTTTGCGAGCCGGTGAGCACGATGGGCTTGGGGCTGTCCTGGATCAGATACGAAAGTGCTGCTGCGGTGTAGCTCATGGTGTCGGTGCCGTGCAGAATCACGAAGCCGTCGTGGTCAGCATAACCCTCGACAATGACGTCGCGGATGCGCATCCAGTCGCTCGGGCGCATATTGGTGCTGTCGATGTTCATGGGCTGCACGACGTCGAGCTCGCAGAGCCCCGAGATCTCGGGGACGCTCTGGGCGAGCTCCTCACCGGTCAGGGCGGGGGAGAGGCCGTTGCCGTCCTCGGTCGATGCGATGGTGCCGCCCGTGGCGATGAGAAGGATGCGCTTCATGCTGGTATTCCTATCGTATTTGCCGCCGCAGAGGCGGAGTCGTTCGGCAGTATTGTGGCACAGGGCGTCCAATGTTCAAACGTATTACATCATCTGCAACGTTTGGTAACACTTCAATTGCCGTCAAATAGGGGCCCAGGTCGTGCGTTTGCCGTGCGCTGATGGCTGTGAGGGACGAGAAACCCCCATATAACGTGTACACTATGAAAGTTATTTTTGTTCATTCACGCGGGTGGGCACCGGCTCCCCGCCAACAAGAGGGGGAAACCATGGATCAAAAGGCTTCCGCAAAGGTCCTCGTACTCGACTTTGGTGCGCAGTACGGTCAGCTCATTGCCCGTCGTGTCCGCGACCTCAACGTGTATTCCGAGATTGTGCCCTGCGACATCTCGGCCGACGAGATTCGCGAGATGAACGCCTCTGCGCTCATCCTTTCCGGCGGCCCGGCTTCCGTGTACGCCGAGGACGCTCCGTCCATCGATCCTGCCATCTTTGACCTGGGCCTTCCCGTCCTGGGCTTTTGCTACGGCCATCAGATCACGGCCGTGACGCTCGGCGGCAAGGTCGGCCACTCCGAGGTGGGCGAGTACGGCCGCGCCACCATTACGCGCACGGCTGGCGCCAAGCTCTTTAACTCCACGCCCATGGAGCAAACCGTGTGGATGAGCCATCGCGACGCCGTTTCCGAGGTGCCCGAGGGCTTTACCGTTACCGCCAGCACCGACGTGTGCCCGGTTGCCGCCATGGAGTGCGTCGAGCGCAAGATCTTCACCACGCAGTTCCACCCCGAGGTCAAGCATTCCGAGTACGGTCAGCAGCTGCTGAGCAACTTCCTGTTTGAGATCTGCGGCCTGGAGCCCAATTGGAGCATGGACAACCTGGTCGAGACCATGACGGCCGAGTTCCGCGAGAAGGTCGGCGACGACCGCGTGATTCTGGCTCTGTCCGGTGGCGTCGACTCTTCCGTCGTGGCTGCGCTGGGCGCCCGCGCCGTGGGCAAGCAGATGACCTGCGTGTTCATCAACCACGGTCTGCTGCGCAAGGGCGAGCCCGAGCAGGTTGAGGAAGTCTTCACCAAGCAGTTCGACGTCGACTTTATCCACGTTCACGCCGAGGACCGCTATGCCGAGCTTCTGGCCGGCGTGACCGAGCCCGAGGAGAAGCGCCGCATCATCGGTACGCAGTTCTGGAAAGAGTTCTTCGCCGTGGCGCAGCAGCTCGAGTCCGATGGCAAGCCGGTCAAGTACCTGGCTCAGGGCACCATCTACCCCGACATCATCGAGTCTGGCGCTCGCAAGACGGGCGGCAAGACGGCCACCATCAAGAGCCATCACAACCTGATCCCGTTCCCCGAGGGCGTGCACTTCGACCTCATTGAGCCGCTCGACCACTTCTTTAAGGACGAGGTCCGTGCACTTGGTCTGGGGCTTGGCCTGCCGGGTCACATCGTGTTCCGTCAGCCTTTCCCGGGTCCGGGTCTGGCCATCCGCATCATCGGCGCGGTCGACAAGGAGAAGCTCGAGATCCTCAAGAACGCCGACGCTATCGTGCGCGAGGAGCTCGACGCCTACAACCAGCGCCTGTTTGAGCAGACCGGCGAGCGCAACTCCGAGCACAGCTGCTGGCAGTATTTCGCGGTTCTGCCTGACATCAAGTCCGTCGGCGTTATGGGTGACGAGCGCACCTATCAGCGCCCGATCATCCTGCGCGCCGTCGAGTCCAGCGATGCCATGACCGCCGACTGGGCTAAGCTGCCCTATGACGTCCTGGCCCGCATTTCTGGCCGCATCGTTGCCGAGGTTCCCGGCGCCAACCGCGTGTGCTACGACATCACGTCCAAGCCGCCCGCGACGATTGAGTGGGAGTAAGCCGCCCCTCAAAACGGTTCGCTACGCTCCTGAGCAAAAAGTAACAAAATAGCAGGTCAACGAAGGGTTTTGTCCAAGTCGGGCAGAACCCTTCGTCACACTGGGAAACGCTCCGTTCGGGTTTATTCGTACCGGAATTCGTACCGCCCTGAGGGCCCTGGAGCCCCAGGGGAGGAGAAAAGGGGCGCAAGCATGACCGACTGGAAGGCACTCGAGGACGCCGAGGGCCACGCCTACTTCATGGCGGATCTCATGGACATCTCGCCCGAGAGCTTCACCCTCGAGGAGAAAAAGCAGATCCTGCGCGACATGATCGAGAGCTCCACCGCCATCGAGAACGCGATGCGCGACGAGTTCGCGGAGCTCGACGAGGTCACCCAGACCCGCCTGATAGACGACCTCGCGGCGGACGGCCCGAGGAGCCGGGAATGGTGGTACGAGGTGCTCGTGGACGGCCCCAGGCATCGCGATTTCCCGACGCTTACCGACGGTCCGCGCCGGAGGCGGTAGCGACGGAGGCCCCCCGTCCCGACAAAGGGGCGAGGGCCTCTCCTTGTGTAGACCTTCGTGAAGCGACGGAACGCTACGGATCAAGCCTGCCCGCGAGCCAGAGCAGCGGCACGAGGGGCAGCGCGCCCAGGCGCAGCAGCACCGCCAGCGCCGTGGTCACGCCCCAGCGGGCGTCCTCCCGCGTCACGACAGGATCTCGTTCACGCGCGCCTGGACCTCCGCGTAGCGGTCGCCCAGCGCGGCCTTGCGCGCCGTGCCGTTTCCGAACTCGCCGGCGATCACGCGGCGCGCGAGGTCGTCCACGTCGTCGGCCGCCGGCGCCCGGGCCGCGGCCCCCCCCGAGCTACGACGTG
>OBYR01000569.1_pt1 | contig 25886 bp, 17 predicted proteins | sample 1495491 | NCBI WGS metagenome assembly OBYR01 (sample SAMEA2580206, study PRJEB22360) | human gut metagenome | biome: human gut; feature: human-associated habitat; material: faeces | place: Denmark | collected 2008/2010 | reverse complement strand
CGTTACTGCAAAGTAACGGCAAGGTGTGTTTTGAGTTACTCAAAACATTTCGAGTTACTCGAAATCCTTGCCTCATACAGAGGAAAATCAGCCTTCAAAGTCGGCTGATTAAGATCAGTTTACGAATTGAACATTTATTGCAAATATTATTATATTTGTAGATATATAACTTAATAAATATTTATGAAAATATTAGTAGATACCAATATACTAATTCATCTGGAAGATAATAAAATCATAGATGAAACATTTTCAAAATTTTATAATTTGGCAATCTCTAATAATTGCCATATTCTATATCATCCTCATGCTGTACCAAAAGATATTCTAAGAGATAAAAATGATGAGCGCAGAAATATCATCTTATCTAAATTGGAAAAATATCAAAAATTGAACAATCCAGCTATTCCTGATTCACCTTTTCAAGCTCAATTAAAAAATAACTGTATAAACGACCAATGTGATAATGAGCAACTTTTTCAAATATATCGTGATTTTGTCGATTTATTTATAACTCAAGATATTGGAATTCATAATAAAGCAAAAAGATTAGGATTAAGTGATAAAGTATTGAATGTGTGTGAGGCTTTAGAATTTCTAAAAAATCTTTTTACAATAGTCATTCCTACTCATCCTATATTAAAGGAACATAGTATAAGAGAATTAGAACCTGAATTTAAACAACCATTTTTCGATAGTTTAAGAGAAGATTACAATCCAGAATTATTTGATAAATGGTTACTAAAATGTGTTGTTGATGATCGTAAATGCTATTCGGTACGTGTAGAAAACAATCTTATTGCATTATTAATTTATAAAATAGAAAATGTAAATGAGCACCAGATACCTAACCATTATGAAGACATATTGAAAATATGTACTTTAAAAGTAACCAATAGTGCGTTTGGTTTAAAATTAGGCGAACTGTTTATTAATAAGATGTTTGAGTATTGCATAAATCAGCGAATAAACTATGTATATTTGACTGTTTATGAGAAGCAAGAGCATTTGAAAAGACTTTTAAAAAAATTCGGTTTTCAGGAAGAAAAATTCATCAACAGACAAGGATTAGAAGAGTTGAGATTATTGAAATGTCTGGATAAATCTAAACTTATTCTAAAAGAAAATACGATGCTAATTCATCCATATTATTTTGATGGCAAGGAAATTAATAAATACGTAGTCCCTATACGTCCAGAATTTTATGGAACATTATTTAAAGACGGGAAATTAAGATATCCTACATTATTTGATGATGATCCAGACAGTTTAAATGAAATTCAGGGAAATACTATAATAAAAGCATATATCTCCAACACTCGAATAACTTCATTAGGAGTGGGTGATTTATTACTATTTTATTCGTCAAGAACTGACAAGGTTATAGAGCCTATTGGAATATTAGAATCGGCTAAACGTGTTGATGATTTTGAAGAATTATGGAGAATAGTACAGAAAAAAACAGTATTTTCACCCGACAAACTTCATGAGTGGTTACTTGAAAAAAAATCTTTGCATGTAATCACTTTTCGATTAATTACGTATTTAAAAAAGAAAATTCAATATAGAAATATTCAACAATTGGATAGTTTTAAAAATAAGCTTCAATCTATCACTAAATTAAAAGAAAGTGATTATCAAAAATTAAAAAAGGATGGATACTTCGACGAGCGTTATATTATCAATTAAGCCAGAATACGCAAAAGCTATTATGTCTGGAAAGAAAAAGGTAGAATTTAGAAAAAAAATATTTAAAAGACCTGTAAATAAAGTTTTTGTGTATTCGTCTTCCCCAATAAAAAAAATAATAGGTTTTTTTACGATTGAAAGTATTGTGGAAGATACTCCTCTCCATTTATGGACAAAATTTAATGAGGTTGGAGGAATAAAATACAATGATTTTTTTGATTATTTTAATGAGGTTGAAAAAGGATTTTCTATACTGATAAAAGAGTATAAAAAATTTGAAAAAGGAATAGATCCTGCTGATTTTTTTGAGAATTTTTGTGCACCGCAATCATACATTTACCTTGAAGAAAATTCTGAGTTATTAAATACCAAATAAAATTTAACCAACAAAAAGCAAAGTTTCTCGAATCTTTTCTATATTTGTCAAAGAAACAAAGCAGAAACCAGAAGTCAAATGACTTCCAAATGATGCCAACAGAACGTTACTAATTCGTTACGGTACGAGAGTGACTGTTTAGAAAAGTTTTGATAATCAAAAGTATAGCCCTCGGTAGTTAAAATACCCACGGGATCACGACCGTAACACACAAAACCCGTGTAAACTAAACATTTACACGGGTTTTTGTTTTTCAAGGGGATTTATCAGGGAAATGATTGCGCTACATTGATATTCGTTTTGCCCCACGATCCCCGCCCAACCTGTCCTTTAGTGCAAAAGCAAGTGTTATCCCTCCCCCCGAAAAAGGCATCTCCTAAACCATATAGCGGAAAAAACAGCCGGGAAAGAAAAACTTTCCCTATATAATCCTAAAACCGGAATAACCTTGAGATCCGACAAAACACACCACAAAGAACAAATTTACACTTTGTGCAACCGATTTCCTGAATTTCTTTCCTTATCAAACAACAATTTACGGCAAAATGATTTGGCAAAGTGGCAGATTTTGACGAATATTGTATCAGATTGTAGATATAGCAATTGTGTTTTAGGCGTTTAATCTCTATTAAAAGAATTATAATCAGGGAGATATGCAATTTTTGCGCAGAAGTGTGCAATAATTCGCTTATCGGCCAACGAATGGCATTCGGGTATCCTGCTTAACAGTTCTATTGCACGAAAATGAACTTCAGTAAAATAAACAATAATTAAAGGAAAATCTATGCGCAAAATCACATTGGGTTTAATCGTGTGTTGCCTGGCCTTACAGAGCTTTGCCAATCAACCACCTTTAAAAGGCTTCAATTATGCCTCAGCAGAAACTCCGGTTGGAAACGAATGGGAATCCCCGGAAAGTTTAGCACTGAACAAAGAACAGCCACATGCTTATTTTTTCTCTTTCCAGGACACCGAACATGCCCGGAAAGTTTTACCGGAAAATAGTAAATACTGGCAATCTTTGAACGGCGACTGGAAATTTAACTGGGCTCCGGATCCGGATGCACGCCCTAAAGATTTCTATAAAACAGAATTCGATGTATCGGGCTGGGACAACATTCCGGTTCCGTCGAGCTGGAACATATACGGCATTCAAAAAGACGGCAGTCTAAAATATGGTGTGCCAATCTACGTAAACCAGCCGGTGATCTTCCAACACCAGGTGAAAGTAGACGACTGGCGCGGAGGGGTAATGCGTACACCTCCCACCCACTGGACAACCTATAAATACCGTAACGAAGTCGGCTCATTCCGCCGAGATTTCGAAATTCCGCAAGATTGGGACGGACGCGAAGTGTTCATCAACTTCGACGGGGTGGATTCGTTCTTCTATCTTTGGATCAACGGCCAATACGTAGGTTTTTCCAAAAACTCCCGCAACACCGCTAGTTTCAACATTACAAAATACCTCAAAAAAGGAAAAAATACGGTAGCGGCAGAGGTATATCGTAGCTCTGACGGCTCGTTTCTGGAAGCGCAGGATATGTTCCGCCTGCCAGGAATCTTCCGCACAGTAGCTTTACACGCAAAACCGAAAGTGCAGATACGCGACCTGCGAGTAATTCCGGATTTAGATGCAACTTACACAAACGGATCACTGGCGATCAGCGCAGACATCCGCAATTTAGGGAAAAAGGCCATTAAAGGTTATAAAATAGATTATACCCTTTATGCCAACAAGCTATATTCAGACGAAAATACCCCGGTGGCAAACGCTACGGTTTCGGCAACGGTCGATCCGGTGAAACCGAACGAAATTCTGGAAGCCCAGAAAGTGGACTTGAAGGTGCAAGCCCCCAACAAATGGTCGGCAGAAGCTCCTTACCGCTACACCCTGGTAGCAGAACTGAAAGACGCCAAAGGTAAAACGGTGGAAACCGTTTCAACCATCGTTGGATTCCGCAAAGTGGAAATCAAAGACACTCCGGCTTCGGCAGATGAATTTGGATTGGCAGGACGCTACTACTACATCAATGGTAAAACAGTAAAATTAAAAGGAGTAAACCGCCACGAATCCAATCCGGCAGTAGGCCATGCCATCACCCGCAACATGATGGAAAATGAAATCATGTTAATGAAACGCGGAAACATCAACCACGTGCGTAACTCTCACTACACCGACGATCCTTACTGGTATTTCCTGTGCGATAAATATGGTATCTACCTGGAGGACGAAGCCAATATCGAATCCCATGAATACTACTACGGGGATGCTTCGCTTTCTCATCCGGTAGAATGGAAAAACGCTCACGTTGCCCGTGTCATGGAAATGGTTCATAGCAACATCAACAATCCCTCTATCGTGATCTGGTCATTAGGAAACGAAGCAGGTCCGGGAAAGAACTTCGTTGCTGCCTACGATGCTTTGAAACAAGTGGATAAATCCCGCCCCGTTCAGTATGAACGTAATAACTCTATCGTGGACATGGGCTCTAACCAATACCCGTCTATCGGCTGGGTACGCGGGGCAGTTAAAGGAAACTATAACATTAAATATCCTTTCCACATCTCTGAATATGCCCACTCAATGGGTAACGCCTGCGGAAACCTGATCGATTACTGGGAAGCTATCGAATCAACCAACTTCTTCTGCGGTGGAGCGATCTGGGACTGGGTAGACCAATCCATGTATAACTACGACAAAGAAACCGGGAAACGTTACCTGGCCTATGGCGGTGATTTCGGCGACACCCCGAACGACGGACAGTTCGTTATGAACGGAATTGTATTCGGCGATCTGGAACTGAAACCCCAATATTACGAAGTGAAAAAAGTATACCAGAACATCGGGGTTCAGCCGATCGACGTTCAAAAAGGAACTTTTGAAATATTCAACAAACAATATTTCAGCAACCTTTCTGACTACGACGTGAAATGGTCGCTCTATGAAAACGGTAAAGAGACACAATCGGGCATGCTGACGGTTAAAGAAATCGCACCTCGCGGCAAAGCCGGTATCACAGTGCCTTATGCTTACGACAAACTGAAAAACGACTCGGAATATTTTGTAAAAATCCAGTTCCTGCTGAATAAAAAGACCCCTTGGGCAGACAAAGGCTTTGTTACGGCAGAAGAACAGATTTTAGTGAAAGAAGCCGTTCAGCGTCCGGCTATCAAAGAAATTGCAGCACAATCGGGCAAGAAATTGCAATATATCGATTCGCCTTCCAATATCAAAACCGTGAAAGGTGACAACTTCGAAGCGAAATTCGATGCGAACACCGGAAGCATTTACAGTTTGGTTTACGATGGAAAAACGATCATTGCCGACGGTAACGGCCCGAAACTCGACGCCCTGCGTGCTTTCACCAACAACGACAACTGGTTCTATGCTCCCTGGTTCGACCGCGGATTGCACAATTTGGCCCATAAAGCCACCAATAGCACCATTTTCACGAAGAACGACGGAACAGTGGTATTAGCGTTCACCGTGGAATCACAGGCTCCGAATGCAGCTAAAATCCTGGGAGGGACAAGTTCGGGTAAAAACAAAATCGAAGAACTGACCGACAGGAAATTTGACGAAAGTGATTTCAAATTCACCACCAATCAGATTTGGACAGTTTATCAGGACGGTTCCATTGAATTGCAATCCAGCATCACATCGAACCAGCCGAATTTGGTATTGCCGCGTTTAGGATATGTGATGAAAGTTCCGCAACAATATGCAAACTTCACCTATTATGGCAGAGGCCCGATCGACAACTATGCCGACCGGAAAACCGGACAGTTCATCGAGCAGCACAAAAACACGGTAGCAGGCGAATTCGTTAATTTCCCCAAACCTCAGGATATGGGTAACCACGAAGACGTACGCTGGTGTGCTTTAACCAACAATGCGGGTGAAGGTGCCGTATTTATCGCTACCGACCGCCTGTCGGCTTCGGCTTTGCAATACTCAGCCCTCGACCTGACGCTCGCTTCTCATCCTTATCAGTTACCGAAAGCTGGAGATACATACCTGCATCTCGACGCTGCCGTTACCGGACTGGGAGGAAACAGTTGCGGACAGGGCGGCCCGTTGGTACCTGACCGGGTATTAGCCGGACAGCACAACATGGGCTTCATCATCCGCCCGGCAGGGAAAGACCTGACGGTTACCGCGAATGTAGCCCCGGCAGGAGAAATGCCGCTTGCAATCACCCGGAATGCAGCGGGAGTTGCAGAAATTTCTTCTTCCAGAGCCAATGCTGTGATCTGCTACACCATAGACAAGAGCAAAGTGAAAGAATATAGCGAACCTATTCCATTGCGGAATGGCGGCACGATAACAGCCTGGTTTAAAGATTCACCTAAAATCAAGACCAGCATGTCTTTCAAAAAAATTGAAAGCATCCAGCCTCAGGTGATCTATGCCAGCAGCCAGGAAGCAGGAGAAGGAGACGCAGCTCACCTCACCGACGGCGATCCGAGCACAATTTGGCATACGATGTATTCGGTGACAGTAGCCAAACATCCGCACTGGGTTGACCTGGACGCAGGAGAAGTGAAGACCATGAAAGGATTTACTTACCTGCCACGTCAAAACGGAGGAAACGGTAATATTAAAGATTACTCGATCCAGGTTAGTATGGACGGCAAAGAATGGGGAGCTCCCATCCAGAAAGGCAGATTTGAAAACAACCTGAAAGAGAAAAAAGTGATGTTCTCGAAACCGATAAAAGCCCGTTACCTCCGCTTCACCGCATTGAGCGAACAAAACGGACAGGATTTCGCATCCGGAGCTGAATTGACCATTTTGGCAGAATAACAGCAGTATTCGGAAAAATTTTAAATCCTATACATAAAACGGAGTTGCCTGAATTCAGGCAACCCCGTTTTATTTTTCCGTCAAGCTCAAAACACAGGCAATATCCGGAAAACATTCCATTTTTCCGGATTGTTCTTCACACTTCCATCCGCTTTTTATCCATCAGCCTGCTATTTCACCCGGACACTCCTATCGCTTAAAAACATATCCCTGTAAAGTACAATTGTGACAAAAATTGCCTTATCGGAACTCTCCCATTAAACCGATCTTAGGGAACAAACACAAAAATTATTTTTCGGGGCTATTTCAATCCGATAAAAAGATATAACTTTATCCGATAGAATACACGTGATATGTCATCTGGATATTTTAAGCAAACCAAATCGAAAATTATTTTAAGCTATATACTGCTCTTTGCCCTGAGCTTTATAGCGGTGGTTTTTATTTACAAACAGGTCACCCGGCTGACTGTGGGGGAAGAAGGAATCAGTGAAGCCAACCAGAAACTATTCATTATCGGCAACACCATTGCAGAACTCTATGAAGCGGAAACTTTAAGCAATGTGTTCCTGCAAACCGGATCGAATAACTCATTCCGGAAATACATAGACAACATGGAGCAGGTGGAGAAAAACATCGACTCGCTCCGGCATCTGACCACCCAGGAAGACCAGCAGGTACGTCTGGATTCGATCAGCCTGTTACTGGGACAGAAAACCAAAAACCTGCAAGCCCTGATCCGTGCCCGGAAATCGTTGACAACGAACGAATTCTACGACAAAGCAATTGCCAGTATCGAATTAAACCGGGATTCCACAGAGCCAAAAGCGGAAGTCCGCCAGCGTACAATCACCACAAGGGACAGTTCATACATCATCAACGACAGGCGGCGGCGGGGATTCCTGGGATTATTCAATTCCAGAAACAAGCAGGATTCCACACTTCAGGTCACGATTTCCCAACAAACGATATTGGACACACTCGATAAAATCACCTCCCTGCAAAGCACGGACACGGTAGTCAATATTCTAAAATCGGTATGGGAAGAAGTGCAAACCAAACGCCAAAGTATCGTTCGCCAAATCAACCGGACAGAGTATAATATTATCCGGCAAAGCACCCACATCACCGACCAGCTCCGGCGAATTTTGGGAGAATACGAGAAAGAGGAGATCAATAATTCATTCCGGAAAATCATACAGCGTGAACAGGTGGTAAATGCCACCACGAACATCATTGCCTGGATTGCGGTAGCAGCCTCGCTGATTATCGTCTTCTTTTCATTCTTCATCCTGCGTGATATTTCACGCAGCCAGCGTTATCGGCGAAAACTGGAAGCAGCCAACCAATATGCCGGACAATTGTTGGAAAGCAGAGAGAAACTGATACTCACCGTAACCCACGATATAAAATCGCCTTTAGGCTCAATCATCGGGTATATCGAACTATTGAACAATACAGAAGTGACAAACCGCCAAAGCTATTTCCTGAAGAATATGAAAGGCTCTTCCGAACACATTTTAAATCTGGTCACAAACCTGTTAGACCTTTCCAAACTGGAAAGCAATAAAATGCCGCTCGAAGAAGTAGTATTCAACCCCGCCCACTTATTTCAGGAAGTATGCGATAGCTTTATACCTTTGGCTGAAACGAAAAAATTAAGACTCACCAGCAAGGTCGGGAAAGAGCTGGACAGAGACTGCAAGGGGGATGCCCTGCGTATCCGGCAGGTGCTGTCGAACATCCTGTCGAACGCCGTAAAATACACCAATAAAGGAACGATCTATTTCAGTGCGTCCGTGACGGAAGACGACGACAGAATCATTTTAAAAATCAAAGACAGCGGCCCCGGCATGACACAGGAAGAACAGGAAATGATCTTCAAAGAATTCACGCGCCTGTCATCGGCATCGGCCATAGAAGGCACCGGATTAGGGCTTACGATCACCCTAAAGCTGGTGGAACTGCTAAATGGGGAAATCACCCTGGAAAGCGCACCGGGAGAAGGCAGCTGTTTCACCATCAAACTGCCATTGAAACGAGTAAAACCAACGGAAATCCCAACAACGGCCCAGCTCGCTTCCACACAGGAAAGCCGACAGCTTCCGCAAAGCATCTCCCATCTTCGTATCTTGTTAGTGGACGACGATCCCCTACAACTCGAAATGACAAAAGCCCTGTTGCAAACCAGAGGAATTGTGGCAGACACTACCACTTATCCGGACAAAATATTGGAGTACCTTCAATCGCAGAAATACGACGTTGTTTTTTCGGATATTCAGATGCCCGGAACGGACGGCTTCGCTTTGGTGCAACTGATCCGTCAATCCGGATTTCCGGGAGCGGAAACAATCCCGGTTGTCGCCTTATCCGCCAATCCGGACAAGACCGAGGCGGAATACCAGCAGGCGGGTTTCACAGCCTACCTGAACAAGCCTTTTACCTCCCTACAACTATTCGGAGTATTGGAAAAAGTTCTGGGCAAAACGCTGCAAACACCCGCAGTACCCGAAAAAAATATCCCGGAAGACAGTGCGGCACAGGGATACACCCTAAAAAATATTATGCTTTTCACGGATAACGATCCGGAAGCGACCCGGAAGATCGTTGAATCGTTCATTCACGACACCCGCCAAAATACCGATTTGTTTAAAGGTTATCTCGAAACGGGCAACCATGCGGCAATCTTCCAATTGGCCCATAAAATGTTGCCCATGTTCCGCCAGTTAGAAGCCCGGCAAATTGTAGAACTATTGCAGAAATTAGAACGTTCGGAAACAAGCGGAACAGAAGTCCGGACAACCGTAGAAGAAGTCATCCGGCTATGCCTTGAATTAAACGAAAAACTGGCTACTCGATAGAATAATATTTAAGCTTATTATAGAGGGTTTTCCGGTCGATTTTCAACAGACGGGCAGCTTCACTCTTATTGTTATTACATTTGGCCAAAGCTTCTTTAATCAGGTCAAGCTCATTTTTCTGACGCTTGAGTGCAAGATCGTCTTCCTCGACCATAGTCTGAGGCTCCGCAGACAATTCAGCCGGAATATCGTTCACCGAAATAAACGGAGCCTGACACAACAGGGTGGCTCGCTTCACCACATTCCTCATTTCCCGGAGGTTACCCGGCCAATTATAATTTTTAAAAATCCGGATCACTTCTTCATCAAAACCGATCACATCCTTTCCCAGTTCCGTATTGGAATTTTCCAGAAAATGATTGGCAAAAACAGGAATATCCTCTTTCCGGTCGCGTAAACTAAGGGCTTTTAAAGAAAATTCGTTCAACCGATGATACAAATCCTCCCGGAAAGCTCCTTCTGCCACGGCCTTAGTCAGATTTTCATTGGTAGCCGAAATAATCCGCACATCAAACCCGATCTCCTTATCACTACCCACAGGTTTCACTTTCCGTTCCTCTAAAGCACGCAGTAACTGTACCTGCACATCATAGCTCAGGTTTCCGATTTCATCCAAAAATATCGTTCCCCCGGAAGCAGCCACGAAATACCCCGTCTTATCGGTCACAGCCCCTGTAAAAGCCCCCTTTACATGTCCGAAAAATTCACTGGCTGCCAAATCCTTAGGAATCGCACCACAATCAACGGCAATAAAAGGCGCATCTTTCCGGCTACTTTGCGAATGGATCAGCCGGGCGATATACTCTTTTCCGGAACCGCTTTCCCCGGTAATAAGCACAGTCATCATCGTAGGAGCTACCAAACGGATATATTCGTACAATTTATCTGCCTCCTGGCTTGTGCCTTTAATATAAGGGATTTCCTTCGTCTTCTTCGCAACACTTTTACTCTGATGCAACGGCTCGGCTTTCCGTTCCAAAGCCTCCTGTATTTTCTTTAAAATCTCATCCGGAATCACGGGTTTCGCCACATAATCGAAAGCCCCCAGTTTCATAGCGAGGACTGCCGTCTGAATATCGGCATAACCTGTCATTAAAATCACCTGTGTACCCGGACGTACCGATTTTACGGCTTTCAACAAATGAATACCGTCCTCATCAGGCAAACGGAGGTCTGTCAAAACAATATCATAATCAGCCTCTTTGACTTTTTTCAAACCTTCTGCACACGAAAAAGCCTCGTTCACCGAAAAACCTTTTTTCGTCAACCAGGTTTTCAGCATCAAGCAAAAAGTCGTATCATCATCTACCAATAATATCTTTACCATATACCCGTTATTTCATACAGCGAAATTAATAAAAATAACGGGTAATTAATAACGAATTTTCTTCTATTAATAAGATAGCCGCCTCTGTAAACATTATTTTACAAAAAACTCACCGCCTCCGACTATTCATACCTCAACGACCGGGCAGGCTTGCTAAACACCGTTTTTGCCGTCTGCCAGCTGATCGTGATTACAGAAATCACAAACAGGAGTATCACCGGAAGCCCGAAAAACCACCACTTCCATTCCATCCGGAACGGATATTCCCCCAGCCAGTCGTTCATAATAAACCAGGCAGAGGGCAAGGCTATCAGAACGGCAATCCCGATCAGCAGCAAAAATTCATGACCTAACTGATAGAACAAATTCAGGTTAGAAGCACCCAGCACTTTACGAATCCCCATTTCTTTGGTGCGCAGCGTACAGGCGAACATCACCAACACCCACAAACCGACACAGGATATAAATATAGCCAGTCCGGCAAAAAGGGCGACCATCAGCCCAAACACCTCATCCTGCCGATATTGCTGATCGAAAAAGTTGTCCAGAAAGAAATAATTAAAACTCGAATCCGCAAAATAGCGTTCCCAGGTCATATGAGCTTTTTCAACCAACACGCGCGGATTTCCTCCCTGCATAACAATGGAAATGTAACGCTGCTTAAACCAGGGAATATGCTCGTGCTGAAAAAACATAATCGGAGTATAGGCCTTATTCAGGGATTGTTGGTGATAATTTTTCACCACCCCGATCACCTGCATAGGCTCGTCCACGGTTTCCACCGAAATCAGTTGTCCCAAAGCCTCTTCATTACTCGTAAACCCCAGATTACGCACAGCCGCTTCATTAATCACCAGCTTATCGGCATCTCCACCGAAATTTTCCGAAAATATCCGTCCCGCCACAGGCTTTAAGTCATAGGCTTCCAAATAATCCTTATCACAAGCCAGCATTTCATACAGGCGATTTTGCCGGGTGACATCATTCGCCCGGCAGATCGAAAGAAACATCCCCACTTCAATACCGGGGACGGCGCTGGACACCGTCACTTTTTTCACACCGGGCAGCAAAGCCAGTTCCCGCTTCATGGCCTGCAATTTCAACGACAAGTCTTCCGTATATCCGGGAGTTTTCAGAATCAATACCTCATTTGTCCTGACACCCAAAGCCTTACTGCGCATAAAATTCAATTGAGCAAAAACCACCAACGTGCAACATATCAATACCATCGAAGCGGCATATTGAACAACCACCAGGACTTTCCGGGTGATCCCGGCTTTGCGGGAATGTACGAACTTTCCTTTCAGCATTTTCATCGGCTTTGTCCCGGACAGAATCACCGCCGGATAAAAACCGGATAAAAATACCCCCACCGCAAAAACAAAAACGATCAGCAAACTCCAGGCACTCCGGAACCAAACCCACAGGTCGAGTTCACGCCCCGTCAGCCTGTCGAAAGCGGGCAACACCACTTCCAAAATTCCCAAAGCCAACACAAACGCAATGGCATTATTCAGCAAGGCTTCAAACAGGAATTGGGCGATCAATTGTTTCCGGGTAGCCCCCGAAACCCGCCTGATTCCGACTTCCCGGGCACGTTCCATAGAACGGACAACAGTAAGGTTAATATAATTGATCCAGGCAATACAAAGAATAGCAATAGCAGCAACAATCAAAGCAATCATCGATGAACGGTTCCCTTTAACTTCCGTTTCATAAGCCTTCTGAGGGGAAAGATGAATCTCTTCCAACGGAATTAACCGGACTCCCCATATTTTGTTTTTCAGAGCCTCGTCTGTTTTATATTTTTCGGCCATAGCCGGAAATCCGGCCTCAATCTGACGCACCTGCTCAGGAGTTTCCACCACCACATAAGTATAAGCCTCATGGCGATACCAATATTCGTGCAAGAATTTCGGCAAAGAAAGATAAGAGATCAGAAAATTGTAACGGATGTGCGAATTGGAGGGCATTTCTTTCATAACACCAGAGACTTCGCAGGCCAGCTGTTCCTTATCGGCGCTAAAAATCATAATCTTACCGATAGGGTCGGCATCTTTAAAATATTTTTTAGCGATCCGTTCCGTAATCACCACTTTGTTAGGAGCATCCAGCACTTTATCGGGATCCCCCTTTATCAGCGGGAAATCGAACACCCTGAAAAAACGGTGATCCGCATAAGCGATCTTATCTTCCCGGTTAAGCTGATTGCCATATTTCACAATCTGCTCCGGCTGGTATTGGCTTCCCACCCGGGTAAAATCCTTTATCCACGGAAACTCCTGTTTCATTGCAGAGCCATAACCGAACGAACTGGTAGCCCATTCATCGGTCAGCTCGTTCCCTTCATGAAAAGTGCTTTCCACCCGGTATATATTTTCCCGCTTCGAGTGCATACCGTCGAAACTGTACTCAAAAATCACATACGTCAGGATCAGTAAAGCCGCCGCCATACCGACCGTCAGGGCGAATATATTGATAAAGCTAAATCCTTTTTTCTTTTTCAGATGGCGCCAGGCACTTATCCAATAGCTTTTGATCATTGGCTTCATAAGCAAATAAAATTATAATTTCGACTCCCGGACAGGATTCAAGGTTTCGGATACAATCTGCCCGTCGGACAAATTGAATACCCGGTGTGCATATCCCGCATCCCGCAACGAGTGGGTAACGATCACCACCGTTGTTCCTGCCTTATTCAAACCACTCAACAACTCCATCACCTCCGTCCCGTTCACGGAATCGAGATTTCCGGTCGGTTCATCCGCCAAAATCAGTTTCGGACGAGTAACGACGGCACGGGCAATAGCCACACGCTGCTGCTGTCCACCGGAAAGTTGCTGGGGGAAATGGCCTGCCCGATGCAGCATATTCACCTGTTCGAGCACCTCATTCACCCGCTGCTTCCGTTCCGCCGACTTCATATTCAGATAGATCAAAGGTAACTCCACATTTTCAAAAACAGTCAGTTCATCGATCAGATTAAAACTCTGAAAAACAAAACCGATATTTCCTTTTCGAAAAGCGGTCAACTGGCTCTCGCCCATCCGGTCGATTTCCAGATCGTTAAAATAATACTTTCCTGAAGTAGGCGAATCCAGTGTGCCTAAAATATTCAGCAAAGTTGATTTTCCACAGCCGGAAGGTCCCATGATAGCAACAAAATCACCCTCGTTAATTTGCAGGCTCACTTCATTTAAAGCCTTCGTCTGCACTTCTTCCGTAGAAAAAAGCATCGACAATTTTTCTGTTTTAATCATATTGTTTTTATTTATTGATTATTCATTTCTCAACACAGACATCGGCCGCAGGTGCAAGATGCGCCATACCTGTCCTATCACCGTGAGAAAAGCCACCAGTAACAGCAACAGAAAAGCTACGCCATAAACCCAAACGGGAATAAAAATATGGAATGCATAGCCATTCAGCCAATTCTCCATAAAAAACGCAGCTACCGGGATTCCCACGACAGAAGCCAACAGCGAAAGCACCAATAATTCCCGGGTCAATAAAATAAAAAGGTGTTTTTTCCCTGCCCCCAACACCTTACGGATAGCCACTTCCTTCACTCTGGAAAGAGTGGAAAACAACGTCACCACCCATAATCCCAGACAAGCGACAAACACCGCCAACAAAGCGGCACTGGCAAAAATCCAGCCGAAATTCCGGTCGGCACGGTACAGAGAATCCTGCAATTCATCGGAGAAAAAATAAGAAAATAAAGAATTTGGGAAAAAATCCAGGTACATCTGCCGGATTTCTTCCAAATACCGGGGAGAAAACATCCCTTCCAAACCGATAGAAATATAAGGCGTGCCGATAATCGGCACACGTTCTTTCATGAAAAAAAGAATCGGTTTATAAGAAGTGGCCAGCGATTGCTGATAATAATTCTTCACCACACCGATGATTTGAAGCGGTTCGTCTAAAACCTCCATTTTAAGCTGCTTTCCCAAAGCAGCTTCATTCGAAGCATATCCCAATAAACGAACCGCTTCTTCATTCAACACCACACGATTCAGCTCATCGCCGAATTCTTCCGAGAAACCGCGCCCGGCCACTACATCAAGTTTATAAGTCTTTAAATAATCATGATCCACAGCAAACATCTGCACCAGCTTTACCTGTGAAGGATCGCTTCCATAGGGCCTGTTTGTGAAATAATTCGCGACCTCCACCCCCGGAACGGCTCCTGAAACCGAAACCTGACGGACATAGGATTTCTGTTTCAATCGTTTTTTGAAAGCCTCCATTTTAACCGATAGCTCTTCGGTAAAAGAGGGATATTTAATCACTAAAATCCGGTCGCCGGAAACGGAAGCGGCTTCCGCCTGCATATACCGCACCTGACAAACAACGATAAACGTTCCGCTAATCAACACAAAAGAAGCAACAAACTGCACAACGATCAATGCCTTGCGGATGAAATTCCCCTTCCGGCTATGCAATAATTTCCCGCGCATCACCTCGGAAGGACGCACTGTATTCAGCAACAACGACGGATAAAGCCCGGAAAATAAAGTTCCGGCAACAACGACAGCAAATATCCAGCCCATAAAATCGAAACTCCACAAAACATCCCCTATAAAATCCTGTCCGGCCAAACGGGACACCACAGGCAACGCCACCTCCAGCCATCCCCAGGCAAGCAAAGCCGCCAATAAATTCACCACGCCCGCCTCCGTCAATCCCAATAAAACCATTTGTTTCCGCGAAGCCCCGAAACTCTTACGCACGCCGAACTCTTTGCCCCGCTCCAAAAAACGGGCTACGGTCAGGTTTAAAGCATTCACCCAGCCGATGAACAGCAAGGCCACGGCCATCCCGGCCAGAATATACACAGCCGACCGATTCCCCTTGGCTTCTTTCTCATAAGATTTCTGGGGAGTAAGGTGAATATCTTTCAAAGGAATCAACTCAACCGCCCAATCCTTATGCTTTAGAGCCGTAGTTTTATATTTATCGGAAATAGCCCGGAATCCTTTCTCCACATTCGCGGCGGAAACGCCCGGACGCAAACGAACATAGGTATAAACGCCATGGATATACCAAATATCCTGACGCTCTTTAGGAATCGTAGAATAGGAAAGTAAAAAATCGTAACGGATATGCGAATTGGCAGGCATGTCTGCGATCACTCCCGTTACTTCAAAATTCTGCTCTGCCGAAGCAGTGCGGAAGGTCAGAATCTTTCCCAACGGTTCACCACCGCCAAAATACCGATGGGCAGCGCTTTCGGTAATAACCGCCGTATTGGGTCGCACCAATTGCCCTGCCTGTTCCCCCCGGACAATAGGGAAATTGAATATTTCAAAAAAAGAAGGCTCGGCATAACAATAATGCTCCTCGGTAAATTGCCTGTCCTGATAGGTCACCACCTGTTCCCGGTCCTGAGCGGTCAGCCGGACATATTTCTCGATCCCCGGAATTTCACGGCTCATCACAGGTGCATGCCCAAAAGCGGTGGTAGCCCAGTTATCGGTAAGCGTTTCCCCTTCATACAAGCGGCTTTCCACCCGAAAAACCCGGTCGCCGTCATGAAAAGAATCATAGCTCAACTCAAAACTCACATACAAAAATAAAAGCAAAGCCGCCGCAATACTCACCGATAGCCCGAACACATTCAGGATAGACAAGGATTTTCTTGTCCGCTGGCTTTTCATCATTTCAGCAAAATAATTCATGCCCGGTTCATTTAATAATCAAACGTTCGTTATCTCCAAAGGTATCATAGCCGGAAGTTACCACCTGTTCCCCTTCCTGCAATCCTTCCAAAACCTCATAATATTGCGGATTTTGCCGCCCGATCCTGATTTTCCGGCGGCGTGCCGTCACCCCGTCCTCATCCAGCACATAAATCCAATCGCCGCCCGTCACCTGAAAAAAACTTCCCCTCGGCACTAACAAAGAGGTCACCGGATCGCCCAATTGCAAATTAATGTGATAGGTTTGCCCGGCACGGATATTCTCTGGGCGGCCACCGGTGAAAATCATATCGGTTTTAAATTGTCCCTCTTTCACTTCAGGATAAACTTTCGTCACCACCAATTGATAATTTCGCCCGTCACGTTCAAAGTCGGCAGGCAATTCCGGCATCACCCTTTCCACATAGTGCTCATCGATCGGAGCCTGAATTTTCAGGTCGGCAGTAATAACCTGCCCGATGCGTTCCCCCGCATTGATCGATTGCCCGATCTGGGCATCCAGATTTCCCAATTGCCCGTCTACCGGAGCTTTTATTTTTAAATTCTCCAGCCGCTCACGCACTAAAGCCAAACTGCGTTTCATATTGGCGATATTCTCATCCAAACTTTTCACCTGCATTTCCCGGAAACGCTCGTCCTGTAAAATCCGTTCGTCTACCACCTTCAGCTGTTCCTGTGCCAGCGCATAAGCCTCCTGAGCCTGCAAATATTCCTCTTTTGCTACCAGTTCTTTTGTAAACAACCGTTCATACTGTTCCGCCCGCCGTTTTTTCAAGGTCAGGTCGGTTGCCAACCCGATACGCTCCTGTTTCAGGCGCAAGCGTTCCTGCTCCATGTTGATCCGGGTGTTCCGTAATTCATTCTCCTGATAAGCTAAATCCGCTTCACTTTGCATAATGCTGATATTCAACAGAGGATTGCTCAGGCGTAAAATAACATCACCCTTTTTCACCATTGTTCCCTCTTCAACAATTCTTTCCTCCACCCTGCCGCCTTCCACAGCATCGATATAAATAATCCGGCTGGGCATCACATGCCCGATCACCCGGATATAATCATTAAACTCGCCATTTACAACGGTTTCAATAGTCAGGCGGTCACGTTCTACCCTCAGGGCAGACGAAGTATCCCGTAACACCAGATACAGTACCAGCGCAACCAACAGGACGCCACCTGCCGCATATCCCCAGTGCTTCCGTTTAAATCCCCGTTTTTTCTCAATAATCGTGTCCATATATATATCATTCGTTTTTAACTTTCACCAAAGGCTCTCCCTGAAAGAAATCCACTGTTTTCCGCTTTATTCCATATTGTAATTGTGTCCGCACCACTTCTGCCCTTGCAGTAAAATAACGGTTACGCACCTCCATCAGTTCAAATACCGGAATCAACCCTTCTTTCCATTTTTCCTCTGCCTGCCGCAAAGCCATTTCTTCCCCCTGAAGCGTTTCATCGGCATAACGGGATTCGTCCACGGCAGCCTGCAAAGAAAGGCAGGCATTTTCAATTTCTGAAAACAAGCGTTGCCGTTCCATTTCCGCCCGGTTTTGCTCCTGTTCCAGCTGTAAACGGGCAATCCTCACCCCGGTGGTATTCCGAAAACCCTGAAGAACAGGTAAGGAAAGAGTTACCCCGAAATACTGATTCAAATGATTGTCCAATTGTCTTTTCCAGCCCACCTTTTCACCCGATTCATCCCGTTCCGTATCGTAATAACCGGAATATATCCCGATCTCTCCCCGCAAAGCGGGAGAAAACTTTCCCGCAGCTATTGCCCGGTTCTTTTTCGATGCTTTTAAACGCAACTCCATAAGCCGGAATTGCGGCAGGAAATTCACCGACTGATTATACACCTCCTGTGCAGGAACCGCCACCGGAACAAATTGCCTTTTCTCCGGCAGGACAATCTGTAAAGAATCGGCAGGCGGCAACCATAACAATTGCTTTAATTCCAGCATAGCCATCCGATAAGCATTTCGGCGCACGGTTTCCTGATAAACATCCGCACTGACCCGGGCTTTCATATCCTGTAAATCGACAGCGGCTTTCAAACCTTCCCCCACAAATTCCTCGGCTTGCTGCAAATAGCGTTCGCTTAACCGGCGTTGTTCACCAGCCAGCGATAGTAACTGCTCCTGAAAAATCACCCGATAAAAAACCTCCATCGCCTGAAAAGCCACCTCATTCTCCCGATAGCTTTCCGTCCACTCGCCGATTTGCCTATTTATACGCTGGAAAACAATCTTATTAATCCTTGTAAACCCTTCAAACAAAGGAAGCGATATATTCAAACTTAAATTACCTTCCACAAAATCCTGTGTCGCAAAAAGGTTTGTACCGGGATCGACCGCCCGTCCCATCCTTTTACCGATACGGGTTTCTGCCGTCACTTCCGGCATCACTTCCCCGATAGCTGCAATATAATCATTCCTTTTCACCCGGCTTTCCAGTCGGTCGTTCCTCAATTGACGGTCAGCCTCCACAGCCTGCCGGATACATCCCTCCAAATCCAGACGCAACTGGGCACACAAAGACAATGGAAACACAAATAAAACAAACACCCAAAACGATTTCATTCACAGATAATTTTCATTTTACTATTTATATGCCAAATCTCATACCAAACTACAATATATTATATATCAAAAAGTTAAAAACAGATGTGTTCGAAAGATGTCCAAAAAATGTACAACATCCCTGTCACGATTTTGGACAAAACCACCTTACACACCTCCTTGCCCATCGATATTTTAGTTTTATTTGTGATAACAAACAACCGTCTTTTCCCGAAAATCCGGTTCTCCGGGTGGCTAAAACCCATTACACGCAACACGATGTATCACCCCATTGCCGGATATAGGTACAAAACTTATTTTTAACAAGTTATTCTGTCCACATTTTTGACACTCTTTTGTTTAAGTCAATTTGCATATATACATTTACAAATAAATTCGGCGCAATATGATTTCGGAAACCTTACTTTTAGTAGACGATAACGAAGATGTACTGAACACATTGGAACTGTTGCTTTGTGAAGAATTCAAAGAAATACTGGCCACCAACCGTCCCGACAACATTTTATCCCTGCTGTCGTCCCGCCGGGTGGATGCGGTGATATTGGATATGAATTTCTCATCGGGAATCAATACAGGCAACGAGGGGCTATATTGGTTACAGCGTATCCACGAATTACAACCGGAGCTTCCGGTGGTGATGCTAACGGCTTACGGAAATGTGGAATTGGCAGTCACAGCCCTAAAAAACGGGGCAGCCGATTTTATACTCAAACCCTGGGAAAATCAGAAAATAATCGACACCCTGCGGTCGGTCTGCCAAAGACAACAAAAAAAGGAAGAAAAACCACGCAATTCCTTTAATCATAAGCCGGAAACAATTATCGGCACGTCATCGGTGATGCAAAAACTATTCAAAATGGTGCATCGCGTGGCTACTACCGATGCCAACATACTGCTTACCGGAGAGAACGGCACAGGGAAAGAGGTGATCGCCAAAGAAATACACCGCCTTTCCAATCGAAACCAACACCCCATTGTCAGCGTAGATATGGGCGCAGTGAGCGAAACCCTGTTCGAAAGCGAACTGTTCGGACATGAAAAAGGAGCGTTTACCGATGCCAAAGAGTGCCGGATCGGAAAATTCGAAGCAGCTTGCGGCAGTTCCCTCTTTTTGGATGAAATCGGCAACTTATCCTTATCTTTACAATCCAAATTATTGGCAGCCCTGGAAAACCGCGAAATCACCCGGATAGGCAGCAATAAGAAAATCCCGATCGACATCCGGCTCATTTCCGCCACAAACAAAGATCTCCGGCAAATGATCGGAGAAGGAAGTTTCCGGGAAGACCTGCTCTATCGCATCAACACCATACAGATTGAAATTCCTCCTCTCCGGGAAAGGGGAGGCGATATTTTGCTGCTGGCAGATTTCTTCTTTAACCGCTATACGAAAAAATATAACCGGAACTTACGCCTGGACGAACGTGCCAAAGAAAAGCTATTGGCTTATCCCTGGCCGGGAAATGTACGCGAACTCCAGCATAACATCGAGCGTGCCGTGATTCTGTGCGAACAAGATACGATTAAAGCAGACGACCTGATTGTGCAAAACGCCCGTACCCGTTTCTCAACGGAAACGACAAACCTGGAACAGATTGAACGGCAGGTGATCGAAACCACGATCGCCCGTAACAACGGGAACCTCAGTGTCAGCGCAGAACAACTGGGAATCAGCCGACAAACTTTATACAACAAATTGAAACGCTATTTCTCGTAATCGAGTGCCTATGTACAGCTATCGGCTATATATAAAAATCATATTCAATATATTGCTAATCCTGTTGCTCTGCGGCAGCGGAATCATCCTGATCGTTTTCCGGTGGGCAATCATCATCGGCGCGATTCTTTTAATAGGGGCAATCCTGCAAACCCGGCATTTGGTGAATTTATTAAACTACACCAACAAACGAATCGCATTCTTTTTCGACACCATAAAAGACAATGGGATACAAAGTTATTATCCCGAACACCAGGTGAGCAAAGAAGAACAGCTCATGAACCACACCTTTAACCGGATCAACCGGATCATTGCAGAAAATAAATTACAGAACAGAAAACAGGAGCTATTTTACAAAACCTTACTGGAACACATTCCGTCCGGTATTCTCGTTTGGGACGGGCAAGGCAGAATATTACTGGCTAACCACGCCGCCCTACAACTTTTAGGATATAATTTCCTGAACCACACCCGGCAAATAGAAGAAAAATACCCTGAGTTCAGGCAAGTCACCGCCTCGCAGGATTCCCGACATCTTTCGGACATGCGGATCAACACCGGACAGGGGCATCGTCAACTGGCGATTGTACGCAGCCACATGGTTTTACAGGAACAGCAAATCACCCTGCTATCCCTGCAAGACATCCGGGAACAACTGGACGAAAAGGAATCGGAATCGTGGATCCGCCTGACTCACGTACTGACTCACGAGATCATGAATTCGATCGCGCCGATCACCTCTTTATCCGAAACATTATCCTCCTATTTTGAAACCGACGGGATAGCCAAAAGTAAAGAAGAACTTTCCGACCAAACGATTCAAAAAACGATAAAAGGACTTTCTATCGTGAAAAGAAGAGGGAAAAGCCTTTTGCATTTTGCCGAATCCTACCGCAAGCTGACTTTTATCCCCACCCCGGTGATCCGGCCATTCGCATTTGCCGAATTCGCCGATAATCTGCACCATTTGTTCCAGCCGGAACTGGCAGCCGGAAATATCCGCCTGGAAACAGAAATCGTTCCGCACCATTTAACGGTAAACGCCGACGAAGAACTGCTATCGCAGGTTGTGATCAACCTGATTAAAAATGCGATTCAGGCATTGGAAGGGCAGCCGGGAGGAATAATCCGGCTTTATGCCCGTGAAGCGCGGCAAACCCAAATCGAAGTAACAGATAACGGGCAAGGCATCCCACCTGAAATATTAAAAGATATTTTCGTGCCTTTTTTCACCACAAAAACATCCGGATCAGGCATCGGCCTAAGCCTTTCCCGCCAAATCATCTATCTGCACGGAGGCGAACTGACCGCCACCTCATCTCCCGGACAAGAAACCCGCTTTTCAATCAGCCTGCCCATCCACGGGAAACAATAATCCAAATCTTATTCTATTTTTATGAAAATAAAATCAAGCGAATTGAAAAATTATTATTAAAAATACATACAAAACACTTGTTTTTAATTAAAATATTTATACATTGCTTAAAATTTATTTGCATCAATCTACTAATTTTTACGATAAACAACAAAATCAACATTATAAAATTTACATTGCTACCTTAATTTAAAATCTACAGATATGAAAAAGATCGTATTAATTTCTAGCTTTTCATTATTACTATTTTTGATGGCAATAAACATTAGTTTAGTAGTAAAAGGTCCATAAGTATCACTAAGTAATGTTGTACTTCATGCTATAGGAGAAACAACAGAAGGAGAATTTGACAAATTAAAATGTACAGAAAAATACGAAGATTGTTTTACAGGTAAAGGGTGTAGATGTTGGAAATCAAATCTTGTTGTATGCTCCGAATGTAAAAGAGATGCCTATATGTGTGAAAAAACAAATGTCAAAAAAGATCATTGTGGCTGGTTTGAACTTACCATGCAAAATGATGGTATTTTTACAGGTCACAAAAAAGGTTGTTCTAAAAATGTTGCAGTTCATCAATGACCATAAAATTAAGTTCATAGAGTTATGATAAAAACATGGTTATCAATCTGTTTAATCATTATATTTACAGGTTGCAAAAAACAAGCCTGTAAATATGATGAATATAAATTTATCTATCCTGTAGATATAGACCAGAGAAACAATACGTCAGTTTTCGATCTCTTTGACAGTATAAAAATAATCCCCTTAGAAACTCAAAAAGAGTGCTTGATAGCCTGGGGAACTCCTCAAATTTATAAAAATCAAATCTACATTCTTGAAAACAGACAAAATATCGTCTTATGCTTTGATTTAAATGGAAAATTTTTATTTCGAATTGACAATATTGGTCGGGGACCATCAGAATATCAAGCACTATGGTCTCTATCTTTTGATAGATTCAATAATCAGTTATTATTATTAGAAACGTCAGGAACAGTACATGAATACACCTTAAATGGACATTTCATCCGTAAAATAAATCCTCCCAAACAACTAACAGCGATACATAGAATTGAAGCCGTCAATAAAGACACCCTGATGTATTTCACCAAATTCAACAAAAAAAAGATTCATTTTTATTCACGTAAAGAAGAAAAGATTGTAAATAGTATGTATGAAGAAAAAGAGCAACTGAATTCATCTCCTAATTTATATTATTATGATGATCAACTCCATTTTCTTCCCTCTAATCATGGCAATATCGTTTTCAATATCAATAATGCTAACTTAGAACCTACATATTTTTGGGATTTTGGAAAACATAATTACAATCCTCAAAAATTAAAATTTCCAAAAACAACTGAAGATCAGTGGAAAAAAATAGAAATAGAATGGAAATTAAAAAATCTTCCATATAGTTTTACAGAAATCTACGAAAACAATAAATATTGCTATCTTTTATTAGATTTAAACTACACGGCAAGTCTCATTAATAGAATCCCTCCGCAGCAAGTACATATTTTTTACAATAAACACACAGGTAAATATTACATATTCAATGATTTTAAAGAAAAAATAGAATTTGGTTTTACTATTTCTATGGATAATAATTATATGGATTGCGTATGGAATTTTGAACGCAAGGAAACACTACTTCAAGCAAACATTTTAGAAGAAAAAGAAAAAGAAGTTCTTCAAAATATAAAAGAAGATGATAATATGTGCATTGTTAGATTTAGGTTTAAAAACAACTAACATTTATGAAAAATAAAGTTATTATTATAGTTGTATTACTATTAATATTCTTAAATCTATTACTTCTTGTATTTATAGTCGTAAAACAAAAAAGTCTCTCACCAGAGGGAATTATAGATAACAACATCGATTATTTTTACCAAGCTCGTCGTCAAATTTTAGAGATAGAGCATAAAAATGAAGGATTAACATTTCCATCTATGATATATCAAGGATGTGATACAATTCATCCGGTAAAATTAATCATTAAAAAACCTACATTAGTTTGTTATTTTTCGATCCAAGCATGTACTCCCTGTTACCAACATATGTTGGAGCAAGTAAAACATGTATTTCCGGATTATGCACAAAGGAATGATATAATTTTTCTATCTAATGATTTAGATTTTAAACTTAGAGATTCTTACTTTAATAAACAAATTTATGCCAACATCAATTTTAAATCAGGATTACCCATAGACTCTTATCATTCTCCTGTATTATTTCTTTTAAATGAAGACATGAAATTAGACATGGTCTTCGTAGCAGACAAACAAACACCTAACTATACCGAAGACTATTTACAAATAGTAAAAGAACGCTTTTATCCATCTAATGATAAAAGAAAATAATATTATTTTTTATGCTTCAAAAAATAACATCCTAAAAAGAAAAACACCGTCCACTCCAAAAGGAGCACACGGAGCAAACGGTGTTTTCACTTCCAACCCGTTGTGGTTTATCCCCACATCACCCTTTTCCAGGCCGATTGGCTATCGCCTTTTATACATTGCCCGGTCTTGTGGTAAATAAGGGTTAATTTTGAGTCTCCGTTCTCGATAATCAATTTATAAGTGCCGTCGGACCCTCTATATGATTCACCTATTCTATAAGCTGCATATTTTATAGCGACTTCCGATTTTACAATCTGGGGCACTTCCGGAAGTCCCACCCGAACAAATCTCACCTGATTTTGTGCCAATACCGCAGTATTTTCAGTATTTAGGGTATCACGTACAGCAACGGGCTGTGTCGTCACCACAGCAGAAACAGACGGAATAACAAATAAAATTGCTGCTATCAGGATCGTTGTATTTCTTATTATACTTTTCATGACTCTATATTTTTAATCTTAAAAATCCGGTATAAACTACCGCGTTCTATAAAGCCTATTGAAAAATTTATGCCACAAGCCTCCGTTTCAGACAAAACACAGATATACAGCAAATTAAAGAAACGAAACGCCCCAAACAAATTGTTGAATGTGTGGAACATTTGTAGAAAAGCAACCGAAGACCTGCGGAAAATATCCACACAAGCCTACAAAAAAAAGGAAGGGCTTCACCCGGCATACCCTAAGCCTCCCCTATTCATGGGAAACATCTGCCAACACCTCGTTTTTCCTAAAATCCCATCCTTCGCAGCCAATCAGGTTACATCATAAAAAAAGTATTATTTCACAGCTGTTCTAAGCTGAAAAATAATACTTTACTTTCAAAACGAAATATGATTCTTATTTCATCAATTGTTGTTCTGCATTTTTGATCTTCGCAGTATCCCAACTCTGAACGTGACGTTCGAATTTAGCCGCAATCTTGTCCAGGCACAAATTACCGATACTTCCCTCATGGGTATGATGCAAAGGGCGGCGGGAATGACTTCCATATTCACCAGCCTGCACCTTCATACCGATTGTTTTATAAGCTTCACGGAAAG
>OBYR01000562.1_pt1 | contig 26240 bp, 23 predicted proteins | sample 1495491 | NCBI WGS metagenome assembly OBYR01 (sample SAMEA2580206, study PRJEB22360) | human gut metagenome | biome: human gut; feature: human-associated habitat; material: faeces | place: Denmark | collected 2008/2010 | reverse complement strand
AAATAAATATATTATTTTTCATAATTACAATATTGTGTATTTGTTTTTATGTATTAATTATTTGTTTTACTTAAAATAATGTTCTAAAATATTTGTTTGAAAAAATTCTTAAACCAATAGGTTCCATGTAGTTTTATGAATAAACTACGTCTTAATGTGATGAAAGTAATATTTAGATTAGGTTAAATTTGAGGGAAGATAAAATATGTTTTTTAATATATAGGTTGTTGTTGGTTCTGATATGCTTAAAAGGCCCGATGTTCTTTAAATGACCGATAAGTTATCGTATTTTTATTTTCTTTATTTTTGTGAATAGTAAAGTAAGAAAGGAAGCATGGAAGATTTTATCAGGAAGATTCGTGAAGTTTATCCATTGTCGGATGATGAGGTACAGGTGTTGCTGGATCATACGGAGCAGATCGTTTTGCCTAAAGGAAGCCGAATTATGACGGCGGGGAAGGTGGAGGATTATACTTACTTTATTGTGGAGGGGTTAGCACGAGGTTTTTTTTATCAGGAAGGTAAAGACATTACCATTTGGTTTGCTTCGGCGGGGATGGCTTTGTTGTCTATGAACGCTTATGTTTACGATAAGCCGGGTTATGAGAATATAGAATTGCTGGAGGAATGTAAATTGTTGCGCATCGAAAATAAGTGCCTGAACGTGCTTTTCGAAACTTATAATGGGTTGGCTAATCTGGGGAGGAGGATGTCGGATGTGGTTGTATTGAAATTGGAAAGGCTTTTCATGGAACGGAATTTTATGTCTGCTGCGCAGCGTTATCATTCATTGCTGGAACATGAGCCTGAAATACTGAAAAAAGTGCCTTTACGGCATATTGCTTCTTATCTGGGAATATCCCAGGTTTCCCTGAGCCGGATTCGTGCCGGAGTTCAATGATTTTTTTACATATGTAAAATCGATTCCTTTTTATTTTTTCGATCTTTGCAATGCCGTTGGATAACGGCACTATTTTAGCCGGGGAAAGAGATGTCCGGTTATAAACGGAGTGTATTTATATTGTTTTATATCAATAGGATGAATCAGTTGAGAGGTTTATTGTATGGGATTGTTTCTTCGTCCACATTTGGCTTGATCCCCTTGTTTGCATTGCCTGCCCTTCAGGCGGGGGTCAGTTTGGATTCGGTGATGTTTTATCGTTTCGGGTTGTCGGCACTGGCGTTGGGGATATGGCTGCTGGCACGGGGGAAGGATTTGAGAATTTCATTCAAGGAATTCGGGGTTTTATTTGGACTGGGGCTGTTCTATGCGGTGACAGCATTATTATTGACTACGGCTTATTTGTATATACCGAGCGGGGTTGCAACGACGATACATTTCCTGTATCCGGTAGTGGTCACGGCTGTTATGATTCTGTTTTTTAAGGATAAGGTGTCGTTGCCTGTGATTGTGGCTTCGGTTATGGCTATATCGGGGGTTTATTTATTGAGCCACGGGGAAGGCGGGGGAGCTGTGAGTCTGAAGGGATTATTGCTGGCATTGGTGACCGTGGTGACGTATGCTTTGTATATTGTGGGAGTGAATAAGTCGTGCGTACACCGGATGGAAGGTTTAAAAATGACGTTTTATGTGTTGTTATCCTGTTCGATTGTTTTTATCCTGAACCTGTTGGTAAAAGGAAAGATGCCGGACGCCATTCCCGATGCTGTTACAGGAGTTTATTTGTTGTTGCTGGCATTAATTCCAACTTTAGTGTCGGATTTTACGTTGATCTTATCGGTACAGCATGTCGGGTCGACCACCACTGCCGTGTTGGGATGTATGGAACCTCTGACGGCTGTGGGAATGGGGGTATTGTTTTTACATGAGAGTTTCGGATTTGTGCAGGTGTGCGGGATGGTTGTTATTTTATTGGCTGTTTCTGTTGTTATACTTGCCAATAGTAAGGAGGGGATCAGAAAATTGGTGCCGTTGAGTGTCAGGAAAATGATACGGAATTGGTAGAAAAAATAATTATAAAATTATGAGTTATGGTGAATTTAAGACGAATAACCTCTGCTGAGGATAAAGATTTTAAGAAGTTGGCGGAATTATATATCGAGGCTTTTCCGCTGGAAGAGCGAAGAGAGATTTCTCAGCTGGAGCGGTTGTTGAAGTCGCGGGACGAGATGTTTTATAATGCAGTGGAGTGTGACGGAAAGCTGGCAGGCTTGTTTGTATACTGGAATTTCGGAGATTTTTGGTATCTTGAACATTTGGCGGTGTATGCCGATATGCGTAACCATAAGATAGGGCAGCAAATCCTTGATTTTGCAAAAGACCATTTAACCGGAGTCCGTTTATTGGAAGTGGAGCCTGCCGATCATGAAATGGCTATCCGGAGGATCGGCTATTATCAAAGAAATGGTTATAAGATATTGGAAAAGGATTACGTGCAGCCTTCTTATGACGGGATGCGTCCCGCCTTGCCGTTGTGGATTATGGGAAATGAGGAGTATACCGATCCGGCCTTACTTCGAAGACACGTTGGAATTATAAAAGAAAAGGTATATTACGAACCCCGGGGAGCGAAAGCGGAGGACGAGGAATAAAAGGCTGGCCGGAGAAAAAAACGGGGTGGTTTTCTGTTTCATTCAGAAAGCTACCCTGATTTTTAATTCCGGGACTTTTTCATAACGATTTCTGAAAATAAAACGCTGGTAACAAGACGATTTATTCACTTTTTAACATTGTGAAAATAAATCTTGTTACATACCGGAAAGTAGAAAAATTTCCGCTGATTATCTGCTATCTTTACTACATATTTAATTAGATAATCAGTATATGTTAATGAAGAATTTGAATATCGGCAATCTGTCTATTCCGGTGCCGATTATCCAGGGAGGAATGGGAGTAGGAATCTCACTTTCTGGGTTGGCGTCAGCCGTTGCCAATGAAGGCGGAGTAGGGGTGATCTCTGCTGCCGGATTGGGTGTGTTATATAAGAACCTTTCGAAAAATTACCTTGAAGCCAGTATATTAGGTCTAAAAGAAGAATTGCGCAAAGCCCGTGAAAAGTCAAAAGGAGTGATCGGCGTGAATGTCATGGTTGCTTTGTCGAATTTTGCCGACCTGGTGAAAACGGCCATTGCGGAAAAAGCGGATATTATCTTTGCAGGAGCGGGTATGCCTTTAAACCTGCCGTCTTTTTTGCAGAAAGACAGCGTGACGAAATTAGTGCCTATTGTTTCTTCTGGCCGTGCGGCTAAGCTGATCTGTGAGAAGTGGCAGTCCATTTATAATTACCTGCCGGATGCGCTGGTGGTTGAAGGACCTAAAGCAGGAGGACACCTCGGTTTTAAGGACGAACAAATAAACGATGAACATTATAAACTGGAAAATATTTTGCCGGAGGTATTGGTGGAAGTCAGGGAGATTGAAGCAAAATATCAGAGGAAAATTCCGGTGATTGTTGCCGGGGGGATTTATTCCGGTGAAGATATTCGCAATTTTATGGAGATGGGGGCTGACGGGGTGCAAATGGGAACTCGTTTTGTGACGACTATCGAATGTGATGCTTCGGATGTTTTCAAACAGACTTATATCAATGCGCACGAGGAGGATATAGAGATTATTAAAAGTCCGGTAGGGATGCCGGGAAGGGCTATTTTCAGTAATTTTATCCAAAAGATCAAGGAAGGGGCGAAACAGCCTAAAGTGTGCCCGTTCCATTGTATTAAAACCTGTGACATTTCAAAAAGCCCGTATTGTATTATAACGGCTTTATACAATGCTTTTAAAGGGAATATGGAAAACGGATATGCTTTTGCGGGAGCCAATGCTTTCAAGGCTACCCAGATTATGTCTGTGAAAGACACATTCCGTTCTTTATTAGAGGAATTTAACCGGAAATAATTATAGAGTTTTATTTTCGGCAGATGCCCGGAAAGTTATCGTGTGAATACATGGATAACTTTCCGGGTATTTTTGTGAAATATGTAGTTGTTCGCTATGAAAAATGGTTTTTAATTTTTTATCTTTGAAAAAGTCTTGTAAAAAATAAGAAAATCGGAAAGAGGGAGGAAACGGGGGATCGGGTGTGATTTCAGGTTGGCAGAGGACGTGAAATGGTGGTGCAGGGAGAGAGGCCGGGGGGATAATGCTCCGTTGAAGTGGAAGGCTGGGAGAGTGGGTTAATCTTTTAGAAATTTGGATATGGCAGATAAACATACCGATCAGGAACAGATAACGGGTGCCTGTGCAATCAGAAGCGTGCAGTTAAGTTGTAAACCGGAAGAAAATTATTTAGGTGAAAAGAGCTATCGTACGGTGTTTAGCTTGCAGGAAGCGGAAACGCTTTTTGTGGATGTGGAATTGCTGAATAAGCAGCATGTGGAAAGTGGCTGGAAGGCTTCTATTCAGGTGTTGCTTTATTGGTTTGACGGGGAGAAAGGAGTTTGTATCGCTCAAAAGCCGGGGAATATCGAGTTGCATAAAGACGATGAAATAGTCCGTTATAACGAAGTGATTACTGCGAAGGATTTGAACGGATTTCAGCTTCGGGAAGGGGTTTTCCGGGTGTTGGTGGAGATCGGAGGGGTACAGGGTTCGTCCGAAGACCTGTTTTTTATGGAAGGGCGTGCCCAGGTGAGCGAATATTGCCGGGTACTGGATGCGGGGATAGACCGTTGTTGCGATGAAACACAGGCAGAGGGGGAGGCGCGCGTACATTCCTATAAGGTTTTAAATCGGGCGGGATTGAAAGATGTCCGGTTTTATATGCTGGCACAAAATCTTTTGGAAAAAGAGTGGGTGTATGAGTTTGTGATCCGGGTATTGTCCGGGAATGGAGATACGAAATTGTTGCGCCGGGTGGTTTCCGGGCAATATATGAAAACGCCTTCCGGGAATTGTATTTATTTTGTGGTGGATTTAAGCGATGAAAGGAGCGGATTTTGGACAGCGGGTAGTTATACGCTTATGGTTTCCGGTTTCGACCAGCTTATGTTTACCTTGCCTTTCAATATCGGCGATAAGGATGTGCCTTATCGTTTCAATCGGGAGATTCAGGGAATCACTCCAATATCCCGGGAAGAAGTTTCCGGAAATTATTCGGCGCAAGGGAAAGAAGAGGTTTTAGACCGGCTTTACCGGTTGGTGGGGTTGCGGAAGGTGAAGGAAGAAATCACCCGGATGGCCGATTATCTGGAATTTATCCGTTTGCGGCAAAAAAATGGTTTTACCAGCCGTTTTCCGGCTATGCATCTGGTGTTTACAGGACATCCCGGAACCGGGAAAAATACGGTGGCCGAAATGGTCGGAGAGTTATTTTATAGCCTGGGAATATTGCCTAATGCCGCCGTGTATCATTGCAATCGTAATCTTTTGGTGAGGGATGGGGCTGCCATAGAGGAACAATTGGTACGACAGGCCATAGCGCAGAGTAAGAACGGGGTGTTGTTTATCGACCGTGCGGGTGATTTGTTTTGTCCTGAGGATCCGAATGACCGGGGCATTGTGGCATTGAGTGTGTTGACGGGGATTCTCGCGGCAGAGAATCCGAATGTTTTGGTGATTTTGGCAGATGAGGAAGGCGAAATGGAGGATATGCTTGCCGCCCTTCCGGAATTAAAGAAGATATTTTCCCGGCAGTTATGCTTTGAGGATTATACGCCTGAAGAATTAATGGAGATTACCCAGATCAAGCTGGAAAAAAGACAGTATCAATTTACTCCTGCTGCCAAAGAGAAGTTTTATAAGATATTGAAGGCTGCCTGTACGGCTAATGAGTTTGATTTTATCAATGGTAATTTTATCGACGAATGTATCGGGGATGCCGAATTGCGGATGTCGAAAAGGTTGATGAGCAACGGAAAGACGGATTATCGGCGCGATGATTTGATGCTGATTACGGAAGACGATATAGTGGAAAAGGAGGAAGCGGATTTCGATGTGCCGCTTGAAAAATTGAAGACGATGGTGGGATTGGGGCAATTGAAACAGGATTTGCTGCATCATCTGAATTACGTTTATTTTATCCGGGAACGCCAGAAACATGGTTTTACTGACGTTATGCCTCCTTTAAATATGATTTTTAGCGGAAATCCCGGAACAGGGAAGCTGACCGTTGCGAAGATGATCGGAGAGATTTATCAGGCTGTGGGGATATTGGACAAGCCGGAGGTGGTGGTTCAGAACGGACGCGGTTTCGGAGCGGAAACGGGTTTGTCACCGCAGCAGGTTGTTACGGCTTTGCTGGAAGCCGCCAGAGGCGGTGTTTTATATATCGAGGAGGCGGATGTGTTGCCTGCCAATGAATATGGCTTGGCTGTGCTGGAACTTCTGCTTTCTGTGATGTCCACCGAGACCTGGGGGGAAATGGTTGTGATTTTAGCTGGTTATGCCGATAAGATAGATAAGATGTTGGAAACGAATCCTGCTTTGAAGGAATATTTCCCTTATCGTTTCCAGTTTAATGACTACACTCCTGAAGAGTTGCTGCAAATCGCCGTGGATAAATTCAAAGAGAAGGAATATGTGCTTCATCCTAAGGCATTGGAGATGTTCCGCACTTTGATCGGTAAGATTTGTGATAAGAAAGATAAACGTTTCGGGAATGTTTTACTGATCGAAAAAATGGTGGGAGCAACTATCCGCCGGATGTCCGACAGGATTATGGAGATTCGCCGGGAGAGAGAACTTACCCGGCAGGAGATGACTACAATTTTGGAAATCGATATTCCCGCAGATTTGCTCGATTCTTCCAGTTACGATCGGGATGTTTTCAATGACGCGGAGATTGAAACGGCTCTGAAAGAGCTGGATCATTTGGTGGGACAGGCGAAGTTGAAAACTCAAATCCGTGATTTCGTGAATCTTGCCCGGCATTATAGTCAGCAGGGTATTAAGTTGAGCACCCGGATGTCGTTGCAATGGTGTTTTACGGGAAATTCTGCCTTAGGTAAGGGGACAACAGCCCGGATTATCGGGCGTTTGTATAAGGCCATGGGAATTGTGGATAAAGGACATGTGCAGGATTTTAAGGTGGAAAAACTGATCGGCCTTACGGAAGACGAGGCGCAGCATAGTATTGGTGAAGCCTTGCAAAGATCGAAAGGCGGGATTTTCCTGTTTGATGAGGATTCACCTAAATTGATAGCCGCCGGAGGCTTCCGGGAGAGGGTGCGTGCCATATTGATGAACCAGTTGGCTGTACGTCCCGGTTCGTACATCGTGATTTATGCCGAGCCGAAGGTCGTTGCACCCGGTTTTAACGGTGGGAGCGGGCAGTTTGCCGAAATGGTGAATGTATTGGATTTCGAAGACTATACGAAAGAGGAGTTGATGGTGATTCTGAAACGGCGACTGGAAAAAGAGCGGATGAAGATGACGGTGGTAGCCCGGCAATATATGGCGGCTTTTATAGAGAGGCTGGTGGTTACCGACGAGCGTAACCATGCCAGTTCGCGCCTGATGCGTATTGTGGCCGATCTGTTGGTACGGAATTGTCTGCAACGGGTGGCGAAAAGCCATAAGACGATATTGCCGGATGAAATAATTTCCGTGCAGAAGCAGGATGTTGCTATGTTTACAGAGCCTTTTATTGCAGGGCTGGTCAATGAAAGAAAACGAATCGGATTTGTGTAAAGGAATGGGGACGATTTAGGGAACTGAATTTTTAGTAAAGTTCGTAGGCTATTTTGTTCTCTCTTTTGAAATGACGATAAATTAAAAATCCGAAGAAAACTTTTTAAGGTCTTTCTTCGGATTTTTTTATGTGTCCTGAAAGAAGTGTTTTAGATTTTGGTTTCTTTCAAAATCACATCGTGTGCACCTCCTTCTACGATAGAGGTTGAAGACACTAACGTGATTTTTGCCGTTTCCTGTAATTGAGGAATGGTGATAGAGCCGCAACTGCACATCGTGGCTTTAATCTTGCCTAAAGTCACATTCAGGTTGTCTTTCAGCTTTCCGGCATAGGGAACATAGCTATCGACACCTTCTTCAAATTTCAGCGATTCTTTTCCCCCCATATCATAGCGTTGCCAGTTTTGTGCCCGGTTGGAACCTTCTCCCCAATATTCTTTCACATAGGTATTTCCCATGCTCAGTTTTTTGGTCGGGCTTTCGTCGAAGCGGGCAAAGTAGCGTCCCATCATCAGGAAGTCGGCACCCATAGCCAGTGCCAGCACCATATGGTAGTCATGCACCAGTCCGCCGTCGGAACAGATAGGAATATATATACCTGTTTTTTCGAAATATTCCTGGCGTGCCTGGCATACTTCGATCAACGCAGTTGCTTGTCCGCGTCCTATCCCTTTTTGTTCCCGGGTGATACAGATAGATCCACCGCCTATACCTACTTTTACAAAGTCGGCTCCGGCTTCAACAAGATACATGAAACCTTCTTTGTCCACCACGTTTCCGCCACCTACTTTCACTTCATCTTTATATTCTTCTTTCACCCAGCGGATAGTCTCACTCTGCCATTCTGAAAAACCGTCGGATGAATCTACGCAAAGGATGTCTGCCCCTGCATTGATCAGGGCCGGAACACGTTCTTTGTGGTCGCGGGTGTTGATTCCTGCGCCTACGATCAATTTTTTATGGCTATCCAACAATTCGTTGGGGTTTTCTATGTGATTGTCGTAGTCTTTGCGGAATACGAAATATTGTAGTTTTTGATTTTCATCGATGATCGGAAGGCAATTCAATTTGTGTTCCCAAATGATGTTGTTTGCTTCGCTCAGGGTGATCCCCAATTTCCCTACGATCAGATTGTCGAACGGGGTCATAAATTCTGCCACCGGACGGTCTAAGGAGTCGGTTTTCAGACGGTAGTCGCGACTGGTAACGATTCCCAGCAGTTTGCCGTTGGGAGTTCCGTCGTCGGTGATAGCCACGCTGGCATGTCCGGTTTGTTCTTTCAGGCGGACAATATCTCTTAGGGTGCTATCGGCACGGAGGTTTGAATCACTAACCACGAAGCCTGCTTTGAATTTTTTCACCTTGCGTACCATTTCTGCCTGGCTTTCGATGGGTTGAGAGCCGAAGATAAATGATAAACCGCCGTTACGTGCCAAAGCAATTGCCAGCCCATCGTCAGATACGGCTTGCATGATTGCCGATACAAATGGGATGTTTAACTGTATTTTCGACGTTTCTCCTTTACGGAATTTAACGATAGGAGTTTTTAAAGAAACATTGTCCGGCGTACACTCTTTGGTGGTAAGCGACGGAATTAACAGATATTCTCCAAATGTGCGGGATACTTCTTTGATGTAATGAGCCATATTTCTGTGGATTTTTAAAAAATTGAGCGAAGTTACCCAATTTTGACTAAACTCCCAAACTGTCGCGGATATTTTTGCTCTCTTTCTATGTATTATAGGTTAAAATGCTAGAAATATCCGGGAATAGATACATTATTTCCTTATGCTGCTTAAAGAGATGCTGTCGTCCTGAATTTTCGGGACAGGTTATTTTTTGTGTAAAATTTGCTCAATGGCAGGCGTTATATCTTGATTCTTATGAATTTTGATCGGTTTTATTCCGGCAGCTTCGGCGCATTTGACATCTTTAGAGCTGTCTCCGATAAACCACGACCGACATTTATCGATGTGAAACTGTTCGATTGCGCGGTTTACCATATAAGGTGAGGGTTTCCGGCAGATACAGGTTTTTACGCTTTCGTGATGGGGGCAATAGTAGATTTTATCGATTTTCACCCCGTGTTGTTCCAATTCCTCGCACATCCGGGCGTGTACTTTTTTCACATCTTCGTGAGTGTATATGCCTTTAGCGATACCTCCCTGATTGGTAATAACAAATAGCAGATATCCGGCATCTTTTAGTTTTTTCATCCCCTCGATCACTCCCGGATTGAATACAAAGTCCTCCGGTTTGTATATATAGTAATGCCCTTCGTCGGAATTAATCGTTCCATCCCGATCGAAAAATACTGCTTTTTGTTTTTCCGGTGCTTTATATGTTGTCCGTCTTTTCATAAAAAACCTTTGCTTTATGCTTCAACAAATATACATTTTAATTTCATTAAATACTCCTGAAAGTAAGATTTAGAATGATAACTTTTGCTAAAAGTTAAGAAGCAATGTAAGAGTCGTTTCTGGAAATAAATACGGAATCGCCTGTTGGGCGTATGTTCTTGTTTTTGTGGGGTAAAGAAAAAATTTTCTAAAAGATTCCCGGAACTCCGGATGTAAACTTCACTAAATCCCTTATTGTCGGAAAAGCATTAGGGGGAAAAGTACCGGATCGGTCAGTGCATGATTTTAAAAACTAACTCTTTCAATAATTCTCCGTCGGAAATATTGGCATTGCCCACTCCTTTCGATTTCATATCGTATTCCCGGAGCAGGGATATAATATTTGCACATTTCACAGCATTGTATACCCGGCTACCTTCCGTATAATCTTTCATGAAAAACGGATGAACGCCTAAAAGTTTCGCCATTTCCTGAGCGTTGGGAGTGGTTTTCTTTTGATAGTGGTAAGTGAGTAAGTTCAGGAAATATTTAAACAAGCCCGAAATAGTCAGCACCAGCGGATTGTTTTTAGGATTGGCTTCGAAATAGTTTACAATCCTGTTCGCTTTCAGGTGGTCTTTCTGGATTAGGGCAGCTAACAATTCAAAGCTGTTGAAATCTTTGCTGATTCCGGTATGTTCTTCAACCAATGCTTCTTTTATCTCCCCTCCCTGTGGCAAAAGCAGTGCCAGTTTATCAATTTCATTGGCCACCCGGCTTAAATCCGTGCCGAGGCTTTCTGCCAGCATATTCGCGGCTTTCAGCGTGATTCCGTAGGATTTTTCTTTGCAATAACCGATAATCCATTCCGGAATCTTATTATCGTACAGTTTTGCCGATTCAAAATAAATGCAGTTGGGGGAACTTCCCAGTTTCTTAAATACTCCTTTCCGTTTATCCGGTTTTTTGTTTTTGTAGGCGAATAGCAGGACGGTAGAAGGCTGGAAATGGTCGATGTAGGGCAGAAGATTATCGAAATCCCTGATATTTTGGGCTTCCCGTACGATCACCACCTGACGTTCCGACATCATCGGAAAGCGGCGTGCCGTGTCGGTTACGGTGCTCATGGTTATGTCGTTCCCATATAATACCGTTTGATTAAAGGCTTTTTCGTCTTCTGTCAGCACGGATTCTTCAATCATGGTCGTGATCCGGTCGATGAAATAAGACTCTTCTCCGCATAGAAAATAAACGGGTTTGTATTTTTTGGCTTTTATATCTTTTCTGATCTCGTCGAATGTCATTTCCTGTCTGCTAATTTGAAGCGGGAGTGTTAATTTTCTCCGGCAAAGTTAGCAAAATTCACTGAAACTTTATTTCCTGCAAGACAATATCTCGCTTAATTGTATTTGCTGAAATACGATTTGTGCCCGGCTACTTTCATAAAGTATTCCAATCGTATTTTCGTCAATAGAGGTTAAGCAGGAGTAGCCGAAACTATTACCTGAGTCTAAAAGAATGTTCTGCTCGCACCAACTTTTGCCATCATTGAAACTTACTTGAAGAGTCATATTGTTCCGGGAATACCGGGAGTGTGGATTTGAAAAAAGCAGAATCGATTTTTTCTGTCCTTTTTCGGTGTATTCGTGCCGGAGGAGCGAGGCCATACAAACTGGCTCCGGTAGGCCACCGTGTGAGGAAGGGTGTTCCTGCCAGTTTTTTCCCAGATCGGTAGTGGTGAAAATAGCCCGTCCGTTTCGGTCGCTTTTTTCTCGTCCGTTCCGGTTATCCCTCATGTTTAGCATTAAGGAACCGTCAGATAATTGCGCCACTGCGCATTCGGTTGTGTTGGTATAGGCGGGTGCGGATGTGTGCCAGGTGATACCGCCGTCCCGGCTGTAAGTGATGTTGGAAAACGGAATACCTGCCGTGTCGCGCCCTTGTGTGGGGAATACCAAAGTGTGATCTTGCAAAGTGATACCACAGCCGGGCGCCGGAGCGAACAGCCACCATCCGGATGGCTTGGTGGCCGCTGTAATATTGTGGGGTGCTGACCAGGTTTGTCCGTCGTCACTGCTTTCTGTGATAAGGAATTGTGAAGTTTCTTTTTCGCTTAAGCCGGGTTGTGAACCTTTTCCTGCCCATTGGTGTTGCCAGTTATTGCTGTCGGCCGTTAGATCTTCTATCCATTGTCCTTTATTGTTTAATATACCATGCATCCACAATCCTGCGATATATATTTTTCCGTTGTTCCGGTTCGTCAGAATGCAGGCATCACTGACGCCGTTGAATTTTTCAGGAAGTCCGCCCCATTCTTTCATATCCAGTGCAATGCGCATGGGTTCCCAGGTTTGCCCTTTATCTGTGCTGCGGCTTACGCCTATATCCATATTCCCTTGTAAGTCCCTGCTATTGTCCCAGCGGGCGTCATAGATAGCTAATAAGGTTCCTGCCTGTGTTGTTGTTAGCCCCGGTATACGGTGAGTGTCCACTCCGTCCTGCCTGTGTTGCCTTACCGCAATTCCTGTCCGGAAACGAATGTGAGGTGTTACATTTATTGGGGTTGTTTTTCCTTTTTCCGTCAGGACTGAAAAGCATTGTATCCCGACGAAATGGGATAAATCTGTGGTAGGCTTGAGATTACAGGTCACTGTGAAGTGGGTGGTATCGGCCAGCACGCAATTTACAGGTAGGGTAATTTTATTTTTACCGTTTACTATTTTTTCTGCTAAGATATTCCGGCCGGAACGTAAGGTTATTTTTTCTATGTCTTGAAGATGGGTTGTACCGTGAAAGCGAAATGTGAAGGCTCTTATCCGGGCAGAATCTTTATTGTTGTAACAAGTAATATCCAAGATAGGATTGTTGGGTTTATTGATTAATACGGGCAGTTGGTGTTGCCGGGTTATTACTTTTAAAGTTTGTGCCGTTAATGTTGCATTAAATGGTAGCAATAAAGTTAGTAACCAAAAGAAAGAATAGAATCTATTTGTCATCTTGTTGAGGCATTTATCGTGTTTTAATCCTTTTTAAAAACACAGGAGAATACAGATTATTTTAATTTGTCCGACAAATTAAAATATAAAAAATCAACATTCAAATATTTAGCCCGATTATTTGTCTGACAAATTTGAACTGTGGGGATTGGTGTTTCTTTCCTCCCGGATTAGTTCTATATAAAGGTTCAGGTGTTTTTTCATCAGATCCCGAAAAACAGAGGCATTTTTTTGTTTTATGCTTTCGAGTATCATGGCATGGGTGATAAGATTCTCAGGGGGAACTTGATGATTATAGCAGGTGATATATTCCTGATAATTTTGTTTGATAAATACTAAAAGAGGATATAGCATTTCTTGGAATTTCAATAAGGTATGATTTCCTGAAATTCTATAAAGCTGGGTGTGGAATAAATGGTCGCTTTCTATGGTGAGTTGGTTTGGGGATTGGATTTCTTGTTGTTGGATGGTTTTTTCGAGTTGGGCAATATCTGTTGCCGTGGCGTTATCGATGATAAAATCTGCCATACCAATTTCAAGGGATACCCGGAGGCCGAGCAGGTCGAGAATATTGTCTTTTCCCAGTATTTGGGGAGTAATCATGCGTTGCATGACGCTGACGATGTCCGGTTCTGTGAGAATGATACCTTTCCGGGTGCGGCTTTTAACTAATCCCAGCATCCTAAGGCGGCTCAAGGCTTCTCTTACGACCGATCTTCCAACTCCGAATTGTTTGGCAAGCTGAAGTTCCCCGGGAATCATGGAGCCCGGACACAATTTTTCTGTTTTTAAATATTGGAATAGTTGGTTCTCAACATAATCTACTAAGTTTTTCGATTCTTTTCCCATACAGCTGGCTTTATTCTTTTTTCAGGATTTTTTGCACGATGGCTTCAATTTCAGCATCCGCCCCGTAAGGATTATAGTCGGCTTTCAGGTTATTGCCGAAAAGCAGGGCGATTGATTGCCAGAAATAGGCATTGACACCTCCCTTATATTCCCGGATGTGCGAGAATGAAGAAGCACTTGTTTCCCGGTAGATCAGGCGCACCAGGATGCGTCCCTGGGTGACGCTGAGTTTCATCAGCGGGGCTTTGAATGTTTTCATCAGGGAGGAGTATTCTTCTTTGATGATTTTTTTCTTTTCCGATTCCCGGTTAGTTGTGGCCAGTCGTTTTTCGATTTCGTTGATTTTGGCAGCGGCTATTTGTGCGTAAGGGTATACTTTGCGCACGTTATATTCCAGGCGTTCCATCCGCTGGTTGTACCTTCGGTAATGGGCGGGGTTGCGGGTTTTGGCTTTTACAACGGCCGGGGGCAGTTGCAGGCTGGGGATCGTATCGCCTTTATAGAGAATTGCGCGCACCAAAATACCCTGTTCCTGGGCATTCAGGGTGTGCATGTAAAATATGAAAACTATGAAGGCAATAATTCTCGGCATCCCAAAATAATTTGTTATTTTTGGCACGTAAAATTAAGAATAATTGTGGACGAACAATTTCAGGATTTATTTAAAATAAGGAGAAATCGGAAAAAAGTGGAGATCGGGAATATTTTGATTGCCGAGCCTTTTCTTGAAGGGAAGTATTTTTCCCGTTCAGTTATCCTTATTGTCGAACACGATGACAAAGGAAGCATAGGTTTTGTGCTTAATAAGCCTATGATTTATTCGACTTCCGATTTGGTGACAGAGCTTTCCGGGATGGAGTATCCGGTTTATGTGGGAGGGCCTGTCGAACAAAATCAATTGTATTATATTCATACCCATTCGGAGTTGGAAGATGCTTTGCATATTGCCAACGGCATTTATTGGGGAGGGGATTTTGGCCAGTTGACCCGGATGTTGAAAGAGGGGAATATTCTGCCGGGAGAAGTTCGTTTTTTTTCCGGTTATAGCGGTTGGGAAGCCGGGCAATTGAACCGGGAACTGGAAGAGAATACCTGGATGGTGGGGGATATTGCCTGTCCGGATGTTTTTGAGCTTCCGAATGAGCATATTTGGGAAAAGTCAATGAGTGAACTTGGGGGAAGATACCGTATCTGGTCGAATTTTCCCAAAGACCCTATTATGAATTAGGGATAAAAGGATTTATTGAATAATAGCAGGCCGTTCTATCGCTGTCCTGAAAAGGAGAGAGGAAAGTCCGGGCAACAAAGGGCATCGTGCTTCTTAACGGGAAGATGCTTGCGAAGGTATAGTAGCGTAACAGAAAATAACCGTTCCGGAGGAATTTCATTCGTTTGGAATAAGGGTGAAAAGGTGGGGTAAGAGCCCACCGGTGCTGCGGGTGACCGTGGCAGCCGTACGCCTCACGAGTTGCAAGACCATGTACACCGGCGCTGTTGGTTGGCCCGACCAATGCCGGGGGGTAGGTCGCTTGAGCTGCAGAGTGATTTGCAGTTTAGATAAATGATAGAAACCGCAAGGTACAGAACCCGGCTTACAGGCCTGCTATTTTTTTATTTTGAGTTTAGAGTGAGTGTGTGTGGCATATTAAGAGAGGAAAATAATTATTATGAAATCGATACGGGAAATATATAATATCGGGTATGGGCCATCGTCCAGTCATACGATGGGGCCGAGCCGTGCTGCGGCATATTTTAGGGATAAAAATCCGGATGCGGAGAAATACCGGGTCACTCTTTACGGAAGCCTGGCTTTAACCGGGAAGGGACACGGTACGGATTTGGCTATTCACAAGATCATCGACCGACCGGAGGACACCGAGATTGTGTGGCGTCCCGATGTGACACTCGAAAGGCATCCCAATGGAATGTTGTTCGAGGCATTGACCGATGGAACAGTAACCGATAGTTGGGAGGTATATAGTGTGGGTGGAGGTGCTCTGTGGGATGCTCAGGGAACGTTTGACGGGGGCGATCTTTATCCGAAGACCACGATGGACGAGGTGATGAAGTGGTGTTTGGATGAAGGATGTACTTTCGTGGATTATGTTGAACAGCACGAAGGAGTTGAAATTTTCGATTTTTTAGCCGAAGTGTGGGAACAGATGCAGCGTACGGTGGAGAAAGGATTAATCACGGAAGGGGTTTTGCCCGGAGCTTTGAAATTAGCCCGGAAAGCGAGTTCTTATAACATCAAGGCTATGCAGTCGAGCGGCTCTTCACAGCCTATGGGTATGCTGTTTGCCGCCGCTCTGGCTACTTCGGAGGAAAACGCCGCAGGCGGACTGGTGACTACGGCTCCTACGTGCGGAGCTTCGGGAGTAGTGCCTGCCATTATGTATTTTTTGAAACACGACCAGAATATGCCCGATTACCGGATTATCAGGGGACTGGCTACAGCCGGGCTGATCGGTAATATAGTGAAAAGCAACGGTTCTATTTCCGGAGCCGAAGTGGGATGTCAGGGGGAGTTGGGTACGGCCTGTGCTATGGCTGCCGGAGCTGCAACACAGATTTGGGGGGGGACTCCCCGGCAGATCGAATATGCGGCAGAGATGGGATTCGAACATAATTTGGGACTCACCTGCGATCCGGTTATGGGATATGTGCAGATTCCCTGTATCGAGAGAAATGCTTTTGTTGCCCAGAAAGCCAGGGAATGTGCCTTGTATGCGTTGTATTCCGACGGTAGGCACATGGTGTCGTTCGACGATGTGGTGAAGACGATGGTCGAGACGGGATTGGATATGCAGGCGAAATACCGGGAAACCAGCCTGGGAGGATTGGCGTGCGTGTGTTTGAAGAAATTGAATCACGGAGGCGACAAAAATATGTAATTGAATTACGCAACTAAAAAACGTAAGCCGACGTTAATGTTATAAGGTTTTTAATGTTGAATCAAAAATTGACGGGATGGATAGGATAAAACTAAAGGTTTTAGGACTGTCATACAGTATGTCTCAGGCGGGTGCTTATGCCTTGATTCTGGCCGATGAGCAGGATTTGCACCGGATTCCTATTGTGATAGGGATGCCTGAAGCCCAGTCAATCGCTATACAGTTAGAAAAATTACAGACACAACGGCCTTTGACCCACGATTTGATAAAAACTTTGGCGGATGCTATGAAAACCAGATTGAAGGAAGTTTTTATTTATCGTTTGAATGCCGGTATTTTTTATTCGGAATTGCTTTTTGAAACGGATATGAACCTGATTAAAATAGATTCCCGAACTTCTGATGCGATAGCCCTTGCACTACGTTATGATTGTCCGATATACACTACTGCTGAAATTATTGCCAAAGCAGGGATTTTGGTGAACCATGAGGATGTTACCGTGAAAGAAGAAATGCCGTCGGCTCCGCTGATGGAAGCGGAGGAGATTGCAAGGGATTATTCTGTGCAGGAATTAACCCGGTTGCTGGACGAGGCAGTACAGAACGAGGAATATGAGAAAGCCTCGAAATTCAGGGATATGCTGAAAGAGAGAGGGAAATCGTAATCCCCGATTGTGGTTATTTTCAGCTTTTTTAATAAATTTGTCATTGTAAGAATATTTAAAATATTGATTAGTTATGAACAGTATTCAATTTGATTACAGTAAAATTTGTAATTTTATTAGTAAAGAGGAGATCAGTGCGTTGTATCCTCAGGCTCACCAGGCATTGAAGAGCCTGAAAAACGGAACCAGCAAAGGAAATGATTTTTTAGGCTGGTTGGACCTTCCCGCCAATATCACTCCTGAACATCTGGAGGATATAGAAAAGACTGCTGCCGACCTGAGAGCACGTACACAAGTGCTGGTGGTGATTGGAATCGGAGGTTCGTATCTGGGGGCACGGGCTGTTATTGAAGCTCTTTCCAATAGTTTTCATAGCTATGACAAGGCAGCCATGAAGGTGATTTTTGCCGGACACAATATCGGTGAAGATTATTATCACGAATTAATGGCTTATTTGAACGATAAAGAATTTAGCCTTTGCGTTATATCCAAATCGGGAACGACAACCGAACCTGCCATTGCTTTCCGTTTGCTGAAAGATTTACTGGAAAGTAAAGTCGGCAAGGCAGAGGCCGGGAAACGTATCGTGGCGATTACCGATGCTTCAAAGGGTGCTTTACGTACTTTGGCCGACCGTGAAGGATATAAGACATTTATTATCCCTGACAACGTAGGAGGACGTTTTTCCGTGCTCACTCCGGTTGGGTTATTGCCTATCGCTGTGGCAGGTTTCGATATTAAAGAACTGGTGAAAGGCGCCGTGGAGATGCGTGCTGCCTGCATCGATGATGAAAAAAGTATCGCGGTAGAATATGCCGTTGCCCGTACTGCCCTCTATCGGAAAGGTTTTGCTGTGGAGTTGCTGGCTAACTTTAATCCTAAATTGCACTACATCACCGAATGGTGGAAACAGCTTTACGGAGAGAGTGAAGGTAAGGAACATAAAGGGATTTTCCCTGCCGGGGTGGATTTTACGACGGATTTACATTCTATGGGGCAATACATCCAGGAAGGTGTGAGAATGTTGATGGAGACGGTGATCTCGGTGGAAAAACCGGATTATAAAGTGACTATCCCTTCGGATGAGGCCAATCTCGATAAGTTGAATTTTTTGGCTGGAAAGAGAGTAGATGAAGTGAATAAAATGGCAGAATTGGGAACTCGGATCGCCCATGTGGACGGCGGTGTGCCGAATATGCACATTACGATGCCGGTCCTGAATGCTCTTTATATCGGACAGTTGTTCTATTTCTTTGAACTGGCTTGCGGTATTTCCGGTAATCTGCTGGGAGTAAATCCATTCGACCAGCCGGGAGTGGAGGCATACAAAAATAATATGTTTGCCCTGCTGGAAAAACCGGGGTATGAAGAAGCTACTAAGGCTATCAAGGCAAAATTATAAGAAATGCCGATTTAGTATACAACCGGAGGCGGAAGTGCCTCCGGTTTTTTATTTTGCGGGGCGGGCATTTTCAACTTCGCTCCGGCCTGAACATCTTCTGCCGAAGGGATGATTACGACTACCGTTCCCTTGCGAATGACTTCAACCAATTTTTTCAGGTCGGAGTTGAACATGCGGACGCAGCCGTTGGATACGCGTTTCGAGATCGAGCCCGGCGCATTGGTGCCGTGTATACCTATTCCGTAGTATCCGGGAGTTTCCAGGCGGATAAACCAGGGGCCATAGACTCCCTTCACCAGCCGCCCGTCCGGAGTGCCGTAGCGCCATTCGCTGGCGTCCAGAATTTGCGACACTTTAAATACTCCTTCCGGGGTGCGTTGGTCGCCGATTTCGGTTTTATTGCCTGTGTTCTTGCCGCAGGCTATGGGGTAGTAGCCTATTCGTTTGCCTTCGTAATCGAATACATATAGTTTCATGTCTTGTTTGGATACCAGTACAAATGTGCTTTGCGGAACCTCTTGCAGAACATTCTTTTTTGGGGGAAGATGCTTTTGTCCGGAACCGACGGAGTAGGCCAGCAAAAGGAGGAATGTTATGAGTATTTTCATGTTTTCTCAAAATAGGATTAAATAGGATAAGTGTGTTTACGTAAAATTCCACCATGCTGTTTAGTTTTTTATTTTTAACTTTGCCTTCCGGAACAAGAAATAAAAACTATGAAGACGATTGCAATATTATGTGGCGGCGGTCCCGCTCCGGGAATTAATACGGTTGTGGCAACGGTTACAAGGGTATTTTTACGGGCAGGCTACCGGGTGTTAGGTATACATGAAGGTTATAAGGGATTATTTGCCGAGAATCCCGAGGTCGAAGTTTTGACCTGGGCGAAGGCCGATCAAATTTATAACCGGGGAGGCTCTGCCATTAAAATGAGCCGTTTCAAACCGAAGGACGAGGATTTCAATACGAATTTGTTTGTGCGTGAGGGAATTGAATTGTTGGTGACGGTGGGAGGCGACGATACAGCATCGACAGCTAACCGACTGACGAAATTTCTTACCGACCGTAATATTCAGGTCCGTAATATTCATGTTCCCAAAACGATCGATAACGATTTGCCTTTACCGGAGGGTGTTCCCACTTTCGGGTTTACTTCTGCTAAAGAAATGGGGGTGACTATCGGTAAAGTGATTAAGGCGGAAGCGGCTACTACGCAGAATTGGTATTTGCTGATGTCTATGGGGCGCGAGGCCGGGCATCTGGCTTTTGAAATCGGGAAAGGGATTCATGCCGATATGATTGTGATTCCTGAAATGTTCAGGTATACACAAATCACGGTGGATAAAGTGATCCGGCTGGTTATTTCCTCGATGGTGAAAAGGCGGATTATGGGAGAAAAACCGGGGGTTTCTGTGATTAGCGAGGGAATATTCCACTACTTGAAAGACGAGGATATTGCTTCTTCGGGAATTGTGTTCGATTATGATGCGCACGGACATCCTGAATTAAGTGAGATCAGCAAGGCACATATTCTGAATAAGATTTTGAAAAAACGTTTAAAAGCACTGGGGCTGAATATCATTTGCCGTCCTGTCGAGGTGGGGTATTCGTTGCGTTGTGTCGATCCTTCTGCTTTCGATCTGACCTATTGCACTTCTTTGGGGATTGGTGTGAAGAAATTGTATGATGACGGGTGTACGGGATGTATGGTGGCGATGAATCTTGAAGAGGAAATTATACCTGTGTTCCTGAAAGATGTAGAAGATGAAAGCGGGAAAATACGTCCGCGTTTGGTAAATATGGAGAGGGAAGTGGTTCAGAAGACTTTTCAGGAGAATATTTCTTACCTGACACCGGATGACCGGGAAGCTGCTGCCGTTTATCTGCCGGAACCTCAGGAATTTGAATTTGAATCTATTTTAGGCATTCGCTGAAAAGTATAGAGCTGCCTGAAAATACTGATCCCCAAAAAGTAAACTATAAACTTTTTGGGGATCATTGTCATATAATTTTGAGAGCTTAAAATACGGGTAACTGATAGACGAAACCTAATTCCACTCTTTGCGGGCTATTGTTCATTGCCCCCCAATCCCTGGCACGGTCTGTGTATTTATAGGAACGTCCGAGATAGTTTAAGAAAAAGTGAAGGTTCTCTTCCATCGGGTAATACTCAATCCCGGCGAAATATCCCCAGGAAGTCCGGTAATTTCCTTTTTCAAACACTTGATTGTCTTTCTGTATATTGGCTGTTTCATACATCCCCTTTACGAAGACATTCCATTTGGGAAGAAATCTGTAATTCAGGTGAAGCACCAGCGACAAGTAACAGGCATCCAGGGCTCTTACCGGGACATCATCGGTCGAGGCGATCGTGGAAATGATTCCCGTGCGGTCAATATCTTCCGTTGAATACATGAAATCGAAGAAACCAGAGAATTTATTTAAATTCAATTCTGTTCCCAGGGCGTAGTAATACCAGTTTTTCTTTTTGGCTTCATGGAAAATGGAGGCCGACCAGCGGGTTTTCAAAAGGTCTTCCCAAAAATTACCGTTCCAGTTCAACACATATCCCAAAGGAGCTTTCGTCATTTCCACGCCTTCAGGCACAACCTGGTAGAGGTGGCGGAAAGATCCGTTCCTGGAGTTTAGTACCTGAAAGCGGAATTCCTGTTTCGGATTTACCCAATACGATGCGTCGAGCCCTGTCAGGAAATTGGTCATGTTATCGATCAGGTCGCAGTATTGATATACTTCGATAGGATTCAGGTCGAACTCAAAACCTCCGAATGCCGTGCTTTGCTTTCCCAGAAAAAGAGAGAATTTATCGTTCAGGTGATACCCTACGGCGGCATAGTCGATAGCGGAAGGCATATTGTCCAGTTCCAGAGGGGCAGAGCTACGGTTTAACCGTTGGCGATAACGGTAGTAGATTTTATCCGTGATATGGCCTTTCATTTCAATGCGTAGCTGATCCATGCGGAAAGAGGCTTCATTGAAGTCGTTTCCGTTCATATACAGGTTAAAACTTCCCTGCATGTTCAGGTACAGGTTGAACCAATCGATCTTTTTTTCCAGATTTGTCACCCTTTCAAACATGGTTTTTTCCTCGGATGCAGAACTTTGGAAGTCCAGATGTTGGGCGGACAGGGGTGTAACGGCAAAGGCTGTCAATCCCACAAGTAATAATCTTCTTTTCATTGTCGTTTCGTTTTTGTTCTGGTTATTTATGATCCCACCGGATCATTGGGGTTAATATTTATTGAAATAAGTTTGAATCGTCCGCCAATCCGTGGTTTTAGTCAGGGCGAGCATCAATAGGATACGGGCTTTTTGCGGATTTAATTCCTGAGAGGCCACGAAACCGTATTTATTGTCGTCTACTTCGGCATCCAATGTGGTGGGACCTGTCGGGACACGGCTGGAACGTACCACCAATATGCCTTTCTGACGGGCTGCGGCTAATTTGCTGAATAGGTTTTTGTGGATATTGCCATTTCCCACTCCGGCGTGTATGATTCCTTTATATCCGTTATTCACCAGAGCGTCCAGGGCATCGGATTCCACGTTGGAATAACTGTAAATGATTCCTACCTTGGGAAGAGAGGTCATGTTGGTTACGTCGAATTCCGATTGGGTGGTGTGTAATTTCAGGGTGGTTTGATTATAGTGTACCTTTCCGTTGAAGATATATCCTAAAGCACCGGAATTGGGAGCCTGAAAGGTTTGAACGTCGATGGTGTTCATTTTGGCCACGGCATGCGCACCTAAGATCAGCCCGTTCATAACAACAGTCACTCCTTTACCTTTCGATTCGGGAGAGGAAGCGGCGACTACGGCATTGTAAAGGTTTAACGGGCCATCGGCGCTAAGGGAGGTGGCTGCCCGCATAGCTCCTACCAATACGATCGGTTTGTCGCTTTTCACAGTCAGGTTCAGAAAATAGGCTGTTTCTTCCATCGTATCTGTTCCGTGGGTGATCACCACACCGTCTACATCATTCCGCTTTAGGAGCGTATTCAGGTAATTTGCCAATTTTAGCCATACTTCGTCGGACATATCCTGAGAGCCGATTTTAACGATTTGCTCTCCCGTCACATGGGCTATTTCTTTGATTTCCGGTACGGCGGAGATCAGATCGCTGATCGCTACCTGTCCGGCGGTGTAGCTGCTACCGGTGGTGGTGGAACCTGTTCCGGCAATTGTCCCTCCCGTAGCTAAAATGTGGATATTGGGTAGTTTTTGTGCTGTGGCGCTCATGAATGAAAACACGAACAGCAAGGCTAATAAAGTGATTTGTTTAAACGTTTTCATACTTGTTGTTTTTAAGTTTTATATATTAGTTGTGTGGTTTATGAGTCCGTTTATTTAAAGAATCAGAATATGATTTTAGTAAGGAGTATTCCTGAAATGACAGAGCCGAGGGTGGCTATCAGCCCCGGCATCATGAAAGAATGATTAAGGACATATTTACCGATACGGGTGGTTCCGGTGCGGTCGAAATTGATTGCAGCGACAACCGTAGGGTAGTTAGGGATGAAAAAGTAACCGTTTACAGCCGGAAACATGGCGATAAGCAGGAAAGGGGAGATTCCCAATGCAATCCCTAAAGGCATAAATGCCCTAACCGTGGCAGCCTGGCTGTAAAGTAGAATCGACATGATAAAAAGGGCTATTCCGAACAACCACGGCATTTGTGTGACAATTCCTTCAATGGAGCCTTTTAAGGCGGTCATGTTACCTTGAAGGAAGGTATCTCCCATCCAGGCGATACCGAAAATGGCGACAACGGCCTGCATGCCTGCCGAAAACACGCTTCCCTGGGCTGCTTTTAAACCGTTTGCTCTGGTTATCAGTAGGATAAGGGCTGCTGCCGAAAGCATCAAAATTTCAATGATTGCCGACATCTCCACCGTAACCAGTTTACCGTCGATCAGGTGGGAGGGACGAAGATTGTCGAACGACCCGAAAATAACGATGAATACCGTAGCAACGATAAAGATGATCACCGACCAGAGGGCTTTCCTTTTGTTGGCAACGTCTTTCAGTTCGTAATGATCGTTTCCGAGCAATCCTTCTTTTAACCTGCGCTGGTATTCCGGGTCTTCCGTTAATTCCTTACCTACTCTTAAAGAGTAAAGGGCTCCTAACAATACCCCGATCAGGGTGGCCGGAATCGTAATCATCAGGATGTCCGGCAAGGATATGTCGTAGCCGCTTAATAATCCCAATAATGCGACCGTGGCGGCAGAAATCGGACTTGCCGTGATTGCCTGCTGTGAGGCTATTACGGCTATTCCCAACGGTCGTTCCGGGCGGATTTTTGTTTCCCGGGCAACTTCGGCGATTACCGGAAGTACCGAGTAGGCTACATGGCCTGTCCCGGCGACAAAAGTGAAAAGGTAGGTGACTAAGGGGCTTAACAGGGTGATTTGCGACGGTCGTTTCCGTAGTAAATGTTCGGCGGCTTTCACCATTAAATCCAGGCCTCCGGCAGCCTGCATACAGGCTGCGGCAGTAATAACGGCAACTATCATCAGCATCACATCGATGGGGGGAGCGGTAGGTTGCAGGCCAAAGACAAAGGTTAGGATTCCCAGTCCTATACCTCCCATAACGCCCAGTCCTATACCCCCGATCCGGGCTCCTATGATAATTGCTGTCAAAACAAAGGCAAGTTGTAATAGCATAAGAATCACTTTTGGTTTGTTGAATTGTACCTTAAAAACTTAAAAATGTTTCATTTGTTGCCACATATAATTATTTTTCTTGTGTTTGTAGAAAAAAATTTAGATATTCGCATGTTCGAAAAAACAGGAGATAATTATTACAATTAAAAACAGCTAAGAATGAGAACTTTAAAAAATTTATTATTTGCGTCTGCTTTGTTGATGTTGGGAATGAGTTCATGTACAAAAATTCCCGACCCGGAATTTACTTTAACGATGCAATATCCTTACGTTAATCAGATTGCTGACGATAAATTCGCTCCTTATTTTTATGTTCAGCCTGTTTATTATGCCAATTATGTGATTAAAAGCGCGAAGGCTACCAATGGGGAGAAAACTTACACTCTAAGCAATATCGGGTATGGTGTGCAGACCACCGATGGACAAAGCGATTCGAAACTTCCGGAAGGAACTTACACGATTACAGCTACCAGCACGGGGGGCGATGTGAATACAATTTCCACAACCTTTAATTTAAATTCAGATCAGATTTTGGGAGAAGTGGTCGTGGATAGCCTGATCTATTCGGCAAAGGAAAATTCGATCAGAGCCGGATGGCGGCCTGTGGAGAATGCAACGGCTTATTGCCTTGTGATGACCCCGGTTGTGACCGATAAGGATAGTAATAATATTGTGGTGGAGCCTCAGACCCAGTTTATTTACTGGAATGAGAACGATAAAAAGGCAACCTCCGGTACGTTCCGTGGAGACGAGAGCATGAGAGGGAATAAATACAAAATTGCAGTGGCTGCGTTTAGCGGAACGAACAGACCTAATGTTGTGATCCGTAGGGATAACCATACCGCCCAAATTATTACTTGGGGAACAGAACCGGAAAATTAAGACAGGAAAAGAAAGGCTATACAGCTTGTTTCGTTATAAGGGCGGGAACTGACTTCCCGCCTTTTTCTTTCTCTTGTGCCGCCTGGGAGAAAGAATTATATATCAGGAGCGAACGATCCGGACTATGTCTGCGTATAGAAGACTAAACTGTAAACATAGGAATTATGAAATGGCAGAGTGATCTGATACGTTATTTTCAATGGTCGGCTCCGATTACGAATCGGGAAGCGAAAGAGGCGGTGGCCGGGGAAATTTGTCAAAAGGCGAAAGACGGCGATGTCATCGGAGCAGGATCGGGATCTACCGTTTATTTGGCTTTGCTGGCATTGGCGGAAAGGATGAAGAATGAAAACCTGCGCATCACGGTTATTCCGGCTTCACTGGAAAGTGCCACCGTATGTTCGCAGCTGGATATTCCGCAAGTCACGCTTTGGGACAGAAAACCCGATTGGACAATGGACGGGGCGGACGAGGTGGATCCGCAAGGCAATCTATTGAAAGGGCGGGGAGGAGCGATGTTCAAAGAAAAGTTATTGATACGTAGCAGTTCCCGTGTATATATTATGGCAGACGAAACGAAATTCGTCCGGCAATTAGGGGAGAAATTTCCCGTTCCGGTGGAAGTTTTTCCGGGAGCTCTGACCTATGTGGAAGAGGAATTGAAAAAATTGGGTGCGGTGCGTTTGGATATACGCCCGGCAAGAGGAAAGGACGGGCCTGTGATTTCCGAGAATGGAAACCTGATTTTAGATGTCCGGTTTCCGGTTATCGGTCACGATTTGGAACGTGAAATTAAAAAAATAACAGGAGTATTTGAAAGCGGGCTTTTCCTTGATTATCCCGTGCAAATCCTGACAACGGGGAAGAAATAAATGCCTATGGCGTTATTCTTTTTCCGAATGTTATCATAATGTTTACAGAATTTAATGTAAAATATTA
>OBYR01000541.1_pt1 | contig 27375 bp, 38 predicted proteins | sample 1495491 | NCBI WGS metagenome assembly OBYR01 (sample SAMEA2580206, study PRJEB22360) | human gut metagenome | biome: human gut; feature: human-associated habitat; material: faeces | place: Denmark | collected 2008/2010 | reverse complement strand
CCAAACGGCTAAATAAGTCGCGGGCATAAGGCATATTTTCATCAACAAGGATTTTTAACCCTTTTTCAGTCTCTGACAATCTAAGGCTCCTTTATCAACAAACGCCCATTTGCAAACTGCTGTTTAATCTGAAAAAACATTAATAATCATACAGATAACAACATAACCATTTAGACGGGCAATACTGAAAAATTGTTATTCAGTATCGCCCTTTAAGCCGTTTCAGGCTATATAAAATTAATCCCCCGTGGACACTGCGTGGACACTTACGCCACCTTTCAGCGGATTAAGGGCCACCGCATCCTGCAGGTAATCCGGTGCAAAATGCGCATATGCCATTGTTTGCTGAATGGTTGCGTGACCAAGAATCTTCTGAAGCGCAATAATGTTTCCTCCGTTCATCACAAAATGGCTGGCGAACGTATGCCGCAGCACATGTGCAGCCTGGCCTTTTGGTAAATCGGGCTTAACTCTTTTCAGCGCCAGGCAGAATTCCCGGTACTTCACCTCAAACAAGCCGCCTGTTTCTCTGGTTTTGATCGCCTCACAAACTGCCTGAGAAATTGGCACTGTTCTCTTCCGGCCATTTTTGGTTTCAAGAAACGTTACACGGTTATGAACTATCTGTTCACCACGAAGCTTACAAGCTTCACTCCAGCGCGCCCCTGTGCTTAAACACAAAAGCGCAACACGCCAGTAGTCGCCCTCCAGTGTATCGAGCAATAGCGCCACTTCCTTCTGTGACAGGAACGCCATTTCTCGTGGAGATACATAAAGAATAGAAATTCCCCTTACTGGATGTTCTGCATCCCAAAGACCTATTTTTTTCAGCACGGTAAACATTCCGGATAACCGATTCATGTACCTGTTAGCAGATGACGGTTTCAATCCTTCAGCCATCTTTTGAGAACGCCACGCGATAATTTTCAGCTTATCAAGATCCACAGCCTGCATATCAGCGCCAAGCTCATTGATTATGTTGCGCAGTTGTTTTCGGTCTTCTTCCGCCTTACGCCTGTGCTGGCCGTGATACATCCACCACAACTCAAGCAAATCATTTAGCGTTCGACGATCACGGTAGCCCTGTATATATTCCCGCTTTTCAGCGTTCGCCATGATGTAGCGTTCAGTGGCCACCGCTACCGATTTTTTGTCAAATACCTTACGCACGCGCTTTCCCTTGCGTCCGTTCGGCCTGATGTCCAGCAAATAACGACCATCTTCGAGCTTCTTAATCGACATTACGAAGCCCTCCAATGAACCGCTCTACAATTTCTCCAGCCTCTTTCCAGCAATAATCAGACCAGACAAAAAGCAGGTCTAACCAGTTTTCTGGCCTCAGCGGGATAATTTTTGGATTGTTTCGGTTGAAACGCGATCTCCCTCCGAATTGCAGGAACCATCAAGAGAGAGAGCCGGAGAAATTTGCCCGACCTCCGGCATCGTTTCATCTGTTGATAACCAATAAGCATACTTCTTAAATTTAGGGTGTTTCGTAACCTTAAGTAAGGCACCCTCTGTTACTTGCTTCCCCCTCACCTCATAGTTAGTTACCGTCCCATAAGGCAGCCCAACACAATCCGCAAACTCCTGGCGGGTCATACCTTCTGCTTCACGAATCAGGCGAAATTTTTCACCCATGCTTGACAAAGATGCCATATCGGGCATATCCTCCATCGCAACATGCCACATCGGGCACAAACATAAAAACACTCAAATAAGCCGATATAAGCCATTTTGAGCCATTCGAACGAATTAGGGAGATTACCACAATGAGCGAATCAGAGCTTGGGGGGTTCATTCAGGTAGCACCATATCCACTTGAAGCGGTGCCATATCAACTATTCGCCAAGATGATCGGCCGCAAGGAATCCACAGTCAGAACCATGATTGACGCAGCAAAGCTACCGACAATTGACTTTGTGAAACCAGGTTCAGTAAAGACGCGTGCATCAGAAAACTGGGTATATCTGCCAGCATTTAACGAAGGCATGCGCAAAGCGTTTTTTGAGCAACCGAAAGAACGCCGCGACGCATGGTTGTTGTGGCTGGGACTTTAGTCATAAATGACCAGCCATATCATCAGCGCCATTCTGACCCTTGTTTTTATTGAGATAGGCGTAATAGAGATCTATTTGTTTCGCAAGTTAACGGGACATGAAGAACGCTTTATTGAACTCAGCATTGAATATATCGCCGCTTATACCAAAGGACTTTTCCCGGCAGCTATTGGGGCGATGTTTATAGCGTTTGTTATCTGGTTTATCGGGTGAGAAACCTGACAACCCACAACTACTGCAATGAGGGTAATTATGTGTGGCATGGACAAATTGGACCTTATGTTAATTGTAATACTATCAATTAACTTCGGTTACCTCTTAAGCGGCGCAATTCTCATGTGCGGAGGCAAACGAAAATGAACCAGCAGTCCGCAAAACGTGAAAACAATGCGATGCGATTTAATCGCAAATATTTTGAGTTCGGCCTCTATGCCGGAATAATTAAATCTGTACAGAGTCTTTAACATGAAACAGCAACGTAATTCACGCTTTCGCAATGGTGCAGAACGCCACGCTAACCGTTTTGCTACCAGTGCATCACGCAGCAACATCCGCTACAGCCTGAGTGATACACACGCAACGCCGGATGGCTACCCAGTAAAACAAATCGGCGAGCATGCCTGGCTGATTGAGAAAGCTGGAATCGTGATCCACAAATGCCCACGCAATCCGTTTACCGGAAACCGCATTTTTGCTCTAAGCAGTGGCGACAATCAGTTCGGGCAGGATTTCACATTATACGAAGCACTTCGCACGGTTGATCGTCTGCTTCGCGGGCAAAGTTTTATTAAACAGGCTGATTTATAACAGGTGCTTTATGACCAAAGACCATGCACAAGGTGTATTTATCCGTTTTATTGATTTTCGCGGTGAACTGTTATTACGTGCATCCGCTATTGACGGAGTAACTCCGGCGGGTAAAAACGGAGCCGACGAAGCCACTTACGTTTATCTGAACGGCACGCGACTGCTTGTGGAACTTCCGTACCAGACCGTACGAGAAATCATTAGCGAAGCTGAAAAGGCACGCCAGGTTAATGGCGATGAACCCTATATCGAAATTATTTGTATGGATTCAGAAGCTGAAATACAGAAAGCAGATTAAAGGGCGTTGTGATGGGCAAAGAATATAAAACTCTCATTAACAAAGCACTTGAGCGTTTTTATTTTCGCTTAAGTGCATCAGGCGCTCATGCTGAACGTGCGGCCCGTGACTCATTGACCAGAGCAATCCGAAGTCTGTATGACGTGGCTTTTTACGCTGATGATCTGGATGCACTTAACGAACTTTCCGAGCTGATCTGTGCCGCAGAGTGCGGGGAACATATTGAACCGTATAAGCTGGGGAATATCGCATGAGTATATTTATCTCATGGCTTGTTCTGATTATTTCGGTGGCCTGCGCTATTGGGATTATGCGAATTATTCATTCAATAAAAAAGATTGAACGCTTTTTCACTGGCGAATAACAGAGCAAATAAAACCACAGATTAAATAAGAAAATGTAAAACAATCCGCATTCGCGGAGGTATTCGCACACGCCAAGGAGGCGTAATGGCAATTAAGCATTTTCCTGTCGTTCGTTTTACCTCCAGAGGGCGTGAATACGAAGTCGACGAACGCCTGATTACCACAATCGACAAACACCGTTCAGAAAAGGATGCACATCACATCTATCTCACTGACGGCACTTACTTCTGCGCCACGAATGTGGTGCGGGTGAACCTTATCCGACAGGTACAGGAGTCACGCAGATGACCATTCTGGACTATATCGCCGCCAATCCGGGGTGTAGCGGTGGAGAAATCGCCGCAGCACTGAATACCCCAACCACAGCCATTAATGCGGAGTTACGCCGACTCTGGCGCAGCGGTTCAGTCATAAGAAAAGAGCGCAAAACAGGCGGTCGCTTTTCTTACCAGATAAACCCGATGCCGTTCGGGTGCGGCAATCCACTTACCAACATGTTTAACCAGCTACTAAAGGAAGCCAGAGCATGAGCGCCATCAACCACCAGGAATTACGCGAACTGGCGACTGACCTGCAACGAATGGCAACGCCTCAAAAATTACTGGCGTTTCGCGCAATGCTCTCGCCGTCTGCTGTGCTGGCGCTGCTGGATGAGCTGGAGCACGCCAGAACCACACCTCTCGCCATTCGCCTGACGCTCCGTCATGAAATCGAGGATTTCTGCGCGACGTTGGAGGCGCCAGGCGAACCGGAAACGCCGGAAGCAATACAGCAAGAGCTGCTGCAACGCATTGACAAGGTTTTTGATTTTTTTCTGAACCACTAAGAAACCAGAACATGCACACACAAAAAAACCGCTTGCCATGCCGCAATCAGTCAGGTTACATTTCCGCTGCACCTCACAAAACGGGTGCCGGGTTTCGCAGCCTGCTGACTACACAAGCGCACAACCGCGCCAGCGGTTTTTTTGTGCGTACTGTATTGCCACGTTTTTTTCGCGTCAGAATTATGGCGGGGCGTACGGGGCCGACTTCGGTCGGGCCGGGTTCTTGTGTAGCCGGTACTGCGAACCTCGTACGTCTCGCCACCCACAGTTTCGCAGCTCTGGATGGTGAGTTTTCACAACTTACTACACAAGGGGCCACACCATGGCAAACCGCAAACCACACCGCGCTATCGCGGAGCGTCGTCACATCCAGACTGAAATCAACCGCAGACTTTCCCGCGCATCACGCGTCGCGCAAATCATGCACATCAATATGCTGCATGAGCGCAGCCACGCACTATCAAACATTTATTCCGCCTCTGTTTTCAGCTATCTGGCGGATGATCTGCACGAGCTTCAACAGCTCATCCAGCAGCAAAACAAACTCCATTAACTCCTGTTCCGGGCCTTTCCTGCACCTTGCGGCGGGAGGCCTTCGCACATCTGTAACAAGAGGATTGCCGCAATGATTCTCGCCAACGACTTTCTTGAATACCTGCTCAACACAGAACGTGATCTTGCCGCTCGCGTGCGTGATCGTTATGACATGTACTTGAAATCCCTGCCTGTACCGCAGCTCGCTGACGGAAAGATTGTTATTGATGGTCGCTACATGCTTGACAGCCACGAGGGAAATTACAGGCTTTACCGCATTGAAGGTGGCACCCCGTCCGTTATTGGCATTTACCAGCGCCCATCCTCTGCAATCGTCGATGTGATTGCCGACAGCATCCGCATCACACATCGCCATGCCGACACAGAAGACACCGTGCTGGAAATTCAGCGGCTGGCTACAGTCTGCCGTGACACCCTGAATGGCATGACGAAGTAAATCACTATGACGGCAGAGTACATCAGGGACTGGCAACAACCGCGCCACGCAGTGGGGCGTGAAGGAACGGGGATCCCCGCTCCTGGATCCGCGCTTTCCTCCTGGCTGGATGCCTACCGGGTAGAGAACGAGCGCCGCCAGGAAATGGCTGATGCGGCGTTCTCCGCCACGCCGCTGGGCAACCTGATTAATAAAAGCCTGGACGCACAGGAAAAACAGGACAAAACCATCACACTGGCAGGAGACGCCAGAAAACAGGCACGCGACGCGGTGGATGAAGCCATGGCCTCGCTGCGCCTGCTGCCGTCCTATCTGCGCGATCCGCTTATTCGCCACCTCTCCTTCCTGCGCAAAAAACAGGAAGCCGATCGCCGGAAAGGCAAAAAGAGCTGGCAGGCGGAACGCTATGCACGCGGAACCCTACGCAAAATATTCGAACGTCTGGATCGCACTGACGGACGCTGGCTGACACCGGGTTATCGCTCCCTTGCCGGACGCGAACGCCTGGACGATTTGCTTTACCTGCCGCAGCTCAACAAACACCAGATACAGACGCTGGCCACCATGACGGCGGCGATGTTCAGCAGCACCTTCGAAAAACTCTGCGATGGCTTTGGCGCGACCGATGGCGAACTGACCATGGATGTAACGCTGAAGGCGTATCAGATGCTGGCCCGCATGGCGTTACACCTGCACATCATGCCTCCACATTATGACGCACTGACAACAGATAAAGACCGGAGGAACGAACCGGACACGGAGCTGCTGCCGGGCGCAATCCTTCGCCTGACCTGTGCGGAATGGTGGAAACGCAAACTGTGGCTGTTACGTTGCGAGTGGAGAGAAGAACAACTCCGCGCCGCCTGTCTGGTTTCCAGAAAAACATCGCCCTATCTGAGCCAGGACGCGTTAAGCGAGTTTCGCGCACAGCGCGAGAAAACACGCGATTTCCTGAAAAGTTTCATGCTGGAAAATGAAGACGGGTTCACGATTGATCTCGAGACGGTGTATTACGCGGGAGTAAGTAACCCGGTTCACCGTAAGGCAGAAATGATGGCCACCATGAAGGGACTGGAACTTCTGGCCGAAGCCCGTGGCGACAGAGCGGTGTTTCTGACCGTCACCTGCCCGTCAAAATACCACGCAACAACGGAGAACGGTCATCCGAACCCCAAATGGAACGGGGCCACCATGCGCGACTCCAGCGATTACCTGGTTAACACGTTTTTTGCGGCGGTCCGCAAAAAACTGAACCGCGACGGCCTGCGCTGGTATGGCATCCGCACGGTGGAGCCTCACCATGACGGCACTGTGCACTGGCATATGATGGTCTTTGCACATCCGGACGAGATTGAAACCATCGTGTCCCACGTCTGCGATATTGCCATTCAGGAGGACCGCCACGAGCTGGGCGATGACATAACTCCGCGTTTTAAGGCGGAGTATGTCGACGGCTCAAAAGGCACACCAACCAGCTACATCGCCACCTACATCGGAAAGAACCTGGACAGCCGCGCCGTGGATGGCATCGACCCGAAAACGGGCAAGCCACGCGTTGACCACGAAACCGGAAAATCAATGGCCGAGAGCGTGGAGCGCGCCATCGGCTGGGCGCGCCTTCACCGGGTCCGTCAGTTCCAGTTCTTTGGCATCCCCTCCCGTCAGGTGTGGCGTGAACTGCGCCGCCTTGCCAGCCAGATGGCACGCAATCCGGAAGGCCCGCAACGGCTGAAAGATGATGCAATGGATGCGGTACTCGCTGCCGCCGATGCCGGGTGTTTTGCCACCTACATTGAAAAACAGGGTGGCGTGCTTGTTCCACGCAAGGACTACCTGATTCGCACCGCCTACGACCTCGCAGATGAGCTGAACGATTACGGCGAACAGAGCGTACAGATTTACGGGATCTGGTCACCACTCATCGGGGAATCCTCCCGTGTGTGCACGCATCCGGATAACTGGAAATTGGTAAGACGTAAACCAGAACCAGAAGACAACGCCCACGAAAATGGTTTTGACCTTCAGGGCGGCCCTGCCGCCCCTTGGACTCGTGGCAATAACTGTCCCCGTGTACAGGAAACGGACAACAACGGGACAGAACAGCCGGAAGAACGGCCAGCACCGTGGCCGCAGCTCCCTGACGGCGTTGAAGTGAACGAATGGATGCGCTCACTGAAACGGCACGAACGCCGGGCGCTGATGCGTTCGCTTCGTGACAAACAGGCAAAAAACAGCAGTGATGAAATGCAGAGCTGGACACAGAGCCGCAAACAGCTGCGGCCTTTGCCTGATAACCACGAATTACTCGCTAAAGAATGGCGGGAGTCTGCTGAATCTCTCGGCCTGCATATTGGTGAACAGCAGATGCAGCACCTGTTACGGGGCGGCAGTCTGTACGTTGACGGCAGCATCATTGCACCGCAGGGATTTGAAATTGTACGCAAACCGGATACCCGCCCGGACAGCCGGATCACGCAGCTCTGGCAGCGCCTGAGCCGTAACCACGGCGTAAGCAGCACGGAGATCCGCCATAACCCGGTCGCCAGCTATCTGGAACAGCTGGGGGCATCAGACCCCGAAGCCGCCGCACGCCTGGCATCCACACTTCAGCAAGACCAGAACACCATGAAAACACCCGTTACCGTGCTTTCTGACATGCTGCGCGCCATCCGCGACGCAGAGCACGCACAGAGAATCAGTGAAACCACTGAACGCGCCCGCCGCAAAGCAGACCTGCTGCGGGGTGGCCTGACCAGTGGAAACAAAAAACAGACAGAAACGGGATTCACAAATCCCGTAAATGAGCAAAAAACGCGCCGCGATATATGAAGCGCGCATAAAACAGGCAAAAACGGGATTTCAGAATCCCGTAAACGATTAATTAATCAACATAAGGAAAAGCGACATGAAAATTTGTATCGATGACGGCTCCACCAACATCAAGCTGGCATGGACTGAGAACGGAGAACGCCGCAACGCCATCAGCCCGAACAGCTTCAAGTCGGAATGGTCTGCGCCGTTCGGTGGCACGCAGCCCGCAAACTACATGCTTGATGGCGTGCGCTATGGTTTTGATCCGGTCAGCGATCGCTTTGTCCAGACGACCGACACGCAATACCAGTACAGCGATGTGAATGTAATTGCCATTCATCACGCGCTGGTCAAATCAGGCATCACGCCACAGGAGGTGGATGTGGTTGTCACCCTGCCACTGAGCGAGTATTTCGACACAAACGCACAGCCGGACATGGCCAACATCAACCGCAAAAAAGCGAACGTTATGCGCCCGGTGGAGTACCAGAACGGCGAAGCATTCACTATCCGTAACGTGCGGGTTATGCCTGAATCCATTCCGGCTGGCTTTAAAGCACTGGCTGACATGAGTCCGTTTGAATCCCTGCTGATTGTGGATTTGGGCGGAACCACGCTGGATGTGGCAAAGGTTCAGGGGCAACTGGCAGGTATCAGCCAGGTGTTTTGCGATCCACACGTAGGCGTTTCCCTGATGGCCGATGCCGTACTGTCGGTGATGGCCACTAACGGTATGCGCACCAGTCACCATATCGCCAATACCATTATCGAACATCGCCATGATGAAGCCTGGCTGCGCCAGCACATCCACAATGACGCGCATTACGACAGCCTGATGGCTGTTATTCGTGAAAAGGAAGAAACACTGAAACAACGCGTGATCCGCGCGCTGGCGGGTTTTTCGGGTTACGGGCGGGCGATGGTTGTCGGTGGAGGGGCGGAGATTGTGGCACCCGCTATCCGCGAAGCCTGCGGAGTTAATGCGACTTTCATCGCGGACGGGGTGCCACAGTTTGCTCTGGTTAATGGGCTGTACGCAATGGACAAGGAGTAAACCAATGACAACACCAACCAGACGGATAAGTTTCTATCTGAAGCCCGCCGCCGTCAAGAACGAAGGCGAAGCATGCGCCTGGCTGGACAGCCTTACACCAGAAGCCCGCAAAAGCGGCCAACGCGTGGCTTTTCTGGCCGGGCTGGCACTACTGAAAATGAATCCGGCAGAGGCTTACCGACTGGCTGCATGGGCTGATGATGAGGCGTTATCAGTGCCACAAACCAGGACAGAACGCCCCGCGTCACAGCCAGTATCAACCGCACAGATAACCAGTCAGATGGCCGGAAATATCCGGGCGTTATTTCCCGAATAACACAACATCAGGGCGCATCCGCCCTGATGACTTTAACCCGGGAGCATAAACAAGGGGGACACAATGCAACACATTGACAGAGAAAAAGCGCAGCGACTGATTGAGCGGATGGAAGCGCTGGCGAAAGAAGAAAATGTCAACATCCAAAAAATAGCTGAATGTGGCCAGATAGTTCTTCGTCGTGAAAAAGACCTCAAACAACTGATGTCTGGCGAAACCAGCAAAACATGGACTTCAGGCGAGAAGACGGTTTATTGCAGTTTCTGCAATAAATCCCAGTACGAAGTCACAAAGGTGATTGCCGGACCGTCTGTTTACATCTGCAATGAGTGCGTGGATTTGTGCAATGAAATTATCAGGAAAGAAGTGACAGACAAAAAGGAAAAAAACGCATGAACAGAAAACAAAAACAAGAGTTGAAATACTTTTTACGTAAAGAAATTGCCAGGCTTGAAGATGCAGAATCACAATCATCAGAAATTCCGTTCGGAATGGATATCAACGACGCCCGTATACTCCAGGCATACCGCATAGCTCAGGCTGCACTACAGGCAAAACCGTCAGATGGACTGGTTAGAGCAGTACGTTTCTATGAACTGGTAAAGCGTGAGAATCCGCCAGCCGAAACCGGAGCATGGAAAGATGCTATTGACTGGGTGCTCAAAGAGGCTTGTCAGGTTGTAAACACTGGCATCAAAGGAGAGTGAGGATGTTCAATAATTTGCCTGGTACTGGTTTTTTCGTTGTTTTCGGTGTCATTTGCGCCGTTATTGGTTGGGCAGTTATTGAGTCCATTCTTTGGCTGCTTTCTTTCATTCACATAACTATTGGTTGAGAACTGACCCATGACCACTTTAACCGACAAAGAAATGATTAAAGAAATCAAAGAGCGCATAGGCAGCCTAGACGTGAGAGACAATATTGAACGCCGTGCTTATGAAATTGCTCTGGCATCGCTGGAAGCAGAGCCAGTAGCATGGATGCATGTAAATAACGGCATCGGAATACCAGCAATAACAAGGAGTAAAGAGGTTGCAGAGAGTTGGTTATCAAAAGGCTGGTATGTCCAACCATTACATCTAGCCCAACCTGCATCAAAGCTATAGAAATGAGCCAAAACGCCCTCTTTCAGGGCGTTTATTTCAATGCACAATAGTGCACAAATTTGCACAATTTTTTTGAACGACTTTTTACCCTTCCGGCCCGCATGGCGGTTGGATCCGTCAAGGATCCGTGCGTGCACAAAAAAACGCGCTTTTTCTGCGCGCAGGTGACGGGGGAACAGCCCGCGTTTCAGGGGGTAAATAGCATTCCCTGAACGATGTCGCAGCGACACAACAGAATGGCTGTATCGCTCACACTGAACGTGAAAAAGACGTAAGGGGTTCTGATTTGATGGGATGAAAGGTAAGGCCATTAAAATCGCACTGAGGCGGCGAGAACATGCAGTCAGCGCGGCGGGATTGCGTAAGAGCCTGACTGTCGATGATAGCGATAAGTCGGAAGACGTCGTGAAATTATCTGATTGATACAGGAGCTGGAGAGTCGGGGCATAAATTTTTTATGCCTCGGCGAAGCAGCAGACAAGCGAAGCGCGTCAGTGATGCGGCACCTTGCCGACCACACTTCATAAGTGCAAAATACGAGCAAAGAAATCAATGGAGGCTGTTTTATGGTCATTAATTACAAGCAGTTACGAGAAAAACGAGAGCAGGTAAAGGAAAGTTTTCGCCGCAATGAAGATCTGACCCCGCTTGTACACCTTGCCCAGGGAATTGTTGATGCTTATGAAATCTCTCTGGAGCTGCCATCACAGACATGGACGGATAGCGACGGTAATCGCCAGCATTACGTTTCATGCGGACTGGAAACAACTGAAGGGTTTCGCAGAATGCCTTTATCTCAGATTCCTGCCGCTACCCCCAAAGCAAGGGGCGGCAATGATGAGCGAAAACTGATTTTCAGCATTGAGACAGTGGTTGACGACACACCTGGCGAAGTCGCGTTCGTGCATACTCCTCTTTCGATCGCAATGTATAACGATGAAATACAGGTTCGCGTTAATAATAATATCGTGCCACTTAAAGAAGGTAATTCACCATACACCACCGTTTGTGAAGCCATTCAATATTACGTTCTCTCTGAAATTGATAATCTCAAGCCTGACGGCACCCAGAAAATGGTTCAACTCTGGTAAAAAGGACAGCCCCATCACGGGGCTGTTTTTTCATCAAGAAGAGCATAAGAATTAAAACGGATCACCTCTTCGCCAAGCCAGTCATTGATGTGCTTCATGGCCTCCATGACAGGCATCAGCTCGTTAATTGCGTAAACCCGCGCGGCCTTCTCCACATCACCAAACGCACTTTTTTCGCCCGGCATCGCCCCCATCAGTTGCGGCGGAACGCGGTGCGCAGCCAGCACATCATCACGGGATGCCGACTTAACATTCATGAACTCATCCTTTGCGGTGATCTGCTGGAACGGCAAAATTTGCACACCTTCTTTGCCCCCGTTGGGCGCATGAATGAGCACGTTTTTAAACGCACCACCACCACGTGCACCCTGTAGCGTTTCTTTCAGGGAGTCCATGCTTTCACGGTTTACCTGCGCTGCACCGATGTAGATGATGCACCCGGCGTGGGATCCGTTGTCGTAATACAGTTTTCTGAACATGTCCGCCGAATGAGACAGGCTGGCCGAGAGTAATGCGCCAAGATATTCCGGCATGCCGTAGATTTCCTGGTTAATATCCGGATTCATCAGGTGGCACACTTTGCCAGGGCGAAACTGGAACGCGTCCTTGCCATCCTGCACATACCACCATGATTCAAGATCGCTTCCGCGTCGCATGTATTTCGCCAGAGCGTGCCGTAATTTAAGCGGTTCGCCGAGCATATTGTTTCGAAGCTCAAGGAATGCGTTACCGAACATAAACCAGTCCAGCGCCAGCGCCGAGAAATCCTGCCGGGAAAGCAGCGGGTGCGGAATATAGCAACCGAGCAATACATTGCGCTTAAAGTAAAGCGCAGACTGATGCCAGGACGTTTGCCGGGCAGCTCTTGCCAGACCGTACCAGTCCACCGGGGTTTCATACCACCGCCCGTTATCAGCACAGTACATATTATCCAGCAGATCATGCCCGGTCAGGCGATAAGGACCATCAAATGTGAATGCACTGAGCGACGATTCTTTCCTGAGCGCATCAGCGAGATCAATGCGTGAACTCATGCGCACTTTTTTATTTTTTCTGCTCATCAGAACTCCATAACCGTGAAACGCTCGTTTTCTCCTTCGCCGCCAATTGGTTCGTTAATGACAGCAAGCATGGTTGCCCACGCAAGGTCGCCGTGGCTGATCCCCCTCGCACGGTCCGTTTCGTAAGTGATAAAGCCGCCCGGTGTTTTCACCTTACGCACGGCGTTAAAGGCCGCGACCAGCTCGCGTTCGGCGCGATCGTATTCCCACCGCCCGGCACGCATTATTTGCAGCATTTTCAGTACCAGCGACCGTTTTGATGACAGCGTGAAGGTGTACGGAATGGCGGCAGGGAAAAACCGTTTCACTATCTGATAAACAGCCTCCCCGTTCCCGCCCGTCACATCAATGCCGATGTGTTCCACGTTGTAGCGACACGTGAACTCTTCAATGACTCTGGCCTGTTCTTCAAACTCCAGCCCCTGAACGCGTCGCGTCTCCACCGTTCGAAAACGGCCACCAGGAACAGACGGAGGAACCACCACGGACACAGCGCCGCTATCGCCGTTGCCACTGCTGCCGTTTGCGTCATACCCAATCCATACCGGACGATTCCCCATCGGGCGGGGAGCAAAAGGTTTCCAGTCTTTCCAGTCGTCGTATCCGTCAACACCGCAGCCAATCAGGATATTCAGGTTAAATGCCGATTCCCCTTCGCGGACAAACTCACACATATAGAGATTGAGGAACTCGTCTTCGGTGTTTTCATCACGAATTTCGTCGATATCGGTGTGTTTCCAGCCGTGATTAACCACATCTTCCAGCGTGACAATTTGCCGCCACGTCCGGTCAGGGCAGATAAGCCCGTTATGCAGCGTTTTCCAGTCCACAGAAAAACGCTGGCGTTTATGCGTGGCCTTTTTCTCGTTCCAGCGGTCGCCGTTCCAGTAGGCGTATGCCTCGTGCGTTTCGGTGGATGGCGTGGAGAAGTAGGTGCGCCGCAGTCCGCTGAGGGTTGCCATAGCGCCAGCCACCTTGCGCAGTTCAGCAAAGCGACTGACCCAGAAAAATTCATCAAAATAAAAATTGCCCGTATAGGACTGCGCCGACGCAGCAGAAGTGCCGAGAAAATGCAGCTCTGCGCCGTTGGAGAGGATGATTTTATCGCCCCCTTTCAGCTCCACATCAACTTCAGCCGCGGCCTTCTGAATAATGCTTTTAAACTGGAACGCCTGACGACGCGACGCAGACAAAAAAATCTGGTTACGCTGGTAAGGTTGCACCACATCGTCACGCAGCGCCATCAGCAGTGCTTCCTGTGCAAAATACCAGGTCGCCCCAATCTGTCGGGATTTCAGGATCATCCTGTTACGTATCCCGGCTTCCCTGCAAAGGGTCAGGGAGTCAAACCAGCCCCGCTGATGCCACTCCAGCCTGCTGATGATTTTTTCCCGCAGTGCGGCAATCTGTTCCGGCGTGAAATGATTTTTGAGTTTTTTCGCCCGGCCTTTCTTTCCTGTGGCCGTCACATCCGGCTGGCCATCATGCAGCTTTTTAAGCTGCCGGGTCAGCAGGTCTATTTCCTTGAAGTCACCGCCTGTTTTATTCTGTTTTTCAGTAAGCTGGATGAGACGCGCATCGATGGACTGCGTGACACGCTGCACGGGTGGCGTTTCATCCCACTGGTCGCGTTTTTTCCACGCATAAATCGTGTTCGGGTTTATTCCCATCAGACGTGATATTTCTGCGGGCGGATAACCCTGCCAGTAAAGTTGTCGCGCACGCTGGCGCACAAAAGCGTCCTGAATCATTGCTCCCCCTGAGTAATTACAGGAAGATTACCCGCGCGCGAAACCGTTCTCCTTAACCCCCTGTTCTGGCCGTTTTCTTACAACAAAAGCCCTTTGTATCAGCCTGTTACGCTTTGCCATCATGACTGAAGAACCAGTCAGAGGGGCAAAAACTATGGCTAATGAAAAAAAGACATCCCGCAAAAAGTTTCGCGTGGCTGTCTCCGGATCAACTGTTGATGGCCGTGAAATCAGTCCGGTGCATCTGCGTGAAGCCGCCGAGAACTTCAACCCGGATGTTTACGCTGCCCGCGTGAACGTTGAGCACATTCTCTCGCCATATCCATCAAGCGACTTTTGCGCAATGGGCGATGTCACCGCACTGAGCACGGAAGACATTACGGAAGGTCCGCTGGCCGGACGTACTGCGCTGTATGCAGAAATCGAACCGACCGAGCGCATGAAGCAGCTTGTCGCTGACGGCAAGAAAATCTATTCCAGTATCGAACTGCACCCGCAGTTCTCCGTTAACGGGCGCGCCTATCTGGTCGGGCTGGCGATGACCGACACCCCGGCAAGCCTGGGCACTGAGCGCCTGAAATTCACGGCACAGCAACGTCAGGCGGTGATGACGTTCAACAGTGTCCAGGGTGAAGCACCGCTCATTTCCGAAGCCATCGAGTCTGAAATCATCGAAATGGCAGAACAACGCCAGGAAGAAGGCACCCAGTGGTTTAACCGCGTAATGGGAATTATTGGCCGTGGCCGCAAAGCGGATGACGCCAGTTTTTCCCGTATTCAGGAAGCGGTGGAAGGCGTCGCAACGTCACAGGCCGACATTATCGACCGTTTTAATGTGCTGGAAACCCGCCATCAGCAGGACCGCCAGAAAATTACGTCACTGACCACAGAGCTGACAGCACTGAAGGAAAAACTGCGCACGCAGGACGGCGATCCGCAGAACCGGTTCACCGCAACGGGCGCAGCCTCCGACCAGCTGGCTGACTTCTGATAAGACAAAGGAGCAAATTTTTTATGAATCTGGTGATGTCAGATATTACCCGCAACAAGCTGGGTTGCTATATGGCGCAGCAGGCGTCGCTTAATAATATCCCGGTTTCCGCACTGGTATCGCGATTTACCGTAGAACCCTCGGTGCAGCAGCGTTTTGAAAACGCCTCAAAGGAAAGCACCGAATTTACAAAAAGAATTAACGTGATCGGCGTGACCGACCAGAAAGGCGAAAAAATCCTCCCGGACACCACCGGGCCAATTGCACGCACGAATACCAGTTATGACGGCACAAAACGCCGTAACCCGAATAACGTGGTTGATCTGAAAAACCGCAAATACCAGTGCGAACAGGTGAACTACGACACGTTTATTTCATATCCGCAGCTTGATGCCTGGGCGGCACACCCTGATTTTCAGTCCCGCATCAGCGCACAGATTGCCCGGCAGGTGGCACTTGACCGAATCATGATCGGTTTCAACGGCACGTCTCACGCAGATGAGTCCAACTTCAGCACTAACAAACTGCTTCAGGACGTTAACGTGGGATGGCTGGAGCACATCAGAACCGATGCCAGCGAGCGCGTAATGAATGACGTGACGCTGACCTCCCGCAACATGGACAACACCGTGGCGCACGCGGGTAAGTATGCGAACGCTGATGCACTGGTACAGGACGCGCGCTCATCCCTGCTGGATGAATGGCACAAGGAAGCTGACGACCTCGTGGTGATTATGGGGCGCAACCTGTTTAACTCGCTGCGTCTGCCCGTGCTGAACAGCATCAGCGGCCAGAATCCCAATGCGGAATTACTCGCCGGGCAGCTCATCCTGTCATCGCGCACCATTGGCGGGCTGGGCGTGTTCCTTGCGCCGTTCTTCCCGGATGCAACGATGCTGATCACCTCGTTCAACAACCTGTCGATTTACTGGCAGAAAGGTTCAATGCGTCGCCTGATGAAAGACGAGCCGGAATACAACCGCATCGCCACCTACCAGTCCATCAATGACGCTTATGTCGTTGAAGACTATGGCAAGTGCGCGATGGTCACTGGCCTGAAGTTCGCCGACAGCTAATCAACCCACGGCGGGCATCATGCCCGCCTGTAACGGAGAGAAAAAATGATTACTCCTGCACAACAACACTGGCAGAACGTGATGGCACAGCGCGCAGGCCGGGCGAATGAAGGCGTGGACCACGCCGCGCGTACCGCGCATGAAGAGGTGCTGTATCGTCTGCGTCTGGTACAGGCCCGGCTTAAGGGCGTACAGGCCAGAAGCGCCAAAGCCGCCATCAAAAAAGAGTTGTTGCCGGACTTTTCCGGCTGGATTGAGGGAACACTGGAGGCTGACGGCGGGCAGCAGGATGAAGTGATTGCCACGCTGATGGTGTGGGCGATTGACTGCGGCGATCTTCCGCTTGCGCTGCGTATCGGCGCGTATGTGGTCCGTCATAACCTCATCATGCCGGATAACTTTGGCCGTACTGCTGCCACAGTGCTGACCGAAGAAATCTGCAATCCGGTACTGACGCAGGCCGGGACGGATGCCGACGCGGATTTGTCCGCCTTTATCGAACCACTGGACACACTTTGGGAAATTGTCGCCAACCAGGACATGCCGGACGAAGTGCGCGCCAAATTATGCAAGGCGTGCGCCTTTGCCCGCCGTGGCCTGAGCGATGCGGACAGCATGGCCCTGTCACTGAAGCTGCTGCGCGAAGCAATGCACCTGAACCCGAACGCAGGTGTGAAACGCGAGATTGCAACCCTTTCCCGCGCCCTGAAAAAAGCCGATTCCGCAGCCGCACCAGAAGACGCCAGCGCACAGCAGGCGCAGGACGAAAGCAGCAAAAGTAAAAAGACAACGCGGAAGCCTGCAACACGAAAAACCACCGCGACGCAGAAGGCGAAGCGCGGTTAACGACTGACCCCGTCAGCGGGCGGCGTACGCGGTGTTCCGGTTTGACTCCGTGACCGTTTACACCGCGCACCCACCGCCCGATTTTTTTCAGGAGTGAACCCCATGAGTATGGTTGCCAGAACCAACCCCGGACCCGCAGAGGACGACATCACCGATACCGATGATGGTGATACCCGTATTTCAGCGGGCGCATTCTGGCCGGATATTGTGCTGCGTGAGCTGCGTCTGGCGATACGACTGCCGGGCCGTGTGACCACCTCCCGCCTGCTGCATACCGCCACCGGGGCGGTGGCTCACGTTACCCGCGAGCTGGAAGCATGGCAGCAGGAACAGCAGGCGGCTGGCCATCAGACGCTGGCCGATGTTCCGGCACCCGTAATTAACGGAGAAAGCGTCAATCTCTGGCACTGGCGCAATGCTGTTTATACCGCCACACGCGCCCTGATTCTGGAGCGTTACCGCGATGCGGACACAACGGACAAGGGCGACCGCCGGGCGGACGCACTGGATATACAGACATCGGATTTGTGGCGCGATGTGAGCTGGGCCATCTCTGACATTCTGTGCCGCCCGCGAATCTTTGCGGAGTTGTGCTGATGAAAGTGAAGGCACTGGAAGGCGACACCGTGGATTCGCTCTGTTTCCGGTACTACGGCACGACGCAGGGCGTCACCGAAAAGGTGCTGGATGCCAACCCCGGGCTCTGTCAGCAGGTATTTCTGGACGCCGGGCAGGAAGTGGAGATGCCGGAGCCGGAGAAGAAGAAACGAGAAATGATTCAGTTGTGGGGGGAATAGCAGTGAGCACCATTCAAACAGGGATCACAGAGCAGGTTATTGCGTGGCTCTTTGACCACCTGCCAACGGTGTATGCAGTAGGCGCGGCGGTCAGCATTTCCGCGCTGATGAGTCTTTATGACGGACGAACACTGGTTCAGACCGTAACGGGATCGCTGGCGTGCGGCGTTCTTGCCATGGCCGTGGCCGGGTCGTTGCGCTTCTTCGGGTTTCCTGAAGATGCCGTGACGTTTATCGGCGCATCAATCGGTTTTATGGGTGCAGAGAAAGCACGCGACAAGGTTATTGCGGCCTTTAATCGCAGGGTAAAGGAGAAGGACGAATGAGCAACACATTTAAATTCAGCAACCGGAGCGAAAAGAATTTGCAGGGCGTAAATCCTGATCTGGTGAAAGTGACCCGACGGGCACTGGAAATTTCGGAAGTGGATTTTGGTATCACCGAAGGGTTGCGCAGCCGTTACCGCCAGAAGCAACTTGTGGCCACAGGTAAGAGCCAGACCATGAACAGCCGCCACCTTACGGGACATGCCGTGGATGTTGTGGCTTATATCGGCAGCCAGGTGTCATGGGAATGGCCGCTGTACGAAAAAATCGCAGCAGCATTCAGACAGGCCAGCCGGGAACTGAATATTCCGGTGGAATGGGGCGGCGACTGGAAGACCCTGAAAGACGGACCGCATTTTCAGTTACCACACGGAGCCTATCCGGCATGAAGCTCTGGCCCACGCTGGGTGTCGCTTTCTTTCTGATTGCCGCATGGGGAACATCCATGCGTCTGTCATGGTCGCTTGGCCGGGAGAACGCCAGAAACGAAGCACAGGCCAGCACCCTGAAAAGTACCGCCGACACCCTGAATATCATCAGCACCGGGGTACAGGATATGCAGCAGGTGCTGGCGCAACTCCGCGTGGAAAATCAACAGCGAAATCAGGACGGAGAGGCCAGACGTGAACAGCTACGCAACGATATTGCAAAAGATGAATGCGCCCACGCTTTGCCTGACGCTCATTTTACTGACAGGTTGCGCAGGCACGCAGAACGCGCCACGGCCAGCGCCGTCAGTCCGGCTTATACCGCAGACGCTGACCATACCGGTAATGCCTCCCCCCTTCCCTGATACTCCCACATGGGGAAATCTCGGTATATGGGGCGACCGCCTTCTGGATGCACTTGAAACCTGTAACGCGGATAAACGGGCCATTGAATTACTGGAACAGCGCAGGCTGCAACGACTGAACAACGAGGATAACACCCATGCTGAAAACTGATTCCCTGCGTGAAGCCATGACCCGTTCATGCCGATGGTGTCAGGCTAACCCGGAAAAATTCACCATTTTCGTGGAGAGCGGCAACATTGAAACGACCGGAGAAACGCCCTCGTTTGTTTACCGCTATCAGATGGTGATGTTTGTCATGGATTACGCCGGAGAGCTGGACGACCTCACGCTGCCGCTGCTGGCGTGGTTATCCGAAAATCAGCCACAGTTGTTGCTCAATCCGGAGCGTAATCAGGACATCAAATTTTCCGCCGTTATCAATGACGATGACAGCGCCGATCTCCTGTTTACGCTCCCCCTGCGGGAACGCGTTCGCATCACGCGCAGCAGTCAGGGCACACCGCAGGCAGAACACCTGCCGGAGCCAAAACCCCGTCTGCCCTCTTCCGAAGGCGACTGGTCGCATGTATTCCAGGATGTGACGTGGGGTGAAAGCGATGGATAAGGCATTCATCCGCGTGGATGAAACCTTTGAGGCTATCCGCGACAGCCTGAATCAGCAGGCCATCAATAACATCGCCAGAAAGCTGGCACAGGATTTACGTCGCGCCCAGCAGGCGCGCATCCGGTCACAGAAAGCGCCGGACGGGACCGCATGGACACCACGCAGACGCCGCGTAACCCGGATACAGGAACGCATTCGCTTTATCTGGAATAACGAAGCACGCACGCTGAAAAACTGGCATCACGACACGGGGAAATACGGGCGAACCATTACCGGGTGGGATGAGGATAAAAACAATATCCGCACGTTTTACCGGGATGACATCGACCGTTTTCTGGAAATACGCACCCGGCGCATCAACCAGGACAGCACCAGGCGCATCCCCATGTTCGTAAAACTGCGCACCGCCCGCTACCTGAAAGCCCGTGCAGATGCTTCCGGTGTGACGGTGGGTTACAGCGGCGTGGCCGCACGTATTGCACGCGTTCATCAGTTCGGTGAGCGCGATCAGGTTGCGCCGGGCATTTTCACCGATTACCCGGTACGTGAGCTGCTGGGTATCAGCCAGGCAGATGAGCGCCTGATTTATAACACGGTGCTGGGCCGGATTGCGGAGGCTGTACGGTGAGCGCAGAACTCATGCGACTGCTGAGCAATATCATCCGCACCGGGATCATCTCTGAAGTTGATGAGAAGTCCTGGCGCGTGCGCGTTCGCAGCGGCGAACTGGAAACAGGCTGGTTGCGCTGGAACACCACGCGCGCGGGAGCCTTCAATGTGTGGCTGCCGCCATCACCAGGCGAACAGGTGGTAATTGCCTGCATTGGCGGCAACCCGGAAACCGCCATGATAATTGGCAGCCTGTGGAGTGATGCCAGTCCGGCACCCGGCAAAAGCCTGAAAGAAATCGTGATCAGCGCGCCGGACGGCGCGGTGTTCCGCTACGACGCGGACGCAGGCGCACTGAGCGCCAGCGGCATGAAAACGGCCACCCTGCAGGCATCCGTCAGCGTGACACTGGACACGCCTGTCGTGGAATGCACAGACCTTCTGAGAACAGCGACGCTTGACGTCACAAAAGGGGGAAAAATGAGCGGCAATATCACGCACAGCGGCGGCGATTTCACCTCAAACGGCATCACAGTGCATACGCATAAACACGGTGGCGTTAAAGGTGGCAGCGATTCGACAGGAGGCCCGCAGTGACAACCCGCTACACAGGAATGAACCCGGACGGAACGGGAAACCTGAACGATATGGAGCACCTGAAACAGTCAGTCAGGGACATCCTGACCACCCCGCTGGCAAGCCGGGTTATGCGACGGGAATATGGCAGCCTTGTGCCCGATTTAATTGACGAACCCATGAATAACACCACGCGTCTTCAATGCATGAGTGCTGCCGTGATTGCGCTGACACGATGGGAACCCCGCATTGCCCTGGACGCCATCGACGTTGTCTGGAAAGCGGGAGGCCGCGCCGGGGTGACGTTGTCGGGCACTGTCATGCAGACCATGCAGAATGTTGAATTAACCATCACGCTGAGGGAGTAAATCATGCCCGCCGTTGACCTTTCCCAGTTACCGGAACCCGCCATCATCGCGGAGCCTGACTTTGAGGTAATTCTGGCTGACACAAAAGCCATGATGATTGCGTCCTATCCTGCCGAACAGCGTGAAGCCGTCTCCGCCGCGCTGGAGCTGGAATCGGAACCCCTTAACGTTATCGCTCAAACCATGTCGTTTCGTGAAATGCTGTTACGCCAGCGGGTTAACGAGGGCGCACGCGCCTGCATGTTAAGCCACGGTTCAGGGACAAACCTGGACAACCTCGCGGGCAATATGAACACAAAGCGCCTGGTTATCACTCCGGCAACGGATACCACCGACGCGGTGATGGAGAGCGACACCTCGCTGAGACTGCGGGCGCAGCGGGCGTACGACGGCCTGAGTGTTGCTGGCCCGTCAGGTGCATACGAGTATTTTGCACGCAGCGCCAGCGGTCTGGTGCGTGATGCGCGGGCCATCAGCCCTTCTCCGGCCTGTGTGACGGTTTCCATCCTGTCCACTGAGGGCGACGGCACAGCAACGGAGGCGTTGCTTAATACCGTTCGCGCCGTTCTGAATGCAGAGGATACCCGCCCGGTGGCCGACCGCCTGACCGTACAGAGCGCCAGAATCGTGACATGGCGGCTGAATGCAAAACTGTACTTTTACCCCGGTCCGGAATCCGAACCTATTCTGGCCGCGGCGGAATCGTCATTCAGGAAGTGGCTGGCTGAACAGGGGCTTATCGGTCAGGACGTGGCGTTGTCCGCCATTGCTGCCGCACTTCATGTGCACGGCGTGCAACGCGTAGAGATAATCGAACCCACACAGAATATGGCCATCAGCGACATACAGGCGGCGCGCTGTGAGTCATTTACCATCAGCGAAGGTGGGCGCAATGAGTAATTCACTGTTACCGCCATCAGCCAGCAGTTTCATGCGTTGTGCCGAAGCCGTCGGAACACGCATTACAGACATTCCGGTAGACCTCAACACGCTGTGGTCGCCGGATACCTGCCCGGTGCATCTGCTGCCTTATCTCGCCTGGGCATTTTCCGTTGACCGCTGGGATCGCAACTGGCCGGAAGAGACAAAGCGACAGGTTATTCGTGATGCATGGCTGATACACCGACACAAAGGGACCATCAGCGCACTGCGAAGAGCCGTGGAGCCTCTCGGCTACCTGATTGAAGTAAAGGAGTGGTGGCAACTCAACGAGGAGCCAGGAACATTTCGCATTGTTGTCGGAGTACTTGATCAGGGCATCACCGATGAAATGTATCAGGAACTTGAGCGCCTTATTGCGGATGCAAAACCAGTAAGTCGCCATCTGACGGGGCTGGCGATCAGCCTGAGTGTGAACGGAAAGATTTTCGTTGGTACGGGATGCTATCACGGCGATGCCCTGACGGTTTATCCCTACACCCCGGAGTCCATTATTGCCGAAGGGGATTATTTCCCTGCCCCGGCCATTCATTTAATTGATAATCTGAGAGTAAACGCATGACAGTGAAATACTACGCCATTCTGACTAATCAGGGCGCGGCACGACTGGCTAACGCGACGATGCTCGGCAGTAAGCTGAATCTGACGCAAATGGCCGTTGGTGATGCAAATGGTGTGTTACCAACACCAGACCCTGCACAAACAAAACTGATTAACCAGAAACGCATTGCACCGCTGAATCTTCTGAGTGTTGACCCTAACAATCAGAGCCAGATTATTGCGGAGCAAATCATCCCTGAAAACGAGGGAGGATTCTGGATCCGTGAGATTGGTCTTTATGATGATGAAGGTGTACTCATTGCGGTGGCAAACTGCCCGGAAACGTACAAACCGCAGTTGCAGGAAGGCAGTGGACGCACCCAGACTATCCGAATGATTCTGGTTGTCACGAACACCGAAGCCATCACGCTGAAAATCGACCCGTCTGTGGTTCTGGCAACCCGCAAATATGTGGATGATAAAATATCAGAGCACGAACAGTCACGACGTCACCCGGACGCCTCGCTGACCGTAAAAGGTTTTACTCAGTTAAGCAGTGCAATTAACAGTGAATCAGAAACACTGGCCGCAACACCGAAAGCGGTTAAGGCTGCATATGACCTGGCTAACGGGAAATATACCGCCCAGAACGCCACCACTACACAAAAAGGGATTGTTCAGCTCAGTAGCGCCACGAACAGCACGTCTGAAACGCTGGCAGCGACACCAAAAGCTGTCAAGGTGGTAATGGATGAAACGAACAAGAAAGCACCATTAAACAGCCCGGCACTGACCGGAACGCCAACAACACCAACAGCGCCACAGGGGACTAATAATGCCCAGATCGCAAGCACGGCTTTCGTTATGGCCGCGATTGCCGCACTTGTAGATTCGTCACCTGATGCACTGAACACGCTGAACGAACTGGCTGCGGCGCTGGGCAATGACCCTAATTTTGCAACCACCGTGATTGACGCGCTTGCGGGTAAGCAACCGAAGGATGCCACCCTGACGGCGCTGGCGGAGCTTGCTACATCAGCAGATAAACTCCCTTATTTTACAGGGGCAAATCGTGCCGCATTAACTGCATTAACAAGTGTTGGACGTGAAATTATTAGTAAGACCAGTGCTGAGGATGTTCTAGATTACCTTCGATTAACGGAAATAATTGATAAATTTCACTCGCAGATCACAACCTGCGAACGCAACAGCCGGGTGGAAAATTTTTACACACTGGCGGAAACCTGCACAGCGGAACTTTTATCGCTGAATGCCCCTGATGTGTACAACAAATCCGTTACGCTGACGGTAAATGAAGAGCTGACAACGGACTATACCGGTCCGGTCACAGGTCAGTGCAGTATCGGTGATCCGCAGAGCTACACCATTGCGCTGTGTGCCAGCACAACTCTGGAATATCAGTTTTCCTCTGTAGTATTAGAGAGTGACGGCACGTTCAGTTTCGCCAGAAGCTGGCCGGGGGCCAAGTCTTTTAAACTGTATCGTACATCAAATAACGGTCTGGTAACTGTCTGGGAAGACCCGCTGTGTATCCGCTCTTACCGGGTGCCATCGGATGCCGGAGACGAAACGGTAAGGGTGATGAAAGACCGTACGTACACTTACGACCAGGCTGTGTCGGCCATTGCCCTGATGGCGCAGGGGCACAGTCAGGTTGAGCGTTTTGTTCGCGGGTTGTGTGCGATTGTGGGCAGCGGAGGCAGTGAGGGAAGCGTGCCTTTTTTTGTGAACCGTATGTCAGCACAAACATCATCGCAGTATTACCGGACGGGAAACGCAGCGTGGGTGGCGTATGCGCTGGCGTATTATCTGCTGAAATATCCGGACGGTGAAATGGCCGTTGTTGCCCGGGATAAACTGATGCAGTGCGCAGAATGGATTGAAATGTTCAGGGTCACAGATGGCAGTGATGTTCGCTCTGGTTTGTATACATCCGGTAGCGGACAGTATCTGAATGGTGTGTTTTATCCGGATTTTGACGCAGACTGGTGCACGTCAGAACATCAGTTCGACCTGTGGTTTTTGTTTGATCTGATGGGACGGTTGGGCTTCACCGGCTATGCTGAAAAAGCGAAAGCCCTGGCGGATGCCATTATGGAAAAACTGTGGGTGGAGGACGAAGGACGATTTTATGCCGGGATGCGGACTACCGGGGTGGACAAGGCCTCACCGCTGGACTGCGCGAGCTGGGGAGGGCTGTTTGTGGCCAATATAGATATGGAAAAAGCCCGGCGGTGTTTTACTTACCTGGGCAGACTCTGGTACGCCACGCACGATGCGACAGGGTACACGCCTTATCATCCGGAATATGGCTACCCGAATAAACAGCGTGGAGTCTGGGTGGAGGGCAGTGCAGGCGTGGCATTGCTGGCCCGCAGACTGGGAGATGATACCACCGCGATGGATATTCTGGCGAGGCTGGCACCACTGCGCACACGCTACGGTTATATTGATTCGTGTGACTACCCCGATAATGATGATATGCCACCGTGGCCGTCCTCCTGTAATACAGCCTGGATGATACTGGCATGCGATCCGCAGGGGTTCTGGAATGTTAACTCTCCTGTGCTGCCTGGACGTTATTATAAATACTGATTTGTAGGTAAGGTTGCCCCCTTTCTTAAGGGAGGCATTCCTTGGGTGAACATTCAAATAGCAAGGCTTATTAAAAACGGTCATGACAGAAAACAACTGGCAATAATTTACGGTATCAGTATATCGACGATTTATCGTTATCACCCTGTAGGCGATATACAGACTGAAGAAACAATTGAGAAGACTAAGGAAAAAGAAAACCGCTAATCTGACCATTAGCGGTTTTTGTGTTAAATCAGAACAACCCTTTTACTGAACTTGCCGCGCTGTTAAGGGATGATGTCACCTTATCTTTGAAGCCGGACAGCATATCGCTGAACGATGAGGATTGCAGGCGCTCCCGCAAATCCTCATCACAGCGTTCAAGGGTCAGTGAAAATTCTATCTTTTTCGCCTTACCGTAGCGATCAAACTCGGAACGGGTCGTATTCGTTCCGGTCAGGACATACATACCGTAAATCTGCCCGACGCCATCAATCAAAGGCCAGGGTCGTCCTGTATACGCCTGCGTGGTCAGCAGCGACAGCGACACTTCGCCACCTGTAATTTCAGGATAAAGCACACCAGAAAGAACGATGCGATCATCACCTGCACCGATATACTGCCAGCTTGCTGAACGGTTAACGCGTTCATTTTTCACATGCCGCCAGCTTTTGTTTTGCTGTAACTGCTGATGCGGCAGCGTGCGCAGCTCAAAAACAAACATGCCGTAGATCATCATCATGGCCATGACTCCTCAATCTTTATCGTAAAAACTGCCACGCCCGGCACGGGCGCGCCGTTCCATTTCTGCCCTGACCATTTCACCGACCAGTTTCGCCAGTTCGCGGGGATTCTGCGTAACAACGTTATGCAGATGAACATGAATTTCACCACCAAATCCGGAGGCAACAGGCTCGCGGTTACGGGAAGTTACAGGAACTGATGCCACTGGAGATCGTATAGCCTCCGCCACCGGGCGGGAGCTGGCCGCAACAACAGGGACCAGCGCCGGAGGCAGCGGAGCCGGGACCACGGGTGTGATATTAATTGCGGGGGCAGGCTTACTGACCTGCGCAATCTTCCGCTCCTGCCACTCCCCACGAACAGCAAGTGCTCGGGGCAGGTTTTTAAAGACAATATCGCCGGGGCCAATGCGTTTTTTCGTCTCCTCAACCAGCTTACCAGTGTTATCAGCAATTTTGCTGAGTCTGCGCAGCGTACCGGTATTGCTGTCTGTGAGCGGTTTATTGTCTTTGGGGTTATCACCTCCGGTGCCATTGCCATTTTCCACAGGCTTCGGCGGATTGATTTTCGCCAGGTCCCCCTGAAGCAAGGCAACCTTGTCCTGAAGAATGGCCGCACGCTGTGCGTCTTCGATTTTCTTGCGCGCCCTTTCCGCTTCATCCGGAAGCACACCGAGTTTTTCAAGTATCCACGCCAGCGTATCCAGCAGCATTTTTGCAGGCGTCAGAACAAGCTGTAGCGCGCCACCAAGAACGTTACCGAATATCTCGCCAGCACTGGTACATTTATCCAGCGTTTCCTTGCTGGACTCCATCGGTGACAGCAGCGATTTAAACCAGTTAAAGAGCTGAATAATCCCATCGCGCACGACATCAAAAACAGGACCAAACCGTTCAAAGGTTTCGCGCAACGGAGCCAGCCGTTCCATAATCCCGCTGAACACCCCGGCATAAAACGCCTTGATGGGTTCCCAGTATTTCCAGATAAGAACGGCAGCTGCGGGCAGCAGACGCCAACCACATCCCGCACT
>OBYR01000537.1_pt1 | contig 27550 bp, 24 predicted proteins | sample 1495491 | NCBI WGS metagenome assembly OBYR01 (sample SAMEA2580206, study PRJEB22360) | human gut metagenome | biome: human gut; feature: human-associated habitat; material: faeces | place: Denmark | collected 2008/2010 | reverse complement strand
ATCGAACCGAGTCGCCTCGGACGCCGCACGGCGGCTGTCGCACGGCGATGAGACGCAACTGATCGGCAACGCCACGGTGGACGCCGATGCGACGATTGCGAGCGGGATGCCCCCCGTGCCGGCGCCACCGTCCTCGGCCCGCGCCGCCACGCCAAGCGGCATGCGCACGTCCGCCCGGCCTGCCGCAGCCAGATTCACGGCCTCCAGGTCCGCTACCTTCAGGTCAGAGGCCGATCGGGCGAAGCGCAACAAGCGCACCGCCATCATCGTCGCCGTCGTCAGCGCCCTGGTGGCGGTAGGCGCGACCGCCGGCGTCATCCTCGCCATCACCCAAGGTCAGGGAACCGATACTGTGGTCCGCGACTGGGTGCGCCAGTCGAACACCCCGACCGAGCCCAAGCAGCAGGCACCGCAGGACGACACGACCGACGGCAACAGCGACACCAAGGATTCAACAACGAAGGACGGCACCGATTCAACCGGCAAGGACTCGACCGGCGACAGCAACAGCTCGACCAACAGTGGCAATGGATCGACCGATTCCACTCAGGGCAACGGTTCTGACTCCTCCTCGTCGAACGGGTCTTCCAGCTCCAACGGATCAAATGGCTCGAACGGGAGCAACGGCTCCGACTCCACCGGAACCGGCAACGGAAACTCCTCAGGCTCCGACTCCTCCGGGTCGGGCTCAGGCAGCAACGGAACCGGCAACGGATCGGGCCACTCCGGCTCCGACGGAGCAAGCTCCAACTCCGGTTCCAATGGTTCCGGTTCCGACTCCGGCTCCTCGTCGAGCGGGTCGTCGTCGGGATCCGGATCGGGTTCTTCCTCCGGTGGCGGCTCCACCGGCACCGGCAAGTCCGGCAACCAGGCGTGACATCAAGCAGCCCACTCGTATCCGGCCGCTTATCCCGCGGAAGTCCCACCAGACAGCCACATATGGGACTTTCGCCGGATAAGCGGCCCACCGGCCACGTTCCCCACACCCATATGTCGCCCCTTATCCGACGAAAGTCCCATTTAGCCATCCTCAGATGGGACTTTGGGCGGGTGAGACGGATGACGCGGGTGACGGAGGCTGTACGACACGCCCAGTTTGGTTTTCATACCGACTTGAGGTAAATTATCAATCGGCTCAAAAAGCAGCCGATAATTGAATTTGGGGCTATGGCGCAGCTGGTAGCGCATCTCCATGGCATGGAGAGGGTCAGGGGTTCGAATCCCCTTAGCTCCACAGATTGAAACCGGTCGATTTCGACCGGTTTTTTCGTCTACGCACGCTCTCCGGCAGGCAACCAAAAGAAAACGCTCCGCTTTCTCGCTTTCGAGGGGTTGATTCCACACTCAAGGAACATCTATCTGCGTTTCAGGGGGTTGCCAGATTGCGATATCCGGAGTATTTCGGCCGGATTGCCATTGAAGTCATGCGGTTCCTGGAGCTTGGATACTTGGCCGGCAACCCCTTGAAACGCAGATAGATGTTTCAGCGTCACCGAATCAACCCCTTGAAAGCGAGATAGGCATCCATTCACCGAGGAATCGGCGGATGACCGTCAGTCGCCGTGCTGCACGCGCATGAGCACCGTGCCGTCCGAGCCGCTGACGACCGCATGAGGTGCCGGGTCGAGCGACAGCTCGACATGCAAACGTTCTCCGCCATGGCCGACCGCATCATAGGCGTACCGCCTGTTGTCGACCGTCACCGGCGTCGTCATGGCGTGGGTGAGCCACGGATTGCGTCGGCGGATGCCGATCAGCCCTTGGATCAGGCGATACATCCACTCCCTCGTGCCAGGCAAATCATCCGGCGATGCGGGGAACGCCGGCCGCACCGCGTCATCGCCGCCCATGCGGTCCTCCTTGACGCCGCGAAACACCTGCTCGTCGCCGTAATAGATGCTCGGCACGCCGCCGACGGTGAACAGCACGGTCATCGCAAGGGAGGCTCCGGCATCTCCTACACGACTGGCAATGCGTGTCACGTCATGGTTGCCGACGAACGTCTGCGGCGCGAACGACTCCAGAAACTCATTGTGCCGTTTGAGGCTCCAATCCAGTTCATAGAAGTTCGCGGATTCGAGCGAACTCCAAATCGCCTTCCACAGCTCGTACTGGGTGAGTGAATCCATGCCGGATTGCCGGACAATCGCGGGGTAATCGCCATGAATCACCTCGCCCATGATCCACACGTCGGGGAATTCGCGCCGCACGGCGGGCAGAACACGCGTCCAGAACGCCGGTGGCACGGCGTAGGCGGCGTCCAGCCGCCATGCGGAGGCTCCACGCCGCAGCCAATGCAGCATCACATCGGTGACGAGCCGCACGACCTCTTCCGAGTCATGATTGAGTTCCGGCAGTTCGGGGTGCCCCTCGAACCGGCGATAGTCCACTCCCCCGCCCGCATTTCGCGTGATGTGGAACATCGACTCGTGGCCATGGCCGGCGAGCGCGTCCCTAAACGCCGGGAACGAGCGCCCAACATGGTTGAACACGCCGTCGAGCATCACGCGGATGCCCCGGCTACGGCATGCATCGATCAGCCTGTCGAATGCGGCGTCATCGCCGAGCCGAGAATCGATGCGATAGTAGTCGACCGTGTCGTACCCGTGGGTCTCGGACGCGAACACCGGCCCCAGCAGTAGGCCGTTCGCGCCCATGTCGATGAGATAGTCAAGCCACGGGATGATGGCGTCGAGTCGTGGCGTCAACGCCCGCTCGCCCTCGTTGGACGGGCGTATTGGGGCGCCGGTGAATCCCAGCGGATACACCTGCCACCAGATGGTCGTGTCGTTGACGCTCATGCCATAGCCGCTCATCGCATTCTCCTCATCCGGCACACCCGTTCCCGTTTCCCGTGACCGGGTGTGCCGCAGCGATCATCTGGCCGGGAAATCCGGGTATCCGTCCCCGTCGAGGTCGGGTCCGTCCGGGCCGCCGTAGTAGCCGTCGCCGGTGCCCATGAACTCGCGGGTGCTGACGCGGTTGACATTGCGGGCGGCATCCACCGCGTGCTGCAGTTCCTTGCGCACGGCGAAACCGTCGATGATGTTCTTCAGCACGATCTTGCCGCCGGTGGACTGGTCCATCGCGTCGATGAGAATCGTGCTCAAGCCGAAGATGCGCTGCAGCAGCGTGCGCGAGATCGTGATGTCGACGATGCGGAACAGCTTGACGGTGTCGAAGCTCTGATGCAGCAGACCGCTCTGCGTGGCCAGCTCGTCGGCCGTCAGAGTGTACGTGGTGAACGTGAACGGGGTGCGGCACCAGTTGCGCTTGCGCTGCGTCCAGATGATGTCGCCGTCTGCGATGTTCTTGGCCATGATCGGTCTCCTCCTGCTGTCGATGACGGTATGCTCCCATCGTAGCCCGTCATTCGGGACGCGATGTGTCCTCTGCCAGCGTACAGGGAACGGCGGATAGAGGGACGGACGGGGAGAACGCAGCATCAGGAGCCTGCTATAGGGCCGGATGCTCCCACTGATCGGTGTCGGCGAGCGCCGGACCATGATTGTAGTCGACGAGCCGCCACCGCAACGTGCCGTCGGGCATGTCGGCTGCGACGAACCGCACCCAGTGCGCGTTGCCCATGCTGACCACGTCGGCGAAATCGGGGTGGATAGCCCCCAATCCCAGCACGGTCTGCACGGTCTGCGCGATCCATGAGCCATGCGAGAACACGTACAGATCTGTGTCGGCTCCGGCGCTGAACGACCATTCCTCCAATGCCGCGCGGCCTCGCTCGCCGACGGCGGCCTTCGTCTCGGCACCATGCCGCAGTTCGCCACCGCGATATTCCGCCCATGCACGGTAGTCCTCAGGGCATTCGCGCTCCAGTTCGGCCAGCTCCTTGCCTTCCCATTCGCCGAAGTTGCGCTCCCGCACGCGGGCGTCGGGGTGCACGACCAGTCCGAGCGGGTCGGCGAAGGCGTGCGCCGTGGCCATGGCACGACTCAGGTCGGATGCCACGACGAGCTGCCGGCGTTCCGGGTGCGATTCGACGTATAGGGAGCGCAGTGCCTGCGCGGTCTGCCTGACCTGCCATTCGCCGATCTCATCCAAGGGGATGTCAATCTGCCCCTGGAAGCAATGCCGGGCGTTGTATGAGGTGCGCCCATGCCGTATCAGCGTGATGGAGCGGACGTGCTCCGGCATCGCCTGCGGCGAGGAGACATCACTCATCAGCTTCGCCGGCATCGTCACCGTCACTGCCGTTGTCGGCGGATTCGTCGCCCGTCGTCTCGGGGTGTTCGAGAGGCAGCTCGACGACGGGGCAGTCACGCCACAGCCGTTCGAGGCGATAGTACTCTCGCGCGTCCTGATGCATGATGTGGATGATGAAATCGCCGTAGTCCAGCAGCACCCACTGTCCTTCGTCGACGCCTTCGCGCGAGCGCGGGGACAGATGCCCGCACTTGAGGTACACGTCCTTCTCGACCTCTTCCGCGACGCCGATCACCTGGCGCTCGTTCATGGCGGTGGCGACCATCATGATGTCGGTGATGGCGAGCAGGTCGCTGACATCGAACGCCTCGATGTCAGCGGCTTTCATGCGGTCGGCCGCGACTGCGGCGACGCGCACGGCATCAATGGAACTCTGGACTGCTGTCATTGGATCAACGCTCCCAAGCGGGCTTCCAGCCCTCGACGATGTGTTGTGTGTTTTCGGAATAGACCATCGAATCGTCCGGCACGGCGTGGCGGATGACCGAACCGGCACCGGTGGTGACGCCGTCGCCGACCTCAACCGGCGCGACGAACAGGTTGCCGGCGCCGACGTGCACGTTCGAGCCGATATGCGTGTGGTTCTTGTGCACGCCGTCATAGTTGGCGGTGATCGTGCCACCGCCGATGTTGGTGTGCTCGCCGAGTTCGGCGTCGCCCACATAACTCAGATGCGGCACCTTGGTGCCGTTGCCGATGTGCGCCTTCTTCATCTCGACGAACGCGCCGGCCCTGGTCTCCTCGCCCAGCTCGTTGCCCGGCCGCATGTAGGTCCACGGGCCGATGTTCGCGGCACGCCCGATATGCGAGCCCTGCACGCGGGAGCGTTCGACGACAGCCCCGGCGTCCACGGTCGCGTCGATCAACGTTGTGTATGGGCCCACGACCGCGTTCTGACCGATCACGGTGTGGCCTTTGAGGAACGATCCGGGCAGCACGGTCACGTCCTGCGCGAGTTCGACGTCGTCTTCGATCCACGTGGTGTCGGGGTCGAGGATCGTCACGCCGTTGAGCATCCAGTGCTCGCATACGCGACGGTTGTGCGCCTTCGACAGCGCGGCGAGCTGCAGGCGGTCGTTCACGCCTTCGACGCTCAGCGGGTCGGGCGCGGCGAACGCCCCGACCGTGCCGCGCGTCTTCGCGGTCTCCAGCGCGTCGGTGAGATAGAACTCGCCCTGCGCGTTGTGGTTGTCGAGGTTCGCGATGGCCTCGGCAAGCAGATCGGCGTCGAACACGTACACGGACGTGTTCACCTCCTGCACCGCGAGTTCGCTCCGGTTGGCGTCCTTCTGCTCGACGATGCGCAGCACGTGGCCGTCACGATCGCGGATGATGCGGCCGTATCCGGTCGGGTTGTCGAGGATCGTGGTCAGCACGGTGGCGCCGTCGCCGCTCTGCTCGTGGAACGCCACGAGCTTCTTCAACGTGACGGAGTCGAGCAGTGGCATGTCGGACGCGGCGATCAGCACCGAGCCATGCAGGTTGCGTTCCTGGGTCAGCTGCGCCATCGCGCACTGGACCGCGCGGCCGGTGCCGGGGATGTCGTCCTGGTTGACGATGTCGACGTTCGCGTCGTAGGACCGTGCCGCCTCGGAGACGCGGTCAGCCTGATAGTGCACGACGACAGCCAGCGTCTCGGGCTCCAGATGTCCGACTGATGTCATGACGCGCTGGAGGAAGGTCTTGCCCGCGAATTCGTGCAGGACCTTCGGCTTGGACGAACGCATGCGTGTTCCCTCACCTGCGGCGAGGATGATTGCGGCGGATAGTGCCATTTCGGTGCGACTCCAGTTCTCTGCCGACTGCAGGATTGCTGCCCGGCCGCGGATTGCCGCGGAACCGGGCGCGAAAGTTCCCCCACCTGGACTCGAACCAAGACAAAGGGTTCCAAAGACCCGTGTGCTGCCATTACACCATGGGGGAATGGCGGTGAACCCGCCAAGTTTTTATTATGCCATACCTCGCGACTTCGTCAAATCGAAGCTCATGCGAACAGGAAGCCCTGCCCGTGGTGCTCGGGGTACGTGTCGAAGAGCTCCGCGACGGAACCGTCCTCGAACACCGCGCGGATGGCGCTGGCGAGCAGAGGCGCGATCGACAGCACGGTCAGGCCGTCCCAGCGCTTCTCTTCGGGAATCGGCACCGTGTCGGTGAGCACGATCTCGCTGGCACCGCAGTTCTTGAGACGGTCCACGGCCGGACCGGACAGCACGCCGTGCGTGGCGACCACGGTCACGGACTTGGCGCCCGCGTCACGCAGCACGTGGCAGGCTCCGGCGATGGTGCCGGCGGTGTCGATCAGGTCGTCGACGAGCACGCAGTCCTTGCCCTTGACATCGCCGACCACACGGTTGGCGACCGCCTTGTTCGGGCGCGTGATGTCACGAGTCTTGTGCACGAAGGCGAGCGGGCCGCCGCCGAGGCGTTGCGCCCACTGCTCGGCCACGCGGATGCGGCCGGCATCCGGGGAGACGACCGCGACGTTGCCCAGCTCGTTGGAGAACCGATCGCGGATGTAGTCCACCAGCACCGGCATAGCGATCAGGTGGTCGACCGGGCCGTCGAAGAAGCCCTGGGACTGCGCGGCGTGCAGGTCGACGCTCATGATGCGGTCGGCACCGGCGGTCTTGAGCAGGTCGAAGATCAGACGGCAGGAGATGGGCTCGCGTCCGCGATGCTTCTTGTCCTGACGGGAGTAGCCCAGCAGCGGGCATACCGCGGTGATGGAACGCGCGGAGGCACGCTTCAACGCATCGATCATGATGAGCTGTTCCATTATCGACTTGTTGACCAGATCCGCGTGGGTCTGCAGCACGAACACGTCCGCGCCGCGCACCGATTCGGTGTAGCGCACGTACATCTCGCCGTTGGCGAAATCGTATGCGGTGGTCTCCAGTATGTCGATGCCAAGCTGTTCGGCGACGTCCGAGGCAAGCTTCGGATGCGTACGGCCGGTCACGAGGATGAGGTTTTTATCGGGCTTTCCTTCGAGGATTGCACTCACCATGTCTCCAAACGTTTGTGTTTCGCTGAAGTGGACAATGTCATAGTAACCGTGCACACCGACCGCATGTCACATGCAGGCCAGCCCCGGTTCATGTTCCGTTAGCGTTCCCGGCACGACTCGCCGGCGTGTCCCGGTCAGCCGGAACGCCTGCGGTACAGGCCGTGCTTGCCGATGTACTGCACGACGCCGTCAGGGACGAGGTACCATACCGGCTCGCCGTGCGTCGCGCGCCGGCGCACATCGGTGGAGGATATGGCCAGCGCCGGGATCTCCAGCGTGTCCACCTTGCCGTCGGGCAGCCGCACCCCCTGTGGCGACGAGTAGCCGGGCCGTGTGACCGCTACGAAATGCGCCAGATCCCACATCTGGTCAGCGTCCTTCCACTCCATGATCTCCGCCACCGCGTCGGCGCCGGTGATGAAGAACAGCTCGGCGTCGGGATGCTGCGAGCGCAGGTCGCGCAACGTATCGATGGTGTAGGTGACGCCCGGCCGGTCGATGTCGACGCGGGACACGGTGAATTTCGGGTTCGACGCGGTGGCGATCACCGTCATCAGATAACGGTCCTCGGCGTTGGTGACCTGCTTGTCGAGCTTGAAGACCGGCCGGCCGGTCGGCACGAAAATCACCTCGTCGAGGTCATACACCCAGGCCACCTCCGAGGCGGCGACCAAGTGGCCGTTGTGGATCGGGTCGAAGGTTCCGCCCATGATGCCGACGCGCGGGCGCATGTGCCAGTTGCCGCGCGTGGAGAACCGCTTGGCTCCGTCCGGTTTTTCAGATGACAGGTCCGACATGCGGCGCTCCGGCTCAACGAGATATTGGATTTCGGGCGAGGGGTCGGCTTCTGCGGCCAATGGGCTTGCCTCCTGCGGCGGCCTTCGCGTCGTCATGCCTCCGAGACCTCCGGCTGGCTGTCCGCCTCGTCCGTCTCGCGCTTGCCCTGGTCCGCGGTGGTGTTGTCCTCCTGCGGGTCGATCTTGCCCATGTCCTCGTCCCATTCGTCCTGCACGACGCGGCGGATCTCGGCGAACGTGGGCAGGGGGAAGCCGGGCTGGTACAACCTGCGCACTTCGGCGACGCGCTCGGTGATACGGATCAGCGTGTCGGTCATGCCGTCGACGTCGCCCTTGCGTTCCATGGCGCTGAAGCGGCGGATGTACTGCTCCATCATGCCCATCTGTTCGCGCACCGTCTTCAGCTTCGCCGCGTCCAGTTCCACGACTTCCGGGGAGTCGGTCTCCGGCCAGCCAATGAGCACGGCGTCGGCATATTCCAGCGATGCCCGCTGGCTGGCCGAGGCGATGCCATCCTCGATCTGCACCAGAAACACATAGCGGACGATGCTGAGCCGTTCCGCGGCAATCTTCAGGCCCAATGTCTGGTCGTTGAGATCGATATCGTCCCGGATGGTGGAAATCACCGTTCGTTCCTCGCTCATGCTCGCACCTGCCCCGTTCCGTAGCCGATCCACTTCGTGGTGGTCATCTCTTTGAGTCCCATCGGGCCGCGGGCGTGCATCTTCTGCGTGGAGATGCCGAGCTCCGCGCCGAAGCCGAACACCCCTCCGTCGGTGAAACGGGTGGAGGCGTTGACCATGACGACGGCCGAGTCGATGCGCTTGGCGAACGTTTCTATCGCGGAGTAGTCCTCGGAGATGATCGACTCGGTGTGGCCGGTGGAATGCATGTTGATGCTGTCGATGGCCTCGTCGAGCGAATCGACGACCTTGACCCCCATGGTGAGCGCCAGATATTCGGTGTCCCAATCCTGGTCCGTGGCGTGCTTCATGGCGAGGCTTGGGATGCCGGCCGCCTCGATGATGGCGAACGCCCGCTCGTCGGCGTGCAGCTCGACACCCTTGTCGGCGAGCGCCTTCGCCGCGGCCGGCAGGAACCGTTCGGCCACGTCGCGGTGGACCAGCAGCTTTTCGGCGGCGTTGCATACGCCGACGCGCTGCGTCTTCGCGTTGATGATGATGGGGATCGCCTTGTCGAGGTCGCCGCTGCGGTCGACATAGATATGGACGTTGCCGGCTCCGGTCTCGATGACCGGCACTTTGGAATTGCGTACGACGGCCTGGATGAGTCCGGCTCCGCCGCGCGGGATCAGCACGTCGATGTGGCCGCGTGCCTCCATCATCGCCGTGGCGCCCTCGCGTCCGTATTCGTCGACGGTGTCGATCAGCGACGGGTCGAATCCGTTCGCGGCGAGCGCGTCGTGGATCACCGCCATTGTCGCCGCGTTCGTGCGCTCTGCGTCGTGCCCTCCGCGCAATATGGCGGCGTTGCCGGATTTGAGGCACAGGCTGGCCACATCCACGGTCACGTTCGGCCGGGCCTCGTAGATCATGCCGATAACGCCGATGGGCACGTGCACCTGATTGAGCCGCAGCCCGTTCTCCAGCGTGTATCCGCGCTCGATCTCGCCGACCGGATCGGGCAGCGAGGCCACGTGGCGAACACCTTCGGCGCTGACGGCGATGCGCGGCTCGTCGAACCGGAGACGGTCGAGCTTCCCGGCGTCCATGCCGCGAGCGGCTGCGGCCTGCTTGTCCTCCCCGTTGGCGGCGGCGATGGTCGAGGCGTCGGCGTCCAGCGCATCGGCGATCGCGTGCAGCAGGGCGTTTTTCACCTGGGTGTCGGCCTGCGCCAGATCAGATTGGGCGCGTGCGGCGGCGTCGGCTTTCGCGCAGACGCCGGAGAACACCTCGCCGTTCAATTCATCTTTCGTCATAAAGCCCAGAATAACGCAGATTGCGAGCTTTGCGGGGCATTCGTGTCATCATGTCAATATGGGGGCACGTGTCCTGCGGCCGCGACGCACGCCGGGGTCCATGCCAGTATGCGGTACCCGCCGCCGCCATGCCCACGCCTGACGGTAGACTTGAGCCGAACTTCATCCCATTCAGCAGCAACGCAAGGATTACCAGTGACCACGTTCCACAGCACGCGCAGCACCACCGACTCACTTACCTCCAAGCAGGCCATCCGCAAGGGCATCGCCGATGACGGCGGCCTGTTCGTGACCGATTCCCTGGGCGAGACGAAGGTGGACATCGCTTCCCTGACGGGCAAGCCGTATCAGCAGATCGCCGCCGAGGTGCTCGGTGCGCTGCTGCCGGACTTCACCGAGGCCGAGCTCGCGCAGTGCATCGCCGACGCTTACGGCGAGCAGTGGTCCGACAGGCGCATCACGCCCCTGAAGCCGCTCGGCGACGACTACATCCTCGAACTGTTCAACGGCCCGACCTCCGCGTTCAAGGACGTTGCGCTGCAGATCCTCCCCCGTTTCATGGCGCACACGACGCCGGCGGACGGCGACACCGACGAGAAGATCATGATCCTGACCGCCACCTCCGGCGACACCGGCAAGGCCGCGCTGGCCGGATTCGCAGACGCGCCCGGCACCGCGATCACCGTCTTCTACCCGCAGGGCAAGGTGAGCCAGGTTCAGGAGCTGCAGATGAGCACGCAGACCGGCGCGAACGTGAACGTGTGCGCGGTCGAGGGCAACTTCGACGACGCGCAGTCCGCCGTCAAGCGCATCTTCGGCGACAAGGAGCTCGCCGCGAAGCTCGCCGCCGACTCGCACGTCGTGCTCTCCTCCGCGAACTCCATCAACGTGGGCCGTCTCGTACCGCAGGTCGTCTACTACTTCTCCGCTTACGCGCAGCTGCTGGAGAACCAAGTCATCAACGTGGGCGACGAGGTCGAGTTCGTCGTTCCGACCGGCAACTTCGGCGACATCCTCGCCGGCTACTACGCGAAGATGCTCGGTCTGCCGGTCAAGCACCTCGTGGTCGCCTCCGACAAGAACAACGTGCTGTTCGACTTCCTGACCACCGGCACGTACAACCGTCAGCGTCCGTTCTTCCAGACGATCAGCCCGTCGATGGACATCCTCATCTCCTCGAACCTGGAGCGCATGCTGTACTACATGTCCGAGGGCGACACCCGTCTGATCTCCATGCTGATGAATGACCTCAGCCAGTGGGGCACGTACGAGGTTCCGGAGCCGCTGCTCGCGAAGATCCGCCAGCTGTTCGGCTGCGGCTGGGCCGACGAGAACCAGGTGCGTGAGATGATCGCCGACTGCTGGAAGAAGAACCGCTACGTGATCGACCCGCACACGGCGTGCGCGTACTTCGTGGCTCAGCAAATGCCGCGCGACCCGTTGACCCCGCGCGTGATCCTGTCGACTGCGAGCCCCTACAAGTTCCCGCGCGTGGTCAACGAGGCACTGGGCCTGGATGCCGACGGCACCGATTTCGAATGCATGGATGTGCTGTCTCGCGAGACCGGCACCACCGCTCCGGCCGCCCTGCGCGGACTTGAGACCGCCGATGTACGTTTCAAGGACGTCGTGCCCATCGACGGCATGGAGGATTACGTCGAAAAGGCCGCCCAAGCGCTGTAACAGCTCAGCCCGCCAGCAGGGGCATAAAGGGGCTTACAGCTCTTTGGCGCGGTAGAAGCGGATGGCCAGAGCGGCGGAGATGCAGTAGACGCCCACGCACAGCACGACGGCAATCAGAGCGGCACGCCACCATACGCTCATGAAATCCGCGACGCCTTGCAGCAAGCCCTGCCAATCAAACGGCAATCTGGACAGCAACGCGACGAGTGCATACAGCCCGACTATGACCACAACGAATATCCGCATCATCGCCCGGAACGTGAACCGGTACGAAAACGCCATCAGAATCGATCCGACGATCAGGGAGAACGCGAAGATGACGGCGCTCGGTATCATGGCACCGGCCCAGCCGGAATCCATCATGTCGCCGAAGGCGAAGAAGACGCTGCATGCCATCACGTCCACGGTCCACATCGCGCAGGTCACCAGCAGAAACAGGAACCGTCCGGCCACCTGCGACGTACGGGCGATGGGAATCATCCCGTTCATGGCCCAATGACCGCCGCTCTCCTCCGCAACATTCACGCTCAAGGCGGACATCCACGACATCACCGCAGCCATGCCGCATACGCCGCCGTAGACGCTGACGGCGACCTGTCCGGGTGCGCCGGTCACGGTCAGCACCAGCGCGGCCACGCAGGACAGCACGGGAAACAGCAACATGAACAGCATGTTGGACAACCCGAACAAATCCACTCGCACGCAATCGAACCTGCACTGCCTCACTACGGAACTCCAGCGCATCTCACCACTCCTTTGCCTTGTACACGCGCACGGCGATCGCATACGAGACCGCATACGCCGCGGCGGAGACCGCGACCAGCATCGCGGACAGCCAGAAACGATGCGAGACGACGGCGTCCACCACGCCCATCACCTTGGCGATCATCGATACGGGGAGGACTGACGGGATGAACGCCCCGATCAACGTGACGACATAGAACACCCACACCGTGATCTGCAGTCCGATGATCTTGTCCCACAAACAGGAAACGGGCATGATCACCGCAATAATCAGCACGATGGCCAGACCGCCCACGCCGGCCACCCACAGATTGCCCGTGAATGACCAATCACGGCGGACAAGCGGCTGCACCCCATCGATCAATGCAATCACCACGGCCCCGTACACGGCCAGAGCCAGTCCCATCAAGTACCGCGAGGCCATCTGGTTCCGCCGCGATGCGGGCACCAACCCGCGCAGCCGATACCCGCTCTGCATGTCGATGAGCGGCACGGTCAGCACCATCATGGCGGGCGAGAACACCGCCATGACGACGCCCAACCGGAAACCGAAGCCGTCGACGAACGCCCCGCCGTTGAACATGATCGAAAACACCGGTGCGAGCAGCACCGAGGCGAATGATTGCATGGCGCCGTCACCCAGCAGATACGCCAGGTCCAGATGCAATGCGGTCGCCAGCCCACGATTTCCCCGCCGTGCCCGCACGGCACGGGATGGCACGGTCTCAGTCAACGTTCCCATGGCCGACCTCCTTGAGTGCAGACGCGGCCTCGGGCGAAGACGCGACGGAATCACGGACGTTGGTCAGGCGGATGATATCGTCGATGGAGGCCGGCTCGACGACGATATCGGCGACGGCTGCGCTGACGGTGCCGAGGCTGTCGGAGCGCACCAGTGCATCGAAACCGGTCTGGTATGTGTGCGAGCCAAGCACCACGCCGGCAGGCAGCTGGGCCAACTCGCCCGGCCCGCCCTTGACTATACGGAACGATTCCTCGAATTCGTCCTTCGGCCCGGTGTAGTAGAGCCTTCCACCAGTGATGTAGGTGATGAAGTCGGCCGCACGTTCGAGGTCGACGGTGATATGGGTGCTGAACAGCACCGAATGCTCGCCATCCTCGATGTAGGCATGCAGCATGTCCATGAGTTCGTCGCGGGCGAGCACGTCGAGTCCGCTGGTCGGCTCGTCGAGGATGAGCAGTTTGGCGTCATGGCTCAACGCGATGGCGAGCATCAGCTTCATCTGCATGCCCCTCGAAAGGTCCTTGATCTTCTTCTTGCCGTTCTGAGCTCCCCCGAGACCGAAATCGTCCAGGTACCGCCGATACCGCTCCCCGTTCCATGCCGGGTAGAGCGGGGCGACGATGCGCTCGACCTTCGAGACCTTCCACTGTTCGTACAGGTAGCTGGAGTCGAACACGACGCCCAGCCGTTCCTTGACGGCCTCCTCGTCAATGATGTTGTCGAGGCCGAGCACCTGGATGCTGCCGTGGTCCCGTCGGATCATGTTGAGGATCAGCTTGATCAGCGTGGATTTTCCGGCGCCGTTCGGGCCGATCAGCCCCATGATGTAGCCCTTGGGCAGGTCGAAGGTCACGTCGTCCAGCACGAAGCCGGAGTCGTAGTGCTTGGTGACACCGGTGACCGCAAGGGCCATCGTGTCGGGTTCGGATATGGCGGTCATGGACATAGTCCTTTCTTGGGAAACTCTCTCGTCCCGTGGCCTCGCGTATCACAGCGACGCCACGGTGTTCGCAGGTTGCCGGCCAATGCCGTCACTCACTGCTTGCGGTACTCGTCTTCGAGCATGCGGCCCAGTTCACTCAGCGCGATGTCGGCGGCTTTGGCCGCGCGTATCGCCTCGGCCAGGTTTTCGCGGACCTGGGTTTCGAGCTGACGTCGCATCAGCTCGTTGCCCTTGTCCATCACGAAGGTGCCTTTGCCCTGGAGGTTCTGCACCACGCCCTCATCGGCCAGTTCGTTGTACGCCCTGGTGACGGTGAGCACGGAGACGCGCAGTTCCTTGGCGAGTTTGCGCAGCGAGGGCAAGGCCTCCCCTGCCTCAAGCTCGCCGCTCATCACGGCGCTGCGAATCTGGTTCTTGATTTGCTCGTAGATGGGTTCTCCGGACACGGATGAGATGATCAGTTTCATCTATGCCCCTTTCCATGTGTCTCCAGTATCACAGCCGGATTACTGTTCTACTGTTACATATAACAGTAGAACACTTATGGACAACTGTCAAGGTCGAGAGCATAACAGTTGCGCGTCGGTTCACAGACTGCGCGGAGCCTCGCTGAAATCAAACAGCACGCCGTCGGCGAGACCGCAGATATCCGGCCAGTCCCCGTCAGAAGAATCATCATGGATCGCCCATACCCGCATGCCGACGGACTTGGCGGACCGCATCGCCACCAGCAGATCCTCGAACACCGTGCACTGCTCCGGCACCACGCCCAGACGGCCGGCGGCCAGAAGGAACACGTCGGGACGGTCCTTGCCGACATTGTTCGCATCGTCGACGCTGACAATCTGGTCGAAATAGTCGAAAATGCCGACGTGCTTCATCGCCGGCTCGCGCAACGCCGGCGGCAGGGACGTGGCGACGGCCAGCTTCGCACCCGACCGCCTGAGATACGACAGGTATTCGACCGCATGCGGCTTGGCCTCCACCACCGTCGAATAGGCGACGCGCGCCATGTCATCCCACTCCTGCATCAGCGCCTCGGGCGTGTCAGGCAGGCCAAATCGGGCGATCGTGTATTCGGCGATCTGCCGGAACTGCATCGCCGCCACCTTGCCCATGTAGTCGGCAGGGACCTCGATGCCCCGTTTGGCGAGGAAATCGATGTCGACCTGATCCCATACGCCCATGGAATCCAGCAACGTTCCGTCAAGATCGAAGATTGCCGCCTTGCCGTGGTTGTCGTCCATGATGTTCCTTCCGCTATTGCCGGTTATCCGGTCCGTATGTGCGCGCTGGCCGTCCCGGCTATGTCAGCGACGATGATGCCAACAGCTCGCGCGCGTGGTCGAGTGACGCCTCGGATTCGCTGCCGGACAGCATCCGGGCGATCTCATGGGCGCGCGCGTCGCCGCATACCTCGGCGACCGTGGTCGTCACCGCGGACTGCCCGCCGTCCGAGGCGCCCTTGGTCACGACGAACTGCGCGTCCGCCCATGAGGCCACCTGAGCCAGGTGCGTGACAACGATGACCTGCGAGGTCCGCGCGAGACGGGCGAGACGCCGCCCCAGCTCCACTGCGGCCTTGCCGCCGACACCGGCGTCGACCTCGTCGAAGATGAACGTCATCGGCCCGCCCTCGCCCGCGGGAGCCGCACTCGAACGCCGATCCGCGGCGGCGAGCTCCAATGCGAGCATCAGGCGGCTCAGCTCACCGCCGGAAGCGCTTTTGCCCATCGACAGCTGCGGGGATCCGGGGAACGGCGTGAACAGGAATTCGATGTCATCGCGGCCGTTCGCGTCCAGCGGCCATGTCGAGGCCTCGCCGGCGGAATCGGATACGGGTACCGCCTCTTCCCCGCGATCCGTGACGCGGATATCGAGCCGCGCCCCGGCCATGGCCAGCGACGACAGCTCGTCGGTGACGGTGGCGGCCAGCGACTGCGCCGCGGCCCGTCGCGCCTCGCTCAGCGCCCCGGCATCCTGCAGGGCCCGGTCGAATGCGGCTTCGCGCTCGTCCTGCAGCTGGGCGACCTTCTCAGGAGACGCGTCCAGATCCTCGACCTCGAACGTCGCCTTGTCGCGCCATGCAATCACGTCCTGCAGCGTCGGCCCCCAGCGCCGGGTCAGCTCGCCCAGCTCGTGGATGCGCGCGTTGATGGCATCCAGATCCTCGACGCTCTCCTCGCCGTCAAGCTCACGCGACAGCGAGAACACGATATCCGACAGATCCGCGTTCAGGGATTCCAGACGGTCAGCCAATTCGCCGAAATCACCGTCGACATGGATGTCGCGCAATGAGGAGATCGCCTGATTCAGCAGATCAGACGCGCTCGATGAATCGGCGTCGACATCCACCTGGGAGGCGTCAAGCGCCGCAAGCGCCCGGCTGACACCCTGCGCGATATCGGCGGCGTTCTCGATGCGGGCGCGACGGCCTTTGAGCTCCTCGTCCTCGCCGGGCTGGGGGTCGGCGCGGTTGATGCGCTGGATGGATTCGCGCAGATAGTCCGCACGCTGTCTGGCGGACGACTCCTGATGGCGCAGCCGTTCCAGACGGTCATCAAGATCGCGCAGAGCATCCCATGAATGACGGTACCGCGCCAGCAGATCATCATCGCCGGCGACCATGTCAAGGAACTCCCGCTGCCTGGATGCGGCGGCGATGCGCAACTGGTCGGCCTGCCCGTGAATCGTCACCAACTGCGACGCCAGTGATTCCAAGACCGAGCGGGGGGCGCTCTTGCCGTTCAGCACGGCACGGGACCGGCCCGACACCGGCACCGTGCGCGACAAGTACAACTCCCCGTCCTCCAGCACGGCACCGGCATCGCGGGCCTCCTGCGCCACGCCGCCGCGGTCATCCACGGCGAACACGCCTTGCGCCCATGCCTCCGAAGCGCCCGGGGACACGCGCCCGCTGCTGGCCGGTCCGCCGGAAATCAGCCGGATGGCGCTCAACAGCATGGACTTGCCCGCTCCGGTCTCGCCGGTGATCGCGGTCATTCCCCCGGCCGGCGTGAGCAGGGCACGATGAATCGGGCCGAGGTCATGAATTTCCAGCTCCTCAAGCATGGTCGACCCCCTGCTCGCCGGAAGAAGGCACCGCGGCCGTGTCCGCCGCACCCCTTGCACGCGTGCGCTGCGCCGAGGAACCACCGTTCCTCGCGTGCTCGCGCCATCCGACCACCGGCAGATCGAATTTGGTGACCAGACGGTTCGTGAACGGCACACCGGACAGCCGGGCCAGCCGCAACGTGCTCTTCGACTCGCGCACCTCGACGCGGGTCCCCTTCGGCAGGGCGCACTGCCGTCGTCCGTCGCAACAGATCCAGCCTTCGGATGACGAATCGTCGAGGATGTCCAGAGTGAACGTCGAGCCGGCGCCGATGATCAGCGGGCGGGCGAACAGAGCATGCGCCGCCAGCGGCACCAGCTGCAGCGCCTTGACGTTCGGCCACATGATCGGCCCTCCCGCGGAGAACGCGTATGCGGTGGATCCGGTCGGCGTCGACACGATGACGCCGTCACAGCCGAACGAACTCATCTCCACATCGTCCACCCGGACCGACAGCTCGACCATCTTGCCACGGTCGGCGCGCTCCAAGGTGATGTCGTTCAGCGCCCAGTCCTGCAGCGGCTCATGCGCACCCGGCAGCCACACATCTACATGGGCGATCATGCGCTCGTCAATCGAATAGTCATGGTCGGCGACGCGCCGGATCGCCTCGCTCATCTGGAAACTCTCGAATTCGGCCAGAAAACCGACATGACCCATGTTCACGCCGAGAATCGGCACCTGCGTGCAATGCACCAGTTCAGCGGCCCGCAGTATCGTGCCGTCGCCGCCAAGCACCACGACGATCTCGGTGTCCTCGTCGACCTTGTGGGTCACGCCGCCGAACTGCGGCGCCTCGACGTTGTCGATGATCGACACCTCGAACCCGACGTTGCGCAGCCGGTCGACCGCCTCAGACACCACCGTGCCGCTTTCACGCAGACGCGAATGCGTCACCACCACTGCATGCCGAGCGCAGACCATCGCACACCTCATCATCATCCGAAACGACCACGTACTGTCATCCACAATATCCCATAAGGCGCCACGAACCGTTTATCCGCCGAAAACGAAACGCAAGCGCCGCCGGCGGCGCGTCCATGAAGACCGATCCGGGGCCGGGCGGGCCCGCGCCCGCGATGCGGACGACGGTGGCATCAGCGCCGAAGAATACTAAAATGGCGAGTGCAACCAGTCTGTTGCCGCGCTTGACGCGCGCCGACGCATACGAAGGAGCGGGGACCATGTCAGATCTCGTTTTTGACGAGTCCTCAGCGAACCGCGAGGCATCGCACGGCTACGCGTGGTGGTTCTCCGGCGACACGTTCAAGAAGGCCGCCGCCGAGGAGCGCACCCGCAGGAAACGCAGCTTCATTCACCATCTCACCTCGCATCCCGGCCGTCTGACCATCATCTACTTCCTGCTGCTGGTGGCTCTGTCCACCAGTCTGTTGCTGCTGCCGGTCTCCTCACACGAAGAGGAGCCGACCAGCTTCTCCACCGCGTTCTTCACCGCCGTGTCCGCACTGTCGACATGCGGCATCTCCATCGTGAACGCGACCACGCACTGGACCGCGTTCGGCCAAGTGGTGCTGCTGGTGTCGGTGCAGATGGGCGGCTTGGGCGTCATGACGTTCGCATCGCTGATCGCCCTGGCCGCCAACCATCACATGAAAGCCACGCAGAGGCTGCTCACCGCCAACGAGCTCGGCACCACGAAACTCAACGAGATCCGCGGCGTGCTCACCGTGGTCATCACCACCACGTTCATCATCGAGTCCGTCACGTTCCTCGCCCTGTTCCCCGGCCTGTACGGCATCAACAGGGGCAATGTCCGCCATACCGCCCGGGAGGCGCTGTTCTTCGCGGTCATGTCGTACAACAACGCCGGCTTCACGCCGGACGGCGCCGGCCTGCACGTCAACAACTGGGCGGTCGGCATGCCGATCATGGCCAGCGCGTTCTGCGGCACGCTGGGATTTCCCGTGCTGCTCAACCTCATGCGCTGCGCCCGCCACCGCACTCCCCCACGCCGTTGGAGCCTGCACACCAAGATCACCTTGGTGACGACGTTCTCGCTGGTGCTGCTGTCGCTGGCGTGGTTCCTGCTGGTGGAATGGGACAACCCGTTCCTGTTCAAGGGCGCCGACGTGGAGACGCGGCTGCGTTACGGGGTCGTCGCGGCGGTAATGCCGCGCAGCTCCGGCTTCGACCTGAGCTGGGTGCCGCAGGTGAGCGAGCCGACGAAGGTGTTCATGAGCGTCATCATGTTCATCGGCGGCGGCAGCACCTCCACGGCCGGCGGCATCCGTGTCACGACGTTCGCGGTCATCCTACTGATCTGCCGTGCCGCGTTCACCGGACACACCGACATCAACGCCTTCCGGCGCCGGATTCCGACGCGCGTGGCGATGACCGCGGTGAGCATCACCGCCGCCTGCCTGTTCCTAGTGCTGAGCGCGTCGCTGGCGTTGATGCTCGCCTCGGACTGCTCGCTCACCGATGCCCTGTTCGATGCCTGTTCGTCGTTCGGGCTCGGCGGCTATTCGGTCGGCGTGGCGCGCGAGGACAATCCAGCGGCGTTGTTCATCCTCGCCACGGCGATGGTGGTGGGTCGTCTCGGTCCGATGACGATCGCATACGCGATCAACAGGCCCCATGCCTTAGAATCGATACGATACCCCAACGAGCCCATCGTGGTCGGCTGAGGGCGCCGCCGATACCGTCTGCATCCGACGGATGACGCCGACTCCGCCTTTGTCGGACGGCCAGGGATGGCCATATCATGACGTAGAAGCGGTACTGTTCACCGCCGCCCGGAGAATCGGCGGCGTCCATGACGGCGGCACCGGCGCATCGCCGCGCACGGCGGCGGAAAGGATGATGGCATGGCGCGCAACAACAGGAGCATTCTGGTCGTCGGACTGGGACGATTCGGCAGTTCGGTGGCGACCACGTTGGATTCCATGGGGCAGGACGTGCTCGCCGTCGACAAGGATCCCGAACTGGTCAACAGGTGGTCCGCGCAGGTTCCCACCGTTCAGGCCGACATGACCGACGTGCTCGCCGTCGAGCAGCTCAACGCGTCCGATTTCGACACCGCCGTCGTCGCCATCGGAGACAGCGTCGAGGCGTCGGTGATCACCGCCGGAAACCTGCTGGACGCCGGCATCAGCGACATCTGGGCGAAATCGGTGTCGAAGGAGCACGCGCGCATCCTGCAGCGCATCGGAGCGCGTCACATCATCAACGCCGAAACGGATGCAGGCAAGCGCGTCGGGCATCTGGTGTCCGGCAACTATCTGGATTACATCGAGATCGAGGGCTCGCACACCGTCGTCAAGATCCACACGCCTTCGCACGTGGTCGGCTATTCCATCGCGGACGCGAAGGTCAACGAACGCTACGGCGTCACCGTCGTCGGCATCAAGGCGCCCGGCAGCGAGTTCCAGTACGGTTCCAAGGAACTGGTCATGCACCGCAACGACGAACTCGTCATCATGGGCAAGCAGGACAACATCGACAAGTTCATTCGCGGCTGACCGACGCCAGGCACCCCCTCCATACCCCCGTATGACCACATACTGAACGCAGGCACGTGCCGCAGCGCCATCCAATTGGTACAGTCAAAAAGGTGTTGCGGCACAGTCGTCGCAACGTAACGACATGGCGGCGGCGAGGGTGGCGCAATGGGCAATATCACGATGGTTGACGGGCATGTGCCCGACGGCTCGTATCAAAACGTGACGGCGAACGGCAGCTGCTCCTGCGATGCCGGCATGCGATTCGACGGTTTGCGTGCCCGCGGCTCGTTCGATGCGATGGGGCTCGACGGCGGGAACGTGCATTGCGAGGGGCGTCTGGTCTGCCGCGGCGACATGCATGTCAACAGAATCAGCGGGCATGGCGAACTGCATGTCGGAGGCGACCTGCGTTGCTCCGCTCTGGATTTCACCGGCAAGATCATCGTGCAGGGCGATGTCATGTGCCCTGGCGGCATGACCGTTCGCGGACTGCTGCGCAACCGTTCATGCATCGTCACGAGATACCTGGATATGCAGGGCACGTTGGACGCGGACGAGCTGCGCACCGAACGGCTGCGGATGACTCCCCTGTCAAGCGCCATGTTCGGGCGCAGCGGCATGACGGAATTCACCCGGACGAGCAACGCCGAACGAATCATCGGCGGCGATTTGCGTGTCAGCAGGCTCATCTGCACCCTGATGCAGGGCGTCTTCATACGGTTGACTGACGAATCGCATGTGGAACGCGCCTCGTGCATCACGAAGCTCGCCATGGACAGCACGTCCAGCGTATTGCTGGTATCCGGTGCCGCCAAGCGTGTGTATCTGCGCAATACGTGACACGGACGACGAATCCGCGCGCGATGCGGCGTTTTTCAGTCGGCCTTTGCGGCGATGTCATCCATGCGGGCGAACAGCAGGAACTCCGTGTTCCCGTGGGTGCCCTCGATCGGTGACGGGGCGGTTCCCGCAACCGTCAACCCATGCTGGTTCGCGCAATCGACGACCGTCTCCAGCGCCTGATCGCGCAGATGCCGATCCTCCACGATACCGCCCTTGCCGAGATTGCCCTTGCCCACTTCGAACTGCGGTTTGACGAGCAGCACCACTGAGGCTCCGGGCGCGGCGATGCGCGCAATGACCGGGATGACGTATGTCAGGGAGATGAAGGACACGTCCGACACGATCATGTCCGGCCGATACGGCAGATTCGCGGCGGTCACGTCGCGGATGTTGACCCCGCTCATCTCGATGATGCGCGGGTCGCGCGCGATACGGCTATCGAGCTGACCATGCCCCACATCCAGGGCGATGACCTGAGCGGCTCCCCTGCGCAGCAGCACGTCGCAGAAGCCGCCGGTCGAGGCACCGATGTCCAGGCAGCGCAGGCCGCGCGGCGAAGGCAGGCCTCGACCGGAGAACTCGTCGAAGGCGCCGATCAGCTTGTACGCGCCGCGAGACACGTAGTCGTCGCCCTTGTCGACGGTGATCGAGGACGCGGTGGCCACGTTCGCGGCCGGTTTGGTGACGGCGACACCGTCGACCAGCACATGGCCGTCACGGATCAGCCGCTGTGCCTTGGAGCGGCTCGGCACCAATCCCAGACCGACGATGAGCGCGTCAAGACGTTCCATTCCTGCACCTTTCATATCCGGTGGTTTCCCTGCCAGCGGCCTTGTCTTTCAGTGGTTCTCGTCGAGCTCGCGCTGCAGCTGGCCGAGCACGTCGCGGAAGACCTCGATGCGCTGGTCGTCGTCTTTGCCGTCAAGGTCGGCGAGCTGTGGGTAACGTTCGGTGATATCGTCCGGCATGGCCGCTCCTTATGCCCAGTGTTTCATGTGCCCCTGCACGTCACGGAAAACGCCGCCGGCCTTGCGGCGGGCGGCGATGATCACAGTGAGAATTCCGGCAATGAGACCGAACCGATGTCCCCGCCGTTGTCGGCGTACGTCCATGCAGCGGCGCAGGCCGCGCGCAGGGCGTTGATGTCGGTCGCGTCGCTCACCGTCAGTGAGCCGTCTTCCAGCCGGGCGGTCGCGTCGGCGCACGTCCAGACGTTGCCGTCGCTCGCATCGGTGGATGGCTGGGCCTCCTGCAGTCCGCGCAGGTCGCGGACGATATAGGACGGGCGCAGATGCGCCGGCGCCGTCATCAGCTCATGCGGGTTGGTGACGCCGGTCAGCACCGCGAGGGAATCGTATCCGCCGCGGTTGCCGGCCTCGATGTCCGTATCGAGACGGTCGCCTATCGCCAGGCACGATTCACGACTGACCGGCTCCGTCTCGTTTCCCGCGGCCAGCAGTCGGGCCTCGTCGTACATGGCAGACTCGGGCTTGCCCGCGGATGCGATCGGCTCGACGCCGGTCGCGTTGATGACCGCCTGGATCATGGAACCGCATCCCGGCGCGATGCCGAGCTCGCGGGGAATGGTCAAGTCGCGGTTGGTGACGAGATACAGCGCACCCCGCTCCACCGCGTACGAGACCTCCGCCATCTGCTGCCACGTCATGTCCGGATACCATCCCTGGATGACCGCCTCCGGGGTGTCCTCGGCATGGTCTACCACGGTGAGTCCTTGACCGGCCACTTCCTCGCGCAGATGCTCGGCACCCAGCACGAGGATGCGCGCTCCGGCCGGAACGTGCCGGGCCACCATGCGGGCGGCCACCACGGACGAGGTGATGACCTGCCGCGGTTCGACGTCAAGGCCGAAGCCTCGAAGCTGCTCGGCGACGACGCGCTGGAAACGGGAGGAGTTGTTGGTGGTGTATTCCACCTGCATTCCCGCACGCTGCGCCGCCCTGATGGAATCGGCGGCGTGTTCCACCGGGTTCTTGCCCCGGTAGACGACGCCGTCCAGATCGAGCAGCGCCAGCCGGTACGTCTGAGATATGGGACGGTCGGTGGATTTGAGCATGGCGTTCATGCGCGTCACTCGTCCTGCGCTTCCGCAGCCGGTTCGGCGGCATCCAAAGCTTCCGCTTCGTCCGTCTGCGCATCGTCGGCTTCGGCGGGTTCCGCGTCCTCGGCTTCATCAGCGGCTTCGCCGGTGTCATCGGCGTTCTGGTCGGCGGGGTCGGTGAAGGATTCGGCGCCTTCTTCGGTCTCCTTGGCCGTCAGCTCCTCCTCGTCGGCCAGCGGGCCGTCAAGGGACGCCTCGTCTTCGGCATCGGGGTTCTGGCCGGCTTCGGCATCGGCTGAGTCATCGGAGTCATCCGATTCGGCATCGTCCGACTCGTCGCCGTATCCGTCTTCGGAGCCGCCGTACATGTCGTCGTAGTCTTCAGGCGCGAACTGGGCGTCGTCCTCGCTGATGCCGAGCATGTCGAGCTCGTCATCGGTGAAGTGCTCCATGTCGTGATCGATAATCACGTCATCCACGGTCTCGTCCTCATCGGCTTCGGCGTACTGGGTTTCGAGACGGTCGAGCAGGTCGTCCAATGCGGCGGCCTCCTCGGTACGGCCGCACTCGTCGAGGAAGTACTGCTCGGCCTGCACGGCACGCATGCGGTATTCGCCCGGCAGCCCCTTGGAACGTCCGAGCGTGTGGACGATCTCGATGGCCTTGTCCCACATCTTGAGGTCGGCGAGGGCACCGGCATAGACCAGGAACATCTCGGCCTTCGCCTCGCCATGCAACGCCTTGGCATCGTCGGAGCGCACCACTTCGATGGCCTTCTTGGGATCGCCGTTGCCGCGTTCGCAGTCGGCGATGAACGGCAGGTAGTCGAGGAAGCCGTTCATGCGGTACGCGGTGCGGAACTCACGCAGGGCGAGCTTGTAATCGCCCTGACGGTACGCGATGAAGGCAAGCGTCTCACGGGAGAAATCGATGCGCGACGCCTGATGAGCAGCCCACTTGGCGTGGGCGAGGGCCAGTTCGGGATCCTTCTCCTCCAGCGCATAGGCGGCAAGGATGTGCAGGCCGATGTTCTCGGCGTGCTCCTTGGACAGGCCGCGCAGGCGTTCACGCTCTTCCTTGGACAGCATGGACCATTCCATGCCCTTGGGCATCTTCGGCTCGTTCGGACGACGATCCGTATAGGGGTTCTGCGAAGGGTAGCTTACCGTGCCGTCGGAATTGCGACGGGGACCGTTCATATAGTCCTGACGCTTCTGCTCCCGATATTCGCGCTTCTCCTCGGCGGAGAACTCGCGACGCTCGCCGTCGCGGCGGTCATCGCGCTGATAGCGCGGACGATCGCCATCACGATGGAAGTCGCGGCGGTCATCGCGACGGTAACGCGGGTTGTCGCCGCCACGACGGTCATCGCGACGGAAACCACCACGATCACCATCCTTGCGGAAACCACCCTTGTGGAAGTCACGGCGCTCCCCATCCTTGTGGAAACCGCCATCCCGGCGGAACCCGCCCTGATCACCGTCACGACGCGGACCACGATGGAAATCACGACGATCACCATCACGACGGTCATCGCGACGGAAACCACCACGATCACCATCCTTGCGGAAACCACCCTTGTGGAAGTCACGGCGCTCCCCATCCTTGTGGAAACCGCCATCCCGGCGGAACCCGCCCTGATCACCGTCACGACGCGGACCGCGATGGAAATCACGACGATCACCATCGCGACGGTCGTCACGACGGAAACCACCGTGCTCACCATCACGACGGAACGGACGGTCACCATCACGACGGTCATCGCGACGGAAACCGCCACGATCACCATCCTTGCGGAAACCACCCTTGTGGAAGTCACGGCGCTCCCCATCCTTGTGGAAACCGCCCTTGCCGCGGTATCCGCCATGCTCACCGTCGCGCCGGAATCCGCCGCGGTCGCCGTCCTTGCGGTAACCGCCCGACTTGCGGTAACCGCCGGAACGTCCGGAGCCGTAACCGCGGTTGCCGTATGATTTGCCGCCGGAGCGACCCTGTTCTTCTGCCATACGTGTATGCCTTTCTTAATGCAAAGTCTGTTGTTGCGATGCGATGTCACGATGAGCGGGATGGTCTCCATGCCGGCGCAACCACCCCAGCCGGCCCTGGCCGGCAGCTCCCCGCCAGTGGGAGCAGGAATGAATCAGTGCTTCTCGACGACGCCGAGCGCCTTCTTGCCGCGGCGGATGAGCGCGAAACGACCGTGCAGGAAATCGTCCTGGCCCAACGTCTGCTCTTCGTCGGTCACACGGTTGTTGTTCAGATACACGCCACCGGACTTGATGGTCTTGCGGGCCTCGGAAATAGACTTGAACAGGCCTGCCTTCACCCCGGCCTCGGTGATGCGGTCGTCGATGCCGACGGACGCGAACGTCTTGGCACCGGACTCGTCCTCTATCTTGAGTCCGTCGATGGCGGCTTCAAGCGTGTCCTCGTCGATGGAGGCAAGGTCGCCGCCGCGCCCGAACAGGGCTGCGGACGCGTCGATCGCCGCCTGCGTCGCGGCCTCGCCATGCACGAAGCTGGTCACTTCCCATGCGAGGGTGCGCTGGGCTTCGCGTGCGCCGGGATTGGTGCGCGATTCTTCGGCGAGTCGTTCGATCTCGGCCTTTGGCAGGAACGTGAACGCCTTGAGCAGGCCTTCCATCTCGACGTCGGGGCGGTTGAACCAGAACTGGTAGAACCGGTACGGGCTGAGCATGGTGGCATCGAGCCACACCGCGTTGCCTTCGGATTTGCCGAATTTCTTTCCGGTGGCGTCGGTGATGATCGGGCTGGTGAACACGTTCACCGTGACGCCGCGCACCTTGCGAATCAGGTCCATGCCGGAGGTCAGGTTGCCCCACTGGTCGGATCCGCCGATTTCCAGCGTGCAGCCGTACTCGTCGAACAGGTGAAGGAAGTCGTTGCCCTGCAGCACCTGGTAGCTGAATTCCGTGAAGGAGATGCCCTCCTCGGAGTTCAGACGACGCGCGACCGTGTCCTTGGCCAGCATGGTGCCGAGTCGGAAGTTCTTACCGACGTCGCGCAGGAAGTCGATGACGGACATCTGCGCGGTCCAGTCGTAATTGGAGACGAAACGCACCGGATTGTCGCCGTTGGTTTCCAGAATGCCGCCGATCTGCCGCTTGAGCCGTTCGGCCCAGCCGGCGACGACGTCCTTCGGGTTGAGGGTGCGCTCGCCCGACTGGCGGGGGTCGCCAATCAGACCGGTCGCGCCGCCGACCAAGGCGATCGGATGATGCCCGGCGGCCTGAAGGTGACGCATGTTGATCAGCTGCACGAGATTGCCGATATGCAGCGACGCCGCGGTCGGGTCGAAGCCGCAATAATAGGTGACCGGCTCCCCGTTCAACGCTTCGGCGAGTTGTTTCCTGTCGGTGGACTGGGAAATCAACCCGCGCCATTCCAGTTCTTCAAGGACGGAATCGAATCCGGCCTCTTTGAAATCGGTGACGTGAGCCATGGATATTGGTACTCCCTATCAAATTCTGGGCATTGTGTATCTATCAGTCTCGCAGAACATATCGACAGCATGCGCCAGGACGGCTGCCCGCGAAACGTCGGGGAATGCTCCCCGGTTCGTCGCTTGAATCCGGCCGTCAGTGACGGTACAGGCTTTCGAGAATCCGGCGCAGCTGCTCCAGCACATCGTTGTTGCGTTCGGTGCGCAGTTTCGGGAACGAGGCGATCATTCGACGCTGCTGACGGTTGAAGATGGACATCGCCGCGTCCCTGACCCGCATCATGAAGTCGAACGACATCTCTTTGCCGGATTTCCACGATTCGCTCATCTTGCCGGTGACATCGCTGACGGCGACCTTCATGGCGTCTCCGTAATGCGTCATGGCGGCCATGAGATTGTCGAGACTGTTCTCGAAATGCATGATGCCGCACACCGTGACGACGAGGTCGATCAGCGTGAGCACGAACAGCACCCCGCACAGCCAGTGGATGGCGGGCAGCGGCAGGCGGGCGGGGGCTGGTGCTGGG
>OBYR01000530.1_pt1 | contig 28065 bp, 24 predicted proteins | sample 1495491 | NCBI WGS metagenome assembly OBYR01 (sample SAMEA2580206, study PRJEB22360) | human gut metagenome | biome: human gut; feature: human-associated habitat; material: faeces | place: Denmark | collected 2008/2010 | reverse complement strand
CGCTGCCGAGCGTCCAGCTTGGCATGCAGCTCGGCCCCCTCCTTGGCAGAAGCCTCACGCACGCCGGCAAGCTCGGCCGCGGCGGCGTCCTTGGCGGCCTGCAGCTCGGCGGCATCGGTCGCCGTTTTGGTAGCCAGAGCCGCGGCGGACTCGCTCTTGACCTGCGCGACCTGCTCGGCGGCCGCCTGCTCTGCGGCCGCAACCTTGGCATCGGCATCGGCACGAACGGCTGCAACCTCGGCATCAGCCTCGGCGCGCATCTGCTCAAGCTGGGCCGCCGCGGTCGAGCGCGCCTCGACAGCGTCAGCCTCGGCAGCTTTCTTGCCCGCCTCGACATCCTCCAGCGAACCCTGCAGCTCCTCAACATCAGCCTCGGCAATCTGTGCGCGCTGCGTCAATGCCAGCTCACGCGTCTTGGCCTCGTCCAGCTCGTCGGCCAGGTCGTCGCGCTCGTTGGTCAGCGCATGGGCCTGAACCTTCCAAGACTTGACCTGTCCCTGCAGCTCCCCAATCTGCTCGCGGGCCTCGGCAAGCGCCTGCTCGGCATCGAGCTGGGCCTGCGTGACCTCCTCCACAAACACGCGGCGGACCTCAACATCGGGCAGATCGGGGCTGTCGACCTGCACCTCCTTAATCTCCTTAATAAACTTGGGCGCCACCGGCTCGGAATGCACGCTCTCGAGCTCCTGCAGGTTGCGCTCGTCGTCGGTCAGGCTCTTAAAGACGGTGTAGTTGTTGATGAGGTTGGTGTACATCTGCACCATGTACTCGTCATCGAACGCCAGCGCCTGCTGCTGCACGTCGATGTTGTAGCCCACCTTGTCGTAGCGCTCCATAAACTGCCACAGCTGGTAGCACTTGCGGTAGTTGGGATCCTTCATGATGAGGTTGGTGCGCTGGATGGGGCTGCGGACCGCGCTGCAGCCGTTCATAATCTGACAGAACGACGCACCGCGCAGCGCCATGACCAGACGGCGCACGCGGTCGATGCGCATAAAGACATCCATGTTGTCGGCGTCGTTCTCGGCAAAGCTCTGGCGGTTCTTGACCGTCATCTCGACGTTGTACTCGATCTCTTCGTACGCGTCGTCGATCTTGCTGTGCATCCTAAATCGGTTGCGGATCTCGTTGCCCGTCGACCAAAAGATCACGTCGGTGCGCTTGTCCACAAACGTCAGCAGGCGCTGAATCAGGTGGTAGATAAAGCGGTTCTCGTACAGGTCGTACGTCTCGACGGTACTGACGTTGAGGATGCGCGTGGGGTGGACGTCACCATCGTCGCTCGGCGCCAGGAACTGCGTGTTCTGGCTCAGATGGCGAACGCTATCGGCGCTGATCTTTTTGGCGAGCGAGACCGGCACCACCTCTTCCTCGGTGGTGATGAAGCGGCGCGGATTTTCGATGATGGTGTTGATGGCGTCGAGCGAGTCCTCGATCATGCTGATCCACTCCTCATCCACCACCTTGACGAGCTCCTCGCGCTGCTGCTCGATCGTGGTGCCCGAGGCCTGCGCCATCTCAAACAGATAGCGGAAGTAGCGGCTGTCCTCCTGGATGGGCTCCATCTGCTCGGAGAAGCTGGTATAGAGGTCCTGAATGGTCTCGGACATGGGTTACTCCATAGGTTGGATCGATCGGGAAGGGGCGCGGCGACACCACACTGGGCAAACGCTACTGATTGTCTTGTCCCACGCCCCGCGCTTACAGCATTAGTAGAAGTTCTGGATCCGCTGCAGATACATGACAGAATCGGGCAGACCGCCCTCGCCAAAGGTCTTCTCGATGTACTCGATCAGGCCCTTCATCTCGTCGCGCACAAAGCTCACGTTCATGGACTCAAACTTTTTGAGCACCTTGCGGGCAATGATGTAGTCCATGCCGCCCAGCTCGGTGCCGCCGCATGCCACGTACACGGGGATAAAGTCGTACATCTGCTTGATGATACGGTTACCAAAGGCCAGCTTAAAGCGGGTCTGCAGGTACTGATCCAGCTTGTGCATCTTCTCGAGCAGCTCGTCGTCGATCACGTACTCGACCTTGGCCTTTTGGAACAGATACTGCAGGTGGTCGGCCGTCACGTGCACACGCTCGTGCGGCTCGCACTCAAACGCGTCGGCGCGCTCGTTGAGCTCAATGGGAATCGCGCGGTCGTACACCTTGTCCGTGATGGTAAAGGTGGAGTCGTCGTTGTTGGCCGTGCCAATGAACCACAGGCTGTCGGGGATGGTGAGCTTGCCGTCGTGCAGGCCCTTGGGGTCGGCCGCCCACTGGGTAGGCACCAGGTCGAGCACCCACTCGTCGTGGCTGGGCATCTCGAGCACCGACAGGATCTCGGCAAAGTAGTACTCCACGCGGGCGAGGTTCATCTCGTCGAGCACGATCATGGACGGGTCTTGGCGAAGCCCCGCCTCGTACACGGCGCGGAGGAACTCGGTCTCGTTAAAGCGCTTGGAAAACTCGTTGAAGTAGCCCAGCACCTCGGTGCGATCGCGAAAGCTCGGCTGCACCGACACGATGGTCGCGGGGTTGTCCAAATAGCGGCTAAAGCTGTAGGGCAGCGAGGTCTTACCGGTACCCGAGATGCCTTCCAGGATCAACAGCTTGGAGGCGGCCATGCCGGCCACAAAACGGCGGATGACCTCGGGCGTGTAGTAGAGCTTCATCTGGCTGCAGGCGAACGCACGGAAGCTGTCGACAAAATCCTCCAGCGAGATGGCATCGTCGTAGACCGGCGATTCCCAGTCGCGGTACTTAAGGTCCACAAGGGACAGCTTGGGGAAGCGGTTGGCCTGGGCGATCTCTTTTTCCTCGGCAAGAGTCTTGGCCTCGACGGTGGCCTTGGCCATGGCGGCCGCGGCGTCCTTAACGCCCGCGCCATCGAGCGCGAGCGATGCGTTGCCCGATACCACGGCGGCCGTGGCGCCCTCGGCCGCAGGCGCACCCGCGGCGGCGCCCACCACGTTGCCCACCGTGGGCAGGTGGTCGTCGGCCAGGGCCGAGGCGCCCACGTACGGAATCTGCTTGGTGCCGCCCATGGCATTGACCTTGAGCGCCAGCAGCTTGTTCTTCTCGTCCATGAGGTCGAGCACCTGCTTGTTGAGGCGGCCGATCTCGCGATAGAGCGCCTTGTTGGACGTGTCGTCGCGATGCAGGCGGCGGTTGATGCGGTAGTGGTGGATCAGAATGGCCACGATCAGCACGGGGACCGCGATGAGCATGGCAAACAGAATGACCGCGCCGATCTTTCCCACCAGGTCAAACGTGGTGAAGTAGGTCATAAAGATGTTGAAGTACTCAACCCAGCCAAACACCAGCAGGTTAAGAATGGAGCTCACGACGGCAACGACGTTGTAGACGACCTTTGCCAGCAGCTCCCAGGCAAATCCCAGAAACTCACTCACCGTCGGTACCCTCCTGCTTGGACGCGCTCATCGCCGCCTCGGCCTCAGCCTTCAGACGACGGGCTTCCTCGAGCTTGGCCTCGGCCTGGGCAAGCTGCTCGGCGGCGCTATCGGCCGTGACGGCGGCGTCACCCTTGCCCTCGGCGTCCACGATGGTAGCGGCGGCGGCCAGGCGGTCCTCCTCGGCCATAGCGCGCTTGAGGTTCATGCCCACCACGATGAGGTGATACACCTGGTAGATAAAGAACAGCAGCATGGGCAGCACGATCACAATGAGGAAGCCCATGGAGCTGGACAGGAAGTCCATGACCTTGCCCATCTGCGGCAACGCGAACAGGTACTTGCCCACGATGTCGCCGTCGCTGATGATGTGCGTATCGGCCACGTCGTTGTTGTCGCCCTTGGTGGTAAAACTGCGCATGCCGTTGACCTCGTCGATGGCGGCGATGCGGTGCGTGTTGAGCGCGTACTCGTTGTCGATGATGGTATGGAACGTCACGATGTCGCCCACCTCGAGCTTGGAGGTGTCACACTTTTTGATGAAGATGAGGTCGCCCTTGTTAAACGTGGGCGCCATGGAGTCAGATTGCACGGCGAGCGGGGTGAAGCCGGCGATGTCAGAGACGCTGCCGTCCTCGCGCGTGGCGAGCGTGGTAAACGCATACAGGGCCGCCACCAAGATGATGATCCACATGACGACGCTCAACGCGATGGATGCGACTTTTTTAACAGATTGCATGATGTCCCTTACTACCGTGTCTGTCTAGGTCGTGCGCGGCCCGGCGGCCGCCGTGCGTATCTACTGTTCCTCGATGCCCTCAAAGCGCATCGAAACCGAATAGTTAGCTCCCTTTAGCATATTAGTGCAATTTGGGTCCGTTCCCTCGAGCCATATGCGAACGGTTACCGGCTTATCCGTATCTTTTATCAGGTCGAACATGTCGCTGGCCGCGGTCGCCTCGCCCGAGCCGAGCCCAAAGACGGTGGCCGCGCTAGATGAGCCCCCGCCCCCGTTGGGGTTGTAGACCCAGGTGTGGCCGTCGGCGGTAAAGCTCATGCGCATGGCGCTTGCCATGCCCTGCGTGTCGGAGCTAAACCGCGTGCCGGATGCGCCGTTGTCGCCGTCCTGGCCGGTCAGGCGCACGCGCAGGTCCGTGCTGCTCATAAAGTGCAGCGTGAACTCCAGGTAGGCGCCGGTGGCGGGGTCGGCGGTGGAGCCGTCCTCGAAGGTGAAGGTCTGGCAGTCGCTCGTGGTGACGGGTCTGAGCTTGGACGCATCGATGTCCACGCCCTTTTCGCTAGCGATGCGCGCCGAGATCTGGTCGAAGCCCAGGCTGTGAACGTATTCGTCGAAGGTGGCATGCTCGTCCAGGTCAAAGCGCAGCGAACCGTCGGCGTTGGCGTCGATCATGAGCATGCGGGTCTTGGCGCTATCGGCGATGGAAAACCAGGCAAAGGTTGCCATGGCTATCGCCACCAGCGCAAACAGCACCAGCACCACGGTGGTGGTGAGCTTGCGGCGCAGGTCGGTGTCGGCGGGCGCGGGGGCTTGCGCCTGGGCGCCGTTGGCGACGGGCCGTCGGTCGTCGGGCATGATGCGTGCCATTACGCCTCACCATCCAGGGTCGCAAAGAGCGCCAGGTGCAAGGTGCCCGGATCTTGATAGAGATAGTCAGCGCTATCGGGGTCGGTGCCCTCGATGTAGTAATAGATATCCAGACGATAGGTCTGGCCAAGCCCCAGCGTGGCAAGCGTGTTTTGCGGGCGCGTGGCCGTCTCGCTCGTGTCCAGCGTAAAGGCGGCCGGGTCCTGCGTCACGTTGGTACCGCAAGCGAGCTGGCCGTTTTGCCAGCCCAGGAGCATGCCCTCGGTGTAGCCCGCCAGGCTCGCCGGCGCGGTCGCGGGATGCTCGTCGCGATGGCCGCCGTCGGAGCTGTCGAGCTCAAAGATGTTGGTGGCAAGCACCTGGTTGCCGCTCGAGATCTTTATGCCCACGCGGGCTGCGCGCAGCAACTCGGCGTCGGCACCCTGCGGAACCAGCGATTCGGCCAAATACAGGCTCACCTTGCCTTTAACCTTGTTGGCGCCCGTTCCGGTAATGGTGGGGCGCAGATCGATCCAGCCGTGATAGTAGGTGGAGCCATTGTCTTTTGCCTGCTCAAACACCGTGGCATCGCCGGCTGAGTTGTTTTGTGCGCAGGCCGCAAAGCCGTTGAGGTCGAAGGTCGAGACCGGGTAGAGCGTCACGGCGCCGGTCACGGTGGAGGCCAGAGATGCATCGCCTTGCTGCGACCAGCTACCGCGATCGGCGTCGCCCAGCTCCAGCACCAGCTTGGACGTGTCGCTGTGCACGCTCACCGAGTTGGTGTTGACCTTCATGTTGTTGGTAAACCAGGCGTAGGTTGCGGCACCCAAAGTGGCGGCGAGCGCCACCATGACGAGCGCGATGTAGGCACGCGCGCGGTGGGCGTGGCGGCGGGTGACGACGTCCTCGAGGACCTGGCGCTCGGCGGCGGGTGCGGTCGCCGGGGTTGCGCCCGCGGACTCGCTGGCGCCTACCTGCATGTGCTTATTCTTGTGCATTTAGCTCGCCCCCTTATGCCTTGGCCGCGGCAAAGGCAAGCTGGAGCACCACATCGCGGGCCTGGGCCTCGTCGATGCAATTGGCGTCGCAGCCTTCCATGTACACAACGTAGCGAACGCTTGCTACCTCGTTGGCGGCCAGCGTGCAGATGGGCGTGGCGCCCGCGCGCGCCGTGGGCGTGTCGCCGGTGCCGTCCATGCTGCAAGCGCTTATGGCGCGCGCAGGGTCGGCGGTGTAGGTCCAGCCCGAAGCGCCGCCCGCTACGACCACGCCGTCTTGCGTCGTGGTGCGTCTGCTGGTAGCGCCCGCGGTGTTGCCCAGGTCGTCGCAGGTAAAGACATGCGTTTGCGTGCCCGACCGGGTCGTGATGACCAGGCCCAGGCGCAGCGCGGCCAGCAGCTGCGGGTCGCTCGTCACGCTCATCTGGCCCTGATACAGATACACGTTGAGCGCGCTGTCGTTGCCTTTAAGGTACAGCGTGCCAGTGAGGGCATAGTTGTCCAGCTGTGCGGTGCAGTCGGCGTAGTCGGTGGTAATGCCCGCGGCATTTTGGAAGGTGCCACGCCAAAAGTGGGAAAGGTCTGCCGTCGAGATGGGATAGAGCGTCTTGTCGGCGGCGGCAAGCGTGGCCGTTGTGTCCCAGGGCCCGTTGGCCGAAAGGCCGATCTGCAGGTCGGAACCCTCGTCGCTTACCGTGTGCGCCACGGGCGTCACGTTGGTGTAGCGCGAGTTGCTAAACCAGGCGTAGGTGGCGGCGCTCAGGGCGGCTACCAGTACCAACATCCATGCGGCCGCGGCAACCATGCGACGGCGCGAGCTTAGGATGTCTTTGATGTTCGATGTACTCATCCCTGGCCCCCTTACGAACGCTTACCGGCAAAGCGCAGCGCCAGCGATTGCAGGCTGGTTGCGGCCAGGTTGTTGGTGCAGTCGGGGTCACAGCCCTCCAGCCACACGTAGACATCCACACGCACGGGCGTGCTACGGTCGGCGCCCTTGGCAGCGGCGGGCAAACTGCAGATCTTGGTCGTGGCCTCCTTGAGACTCACGATGCCGGTGTCTTCGTTGTAATCGCAGAAGTTTGCGCTGGTCAGCTGGTCAAAATGAATCGTGGAACCATCGGAGCGGGTGCTGTCGAGCACCAGGTGGTCCTGCTCGTTTTCGCCGGCATCCTTGCCGTCGAGCGTGTTATAGCGCGCCTGGGGGTTGTGCTCGCCCGAGACCTCAAAGACGTACTGACCCGTAACGGTGTCACCCTGCCCTGGAGCATAGGTAACCAGCCCCACGCGCAGAGCGGTGGAGATGGGGTTTGCCGGGTCCTGCTCGGTAAAGTCGATGCCCGACAGGTACACGTCGGTTGCGGCCGAGTTGGTAGCCAGGTACAGGGAGGTCTTGTAGTAGTCGGAATGCTCGGCCGCGCCAAACATGCTGGCGAACAGGGAGTCCTGCGTGGTTCCGCCGGTAAAGCCCGTTACCTTTTGGAAGCCGTTGAGCACGTTGTCGGTCGAGACGGGATCGAGCAGGCCCGCAAAGTTAAGGCCGGCATTGGTTTTGTATTCGCCGTCGTACTCGTTGGAGATGAGGAAGGTAACGCCCGTGCCCGCGGCCATCTTGACGTCGGTGATATGACGGTTGGCGTTGTAGATGTACCAGGCGTACGTTACAGCTCCGGCAACAGCAAGGGCCACCAGCAACGTGGCGAGCATGCGATTGAACTGTTTTTGCAGCGAACGCGCGTCCGACATGCCCCTCCCCCATTTGCCGCGTTGTAAACTACCTGGACACCATTTGCCCATAATGGAGTTATTTTACGCGAATGTGCAGTTCATCGGGGGTACAAACGCGACTTTCCATGTGCTGTTCGCGCTGCATCGGGGCGGATAGGGTCGCAAATCGCCGCTTTTTAAAAAATAGTTCTTGCCACTGGGTGGGAGCTCCGTTATATTATTCCGTGCGCACTCGCGCACCCTTGATCGGGCGTTTAGCTCAGGGGGAGAGCGCTTCCCTGACACGGAAGAGGTCAGAAGTTCAAATCTTCTAACGCCCACCAAATGTTCGCAGCTCAGAGGCTTCGCCTCTGAGCTGTTTTGTTTTACGCCGCCAAGCCAAGAGGACGCCGCGGCAGCCAAACCGCCTCGACAGCTCCAATAACCATCCCAGACGAAGCCGATGCCGCCTCGACGGCGCCGGCAAGCACCCCAACAGCGCCCAAAGCCGCCCAACAGCCCTAGCGATCGCCTCGATTAGACCCAGATGTGGCCCTCGTAGCCGTATCCGGACAGCCCGCAAATCGAAGGTGAATGGTTTCCCGCGAAGTGAACGAGCCAAAACGAACCCCCGGAGCATCGACACTTTTGGCGGCTCATTTCCTGCGGTTTTGTCGTTAGAATCCTGCGGTTTTGGCGCCAAAAAGTGTGGATGCTTCGGGGGTCCAAAAACACTCGTTCACTTCGCGGGAAACCATTCACCTTCAATACGGCAGCACCCCCTCCGCTGCCAAAGGCCCACTTACCAATGCTGATGCGCCTCAATAACGGTCTGCCAGAGCTTAAACCGCTTTGTCTCGAGGCGCGCCTGTGCCAAATATCGCGCTTCCTCAGTCATAGGCTTGCAAAATATGGGCCGCTTGCGACGATGCAGCTTTCGTCGGATGCGCTCGCACAAGCGGACGAGCTTTTCGTAGTCGCTCGCCTGGTCAGTCGTCACCGTAAAGTACGCGACCCCATTGAGCATCTGCAGCTCGTTGCGACGCTCGGCATCCTTGTGGATTTTCTCGCTTCCATCATGTATGGCATCGCTGTCGTAATCGACCAGCGCGGTAAGCACCTCGGGCAGCAAGCCAGCCCTTACTTTATCCAGACCCATCTCCGCTTTCGCCGTCAGCGTTATGTCGGGCGTGCGCTCCAACACGCGCAGTTTGCGGTTGCGCCCATCGTTGTACCCGTCTCGAATGAAGTACTTCTTGTTCAGCTCGGCCTTGCCCAGTGCAAGCCCGCCGTAATGCGCAGGCAGCGACATAAACATGCAAAGCCCCGACTCCCTTGGAGACCGTGAGCCCTCTTCCACGTACGGAAGCAACGCCTTCGCCTTGGCGGCGCCTCTCACCTTTGATGCCCGGTCAAGGTACGCCGCGATGAGCTCCTTGGTCGTGAGCTTCCCATCGCGCATGTCCGCATCCCTGCTTGTTACCCCACCGGGAGCAAGGTTATCCAGCCGATAGTCCGATGTCATGGCATAGCCGGCATAGATGGCCGCCGCCGCATCGCTATCGTGCGCGGCCTGCAAAAACGCCAGCTCGGGAGAGCACACGTACGCATCCAGATCGCCCATCCAGTGGCCCAGCGAGATAAACGAACCCGCCGGGAGCTCGTTAGTGCACAGGTGCGTCTTAACGTGCTTGCTCCGCCGACGGTCGGCGCGCGAAGGCACCAGCAAATCCAGTGTTTCGATCCCCAAGTCATAGCGATCGATAACCTCCTGCGCTTCTTGATCCGAGAGCGCGCAGGCGCCCGCAATCGACACGACCTCTGGTTCCGAATCCCCAAAGCGCGGGTTCGGGATGTGCGCCAAGAGCGCCAATGCGGCGTTATGTGAAACGATAAAGTACCCCATGGCGCGAAGATAGCATGTGCATCGGAGGCGGCTCGCGACCCCGGCGAGTTTTCGGCAAACGACCGGCGGCTTTTTGCCGCGGCGCGTTCAAAGCGCTCATTCGTCGACGTCTAAATGTAAATCCGTCAAGCTTTTGGCAAGGTTGCCGCTCAACTGACCAAAAGCTGACCATTTGCTTGCCCATTTGCTTGACGGCGCGCCCTCGCCAAAACGGTCCGCGACTTCTCGGGCGGTCGAAGTGATCGTTTAGCAACCATACACCCACCGCTGGGGTATCCTTGGAGCACATGCACCGCAAGCCACACAAAGGAGCCGCCATGCGCACCGAGCTCGATGTTCCCTTTTCGCACAAAGACGAGGCCAAGGCCCTGGGCGCCAAGTGGGACCGGGCCAAGAAGATCTGGTACGTGCCCGATGGCGTCAACCCCGAGCCCTTTGCCGCGTGGCTGCCTGGCGTGGATCGCTCCGACCCCAGCACGCCCTACATCTACCTGGTGCTGGGCAAGCGCGAATGCTGGAAGTGCCACGAGCAGACGACGGTCGCAGCCTTTGGCATTCCGTATCGGGCGGCCGAGGACTCGGGCAGCAAGGCTGCGCCCGGCGCTGCGCCCACCATGGACGACACGGGCCACGTCGCAATCGACACCGCCCGCGCCAACGCCGTAGCCATCGTCCCCGCGCTGGGCTGCGTGCCGGCCGAGATCCGCAACTACCTGCGCGAGCGCTGCGGCTACAAGCCCGTAACGTCGCGCACCACCAAGACCGCATCGCTCGCCAGCACCTGCACCGGCTGCGGCGCGCTGCAAGGCAGCCATTACCTGTTCGAGGAGCCCACGTCGCCGTTTGCGCTCACGGCCATCAACAAGCTGCCCGCGTTGGAGTTCGTGCGCGTGGAAGTCGCCGGCGTCTATGGCATCCCTGCCACCAAAGGCGACTTTGACCAGGCACTCTTCACCTGGGCACGCGACCACCACGCCCAGTTCCACAAGAGCCTGTTCGAGGGGATCTACCTGTAGGGCAAAACTCGAAAATCGAGTCCAGATTTCCTCGAAAATCGAGCGTGAAAATCCTCGAAAATCGAGTATGATTATCCTCGAAAATCGAGTATGCGCAGGTAGTGAGGTTTATCAAATCATGATTTCTTATGGTTCGGAACAGCCCAAATCCTATCGTCCTCGCCTTTTGGACGAACGACTGCAAACCCTGCTCCAGATTTTTGGAGCGGTCGAGATTCGGGGCACAAAGTGGTGCGGCAAATCATGGACCGCGCTCGCATTCGGTGAGAGCGTCGTTCATCTTGACGACCCAAACGTAAAGTCGCTGGTCGAAGCCGATCCTTCGCTCGCTCTTCAGGGCAATAAGCCGCACGTCATCGATGAGTGGCAAGAGACCCCCGCAACATGGGATGCCACGCGCCGCGCCGTTGATGCATCCGGCGGCGAGAAGGGCCTCTTTATCCTCACCGGATCGTCAACGCCGGCAAAAGACTCTGTCACCCACAGCGGCGCCGGCCGCATAGCGCGTCTCGATATGAGCACCATGACGCTTTGGGAACGCGGTCTTTCAACGGGATCCGTTTCGCTGCAAAACCTATTCGAAGGATCATTCGAACCTTCGGCCTATACAGGCTCGCTCCCCATGCTGGCCGACGCAATTTGTTGTGGAGGGTGGCCGGCGCTTGTCGGGACGAGCCCTCAGATGGCCGCAGAGGTCGTCAACCAATATCTCGATGCCATGTACGAAGTTAGCGTTCCGCAAAAAGGAGGCGTGGGGTCTACGGCACGGCGCATTGTGTCCTCGCTCGCGCGCAACGTTGCGACCTCTGCCACGCTCAACACCATCGCGGCAGACGCCTCGTTGGGCGACAGTGACGCCCAACCGGCAACTTCGACCGTGGCGTTTTACCTCGACATGTTGGAAAGCATGTATGCGATTGTAAATCTGCCCGGTTGGGATGCACCCGTCCGCGCAAAGTCTCGCCTGCGCACCAAGCCAAAACGCTATTTCGCCGACCCCTCCATTCCCGCAGCCGCGCTTGGAATGAATCCCGAAAGGCTCCTTGCGGACGGCCAGACTTTTGGCCTGCTCTTTGAGTCTCTGTGCATTCACGATCTGAGCGTCTACACCTCATGCCTGCCCGGCTCGCATCCGGGCTCGCTCCACTACTACGGCGACTCCGACGGGCTTGAGGTCGATGCCATCATCGAGCTGAACGATGGCCGCTGGGCAGCGATAGAAATCAAGCTCGGCGAATCCAAGGTTAGCGACGGAATCCGCAACATCGAGCGCCTGCGCCGCAAGGTCGCTCTGAACCCTGCCGCGCGCAACCCCCAGCCGGAGTTCTGCGCCGTCATCACCGCGACCTCGCCCTTCTGCCGCTACGACGCCGAGCACGACGTCTACGTGTTCCCCATTGGAGCGCTGCGGGAGTAAGGCGGGCAATTCGAAAATAACGAAGGCCCACCTATCAGCACTTTTGAAGTTTTAAGTCCGAAGGACTTGGCTGCCGAGCAACTGTCTCGAGGGCTTACAGCCCCAGGATGTGCTCCAAATAACCCTTGTTGAACCAGAACGATTGTCTGGTCATCCAGCGTCCGTCGGGCAACTCGTAGGCATTCCTCGCAATGTCGCCGATTTCAGTTCCATCGGCGAACTTATACGCAGCTTTCGACGTATGTGGGCGAACGTGGACAATCGGGTTGTCTGCCATACCGGACAGATTGTTGGTCACCTTGAGCTTTCCGCTTGCATCCCGATACGGATTGAGCTCAACGCCCTTGCGAATGACCTTTCGCGTCTCGTCCCAGCAAGCCTTTGCGGGGCCTTCGATTTCGTTTGCCGGCATTGCCCAGAATAGGCAGCGGTCAAGGCGCCACATTCCCTCGTGGTCCTCGTGGAACACGACGAAGAAGAAACGGCTGGTCTCAAGACGTGCACGGAAGGAAGACGTCTCCCAGTCCTCATTGATTAGCTGCTTAAACTCAAACGGAGGGAAGGACATTGCCTGCTCGATGTGCCCTCTCTTATTAACGCGACAAGCACGGACGTTAATCCCGGCCTTAACGAACTCCTCGGCAGCATTGCTTTTAATGCCGAGCATTCGATAAACGAGTGTCGTCCATTGCGCCTTGTTGCCCGTATACTCCAGGCCGTACTGCTCCGCAATCTGGCGATCGGTCTCACCATAAAGACCTCGCAGTTCAAGAACGCCGGTGTCATGCAGGGCTGCCACGTTTTGACCTGCGACTTTGCTGAGGACTATCACGGCGAGCGCCGCGTGCTTGGCGATGTGCTTGTCGACGAGGCGAATGTTCCGGAGCAGTTCTACATCTCTGACGAAAAGCTCACCGACTGGCGCTACCTTAAGGGCAGCAAGCGCGAGGAGCGCACCAACAAAAAGACAGGCTTTACGTACACGTACTCCGAGGGAGCCATGAGCTTCCCGGATGCTACCGACAAACCGAGCCGCACGATACTCACGGGCGAAGGCGGCACGGGCGCCAGCCGGTTTAAGCATGTCATTGAGTGCCCCGACGGCCGTTTCCGCCGCCTCGTTCCCGACGAGCTCGATCAGCTCCAGGGATTCCCCAAGGGTTGGACGGATACCGGCATGACCGACGGTCATCGTGCGTTCTGCATGGGTAACGCACTTGTCACTGGCGTACCCCACCGCATCGGCGAAGCCATGGTTGAGGTGTACGGGCTATAGCCGAACCAATATTGACATAAACGAGACGAGGGCCAGTTCAAACCTGAACTGGCCCTCGTCTTTGATGAAAGTTGCTAGCAGCGTTTACACTACTTTGAATCAGCTACGATGCCAACCAAGCTGACCGTTACGTCAAAGGTCGGGCTTCCTTCGCCCACATCGAGGCCAGACATATTCTGACAATCGCTGTCGGTGCCTTCCATCCAAACGACAACTTTCATGTTCGTGCCGTTGTAATCGACGTTCGAAGCGACCTTTTGCGCGTTGCCGATCGGCTTAATGTATACTTCGCCCGCTTTCGTGGCACCCCAGTTATTGCCGTTTTGATCGAGCGAATCGGTGCCAGAAAGATGCAAATACGTAGGGGCAACAACCTCGTTCAGAGATTCAGAGTTGACACACGACCAACCTGCAACGGTAGTCACATCGTTGCCCATATCGGTTGTCGAGGGAGCAGCTGGCGCATAGACAACGCGCAGCTCGCCGTTAATTACAATGCCCACGCGCAGGCTGTCTTTGATTTTGTCGAACCATTTCTGCGTGCCGCCATGCTGCGTAATCGTTATGGGCGAGCCGTTGCTCGCATCCAAATACACGTCGGCAACGCCGGTGTTCGCCACGGTATACAGCGTGTAATTCGCAACGGTGAATGCATAGTAATCGTTGCCTTGAATAGTGTACTTGCCGGGATTCTCACCCGAAATGGATGTGTCGACCTTTTGATAGGTGCTCACATTAACGCCCTGCCAGCTTTGGGGAACGTACCAGTTTTTGGCATCGTTCGTCGATGAAGGGCTAATCTCGTGACCGGCTGCGGAAGCGACCGTGGAGGTGTCGGAGCCATGGTCGGGCGTGTCGCCCTCAACGATTTGGAGTACCATGCCATTCGCTTGAGCGGAAATGGTGCTCGTAGTTGCATGAACCCTACTATTGGAGACAAACCAAGCGTAGGTGGTTGCAGAGAGCGCCACCGCCGAGACGACGACGGTCAATGCCGCCCCAATGAGCTGGATCTTGAGCTTCTTTACCGAATCATGCATAACCGTCGCCTCCCTTCGTTAAGAAATAGGGCAGAATCCCGGACTGGGAGCCTGCCCTCATTTTCAACCTAACGCAATCAATCCAATGCTACTTGTTCTGGGCATCAGCCGTAAACTGAACAGTGATGTTCTTCGTGGACGTGAGCTGCTTCAGATTGTTCGTATAAATCTGGTCGTCCGAGCCCTCGTAGAAGAGATAAAGATCAACTTCCGTATTCACATCATGGGTAACATCTTCGGCCAAAACTCCCGCAGCCGCTCCAGAGCCATACTTGAAGGTGCCGTTAACGTCGTAAACCTCCCAATGAGTCTCATCGACATAGACAAGGACACGAAGGGCAGAATTGAGCTTGGAATCAGAAGTGGTCTTTCCAGCCGTAACGCTGTGAACCTGCAGGTTCTTAAGATCTTGGCCGCGAGAAGAAATATTAAATACTTCTTTCACCGCATACTCGCCCGCGACGGCATCATCCAACGAGCCTGTACCGTTTACAAGCTGAAGACCATCCGAATTCACCATGTAACCATCAGCGGTTACCTTCTGACCATACCCGTACGCAAACTTGCCCTTAGGCGCAGCTTCAGTTGGATTCTCGCCAAAAGTTGCCGGATAAAGGCCCTTTTGTGCGTCATCAGTTGCCGTGTCTTCGGTGCTGTTAACGCCCACGGCAGAGTCCTTGTACTTAATCGTCATAAATGCGGCGTTTGACTGAGCGGAAATAGTGTTCGTGTTCGCCGTGACGGTATTGTTCGTCACAAACCATGCGAAGGTGGCGGAGCCGAGGGCTACGGCTGCCACGAGGACCATGGCGATGGCGGCGCCCATCTGCTTCTTTAATGCTTTGGTATCCATGCGGACCCCTTTCTTTCCCCATTCATCCCAGATGACCCTCGAGAAGCCCGGAAGGGGAGCCCGCGCTTTCGTGTTGGATGTTGCTTGCCCATCCTTTAGACATGAAATTGAGGATACCATAATTCTTACGATTTCCTTATGAGTTTTCGGCAGCCTACAATCCGGCGGATTCATAGGTCTACCTCGGGTTATATGTGATGCTATGTGAACATCGTTTACCTTATTTGATCTCTCTCCCGCGCAGTCATAAGCCCCTCTTAAGGCTTGCGACCGCAGCGCCACGCCATCGCATACATTCACCCTCTGCAGAGCTTCTGCCCCAGCCCTTCTCCACTCGCTATACTGGTGTGGCACGTGTCATTTTTGCCTGCTAAACGAGCTATTTGTTGGGAGGGCTCATGCCTGCCGCCAATCAACCCAAGGGAAGCGTTTCCACCGGATCGATTAAGCCGGTGACGCGCAAGGCCGTTCGTTGTCAGCGCGAAGTCGCCTGGCTGGTCACGCAAGCGGCCGGCAAGCTCGTCGCCGCTACCGACGACGTCAACGCGCCCACACCCAGCTTTGTGCTGGCGGCGGCGCTGTCGTACACCCGTGAGCAAGAGCAGGCCGCACGGGACCGTGGCGCCGCGATTGACTACGAGGCCGTCATGGGCCCCGACCTCGCGAACTTTTGTGCGGCTGCGGGGCTGCCTGCAGCGCCCAACGCGCTTTCGGACGCGGGCTACATGTTCACGCTCTCGGGCGCGGACCTCATCCGCGACCTCTACGCCTACTGTAGCGACCTGGGCGAACGCATGGGTGACGCGGCGCAGGTCAGACCTGGCTACGCGATCAAGCTCGCGCTGCGGTTGTTCCTGCTGGACGGCGCCGCCGGCAACGGCGCTACCTCCGCAGACAAAGTCTCCGCATAACAAAAGCGCCGGGCCGGGGAATCACTCCCGGTCCGGCACTTCTTCGTTCTACTTGTCCCCATCCCCTGCGGGCGAATTCTTTTGGTTGCGACGGTTACTCCAAGTTACACTGTGCTCCTTGTAGTAATCGGGCGCCTCGTTGCCGCTCGCGCTAATGGGGTCGTTGCCGGTCAGGGTATCGGCAATATCCTGCACGAACTTAACGAACAGGCTCGAATCGTCGGTCTCGGACGAATCAAAGTCAAAACCGAACTCCACCGCGCCGCCGATGATCTTGTCCACGCACTCCGGGTCGTCGCCATCCAGCCAAATGACCACGGTGTATTTGTCCACATCGCCCACGCGGAAGTTCTTGTGGCTAATGGTCGTCACCACGTCTTTGGACGCAAACGGCTCGGTGCTGGGCTCGGGATTGCCGTCGGCCGCAGCCGCCGCGTAGGTGATGGGCTCGCCGTTGCGATACACCCTCACGCGCGCGGCCTTCTCCACGCCCTTGCTGGCGCTGACCACCTTGAGCTTGGCGCTGTAGCCCAGATCGGTCTTGCCGGCGTTGCGGATATAGAAGGTATATGCCACGTAGTTCTTGCCGTTGTGGCTACCGTCGATATCGTCCAGGTTGTCGGGCAGGTCCTCGGTAGCGATATTGGTGCCGTTGTCCAAGGCATCGGCGGCCAGGCGCGCGGTGGCGTTGTTAAAGTCGCCGTTGTCGGCAATGGCCACGCCGCGGCGGAACAACTCCAGACGGTTGAGGTTGATGGTGAAGTTACCCATGTTTTCCTGCATAAACGACAGGGCGAACAGCACGCCAAAGGCAAGCGCCAGCACCACGAGGGCCTTTTGCAGCTTGTCCATGCGCAGTAGCGCCGCGCCGATGCGCTCCATGCGGCGCTTGGGCATATACATGGATACGACCGCGTCGGGGTCGATGTCGTCGAGGTCCTGGTCGGCCAGCGCCTGCTCCAGCTCCTCGATGCGCACCACGCCGCGGAGGTTGCGCTTGGGCTTGGGCTTGCGGTTGGACTTGGACTTGCCGAAGCGCTTGCGGGAGGCGGGAGCCTGCTCGGGCGCGGAGTCCTCGCCGGGCACGTCCTCGGCATTGGCGCCGGGCGCATCCTGCGACGTGTCCTGGGCCTGGCCCTCGGCCAAATCCTCGACAGCTTGATCTTTATTGTCGTTACGCTTGAACAGTGCCATGGCGATCAGAGCTTATATTTGGCGCGGATGTAGCCGACATATTCTTTGACGAGCTCGCGCTCCATGTCGTCGGCGTAACGGAACTGCAGGCCGCAGACGTTGCGGTACAGGCTGCCCTTGGGCGCGCGGCGCACCCAGCACACGATGCCCAGCTGCTCGGGCAGCTCGTGGCGCTCGCCCTGCAGGCGGATCGAGGGCATTTGCACGGCCAGGGCCTCGCCCACGTCGGGGTAATCGTTGAGGTAGATAGCCAGACCGCCGGCCGAGACGTCGATGGTCATGGCGTCCTCGGGCTCGGGGGTCGGCGCGTTGTCGCGTTGGTAGGTCAGGCGCATGGCGACCTTAAAACGCTCGTCGCGGCGCTTGACGAAGGTGCGCTGCTCGGCGACTTTGCGCATTTTCCAGTAGGTGCGGATGCCCTTTTTCTCGACCGACTCGGGGTAGCCGGCGAGCACGAACGTTTCCTCGCCCACTTTGTATTGCAGCAGGAGCTTTTGGTTTTCGTCCATGATGAGCGGCTTGCCGGCGAGCATGGGCGCGCTCATAAGAAAGTACGCTTCGTCCAGGTTCTCTTTGTACGTGGCGAGCATGTTGAAGTCGGTTTTTTGGCCCATGGGCACGTCGAATGCCACCTGAAGCTTAGTCCCCGGCGTTATCTGTTGCTCTGCCATGTATTCCCCCCCAGTCGCGGGCGCCGATATCATCGTCGTGCGCGATGCACATTGGGCTATTGTAACTGCTTTGCCGCAGGTTTCGATGTGCGGTGCGTGAAATGGCGGGATGTGAGGCGCGGGTGAACGCGCAGCTGCTCCGCGTGCGGCATCAATCTGGCAGCGATGCATGTCCCCGACAGACCGCCTGCCCGTCTATCTCTCAGTTATCTCTCGTAATCATCTCTCGTCTCTCATTTATCTCTCACATTAGAGATGAGTGAGAGATGAGAGACAAAAATGCCGTTATCGGTTCAATCAAATCACGTTCGCACAGGTAAACACATGTATACGGGAACTTTGACTCGATCCACCAGCCACCTTGCAGCATTGTTATCTCTCGTAATTATCTCTCGTCTTTCAGCCATCTCTCATATTAGAGACGAGTGAGAGGCGAGAGATGCGCGGGCGGCGGATGAGCGTGGACTATTGAACGGTCGAAAATCCCTCAAACAAAAAACGGGGCCGGCCTTACGCCGAACCCCGTTTTCAAACGGACGGTTAGTTATCCAACGCGCGAGCATAGCAGTCAACATTACGCCGCTGCGAACACTCCCAAGCCCGTTCCGATGATGCAGATCGCGAAGATGCCAATAATAATCCAAATGGTCTTGACACCCTTTTTATAGAGGGCAACGCAAGCGAACGTTGCCAGCAAGGGCAGCAGACCGGGGAAGATCGAATCGAACAGATCCTGCGGGACAATCTCCGAACCACCCACGTCAAAGGTCAAAGCAGTGGACAGCGAGACCTGTGCCGCAATCATGGCGCCAATGACGGTCATTCCGAGAACGCCGGCAGCATGCGTCATGCGAGACATAAGGTTGTTCTCTTCGGACTGCTGCAGGAACTTGGTTCCCAGGTCATAACCCAGATGGGCGGCGACGATACGCGTTGCAAAGATAATCACGGAGTAGAGAAGGAAGACGGAGACGGGAAGGGCGAGCGCGACGGCAGTTGCCGTGCCCGTACCCGTAATGACGGCAAACGCGCAGCCAAGCACGCCGGAGGCATAGACCTCGGGAGGAACCGCCGCGCCGACCATGATGACGCCCATGAACATGGACTCCAAAGCAGCGCCAACGATAACGCCCTGCTGGACATCGCCAAGAATCAAGCCGACAAACAGGCTCGTAAACAGCGGACGACCAAGCATCGTAATGCCAAATAATTGCTCGTCCATAGACGCAATAATGCGACCAGCGCAACTAGGAGGTACTGGGCAACTATTCTGATTAACCCCAGAAATAAGCCTGCAGGCGAGACGTTCAGAACAGCTCGCCTGCAGGTAACAGCAGCAATTTGAAAGGATTAGTAGTTCATCTGGTGATAGTAGCGACGCGTGGTGAGCGGGTGGTTGCGGACGTGCTCGAGATGGCAGCTCAGGCGCTCGGTGATGGTGTAGGTGACCATCGGGGAGACGATCTTGCGGAACTCGGGGTCGCTGAACGGCAGCTCGACCTCGGCGGTGTCGAACTTGTTCACGCGGACATGGACGCCCTTCTCGTCGGCGAGCATGTGGGTGAAGTTGTCCACGCGGTCCATGAGCTTGCGGGTGTCGTCCTCGCCGTAGAGCATGATGAGGCTCGTGCCCTCCTCGCACAGCTCGATGGTGCCGTGGAAGAACTCGGCGGCGTGGATGGACTTGGTCTTGATCCACTGCATCTCCTCGAGGATGCACATGGCGTAGTCGTAGGCCTCGCCCCAGAGCATGCCGGAGCCGATCACCATGTGGTAGTCGGTGTCCTTGAAGTCCTCGGCCATGGCGGCGCAGCGCTCGTCCTGGGCGTCCTTGGCCTTGATGAGGTACGGGGCGATGTTGCCGAACTCCTCCATGAAGGTGTCGTACTTGGGGAAGGCGCCGGCGTTCTTGAGGAAGCGGGCGACCAGCGTGATCTGGTAGGTGTAGATGGCCTCGCACAGGACGTCGTCCTCGGCGAAGCTGAAGAACTTGTAGTCGGCGTACTCGGTGGCCGGGGTGTTGTCGTTGGAGACGTACATCAGCGTGCGGGCGCCCTGCTCCTGGCAGAACTTGGCGGCCTCGATGATCTCGGGGGTGGTGCCGGTGCGGGTGGAGAAGACGCAGACCGAGTCCTTGTTGAAGGCCTTGGGCGGGCACGCGAGGAACTCGGCGGCGATCTCGCAGTGGACGTCGACGTCGGCCGTGGTGGTCTCGACCCAGTACTTCATCGGGAGCGTGTGGGCCCAGGTGCCGCCGCAGCCGATGAAGAAGATGTTGGAATAACCCTGCTCGCAGACCTTGTCCACGGCGGCCTCAATCTGAGGACGGAGAGCGAGGGCATCGCTCACAACCTTCTCGTAACGAGGCTCATCGAAATTGAACATATCTAATATCCCTTCGTTTAATAGAGTGAAATTCGTTTCAATTGACAACTTGTCATTTCACTACGTATTAATACTTAATGACCTAAAAAATACCTTTCTAGGAAATGGAAGCTTGGCCGTCTTTCATCTCGGCGAGTTTATGCTCGAATCCAAAGCCGCCGGGTTTAAGGCAATTCTTAGCTGAATAGTCAGCAGCGAATTCCATTGCATCCCGAATGATCTCCGCATCGAGCGGTTGCTTTTTACTCCAGCCATGCGAGAGACAGCTCACAACAAACGCAGTGATATACGAATCTCCCGCGCCCATGGTGTCAAGCGCATCTACGGGTCTTATATTTCCCTGGTACCATCGGGAACCGTCAAAGAACACAGGCCCTGCAGATCCCCGTGTAGCAATCGTGTAGCGACAACCATGCTCTATGGCCCTCTTCAATAGAACTTGAATCTGTTGATCGCTCTCGCCGGAACAGGAAAACAGACCAAGGGTTGTAGCAGGGCAAACAAGATCGAAATATGCGTCGGTTCGATACTTATCTTTAACGGAAAAGTCGTAAACCACCACAGCGGGAAGATCTTGAACTAGGTGCACATCATCCTGCAGCTTTGCATTGACGCTGGTAAAAACCGCATCGAATCCCTGAAGAAACTTGACATCAGAATCGTTGATATGGGTTTTGTGCGCCCAGCAAGCCCCCGTATCGTAACCAACTTCGACACGTTCACCGTTGTAAACATTTACATCGCAAGTCTTGGTTGTTGCTTTTTCAGGCATGCATGATTGCGAAAGGTCAACGTTCAGCGAAGAAAGGGCATCGGTGATTATTCGCCCTCCCAGGTCGTTGCCGATCTCCCCAATATACGCAGCCTGTGCGCCAAGCATGCTTGCATGGGCAGCGACGTTTACGGCATTGCCACCAGGATACATAACGCCTTTGTTGAGATAGCGATCAATAACGTTGTCACCAATTGCTGCGATTTTCACCTCAACGCCTCCCATCACGTACGTTCTTTATTAGTACTCGACCTTGCGGTAATAACGGCGGATGTCGAGCGAATGGTCACGAATTTCCTCGAAATTCTTGCTCACACGCGAGAGAATGGCATTGAGCACCACCGGAGAAAGCATCCAGCGGAATTCATCACTGATACCCGGCAACTCATAATCATGTGTATCGAATACGGTGAAATCATCCGCATATTGCTTACAGAAGCGTGCAACGCGCTCATCAAGAGGCCTAGTCTGCGCCTCCGTCATTGCGAGCGCGACGCAAACGCCCGGCTCAACAAGTTCGATAGTGCCATGGAAGAACTCAGGCGATGTAACGGATTTGGTGCGCAGCCATTGGGACTCCTCGAGCACACACATGGCAAACGAATACGTGGGGCCCCACAGATTGCCAGAACCAATCCAAATCTGATACGGATCGTCCTTGTGCTTCAGAGCATATGCGCGAGCCATCTCGTCAGCGTTCTTGCCGACGGAAACGAGAGCAGCGGGGAGATTCGCAAGCTCATCAGCGAAGCGATCGTAGTCATCGAAAAAGCCCCTGTTCTTGAGAATCTTTCCAATCAGAAGGTACAGCACGAGCTCCATAGGACGGCCCTGCTTATAGATCACTCCATAATCGGAAAGTTCACCAAGCGGTGAATCGTCCACGCCAAGCGTAGAGACAATGGTGCAGCCTGCGTCTTTTGCCGCCTTTGCCGCCGCGACCGTCTCTTTGGTGTCGCCCGACTTGGACGCCATGAACGCCAAGGTCCCCTTACCGATGCGCCGATTGCCAACCGTGAGGAAATCTGCCGAAACTTGGGACTGGACGGGAATATCGGACATAACAGAAACCATATAGTCAAACGGCTGCATCATCGCAAGCGAGCCACCTGACGAGGTGAAGAAAATCGAATCGAAACCCTTTTCGCAAATTTCGTCAGCAATGCGTTCAATTTCGGCACGTTGATTGTAGATATAAGCACCGTTATCGAGAATTGCCTGTTCATCAAATGAAACCATGAGATATACCTTTCTAATTCAATTGGGCCAGACGGCGAAATCAACCATTTAGATTGCAAATACTCCGAAGAAGGAGCCGACGATACCAACCGCCATGAGAATAACGAGAATCCAAGCAATCTTGACCTTGTGCTGGACGAGTTCGTAAACTCCAAGTGTCACAAGCAGCGGCAGCAGGCTCGGCATGATACCGTCGATGATGCTTTGGATAGTCTGCGCACTGTCGCCGGTACCGAGAGAACCAGCCACGCTGACCGATACAAGGTTGGGCACCATAGCGCCGATAACCATAAGACCGAGAATTGCAGCCCCCATAGTAAGCTTTGGCATAAGACCAGATTTCTCGATCTTGCTCAAGAAACTGGTTCCGAATCCATAGCCCCATTTAAGGCAGAACCAACGAATCAGATAATGCGGAACATTGAATACGACAAGGAAGAGAAGCGGGCCGAGAATGTTACCCTGCATAGCAAGCGACACACCCAAGCCAGTGGCGATGACACGCAACGTTCCCCAGAACAGAGAGTCACCGATGCCGGCCAGCGGGCTCATAAGAGCGGCCTTTACGCTGTTGATGGAGGATTCGTCAAAATCCTCTTCGTTAGCGTTTGCCTCTTCCATCGCTGCCGAAATGCCCAGAATTAATGTTGAGACATAAGGAGTGGTGTTGAAGAATTCCATGTGACGCTTAGCAGCAGCAACCTGGTCATCCTTATTCTTATACACGCGACGAATGATGGGAAGCATAGAGAAGCAGTATCCCATGTGCTGCTGGCGCTCGTAGTTCCAGGAGTACTCCATCGTAAGCGAACGGAAAAATACCGATTTTAGATCACGCTTTGTAATCTTGTTGGAACTGGTGTCATTAGAAGTCGTCATCGTCGAAGCTCCCTTCCGAACTAAGCTGTGGCGTCTGAGCAATGAAGTTTGGCTGGACCACCACGAGGATTACTGCGAGGCAAAGCCCGATGATGGCAATACCAAGGATTGGAATGCTCATGTAGGCACAGAGCGCAAACCCGAGCACGAAGAAAATAGCAGTCTGCTTGTTGACAATCATTGAAGCGAGCAGTGCAATGCCGAGCGCAGGGATGAATCCACCCGCAATAACCAGGCCGTTACTTACAAACTCGGGAATTGCGTTAAGCACCGCGTTCATAACCGGCGTTCCGAGATAGAAAGCAAGGGAGCACACGAAAAAGCGAGGAAGCGATTTGACGATGAATCCACCAAGCAGATGCATCCGCTCCATACCTTTGAGGTCGCCCTTTGCCACACAGTCGTCCGCTTTATGGACGAAAAACGGCATCACGATCAGCGTAAGCGCGTTATCGATGATGAGATAAAGCGACGCAATCGGGAAAGCGAGCGTCAGCGCAACTTCAGCGCCTTGACCCGTCGAAATTGCAAAGGCAGTGCCCAAAATACCACCGGTGATAACGTCAGGCGGAACGGCCGCCCCGATGGTAACCGATCCAATGAACACCATTTCAAGCGTGGCGCCGACAATAATGCCCGTCTGCAAATCACCCATCACAAGACCGATGAGGACGCCCGTGACGATCGGGCGAGAAGCAAGGCAAGTGCCAAGTGCCCACTCAAATGTCACGCACATTGCGACGAGGCCGATAAGGATCGCTTGAGTCAACATGAGAGATCCCCTTTCTATTGTATGTGCTTAAATCAAAATCTTCTCGTCTCTAGGTACCTGCCTGATCTCCACCTCGATTCCGGCATCACTGAGCTCATGTAAAAGCTCCACGTCGCGATCGGTAGCGAAAACCGTTGAAGATAGGCGTACATCTGCACCCTCACGCGGCTTCGTTCCTCCAATGTTGATATGCTCGATTTCGCTGTAGCCCTTTGCCAGGCGGTAAGCATCTTCGATGCTTTCAACGACAATGAACAAACGGTACTTATCGGTCACACCGCTCCTAAGAGCCTCGATAGAATCATCGACCGATTTGATAACCAATTTGACGCCTGCCGGACGTGCCAGCTTAAGCGTCGTCTTGCGCACGTCATCTTTCACAACCGCATCGCAGGCAATCAAAATGCAATTGGTGTCAAGCTCTTGCGTCCAAGTCATGGCAACCTGACCATGAAGCAAGCGATGGTCAACTCTCAGCAGCTTAATCATCTTTGTTCCTTTCTCAAAAATCCTCGTCTTCTTCTACCGAATTTGGCAGCGAACATAGGCATGTGCCCTTTTGGCGGACACTTGAAACCAATGCAGCGAGCTCGGCGTCATCAAGTGTGCTCAATTTCGAAAACACTTCGAGCACTAGTGGTAGCGACATGCCGGCAATGAGCCTTAGAGAATCGTCACCCAACCTTTCCATAAAAGCGTTATTCACTGACCCACCATAGACATCAGTGATGACAATCCACTGGTCTGCTGGGTCGCGAGAACGGTCCCAAAAATCTATCAACTCGTTTACATCCATCGTGTACTCATCGACATATGCGCATAGCACCTTAACGCGAGGATCTTCACCGCAAAATAACTGGAGCGTTTCACGCATCGCTCTAGCAAGTGGCCCATGGCTGGCCAAAAGCAACTTCCTCATTTATCTCCCAATCTCAGTCAATCATCTGTTATTAGAACGTTATATTTTGTATTGTTATCTACAGTATCCTCGAAACTTTCGCTTTGTCAAGACAGATCAATCAAGCTTCCTAAGCGGTAATAATTCGCCCGTAAACGGCAAAAAAACGCCCCTTTGTCGGGGCGTTTTCAACCTCTTGTTATTCGGTCAAGAAAAATCCGGGGTTTGGCTTTCGCTAGAGATAAAACTTTAAGCGCTCAGTGCAGTACACCTGCCGCGAAATAAACAATGGCACTCCCTGCGCGCTGCAACGCTTATCTACAAATAATAAAAGGGCAGATCCCGGCTTTACATTCAAATGTTCTGCCTCGTAAGCACTTGCAAAGCACACCTGCAACGTTCGCTCGTTATTGCCAAGTTCGATATGGCGTCTTCCCAGCACCTCAAGTAGAGACCCCGATAAATCTTCATGTTCCAAAAAGGCAAGAGAAGGATTGTAGCTATTGGTTTCCAACATCGTTGGCACGCCATCGACTAAGCGCAAACGTCTAGTCTGAAGAATATTCTCGTCCTCCTGGACCTGAAGAAAACGCACGTCGCGCAGCGTAGGATAAATCCAAGCTACTTCGAGCACTACGGTCGAAGGCTTTTTATTTTCTTGAATGCAGGAATGGGTGAAGCTTTCCTGGTCATCGGCTGCATAGGCATTGCGCGTCGTGGTAACAAAAGTACCTTTCCCTCGCGTGCGCTCAACGATATCGGCATCCTCTAGTTCCTTGATTGCCGATCGAACAGTAATACGGCTAACGCCATATTCCTCCATAAGCTCCGTCTCAGTAGGAAGCTTATCCCCTTCGCTATATACGCCACTTTCTATTCGACTCACAAGATCGTGAACGATCTGCTTATACAATGGAACAGCGCTCTCCACTTTAACCATTATTCAACCTATTGCTTTCTACACTCAACGGCTTCAAGTCCCTGCCAATTGATGCCGAGTTGATTAGCCTTAATCGAAAAGAAGTATTTGAAATAATCACCCAACATCACCTGCTTAGTAAAGTGCACTGGCTTACCAGTGCTCATATAAACGGTCTCACTCAATATAAACATCGCAGCTTCTCCTGCGATGTTAAGGATGCGCTTCTCCTCATCCGTAGCAAGCCCTGCTTCAAGCACAATAGACGGGAAACAATTATCCTCTAGTCGCAGCCCCGTCTCTCTCTCAATCGTTTCATAAAGTGATGCGTTCTCCATATCGACACCCAGTAAAAACCCGAAGTTCTTTACTGGAAGATAAATATGTTCAATCATTGCATTTATGTGGTTAATTGACCTCACGCGTTTGAGGTAAACCGCAGATTCATTCTCTTCCATTCGCAAATGACGACGGACGGCAACGGGCGGCTCGACCTCCTGAAGAGCGAGAACACGAGACGAGGTTTCGATATTATTTTCATGGCAAAAATAAGTGAAACCCTTAAACGTGCTCAAGCTCGAGACGATTTTAGGCTGCCGGATAAATGTGCCCTTGCCATGACGCGTATCAAGCACGTCGTCATCCACAAGAGTTTGAATTGCCTTCCGTATCGTCGCACGGCTAACCTCGTATTCTTCGCAAAAACCATTTTCGCTAGGCAACACGCCACTTTCGGAAAACTCGCCCATCTCAATACGGCGGCGCAAATCATCGGCCACTTGTACATATAGCGGCACAGCACTAGTCGGGTTAATCATAACGTTCTCCGTACAACATTCTATGAAACTTCTATACGTTATAAGATAACCTATTACGTATTATTTTGAAAGAAATAGACGGTTCAATCTTATTTTTGAACCGTCTACAATATCAAACACTTCATATGAAGGTGTCGAATGCCACTTGTGGCGCAAACAAGAGGGGCATCTGGCCAAAAATGCCCCTCTTCGCCTTGAAGTCGCTACCGTGAAATGCCAACGAGCCGCATGGTCGAGTCCAAGCAAATACGACCTCAAGCGGTCAGCTACGGCATGGCTCCCTAGAACGAGACTGCGACATTTGTTTGCATTGTTTTACGAACGCAACATAACGAATTATTTCCGAGCAAAATAACGGCCGCTGAAAGCTGCTTTAGTAGTTCATCTGGTGGTAGTAGCGACGCGTGGTGAGCGGGTGGTTGCGGACGTGCTCGAGATGGCAGCTCAGGCGCTCGGTGATGGTGTAGGTGACCATCGGGGAGACGATCTTGCGGAACTCGGGGTCGCTGAACGGCAGCTCGACCTCGGCGGTGTCGAACTTGTTCACGCGGACATGGACGCCCTTCTCGTCGGCGAGCATGTGGGTGAAGTTGTCCACGCGGTCCATGAGCTTGCGGGTGTCGTCCTCGCCGTAGAGCATGATGAGGCTCGTGCCCTCCTCGCACAGCTCGATGGTGCCGTGGAAGAACTCGGCGGCGTGGATGGACTTGGTCTTGATCCACTGCATCTCCTCGAGGATGCACATGGCGTAGTCGTAGGCCTCGCCCCAGAGCATGCCGGAGCCGATCACCATGTGGTAGTCGGTGTCCTTGAAGTCCTCGGCCATGGCGGCGCAGCGCTCGTCCTGGGCGTCCTTGGCCTTGATGAGGTACGGGGCGATGTTGCCGAACTCCTCCATGAAGGTGTCGTACTTGGGGAAGGCGCCGGCGTTCTTGAGGAAGCGGGCGACCAGCGTGATCTGGTAGGTGTAGATGGCCTCGCACAGGACGTCGTCCTCGGCGAAGCTGAAGAACTTGTAGTCGGCGTACTCGGTGGCCGGGGTGTTGTCGTTGGAGACGTACATCAGCGTGCGGGCGCCCTGCTCCTGGCAGAACTTGGCGGCCTCGATGATCTCGGGGGTGGTGCCGGTGCGGGTGGAGAAGACGCAGACCGAGTCCTTGTTGAAGGCCTTGGGCGGGCACGCGAGGAACTCGGCGGCGATCTCGCAGTGGACGTCGACGTCGGCCGTGGTGGTCTCGACCCAGTACTTCATCGGGAGCGTGTGGGCCCAGGTGCCGCCGCAGCCGATGAAGAAGATGTTGGAATAACCCTGCTCGCAGACCTTGTCCACGGCGGCCTCAATCTGAGGACGGAGAGCGAGGGCATCGCTCACAACCTTCTCGTAACGAGGCTCATCGAAATTGAACAT
>OBYR01000509.1_pt1 | contig 29159 bp, 28 predicted proteins | sample 1495491 | NCBI WGS metagenome assembly OBYR01 (sample SAMEA2580206, study PRJEB22360) | human gut metagenome | biome: human gut; feature: human-associated habitat; material: faeces | place: Denmark | collected 2008/2010 | reverse complement strand
GCCCGCTGAGCCCTCGAGCTTCACGGGCTCAGCCGTCACGGGCTCATCAGCTGCGACTTCGACAGCCTCAGGTTCCGCGGTATCGCACTCAACGGCATCGGGCTCTACAATATCGGCCTCAACGGCCTCAGGCGCAGCCTCTTCAGACTCAACGTTTTCGTCATCAACAACGGCGCCGTCAATGTCTTCGTCCCCAACGCTTTCGCCCTCTGCATCTTCGCTTTTAACAGTCTCAAGCTCAATGGCATCAGCAGCCACCGGCTCCTCAGCGGGTTTCGCCGCCTGCACAACAGAAGCAGGCGCCATGCTGTACTCGCCGTTGGCATATAAAAGTTTACCATCTATAACAAGTTGGGCTAGCGCGCGCTCGTATGAGTCATTAATGGTGCGATACACGTTCGAGCGCACCAACGCCTCGTGCAACGGAGCATCGGCCTGCACAACCGCATCCAGAATGAGCGACTCGAAATACGTGTCTATGTTCATCGAATCGTTTGTTGCACTCGTGTCATTGTAATTCATACAGAAACGACCCCCAAGAATCCACGCCGCAACCCACCGGCTACGTCGGGAAATAAGGAAGATGATTGTTTATAAATACTTCATACGCCACTTGCGCGCGTTTTTGTTTAGCAACATTTTGTTGAGCAACAAGTCAACTGTGCATATGCAGATGAGCGGTAGTTTTAATCGGTGAACGGCGATCACGGACACTTGGAACCCGTTTGACTTTCATCGGCTCCGCGGCAATTAAAATGAACCTGCCGCGCGGACGTACCGCACGTCATACACGTCTTTCTACCACCAGATGGGACAAGCAAGGCTGCTCGCTCATGTCCTCATTTGGCTTTACGCTATAATCAACATAGAGTTATTCATATGATTCTATGTATGGAGTTTCATATGCCTGTCGTAAAGCCTATTTCAGATCTGCAACGCAACTTTAGTTCCATAGCAGATAGCTGCCACCAGACCAAAGAGCCCGTCTACCTAACCAAAAACGGGTCGGCATCGCTTGTCGTCATGGATGCCGAAGCCTATGACGAGCAGACGCGCGCGCTATCCGCCATTCAGGAGCGCGAAGAACGCATTCAGCGAGCCATCACGCGTGGCTACGACGACTTGGTGAACGGTCGTGTGCGGCCTTGGAAACAGGCCAAGGCAGATGCAGATCGCATCAGGGCAGCTCGCCATGAAATTGGATAACGCAGACGTCGAGTTCTACTCGGAGCTCGACGAATTTAATGAGCCTTTTGATGTTGTCATGACTGACGAGGCACTCTATGCCTATGCCGAAATTCCTTCGGAGCGAGTCTACGCCAGAATCGGCAACCTCATCGACTTTCTAGCCGAGCATCCTTATTTTGGCGAAGAATACGACCCCTACTATCAGGCGGCCTTTCCGCCCATTGACTGCAGGGTCTTCTTTTGCGCGCACTACGGCGTGTACTACCACGTGGATGTTGAGCAGCGAAACATCAGCATCCTGGCAATCGAGGACCATCGAAAGAACCCTTTGAGTAGATTCAAGCTACTCAAGTAGCCTCCCCCCCATGTAACCATCCTGTAAATCATAGCAGCGCACTCGAGTTTTACCGTGATGCGGTCGCGCCTGGCGCTCCACTGTGCTAAAGTATCCCGAACGTTCAAACGACTACGAGGGGAACTAGAAGATGGCACGTGTGCACAACTTCTCAGCTGGCCCGGCCGCGCTGCCCACAAGCGTGCTCGCCGAGATCGCCGACGAGATGATGGACTACCGCGGTTGCGGCATGTCCGTGCTCGAGATGAGCCATCGATCTAGCATGTACCAGCAGATCATCGACGACGCCGAGGCAACCCTGCGCCGCCTGCTGAGCATCCCCGACAACTACCGTGTCCTGTTTTTGCAGGGCGGCGCCACGCTGCAGTTTGCGGGCATCCCCATGAACCTCATGCGCCGCGGCCGCGCTGGCTACGTCGTGACCGGCAACTTTGCCAACAAGGCGTACAAGGAGGCCACCAAGTACGGCGAGGCCGTGTTGCTCGCGAGCTCCGAGGACACCAATTTCGACCGCATACCCACCATGGCCGACGTCAACGCGCGCATTGCCGCCGAGGTCGCGGGCGACGGGCTCGACTACGTCTACATCTGCCAGAACAACACCATCTTTGGCACCATGTACCACGAGCTGCCCAACTGCGGCGACGTACCGCTGGTCGCCGATGTCTCGAGCTGCTTTCTGTCGCAGCCGCTCGATGTCGAGCGCTACGGGCTCATTTACGCCGGCGCACAGAAAAATGCCGGCGCCGCGGGCGTGACCGTGGTCATCGTGCGCGACGACCTCATCGCCGATGGCCCCGCTTTTGCGCAGACGCCGCAGTACATGGACCTTAAGACCCAGGCCGCCAAGGGTTCCATGCTCAACACGCCCAACACCTTTGGCATCTACGTGTGCGGCAAGGTGTTCCATTGGGTGGAGCAGACCGGCGGACTCGCCGCCATGGCCGAGCGCAACTGGGCCAAGGCCAACCTGCTCTACGACCTGCTCGAGCACAGCGAGCTTTTCCATGGCACCACGCAAGCCGACAGCCGCTCCATCGCCAACGTCACCTTCCGCACCGGCGACGCCGAGCTCGATGCGACCTTTGTCGCAGGCGCGGCCGAACACCAGATTCAAAACGTCAAGGGCCATCGCCTGGTGGGCGGCATGCGTGCCAGCGTCTATAACGCCGTAACCATGGAAGACGTGCAGGCCCTGGCCTCGTACATGAAGGACTTCGAAGCGCAGCATAGTTTGAGCCCGCGATCTAACTAGCCCGCAACGCGCGGGCCGACCAGCCACTTCAAACCACCTGTTTAAACCAAACCTGCTAAGGAGTTTTTCCATGCGTAAGATTAAGACCATCGACGACATCACTAAAGACGGCAAAGTCGAGTTTGGCGAGGGCTACGAGTTTGTGGACACCGCCGAGGAGGCCGACGCCATCCTGATGCGCTCGACCGACCTGCACGGCTACGAGCTGCCCGAGGGCATCCGCGCCATCGCCCGCTGCGGCGCCGGCGTCAACAACATCCCCGTCGAGGAGTACGCCAAGAAGGGCGTCGTCGTCTTTAACTCCCCCGGCGCCAACAGCAACGCCGTCAAGGAGCTCGTCCTGGGCATGCTGGTGCTCTCGAGCCGCGGCGTGGTGCAGTCGATGAACTGGGTGCGCGACAACGCCGACGACCCCGAGATTCAGGTCGACGCCGAAAAGGCCAAGAAGGCCTTTGTGGGCCGCGAGCTCAAGGGCAAGCGCATCGGCGTCATCGGTCTGGGCAACGTAGGCTCCAAGGTCGCCAACGCCTGCGCCGATCTGGGCATGGACGTCTACGGCTACGATCCGTTCATTTCCGTCGAGCACGCGTGGGTGCTGAGCCGCGAGGTGCAGCGCGTGGGCACGCTCGAGGACCTCTGCCGCGGCTGCGACTACCTCACCGTGCACGTGCCCAGCAAGGCCGACACCATCGGCATGATCAGCACCGAGCAGATTAACCTGCTGGCGCCCGACGCCGTGCTCATCAACTACGCGCGCGAAACCATCATTGACGAGGACGCCGTCGACGCTGCCCTGCGTGAGGGCAAGCTGAGCTGGTTTAGCTGCGACTTTGCCACGCCCAAGACCGTCAAGATGCCCAACACGTTTATCACCACGCACTCGGGCGCCGGCACTGGCGAGGCCGAGGCCAACTGCGCCGACATGGCGATCAGCGAACTCAAGGATTACCTGGAAAACGGCAATATCGCGCACAGCGTCAACTACCCCGCCTGCAGCATGGGCAAGGCGCGCGCCGCGAGCCGCATCGCCTGCCTGCACGCCAACGTGCCCAACATGATCGGCCAGATCACGGCCATTCTCGCCAAGGACAACGCCAACGTGCAGCGTATGACCAACGAGTCCGCTGGCGAGAACGCCTACACCATGTTCGACACCGACGAGCACCTGAACAGCAGCACCATCGAGGCGCTCAAGCAGATTCCGTCGATGTATCGCGTGCGCGTGATCAAGTAGCGTCGGCGCCAAGCCTGCCAGACAGACCACGAAGTCCATTCGGCCCCCGTTTTCACGAAACGGGGGCCGATTTCGTTGCTCCGGCTGGTTTTGAAAATGCTACCCATAATAAGTTTTTTCGGATAATCGACAGTGAGGCCCTAGTCGCTAAGCACAACTGCTTTTACAAACAGCTTTATCAGGGGTTTTAGTAGGTAAAAATCGATCTCTATATGCCAAACTAATGTTGACTGTCCATTTTCCGAAATAACTTGCTTTAGGTAGCACTTTTCAAGCCAATTCCAAGGAGCAATTGAAGGCTATTCGCAACTAAAACCCTAGCTTCCGCGACCGTTTTCCACCCGCGCGGCTACATTCCCGCCCAATCGATAAAAATCTCCTCACGAAGCCGCCGTTCGAGCTCTTGCTGCCGCGGTGTCTTGTCTTTCAACGGCATATCGAGATAGGACATGATGAGTTCCATCACTACATGGAAGGCATCGGAGTCGACCAGCTGACCATAGGTCATCAGAACGACGGGATATCCCATGGCTTGCAGGGCCGTCGTTCGATCGGAGTCCGAGATCTTGGATTCTATGGATCCGTGAATGGCTTTACCTTGGCATTCAACCAGGCACTCTCGGCTGCCGTCCTTATTTGCCAGCAGAATATCGGCGTAGCGCCTATCAAGCCCCGAAATCAGGCGGGCGCTGCGCGTCATGCGAATCTCGACGTTATTGGTAAGGCGCAGCCCTTCGCCGCCGCGCAGCCTCGAAAGGCCAAACAGCATCGAAGCTTGGACCTCAAGCGGCGATGCCACAATCCCCGTAATGCATTTCGCGGCACGCGTGAACGATTTAGCACCGCGGAGCCCCTGGATCTTATTTGCGAACTCCGTAAGTTCAGAAAGCTCGATCAAGGGAGGTCGTTTCCACAAGTCCGTTGGATTCCCCGAGGCATCCTTTACGTTTTCCCAGCCCAACCGTGCGTCACCCCATCGGCCCCCATATGCCTGCTCAAGCGCCAACTTTACCTGAGGCGCAATCTTGCACACGGCAAAGGTACCGCACATCTCATACATGCACATGATCAGACGCTCGTTTGAGACCGAGGAAGCCAGGGTTAGCAGGGTAAAGAGCGGAGACGCGACATCAAGGCCAAACTCCGTCTGCCGCACGGAGCCAAACGGCCTCTCCCCGTTCCAAACATGCCTGACGATGCGACCGCCCTTACGTCCGCAGCCGCCCTGCGCCAACACATGTAACGGGGTGCCCAGGAAATGCTTGACGAGCGGATGCTCACAAAGACGTTCCCTGCGCGGATCGTCCACAGAATCGGGCAGGTCCGGCATTATTGCCAAAACCTGTGGAGGTATCCGGTGATACCGAAAGGCAGATATGTCGCACAGCATGTCGTCCATGAAAGGTACGTACCCACCGCGTCGTTTGTAAACCCGCCCGGACGGCAAACGCGATGGCTCGGCCTGCGAACGGTAAATGCTGCTACGCGCGCGTCGCGAATCTGCAGGTGACTCACAATCGGTTTGCAAAGCAAACTGATTGTGAGGTTACATATGGTTGATGAGGACTTTGCCTGGCGCCTTGTGCAGGAGCTTGTGAAGATTGACAGCTCGGACCCCGGGTGCGTATGAGGGCGAGATCGAGCGCTATATCAAGGCGTTGGCTGAGGAGCGGATGGCGCAGCTGAGCCATCCAGTACTCGGTGCCGTGCAGATTGAGGAGCTCGAAGTACTCCCCGGGCGCCGCAACCTTATGATTACCGTGCCGGGCGTGAGCGACGAGGCGAGGCTCGTCTACATCTGCCACATGGATACCGTCACCCTGGGACGCCATCGAGCGCGACCCAGGCTCTCCCCTCCTAGCTGCGCTCAAGCGCGCCGCCGATGACGTGACGGACGCGGACACGACCGTCGGCTTCTTTACCGGCTGCACCCCTAACGCCTGGGCGGATGCTGCGCCATGTCGCCACGACACCGCCGGCATTGCCGGCAAGACGGGTAACCGCAATTGCATGAGCTACGGCCCCGGCTCGTTGGTGCTCGCGCATAAGCCCAACGAGCCGGGGCCCATGCCGATATCGTTCGCTGCCAGAACGTGCTCATCGCGCTTGTTGACAACACGCTCTGGGACGCAAGCGTCCAAGTTGGGGCATAATAAGCCGCGAACAAACCGACTCGCGCGTTAGGATCGCCCATGAAAGCACTTCCGTTTCCCTGCATCCGCCCAGCTCAGGATCGCGTGCTCGAAGCGCTGCCGCAGATGGGCGGCATCCTAAGCGGCAACGACGCCCTGCGCGGCGCCATTGCCGACGGGCTCATGCTCAAAGATCCGGGCGCGGCGTATTACGTGTACGAATGCTCCGGAGAGCCAGGGCGCGTGACGGGCGTTGTGGCAATTTGCCCGGTCGGCGTACTGACGGGCGACGGCGCGACCCCCGCAGATGCGGCTGCAGCCGCCCGTGCAATCGCCGAGCTTAAGGTGCAGCCGCGCCCCGTGTCGCTCGCCTACGAGGCCTCGCCCGTTATGGATATCATCCTCGGTGCCGCCAAAGAGGGCGCGTCGCTCTATGCCGTCACCGACCCCGCCGGCATTACGCACCGCGCGTGGGAGGTCAAGCGCGAGGACGCCGTTGCTGCCATCCGAGCCATGCTCGACCAGGCACCGGAGCCGACGCCGGCAGACGACCCCACCTATGCTGCCGCGCTAGCAGGGGCGGCGCAGCTCCTGGCAGACGAAGCCCGCGCAGCCGGCGCCTACACGGGCAAAGAGCCGTTCAACTTTACCGTTGCCGCGTTATTCCCCGCCGCGCAGGTTGCCGGCGGCGCACCGCAGGTTCCGACGGGTTTGCTGACCCACCAGATCGCACGGTTCTAACAGGGCCTAAACGCCCGGCACAAAGACTCGGCAGCTCGACAAACAAGGGGCGGGGATACATGCGCATGCATCCCCGCCCCTTTCGCATCGAGCAATGATGTCGGCAATCCGCATCGCCACGCCCGCGCTACCCGCGCTGCGGCCCCGCTGCCGCCACGAGCGGCTCAAGACCCAGCTCGCGCGCATAATCTTCTTGCGTAAAGACTTCGACCAGTTCAAACGTATCCGTCGCATCGTCAAACGCAAAATGCAGCACCGAGCAGTTGCCCGGAACGCGTTCGCGCTCGTCGGCCGCCGCTCCCCTCACGTGGTCCAAAAACTCCTTGATGGACGAGGCATGGCTCACCGCGAGCACGCACTCGTGGTCCGGACGTCGCATAAGATCGGTCAACGTCGCCACCATGCGCTCGCGCACCTGCATCTGGCCCTCGCCGCCAAACTGGCGGTAGAAGTCGCGCCACGGGCGCTCGGGCATGAGCATCACGCGCTCGGCCTCAAAGTCGCCAAAGAACCACTCGCGCAGGCCATCAAGGCGCTCGTAGGCAAGGCCCGGCCACAGGTTGGCGATAGTCTGCTCGGTGCGATGAAGTGTGGAGGTGTAGGCATGATCGGGTTCGATGCCACGCGCACGCAAGAACATACCGGCGCGCACCGCCTGGTCGCAACCAAGCTGCGTGAGTGGCGAATCGCTCCAACCCTGAATAATGCGCTTAAGGTTGAATATCGTCTGTCCATGACGGACCAGATACAGATCTTTATTCATAGGGGGGTCCTTTCGCTCGTTACCAATCAAGGAGCGAAAACGCCCCATCACAATAGCTAAAATGAAGCACGGCGCCGTTGTCGAGCTGTTCTCCCCCGCCGGCCACATACTCAAGAAACTCCTGGCAGGCTGAGCCGTGGGAAACGGCCAGCACGCAGTCGTGCCGAGGCCGGGCCATAATACGAGACAGCGCCGCGACCATACGTGCGCGAAGCTCACTTTCCGACTCGCCACCAAAGGCGACCGGATAATCGCCCCAGGGTTGCGCCGGCATCTCGCGGTTTGATGTGCCCTCCAACGATCCCAAATGCCACTCGCGCAGGTCATCGACCAGCTCTATGGAACGGCCCTCGCCAACGATCAGCTCTGCCGTACACCGTGCCCGACCCAACGGAGACGAATACGCATGGTCAAAGGAGATGCCGCGCGCCTCAAACGCCGCGCGCGTCGCCAGTGCCTGCTCGCGCCCGCGCACCGTAAGCGGCGAATCGTGCCAGCCCTGCAAAATGTTCTGCACATTGAGCTCGGTCTGCCCATGCCGCGCCAAATACAGATCGGCCACATGCCCTCCCCTCGTACCACCACAAAGGGGACGGGCACCTTTGTGGTGGTTTTGCCGCCGGATTACGCCGAAATGGCGCGCAACTACACCAGCACGTCGGCGAGCGGGCGCTTGGGCACGTGATGCACCTGCTCCTCGTCGCGCCAGTAATTAATTGAGCCGTCGGGGTTGGAATCAATCGCGTCGATCACCTGGGTCTCGGCGGGAACGCCAAAGACCATGATCAGCTTGACCTCGTACTTGTCGCCGTCAAGTCCCATGACATCAATCGCACGAGGCGGAAAGGCCTTGAACATGCACGCCGCCACCTCGGGCGTAGCGCTGCGGGCGGCGAGCATCATCGTTTGCGCGGCGATACCAGCGTCTGCCTCAGTGATTGGCGCGGCAGGCTTGCCTGGAGCGGGACGCTCGGCAAGGATCGCGATATAGCCGGTCGGGCGCTCGCCCTCGGCAGGACCCGACCATTCCTTGAGCGCACCAGCCCATGCGAGCTTTTCAAATAAGCTCGAACACTCCTCGGCGTCGCTCACCACATGAAAGCGTAGGCGCTGAGCGTTGGCGCCGCAGGGAGCCAGGTGCGCCAGCTCTGCCAGCTCGAGCAAAAACTCGCGCGGCACGCGCATGGTCTCGTCAAAGCGACGGCATGTGCGGGCACGACGGACCAGCGCGTCAAACGATTCCAGACCGAGCTTTTCGCAGCCCTGCTTTGCCATCGATTCGACACTCGACGGTGCCTCGGGAACTGCTTCGTTCATAGGAACCCCCAATACAAGCCAATTGTTCTTAGGAAAATCTAACCTAAAACGCAGGCAATAACGAACAGAGCTGCAATGTTCTACATCTGTTGAATAGAATGTCGCGACACAGGGAACAACGAAAACAAATCGGGACCTTTGGGTTACACTTCGCCCTCCCCGACCCATACGCCGGCGCCTTTAGGCGATACTTGTTGTAGCAACTGCGGCATACGCCGCAAAAACAACAATGACGGCAAACGCCGTGCGGAAAGGAGACCTCATGGGCATCTTTAAGAACGACGACCAGCAGTCGAATCTGTTTGGATTTGACGAGAAAAGCATGGCAGGCAAGGCAATCAAGGCCGTGCGCTGGATCTACGCCGTCACGGGCGTCATCGCGCTGCTTGCCGGCATCGCGCTGCTGTTTGCACCCGCCAAGTCCCTCGTCTTCCTGACGACCGTCCTGGGCTTCTACTTTATAATTACGGCAGCCATCAGGCTGTTCACCCCCACTTTTTATAATCACGCCGCCACGGTGGCTTCTCCCCGCCATTTTTGAGCCGCTGCTGCCCGCCGGCTGGCGCGTGACGAGCATCATCTCCAACCTGCTCATCATTCTGGGCGGCGTCATAATCCTGCGCAATCAGGCCTTCTCGACCGCGACGCTCACCACGCTCGTGGTGGTCGTGGCTGGCTTTGGCTGGATTGTCGAAGGTGTCATGTCCATTCTGGAGTCCGAGCTTTCGTCTAACCGCGCCCTCGCCATCCTGAGCGGCGCGCTCTCCATCATCGCCGGCATGTTCGTGTTTATCTATCCGCTGTGGTCGGCAAAGATGCTCGTCATCTTTAGCGGCGCCGCGCTCCTGGTGTTTGGCGTGACGCTGATTATTCGCGCTATCCGCTTTGGCAAGCTGGTGCACTAGATGCCGCGGACGCTGTTTATTGATGCCGACGCCTGCCCGGTTACGCGCGAGTCGATCGACTGCGCGCGGCGGGCGGGCGTCGCCGTGGTGATTGCCGGCAACAGCACGCAGAACCTGGAGCGGCACATTCGCCGCGACGATCCACGTGATGCCGAGCACGCGCGACGCGGCTTTTGGGTCACCACGCTCGATGTGAGCGTGGGCGCCGATAGTGCCGACTTTGCCATTGTCGAACGTCTGCAGGCGGGCGACGTGGTCGTGACGCAGGACATTGGCCTGGCGAGCATGGTGCTCGGCCGCGATGCCTCCGCCATCGGCGTGCGCGGGCGCGTGTACGACAAGGCGACCATCGACATGCAGCTGTTTATTCGTCACGAGGAAAAGAAGGTGCGCCGCGCTGGCGGTCGCACCCGCGGGCCAGCAGCCTTCACCAGCGAAGACCGCGCCCGCTTTAAGCGCAACCTCACCGAGCTGCTGCGCTAACCAAGGCAGATTTTTGGGATATGCCCGGAAATCTGCCTTTTTGTTTTGGACGGTGTGAGCGCTCAGGATCCGTGGCTCAACAAAATAACGGGCTTCAAAATGCCATGCGTCGCCGCATTGTGCAGACGCCGTGCATGGCTATTTTGAAGCCCGTTTTGTTAGGACTACTTAGAGGCCAAAGGCAGATAGGACGAGGCCCCAGCCAGCGCCGATGACGTACATCATGACCAGGAACACGGCGTTTTCACGGGCGCTGCGGTTGGTGCGGAACAGGACCAGGTAACCCACGCCGGCGGAAATGAGCGTGCCGGCGAGCATCGGCGCCAGTTGCAGCGCGCCTTCCAGATACAGCTGCGTAATGACCACGCTCGCCGAGCAGTTAGGAATCAGGCCGAGAAGCGCCGAACCAAGAACGGCGAGCGTCTCGTTGCCGCGCAGGAACTGCTCGATTGCGGACTCGCCAAAGGTCTCGAGCACGGCGACCAGAATCAGCGTCACCAGGAAAATGAATACCGATACCTGCACGGTATGCGAGATGGCGCTGCGGATAATCGACAGGACGGGCGCACCTTCGTGTGAGTGGGAGTGACCGTGGTCATGATGGTGTTCATGCTCGCCCTCATGACCGTGATCGTGGCCATGTCCGTGTTCGCGCTCGTCCTCATCCTCGTCTTCATCACAACCGCAATGGTCGCGCTCACACAGCTCATGGATGTGGTCGGCGCTCACACCCGCCTCGGCCACCTCGTCGATGATGTCACCGCCGCTATGGTCGTCATGCGCGCAGTTAACGTGCGCCGGATTGACAGTGGTCCCCAACACGGTACGACGAATCGCCGCAAGCGCACGGGCATTGCGACGCAGACCGCGAATGGTGGCATCTACGATAAAGCCCGTGACCAGCGCGATCAGCGCTTTCGAAGCCAAAAGCATCGCCATAGTCTGCACGGGAACCTGCTCGGCAAGTAGCAGCGGCAGCATCTCGTCGGAGGTCGAGAGAAACACCGCCACCAGGGTGCCCAGCGTCACGACGCGACCGGCGTATAGCGTTGCCGCCATGGCCGAAAAGCCGCACTGCGGCACCATGCCCAGCAACGAGCCAACCACGGGGCCGGCGGCTCCGGCACGCTTGATGGCGCCGTTAACGCGGTCGCCCGCCACATGCTCGAGCGTCTCGAGGACCAGATATGTCACCAACAAGAACGGCACCAGCGAGAGTGTGTCCTTGCCGGCGTCGAGCAGAATATCAATCAGCAAATCCATGACGGATGGAACCTTTCGTGTCTTTCGGCAGCATTGTAAAAGTCCTAGCGGTCAACTAGGGTATTGTAAGTGTCCTAGGCGTGATGCCAATAGTTGCCCATGGTAAACTATCATCTCGCCATAACTCGACAAACCCGAGCCGCGCGACGCGGCCCGTCCAAGGAGCAGCATATGAACGTTTCGCAAGCACTCGAATACGAGCGCCAGCCGTTTATCCCCATGTTTATCTACGGCGACCACGGCGCCATGGAATCCGAGCGTCAGAAAGGCGAAGAGGCCCTCAAGGTGCTCGAGACTGAGTACTTTACCGCCGAGGACGACCCCGGCTTCGACTTTGCCACCGTGCGCGACCTAGCCGACCGCAACCGCGACCTGTGCGACCAGATTGGCGAGGCGCGCCTGCGCAACGTGACGCCCGCGACGCTTTCGCGCGGCCTGTCCGACGCCGACACCTGCGCTGCCATCGGCAAGATGCAAAAGCGCACCGCCGCGTCCGTCATGCGCGAGATCCGCGGCGACCGCGACGCGCTCGGCGTCGCCTACGCCCGCAAGCCCATTCAGGGCACGGTGCTCGGCATCGACATCGAGACCACCGGCCGCGCACCCGAGCGCGGCTATATCATCAACGTGGGCTGGGAGATCATGGAGCTCACCAGCGACGCCGTCCCGCACGACGCCGAGGCACACTACTGCGGTCTGCCCGATATCTACCGCGGCGAGGATGTGCCGTTGTCGAATATCCACCACATCACCTGGGACGACATCGACGGCAAAACGCCGTTCCGCAAGAACAAAGAGCTGCAAAAGCAGCTGCTCAAGCTTATGAAGAAGTACCCGTACATGGCGCACAACGCCGCCTTTGAGGACAGCTGGTTCAAGATCCACCTGGACGGCTACGCCGAGGCACGTCGCGCCGGCAAGATAATCGTCATCGACTCGCGCCAGATCTGCCGCAGCCTGGACGCCGATGTGCGCTCGCTCCCCCGCGAGTCCGCGCCCGCCGCGCTCGAGAACTGGGCACGCCGTCGCGGCACCCTCGCCGCCGACGCCAACGAGCAGCACCTGGGCCTCGACGACACCGACCTCATGCTCCGTACCGTCCAGGCCGAGTTCAACCTCAAGAACCTGTTTGCCAAGTAAAAGCGCCATTCGCGAGCAATACCTGTCGGACCATAGCGCCTGTGTAAAAGCGATACGCCGAGACGCTCCTCTCAAGCGACGCAATGCGGGCCGATATCCAAGTGGATATCGGCCCATTTTTGCACGTCGCTAAGGTATCCACGTTGGCATCGGCGGCCTTATCCGAGCCCATCGATGCCCTTAGCCGCCACTAGGGCCATTCGATAGCAAAATATTTCACAAATATATATTGACATATGAACATGCGCTCATATACTCGGAAATAAGTTATATGAGCGCATGTTCATATGAAAGGATATTGCAATGAGCGTCCGCGTTGATGAAACGAAACCCGACATCGAGGCCACCGAACCCGCGATCCCCACCACCTGCTCGCCCGAGGACCTTCCCGACGAGGAGCTTCTCTACGACCTCGCCGACCTGTTCAAGGTCTTCAGCGACACCACGCGCATCAAGATCCTCTATGCCCTCATGGGCCGCGAGCTCTGCGTGGCAGACATCGCCGAAGCGACCGAAACCTCGCAGTCCGCGGTGTCGCACCAGCTGCGCACGCTCAAGCAGTCGCACCTGGTTAAATTCCGACGCGACGGGCGCAACATCCTCTACTCGCTTGCCGACGACCATGTCTACACCATGCTCAACCAAGGCATGAGCCACATCTGCGAATAGCGACCAACCACGGTACCAGCGCGGCCTGCACCCAAGCCGCAAATACAGGGAAAGGAACCCACCATGAAAAAGCAGTTTAAGCTCGATGAGATCGACTGCGCCAACTGCGCGCGTAAGCTTCAGGACGAGCTGGCCAAGCTCGAGGGCGTCAAGTCCGTTTCGGTCAACTTTATGACCCAGAAGCTAACGCTCGAGGCCGATGAAGCCGAGTTCGACGAGGTCCTCGACCGCGTTGTGGAGTTCACCGCCGACGCCGAGCCGGACTGCGAGATCATTCTCTAGCCCAGGTTTACGCCAACCCGCAAGGCCGCGCTTGCCGCGGCCTTTGCTCGCGAAATTGTATGAGCGAGTGTTCATACATTCAAATGGGAGGATACGAGTCATGGCCACCGCCGACCCCAAGAAGAAAAAGAAGAAGCGCAAGAAAAAAGAGTCACTCGAGCATAAGCGCAACCGCATCCTGGTAGCGCTGGGCATTTTTGCCGTGGTGTACGCCCTCGATGAGCTCGGCACCCTCACTGCCGCATTCGGCACCCCGGGCGACATCTACGCCAGCTTTGTGCTGTTCCTCGTGCCGTTTTTGATTGCCGGCTACGACGTACTGCAAAAGGCATTCAATAACATCCGCCGCGGCAAGGCCTTCGACGAGAGCTTCCTCATGGCCGTCGCGACCATCGGCGCGTTTGCCATGGTGCTCTTCCCCGACACCGATCCGCACATGGCCGAAGGCGCCGCCGTCATGCTGTTCTACCAGGTCGGCGAGCTGTTCCAGGCATACGCTGTGGGCAAGAGCCGTAAATCGATCAGCGCCATGATGGACATCGCACCCGACTACGCCAACGTCGAACAACCCGACGGCACACTCGAACAGGTCTTCCCCGATGACATCGCCGTCGGCACCGTCATCGTGGTCAAGCCCGGCGAGCGCGTGCCCATCGACGGCGTCATCGTCGAAGGCGAAACCCAGCTCGACACCGCCGCCCTTACCGGTGAGTCGGTCCCCCGCCCGGCCAAAACCGGAGACGATATCATCAGCGGCTGCATCAACATGACGGGGCTCATCCACGTGCGCACCACCAAGCCCTTTGGCGAGTCCACCGTCGCGCGCGTCCTGGAGCTCGTAGAAAACGCCAGCGAAAAGAAGGCGCGCACCGAGAACTTCATCACGCGCTTTGCCCGCATCTACACGCCCGCCGTCACCGGCGCTGCCGCGGTACTCGCGCTCGGCGGCGGCTTGGTCACCGGCGCCTGGTCCGACTGGATCCTGCGCGGCCTGACCTTCCTGGTCGTCAGCTGCCCGTGCGCGCTCGTGATCAGCGTGCCGCTGAGCTTCTTTGGCGGCATCGGCGGCGCGTCCAAGCTGGGCGTTCTCATCAAGGGTTCTAACTACCTCGAGACGCTCGCCGACGTGGACACCGTCGTCTTTGACAAGACGGGCACCCTCACCAACGGCACGTTCTCGGTGGTCGCGGTACACCCCGAGGCCGGCTATACCGAGCAGTCGTTGCTCGAAGTCGCAGCCCTTGCTGAGTCGTTCTCCGATCACCCCATCGCGCAGTCCGTACGTGTCGCCTACCAGGGCGAGGTCGACCCCAAGCGCGTAAGCGACTCCACCAACGACGCGGGCCATGGCGTGACGGCAACCATCGACGGCAAGCACGTCGTCGTTGGCAACGCAAAGATGCTCGCCGCGGCCGGAGTCGAAGCGCCCGATTGCGAGGTCGTCGGCACCATCCTCCACGTGCTAGTCGATGGCATCTATGCCGGCCACATTGTAATTGCCGACACCATAAAGGCCGATGCCGAGCAGACGATCCGCGACCTGCACGCCGCCGGCGTCAAGCGCACCGTCATGCTCACGGGCGACCGCGAGGAAGTGGCTGCTGCGGTGGCCAAGCGGCTGGGGCTCGACAAGTTCCACGCGCAGCTGCTGCCGGGCGACAAGGTCGAGCGTGTTGAAGCGCTGCTGGCAGCCGAATCGGGCAAGGGCAAGCTCGCCTTTGTCGGCGACGGTATCAACGACGCGCCCGTGCTTACGCGCGCCGATGTTGGCATTGCCATGGGCGCTATGGGTTCTGACGCTGCGATCGAGGCCGCCGATGTCGTGCTCATGGACGACAAGCCGTCCAACATTTCCCGCGCGATCCGCGTGGCACGCAAGACCATGACGATTGTTTGGCAGAACATCATCTTTGCGCTGGGCATTAAGTTGCTGATTCTGGTGCTCGCGGCGCTGGGCATCGCCAATATGTGGCTCGCCGTCTTTGGCGACGTGGGCGTGGCGATCATCGCCATCCTGAACGCCATGCGCGCGATGGGTGTCAAGAACCTGTAGCGTCCGTAGTCCCTCCGGCCGGGACCGGGCTTGGTTTTGAAAACGTCCTCGCGCATGAGGCCCGTCTTTCCTGCTCCTACGGAGCAACGGAAAGGCGGGCCTCGCGCTGCGGAATGTTTTCAAAACCAAGTCCGGTCCCGGCCTGCGGCGACGTTGCTGGTGGTTCTTGGGCATCGCTTGCTGGCGGGGTTCCTTGCCTGAGTTGGACATAGTTGGCAGGACCTTTCGTCCCGGTCGCTGGTTCGCGCTTTGCGTGAACTCCGCGCTGCTGGGGGTCCAATTAGGCTTCTGTTGTTGGACCCGCTACATCTTCCCGGCCCAACATCGCCCGTAGCTTCTCGAAGCTTTCCTCACTCAGGCAGTGCTCCATGTGGCAACCCTCTTGCGACGCGACATCCGCCGAAACACCGGCCTCCTCGAGCAACCGCACGAAAAAGCAGTGGCGCTCCTACATTTGGCGAGCGACCTCCAGACCACGCTCCGTCAGATGAACGTCGCGCTTGCCCATTTCGACATAGCCGCTGTTCTCCAGCGTCGCCATGGCTTTAGAGACGCTCGCCTTGGTTACGCCCAGGTATTCGGCAACGTCAATCGATCGAACGACGCCCTGGCGCTCCGAGAGCACGTAAATAGATTCGAGATAGTCTTCTCCAGATTCACGTAGGGCCATGGGCCGCCTTTCGCGATGATTGTTAGTTAGCCTTTGGATACTTTCCTTGGCTTACTTTACCGCAAAAGTTGCCCATGTCTTACTACGTTGTTTAAAAAGTTAACCGTGTTTCACAAAACGCGCCAGGCGAACACAACATGGGGACACGCCCCGCAAGGAGTGTCCCCAGCTGCTGGCAGAAAAGGAACGTCCCTAAGTGCCGAATCCTCAGCTATAGCAGCCCAAAGTGCTTGGCGGCGTTGTAGATACCGTCATCGTCCACGGCGGTCGTAACGTAGGTCGCCGCGGCCTTCACCGTGTCCTGTGCGTTGCCCATGGCCACGCTCGTGCCCACGGCGGCAAACATCGACAGGTCGTTCTCGCCGTCGCCAAAGGCAATCGCCTCGCTCGCGTCGATGCCCAGGCGCTCCAGCGTCGCCGCCACGCCCAAGTCCTTGCCGCCGTTAGCGGGAATAATATCGCAGAACAGGTCACACCAGCGCGTAGTGAGCGAATGCGACACCTCATCGGTCACGATATGCTCGTCGGCCGGGTCCACAAAGGCGCAAAACTGGTAGACCGGCGCGTCAAAGGCGTGCTCAAACGGCTCCTCGTGGTAGACGATTCCCGCGTTGCTGCCAGCCGTCACCACGCGCTCGGACAGGCGGTTCACAAACGAGTTCTCGCCCTGCATGCACAGCGAGTCGTAGCGCCCCTGCGCCACCTGGTCCACAATCACCGCAACGTCGTCCGGATCGATCAGGCAGCTGCGATAAACGCCCTTGGCATCAAAACAGTGCTGGCCCGAAAGCGTAATGTACGCATCCCATCCCAAGTCGAACAACCAATCCGGCATCTGGTAGGTCGGGCGGCCCGTGGCGATCACGCACGCAATCCCCTGCTCGCGAAAGCTGTCGAGCACCTGCTGCGCCGACGCCGGAATCCGGTGGGTCTTAAAGCTCAGCAGCGTACCGTCGATATCGAAAAACGCGGCTTTGATCATCCTCGCCTACTCCTCGCCCTCGAGCTTTTCGCTCACCTCGAGCCACGCCATCTCCAACTCGTCCATGGCGGCATGGGCCTCGTCGATCTTTGCCTGCTGCTCGCCGAGCGCCGTGTAGTTGGTGGGATCGACCTGGGCCATGGCGGCCTCGGCCTCCTCCACGCGGGCGCGCTGCGTTTCCATCTTGCGCTCGAGCGAGCTCACCTCGCGGCGGAGCTTCTGGCGCTCGGCATTGGAAAGGCCATTGGGCTGACCGCTCGACTTGGGCTTTTCGGCCGCAGCCGCCGCGGCACCGGTGTCAAACGTGCCGGTCTTGGCGCTCGGTGCGCCCACGGGCTCGCCCTCGGCGGTGGCGTTGCACAGGCGCAGGTACTGGTCGACGCCGCCGGGCATATGCGTCAGGTGGCCGTCGAGCAGCGCCCACTGCTGGTCGGTCACGCGCTCCATAAGGAAGCGGTCGTGCGTCACCAGGATCAGCGTGCCGGGCCAGCCGTCGAGCAGGTCCTCGACAATCGCGAGCATGTCGGTATCCAGGTCGTTACCGGGCTCGTCCAGGATAAGCACGTTGGGCTCGTCCAGAATCGTCAGCAACAGCGACAGGCGACGGCGCTGGCCGCCCGAAAGATCGCCGATGCGGCTCCAGAGCTGCTGTGTCGTAAAGCCCAGGCGCTCGCAGAGCTTCTCGGGCGAAGTCTCCTTGCCGTCGATGACGTAATACTTCTTATAGTTGCCGAGCACCTCGCGGATCGTGTCGCCCATGTAGGGTTCGAGCTCCTCGAGCTGCTGCGACAGCACGCCAAAGCGTACTGTCTGGCCAATCTTCACACGGCCGCGCGTGGGTTCAATCTTGCCCTGGATCACGTCGAGCAGCGTCGACTTGCCAGCGCCGTTCTCGCCCAAAAGACCATAGCGGTCGCCCGCGCCGATGAGCCAGGTCACGTCGGAGAGCACCTGCTTGGGCGCGCCATCGGTATCCGTATAGCCGGCGTCCACGTCGACCACGTCGATAACCTGCTTGCCCAGGCGGCTCATCGCCAGGCGCTTGAGCTCCAGCTCGTCGCGCACGGGCGGCACGTCGGCGATGAGCTCGCGGGCGGCATCCACGCGAAACTTGGGCTTGGTGGAGCGCGCCTGGGCACCGCGGCTCAGCCACGCGAGCTCCTTGCGCGCCATGTTGCGACGGCGCTCCTCGGTGACGGCGGCCATACGGTCGCGCTCTACGCGCTGTAGGATGTATGCCGAATAGCCGCCCTCGAAGGGATCGACCTGGCCGTCGTGGACTTCCCACATGCTGGTGCAGACCTCGTCCAAGAACCAGCGGTCGTGCGTGACCACGAGCATGGCGCCCTGACCGCGCTGCCAGCGGGCCTTTAGGTGACGCGCGAGCCAGTTGATGGTGCGCATGTCCAGGTGGTTGGTAGGCTCGTCGAGCATAAGCACGTCGTAATCGCCGATTAGCAGGCGCGCGAGGTCCACGCGACGGCGCTGGCCGCCCGAAAGCTCGCCCACCGTGCCCTCCCAGGGCACATCGCTAATAAGGCCAGCGAGAATCTGACGTGTACGCGGACTCGACGCCCACTCGTACTCGGGCGTGTCGCCGACGACGGCATGGTGCACGGTGTCGGTATCGACCAGGTTGTCCTTTTGGCCGAGCAATCCGATCGTCGTGCCGCGGCGGTGCGTCACACGGCCGTCGTCGGGCTCCAGCGTGCCGGCGAGAACGCTCAGCAGCGTCGACTTGCCGTCGCCGTTTTTACCGACGATACCAATGCGATCGCCCTCGCCCACGCCGAGCGTCACGCTATCGAAAATATGCTTGGTGGGAAACTCTAGGCTGACGGAATCGCATCCCAAAAGAATCGCCATATGCCCTGCTCCTTCGTAGAAATACAACGTTGTCCATGATAGCAGCGAGCCCCACCCCAAACCACCACGAAGGTGCCTGTCCCCTTTGTGGTGGTCGTTTCGGTCGCAGAGCAAAAAGGCGGGCCATCTCGCAAAAGAGATGACCCGCCTCTCCAATCAGTCCCGCGGCAACCGTGGCCGCCGCGGGCCTCAAGCATGTCCCGGACTAGGAGAACATGCCGGTGAGGTAATCATTCAGCCGCTTATCCTTGGGCCGTTGGAAAATCTCGTCGGTCTCGTCGTACTCGACCATATCGCCCATGTAGAAGAACGCCGTGCGGCTGGACACGCGCGATGCCTGCTCCATGTTGTGCGTCACGATGACGATGGCGCGGTCGGCAACGATCGACGACATGAGGTCCTCGATCGCCAGCGTCGAGATGGGGTCGAGCGCCGAACAGGGCTCGTCGAACAGAATCACGTCGGGGTTGAGCGCCAGCGTACGCGCGATGCACAAGCGCTGCTGCTGGCCGCCCGAAAGCGCGTAGGCGCTCTTGTCGAGCTTGTCCTTGACCTCGTCCCACAGCGCCGCACCGCGCAGACTTTCCTCAACCATACAATCGAGCTCATCGTGGTCGGTGATGCCGTGGCGCTTGGGCGCAAACGTGATGTTGTCGCGAATGGACTTGCGGAAAGGATTGGGCTGCTGAAACACCATGCCAATGGAGCGGCGCAGCTCGTAGGTGTTCTCGGTCTTGGTGTTCACGTTGCGCCCGCGGTAGCTGATCTCGCCCTCCACGCGGCAGCCGCGAATCTCGCGATTCATGAGGTTGAGGCTACGTAAGAAGGTCGACTTACCGCAGCCCGAAGGCCCAATGAGCGCCGTGATCTCGCCCTTGTGAAAGTCGAGCGACGTATCGTGCAGCGCATGGTGGTCGCCATAGTACACGTTGACGTCCTTGGTAGAGAGCACGACCTCGTCGCTCACGGCCTTGCCGCTCACGCGAACGCGCTTCTCGCTCTCCCCCACGCTCGACAGGAAGTCCTGGGTCTCGGACGATGCCGCTTCGGTTGCGGTCGTTGCTTTCATCTCGCTCATTCGGCCGTCATCTTCCTTGCCAGTTGCTTGCCCACGATACGGGCAACTACGTTAAACAGCAGCACGCAGATCATCAGCAGTGCGGCGGTACCCCAGACGATCTGCTGGGCCTCGGGGCTGCCCTCGCCGTAAATCTTGTAGATGTGCACGGCGAGCGACTCACCGGGGCGGAACACGTTCCAGGCGCAGGTGGGGCTCGACAGGTTAAAGCTCAAGAAGTTCAGACGCACCGGCGAGCTCATGCCCGAGGTAAAGAGCAGTGCCGCCGCCTCGCCAAACACGCGGCCGGCCGAAAGCACGATGCCCGTCACGATGGCAGGCATGGCCTCGGGAATCAGGATGTGCAGCGTGGCCTCCCAGCGAGTAAGGCCCATGGCCAGGCACGCATCGCGCTGGGCCTGTGGCACGTCCTCGAGCGCCTGCTGGATCACGCGCACCAGGATGGGGATGTTGAACATGGTGAGCGCGACGGCGCCGGAGATGATGGAGTGCTTCCAGCCCAGCTGCACCGAGAACACCAGGAAGCCGAACATGCCGACGACGATGGAGGGCAGCGAGGACAGCGTCTCGATAGCGGTGGAGGCGATGTCGCGGATGGGCCCGTCCGGCGCGTACTCAACCAGGAAGACCGCGCCGCCCAGGCTGATGGGCACCGAAATAATCAGGGTGATCAGCAGCAGATAGAATGAGTCGAACAGCTGGTAGAGTACGCCGCCCTGGGTACCGTTGGCGCGCGCGGGCTGCGTGAGAAAGCCCGACTGGAACAGCGTCGAGATGCCCTCGAACAGGATATAGGCCACCATGGAGATGACGACGAGCATGACGATGACGGCGATTGCCGTCAGCGCGCCCGTGGCGATGCGGTCCTGTTTTTGGACGCGCCCGAGTCTCGCCTCGTCGATATGGATGCGCGTGCTAGCCACGAGCCTTCGCCCCCTTGCGGCCGATAAGGTGGATGATCAGGATGAAGATGAGGCTCATGCCCATCAGCAGCAGACCGAGCGCCCACAGAACATCGTCCTGGGCCGAACCCTCGGCATAGACCGCCATAGACGTGGTGAGCGTGGTGGTGATGGTCGAGGCCGGCGACAGCAGCGACGTCGGCATGGCCTCGATGCCGCCGATGACCATACGCACGGCGAGCGTCTCGCCAAAGGCACGCGTCATGCCAAGGATGACCGCGGTCATGAGCGACGGCATGGCGGACTTGAGCACCACGTGCCAGATGGTCTGCCAGCGGGTGTAGCCCAGAGCGAGCGAGCCCTGACGGTAGCTATCGGGCACGGCGCGCAGACCATCGACCGAAAGGGTGGTCATGGTCGGCAGGATCATGACGGCCAGCACGATGGCGCCGGGCAGGATGCCCAGGCCCGTACTCACATGGAAAACGCTCTTCATAAGGCCGACGACCACGTGAAAGCCAATCAGGCCAAAGACGACCGAGGGAATGCCGGTCAAAAGCTCAATAAGCGGCTGAAAGATCTTGGAACCAAACTTAGGTCGAATCTCGACCGCAAAGATGGCAGAGCCGATGGCGATGGGCAGCGCGATGAGCGTGGAGAGCACCATGACCGCAAACGAGGTGACGATCAGAGGCAGGGCGCCGGTGTAGGGCAGGCCGTTTTTAGCCGTGTTGGCCAGGTCCCACTTGGTGCCGGTAAAGAACTCGACGACCGAAACGCCGTCCTTGAGAAAAGCCAAGAGGCCCTTTTGGGCGACCATAAAGATGAGCGCGGCAACAACAAGCGTCACGAGCGCTACGCACGCGCCCGTGACGCCCAGGCCCACGTTCTCAAGGTCGCGCTTTGGCAGCTGTTTTGCCATTGCAAACCTTTCCGGGGCGGTTACTTATTTAGCGGAGACCTTGCCGCTGGCGTCCTTGACGACCTTCATGGCAGAGACGGGGATAAAGCCCTGCTCCTCGACGAGCTTGCCCTGGACATCGTCGGAAAGCATGAACTCCAGGAATGCCTTGGTGGCGTCGTCGGCGTCCTTTGCGCAGTACATGTGCTCGGTCGCCCAGATCTTGAAGGCGTCGTCGGTGACGTTTGCGCTCTTGGGCTCCACGCCCTCGACCTTGACGGCGTTGAACTTGGAGTCGTCGAAGTGCGAGAAGTCGAGGTAGGAGATGGCGTTGTCGGTGCTGGCCATCTGAGTCTGGACATCGCCGGACTTGTCAAGCTCGGCGTCGCCCTTAAAGTCGACGGCCTCGTCACCAAAGACGGCGGCCTCGAAGGTGGCGCGGGTACCGGAGCCGGCCTTGCGGTTGAGGACGACGATGGTGGCGTCGTCACCGCCGACCTCGTTCCAGTTGGTAATCTGGCCGGAGAAGATGCCCTTGAGCTGCTCGAGGGACAGGTCGTCGACCTTCACGTTCTTGGAGACGACGGGGCCCATGCCCACGACGGCGACCTCATGGTCGACGAGGTTCTTGACCTGGTCGGCCTCGAGTTTGGTCTCGGCGAAGACGTCGGAGTTACCGATGGTGACGGTGCCGGCGGCGACAGCGGTCAGGCCCTTGCCCGAACCGTTGCCCGAGCCGGAGACGGAGACGTCCGGGTTGGCGTCCATGAACTTCTCGGCAGCGGCCTCGACGAGAGCCTGGAACGAGGAGGCGCCGTCGTAGGTCACCTCGCCGGCGACGGACTCGGCAGCGGCAGCGGCGCTGCCCTTGTCGGCAGCGTTGGAAGCGCCTGCGCCGCCGCAGCCAACGAGGCCGAAGCCCACAAAGCTGGCAAGACCACCAGCGAGGCCGAGGAACTGACGACGAGAATAAGCCTGATCGAGCATGATCTTCCTTTCATACATGCGACTCGCGGGCACCCCGCCCGCTTTGCTGTTTGGAAAGATACGGCCCCGACCGGGCAGCGCTCGCGCCAACTGCGGTTTCTTACGGGCATCTGATAGACCCTTACCGCAAGCGCGGCTCGGCTTTACAAACGAATAACAAATTCACCACCAAGCATGACCCGCCTTTTACACCAATAAAAACAAAGTTGCGGTGAAATAATTCCTGTTTGGCCATCAAATGGCCCATTCTAGGAACTATTCCACCGCAACTTAGATTGGAAAACCGCGAAACCTTAAAGCTCTAATTCATTCAAACGGAGGATTGCCGCGATATAGATCTTGAGCGCTTGCTTGAGCTGTTCCTCGTTGGCGCACTCGTTGGGGCCATGCATCTGGCCGCCCCATGCGGGCAGCTCCAGGCCGGTCTCCTCGGGGCCAAACGAGACGGCGCGGGCAAAGTTGCGCGCGTACGTGCCGCCGCCCATGGCAAAGGGCTCGGCATGCTTGCCCGTAAACTCGTTATAGGTATCGATAAGCGCCTTCACGGCCGGATCGTCGGCAGACACCGAGAACGGCACCTTTGCACGACCCACACGGTACGTCACGCCAAAGCGCCCCACGAGCGGTTCGAGTTGCTCGCAGATGGTATCGGCACTGGTGCTATCGGGGAAGCGCACGTCGATGACCTGCTCAATATGGCCATCCACCACACGGATGACACCGGGGTTACAGGTGAGCGGGCCAAACGCGGGGCTCGTCGCGTCGATACCCAGGCCGCGGCCATAGGCGTCCGCATGGACAAATGCCAGAAACTTGACAAACTCGTGCTCGGCAGGCGTCAACAGGCGCTCGTCACGGGCACCAAACGCGTCCTCGGCCTGGCGCAGATACGCCACGATGAGGCCGACGGCATTGATCGTTCCCTCGGGCATCGAGGCATGACCGCCAATGCCGTGGGCAAAAATCTGCGTATGGCCGTTATCGAGCGCCGTAATCTCCAGGCGGTCGGCGTTCTCGACCGGTGCCGGCAGCTCATCGGCAGCAATCGCGAGCTCGCAGATAGACTGCGACGGAATGGCGTTGCTCGCCTCGGCGCCGCTCCACGATACGATGCGCCCGCCTTCAATCTTGGGGCTCACAAATGTCGCCCCAAACTGGCCCTTCTCGGCATTGCAAACCGGGAACTCGGCATCGGGCGTAAACAGAAAGTCGGGGTTCGCGTGGTTCTCCAGATAATGATGAACGTCGGACATGCCCACTTCCTCATCGCAGCCCAGCAGCGCGCGGAAGGTATAGCGCGGCGCAATGCCGTTCCTGAGCAGATAAGCACCAGCGTAGAGCGACAGCACCGCCGGGCCCTTGTCGTCAATCACGCCACGGCCGAGCAGCCAGCCCTCGCGACGCTCCATCGCAAACGGGTCGGTGTTCCAACCGGGGCCGGCGGGCACCACGTCCACATGGCAGATAGTCGCAAGCTGCTTATCGCCGCGGCCCGGGATATCGGCAATGCCCACATAGCCCTCGTCATCGCTCGTCTGGTAGCCGAGCTTTTGCGCAATACCGAGCGCGCAATCGAGCGCATCACGGACCGGGCGGCCAAACGGCGCACCGGGCTCTGCATCGGCAGCAACGGCCACAGACGGATAGCTCACCAGCTGCTCGATATCGGCGACGACATCTTCCCAGACCTCGTCGACATACTCGGCAACGCTCTGCTCCACCTGATTCATGGACGACCTCCTTACCAATAAGCAGCGGGCACGCCCGCCCCTCACATCACGTCATTAGATAGCGAAAAGTTTAGCAAGCTCGGCCACCGAGTGCACCACCGCATCGGCGCCCGCAGCCTCGTGCTCTCCCGGCGCCGCCGCGCCCGAATAGATGCCAATGCACGGCACGCCCATCGCGTGCGCGCCCTCCACATCGTTAAAGCGATCGCCGATCATCACGGCATCGTCGGCCGTCGCGCCGAGCGCCGCCAGGGCATCGCGGACCGAATCGGCCTTGGTCTCGCGACCCTGCGGCGGATTCATGCCAACCACCGCCTCAAACTGAGAAAGCCCGAGCTCACGCACCATGTCGATGCACTTGGCCTCCATGCGCGACGTCGCCACGGCCATACGCTTGCCTTGGGCGACCAACCCATCCAGCAGCTCGGGGATCCCATCGAACACAGGGTACTCCTCCGGTCCCAGCTCATCAAAAAAGGCGCGGTACTCGTCGGCCACCACCAGCGACTCCTCGCGGGAAAAGCCGTAAAAGTCGTGAAAGCTCTTCCACAGGGGCGGCCCGATCATGCGGCGCAGATCACCCATCTGCGCCTCCGAAAACCCGCGCGCAGCCAGCGTCTTGCGCGTCGAGGTCATCACCGCCCGACCCGTATCTGCCACCGTGCCGTCAAAATCGAACAGCACGACCGGCCGCCTGCATATCTCCAGCGCCTCCATCGGTATCCCTCTTCCCCAGTTGACGATTTCCACACCGACATTTCAAACTGTTGACTATTCAACAATTGAAGCTAGTAATGTGGAACGACTCTACTATACTTGTCGCACTTTGCTCTCAGAAGGCGGCGCACAAGCGCCCCAACGAAAGGTGCAATTATGTCTTTTGCCATCATAACCGACTCCACGTCGGACATCTCCCCCTCCCGCGCCCAAGAGCTCGGCATTTACGTGATTCCGCTGCATGTGATTATCGAAGGCGAGGACCTGCTCGACCAGGTGCAGATTACCGCCCAGGAGTACGTCGCCCGCATGGCCGGCTCCGAGCAGCTGCCGCACACCTCGCAGCCGAGCGCCGGCGAGTTCAAGGCACTCTTTGACCGCGTGCTCGCCGACGGCCACGACAGCGCCATCTTTATCTCGCTGTGCAGCGAGTGGTCTGCCTGCTACGCCAACGCGTGCCAGGTTGCCGATACCCACGAGCTCGACGTGCGCTGCATCGACTCGCGCACCGGCTCGGCTGCCGAGGGCCTGCTGGTGGAGTACGCGCTGGCCATGCGCGAGGACGGCCGCAGCCTGGACGAGACCGAGGCGCAGATCCGAGCGACGCTGCCCGACGCCCACCTGCTGCTGATTCCCCGCACGCTCGAGAACCTCGTTAAGAACGGCCGCGCGCCCAAACTCGCCGGCCAGCTCACACAGATGCTCAACATTCGCCTGGCCGTTTCGCCGGAGTGGAAATCGGGCGAGATCAAGGCCACCAAAAAGGGCCGCGGCGCCAAGCGCATCGTCGCCAACACCATGGCTGACTGCCTCGAGTTTTTGGCCGAGCACCCGGGCTCCAGCGTGCGTGTGCTCACGACCGGCGCCGCCGAGGAGCAGGGGCTCGTCAACCAAGCGCTCGCGGGCCAAGACTACGTAGACGCCGGCACCGGCCCCATCGGCTGCACCATTGCCACCCACGTAGGCGTCGACGCCATCGCCATCAGCCACTGCCCCCGCTACCGGCCCATCCACTAGGGGCACCTTTACCACTTGCGGTGGAATAGGGACTGTTTTTGGCTCATCAGCCGCAAATCAATCCCTATTCCACCGCAACTTAGAAGCAGTTCATTTGGGACGGGGCTAAAAAGAGTGGTATGCAACGTTACGCACCGGTCTTTTTAGCCCCGTCCCATTTTGCCTACCCTACATCAGCCCGCTCAGGGCGATGTCGACGGCCTCGTTGAGGTCGTCGGTGATGTGGACGAGGTCTGGATCGAGCGGGCTGATCATGCCGGCATCCATCACCGGGCCGTTGAGCCAGTCGAACAGGCCCTGCCAGTACTCGGTGCCCACCAGCACGAGCGGCATGCGCTTGACCTTGTGCGTCTGCACCAGCGTGAGCACCTCGAACATCTCGTCGAGCGTGCCAAAACCGCCGGGAAATACGATGGCCCCCGAGCTGTATTTGACGAACATGGTCTTGCGCACAAAGAAGTAACGGAAGTCCATGCCGAGGTTCACGTATTTGTTGAGCCCGTGCTCGTGCGGAAGCTCGATACCCAGGCCGACCGACTTGCCGTTGGCACTCGCCGCTCCCCTGTTGGCTGCCTCCATAACGCCGGGACCGCCGCCGGTGATAACCGCCACACCACGTTGGGCAATCTTGCGACCGACGGTGCGCGCCGCCTTGTAGAGCGGATCGGTCTTGGGCGTGCGGGCACTGCCGAAGATGGTCACCGCGGGCCCGAGCTCGGCAAGCGCGCCAAAGCCATCGACAAATTCTGCCTGAATACGCAGCACGCGCCAGGGGTCGGCGTGCAGCCAGTCGGTTGAATCCTCGGGCGCCAGCAGGTTGGCGTAGGTGTTGTCCTTAGGAATCATGGGGCCGCGCATGACCACGGGACCGCGGCGGTACGTCTCGTCGTAGGCCGGCTCGCCCTCGACGTTCTCATTCTTAATCATGGGTACTCCTATCGAAAATAGAAACGGGCGGGGTCGACGCCATGCGTCAAACACCCGCCCGAGCATCAACTATTCGGTATGGTACCCACGATGCATCAAGTGCTTGCAAGCTATCGGTCAGCGGTCGCGCAGACGGTGTTAGCAAACGTGATGACCGATCGCCGCCTGGCCTTTACCGTTGCTCGCGCCCCGCAAGCGCGCCCGCCGCAGCTCTTAGTAATCCACCGCCGCAGGGCTGTTCATCCAGTCGCTCACGAACGCGCCGTAACGGCCCTCGATAATGGCCTGGCGGGCACGCCGCATAAGGTTGAGCAGGTAATAGATGTTGTGCATCGAAAGCAGAATGCCGCCGAGCATCTCCTTCTGCGTGACCATGTGGCGAATGAGCGCGCGGCTGTAGCCGCCCGTGCACACCGGGCAGGTGCAGGTGGGATCGATGGGACCGTCGTCGTGCGCAAAGCGCGCGTTGCGGAAGTTGAGGCGACCCTCGCTCGAAAACGCCGTACCCATGCGGCCGGTGCGCGTCGGCAGCACGCAGTCGAACATGTCGATGCCCACACCCACACCACGCACGAGGGTGGTGGGGTTGCCGACGCCCATCAGATAGCGCGGCTTGTGCTTGGGCATGTACTCGCTCGCGAGCGGTGCCAGCGTCTCGAACATGGTCTCGTGGTCCTCGCCCACCGAATAGCCGCCGATGCCGTAACCCGGGAAGTCGCCGCACTCCTCCAGATGGCGCAGCGAGCGCAGGCGCAGGTCCAGATGCATGCCGCCCTGAACGATACCAAAGAGCGCCTGGTCATCGCGGGTATGCGCCTTATAGCAGCGCTCGGCCCACATACTCGACAGCTCAACGGCGCGCTCAACGTAGGCGCGCGTGGCGGGATAGCCCGGGCACTGGTCGAGCTGCATGCAGATGTCGGAGCCGAGCTTCATGGCGATTTCCATGTTGTCCTCGGGCGTCCAGAACACGTGGCGGCCGTCGTAGTCGTTGACGATGAAGCGCACGCCCTCGTCGGTGAGCTTGACGGCATCGTTGTGGCTGAACACCTGGAAGCCGCCCGAGTCGGTAAGAATGGGACCGTGCCAGTTCATAAACTTGTGCAGGCCGCCTAGCTCGGCGATGGTGTCCTCGCCGGGACGCATGGACAGGTGATAGGTATTGGCAAGCACGATCTGGGCACCGAGCTGCTTGACGGTCTCGGTAGGAATACCCTTGACGTTTGCCTTGGTGCCCACGGGCATAAAGATTGGCGTCTCGATGTCACCGTGCGGGGTGTGCAGCACGCCGGCACGCGCGTGCGTCGTCGGATCCTCGGCGATCAGGTCGAATTTAAAAAGGCTCTGGTCCATAAACTGGAACTCCTTGGTTGCGGTTCATACGCAAACCATTATACGGGCAACCCGCAAGGAGCACCGACTCGACAGAAACTGGTGCAAAGGAAACCTGCCCCCTGCACCAATGCACCAGGATAAAAATGATCCGTTTTCCTCCGTCCCCAACGGATCATTTCCGACAGCCACAGCAACGCCGATGCTATGGCACCGACAGACACTATGACCCAATCCAGGGGCACGGAAACGACAGGAGCCCCCGCTCGT